>Ga0302282_1000310_pt1 | contig 38278 bp, 89 predicted proteins | sample III_Fen_E1_3_FD_198763 | JGI IMG/M metagenome (GOLD analysis project Ga0302282, IMG submission 198763) | Peat permafrost microbial communities from Stordalen Mire near Abisko, Sweden - III_Fen_E1_3 | ecosystem: Environmental > Terrestrial > Soil > Wetlands > Permafrost | place: Sweden: Abisko... | reverse complement strand
GACCCTTATCGTCTTTCTTAACAAAGACTTCATGGTCCACTAGTTCATTCCCGTCTGCGTCTGCAGTCTTGATCTCACGAGCAGTCACATCATAGATACCATTCTTAATTTGGTCCTCTACTAGGGAGGTGAACTCTGAACGTCGAGTAGAGTATGACTCTTCCGCTTTCATAAGTGTTGCTGTTTGCATCATAGCTTCTGCTACTGTCTGACGAATTAAGTCGTGCTTAAGGGCGTCATAGCTCTTAAAGTCCTGGTGAATTCGTAGACGTTTAACGGGATCGATTGGCAGGCGGTATTTAATAGCGCCGCTGATGTCAGCAGTACCACCGTCGTTGAATCGAACGTGGATAGGATCAGACTCTGCTCCATCTCCACCGTCTAATTTAGACTTAGAGAAGTAATGCATGTCCGATACTTGGTAAGTATGAACATCTGCGAACAGGCGCAGGTAAGAACCCGGCGTGTCGATTACAGTCATGCTACCTGTTACTGCTGCTTGTTTAATCTGATAGAAACCTGCGTTGTTGGTTCCTACTAAGCTGCGGCCTACACCGACTAACAAGAATAAACCGATCACACCACTTACTAGTAGCCCGATCAGCTTGAGTTTACGAACGTCCATATTTAAATCTCCTTTCGAGAAATTGTTGGGACTTTGTTGTTTAAGAGCTGCCATTTACACCTCCAAATGAAAATAGTGCATCATGAATATCTCATGATGGTGATAGATTGTTTCAGAATCTTCGGTGGTTTTATACTATATTGGAAATGGATTGGGGTGGGGAATGGGTCGTCCACTATTATTTGCAGACGACCCCGACCTAACCCGCTAATCATCCAGAATGTACACTTCAAGGTGCGCTTATGTACAAAGCATCGTCATGCCATTAGTTAACGTGGAACAAACACTACGAGCCGCCCAACATGAAAGGAGCTCCGACCACGGTTGCTAGCCGGTGAGATTTCTCTCGACCAGTTTCACAAACTTCTTATACTTATATTTTGCTTGTTTGATAGCGTACTTGTAGGTTTTGTACCTACCGCGCTCTTCACCTGTGTACTTATCTACTAGGAGGTAGATGACAGCATAGTGACTGCCGATGTCACCATCGTCGACGAATGCTTCGCCTTGCTTGATCTCGTACATCTGCTGCCAGTTCATGGTTTTATTAAAACCATCTCTGCAGATTCTTTGTTGATTCTATGTTTTTCCATATCAACGCCATGCTTGCGGCGTCGCATCTTGTAGTTATCTTGCTCATTAGTTTTTATGTGCTTGTCGTTATCTAAGAAGGCAGCGCACTTCCACAAGCGATGAACGGCCATATGTCTATAGTATTTCTCTTTGGTCATAAACTTGGTCCCGCCGGAAGGATTCGAACCTCCCTCGCTGTTTACCAGCTTCACCATATGAGATAGAGTCTGTTCGGGCCTTAGTGCACTTATCTCCCTACTTATCTCGTCTCGCGGGTCACTTAAATTTTTTGTTGCTCTTTAAAAGCAATTATCGCTGTTATACCAATCTTCCATTCTTCTACGGTGAAATTAGTACCTCGACCTATATTGCAAACACCACAGCAGGGAAGAACGTTAGATAATACATAACCTACATCATTATCAATTCTATCCAAAGATATTCCTTTTTCTTCTTTAAGGGAACTGTCGCAATAAAAACAATTTTTACTTATTAGTGCTATATAACTTATTTGATCTATATTTGACGTTAACCCTAACTTTTTAGATCTTTCTTTTATCATTGCATGTCTATGAGCCACTGAAGACATTATTGTTTCTTTTTTACTTTGAAACCATGCCTTCTTGTAAGCGTTCTTACATACTTTACATGTTCCGTACCTTCCATCTGGAGATCCAGCAGCTTTAACAAATGAATTTAGTGACTTACTAATGCCACATTTAGTGCAAACTTTTTTCTTTTTATGGTACATGTTACGTTATTGTACCATAAGTCTTAGTTAAGTGGTCCGCCACCGGTGAATTGAACACCGTACTTCAGACTTATAAGATCCGCACTCTGACCGATGAGTTAGTGGCGGATGAATCCGCTGAGTGCATTTTGATGATCGTAGCTGAGTAAACTCAAAAATATTATATCACATTGGGGAAAGCTCTCGGCGTATCTCCATAAGAGCCTTGCCGAGTAAGTTTTTCCCTGTGCCTACTCCACCCTTTTCACCTGTACCCCAGATTTTATCGTAGGGAGAGTCTTCATAGATGATAGCATCCTCAGTGGACAGTAGGATAGCCTTAAGGTGGGCGTCGTTGCCAAACTTAGCTCTTAGAGCATCGAGCATGACCTGGTACTTAACATCTTCCCAGTCATCCCTTAGCGTCACAACTCGACCCATACGCTTAGCGTCTAGTGGAGTTGGAGCATTACGGATAGCTTCACGCTGCTCCTTGTCAAAGGTCTTCATGGCAGCGAAGTAGTGCTCAGTGGTTGGCCACATGCTCTCTTCAATGTTAAAAGGTCCAGGATAGAAGTTAGAGAATACTCCAAACTCTTCTTTTTCAGACCAAAAGAAAATCTTACGTTTCATACTAGTTACCCAATCCAAAGCCGGTTGCGCGCTTGTCTTCGAAGTTCTTCTTGTAGCGCTTAGAGTGGTTTACCATCTCATCAACTACTTCTTTATAAGACTTATCGTGGAGCAACGCACGAACAGCAATCTCTTCCAAGTGGGCGATAGAGAAGTCCTCAGTGCCCTTGATAGAGATGCAGGCTTGCTCTTCCTCTGTAAGCTCTCGGTGAGAGATGAAGGTTAACAGAGCAATCTTCTCCTCAGCGGTTGGAGGATTGAGTTGAAGCATTAGGTCGAAGCGACCTGGACGATCTGCTAAGCTCTCTAAAAGGTTTTCAGGGTGATTGGTGGTCGCAACGATGAAGGTTGGGAGACGGAAGGTTACGCCTACGCCGTCAAGAAGGTTCAATAGACCAGAGTCAACTGCCGCTCTACCGTGATCTCCGTCGCGCTCTCCACCACCGATATCTTCGATGATGAGGATTAAGCGAGTGCACTCGGAGGTATACTCAGAGCGAGTGGTGAGGAACCGACAAACGGAATCTGCCTCGATATCTGAGGTAGGCCACAAGAACACAACTGTACCTGCATCCTCTGCAACTAGATCGGCGCAGAACTTTTCGATGGAGCTAGTCTTACCCATACCAGGCTTAGAGTACAAGAGCACTCCGCGCTTAGGAGGACGGTTTAGCTTCTTATACACATCGAGCTTGTTGAAGAAGGTCCTTGCTTCCTTGATGATCTGCTTAGTGTTGTTAGCTGTCTCGAGGAGAGTGCGCTGCTTGAGCTCTACCTTAGAGAGAACTAAACCAGCATTAGACTCCACGAAGGTGTGAATGCCGGGTTTAACTTCGTACTTTCTCTCTTCTTCGGCACGCTCGTACTTCATCTGAATGATCTGCGATTCGTTTTGGAAGCAGAGATCAGACTCTGGCAGCTCCAATACTTGGCCCTCTACCAAATCGTCAAACTTGGTGATCTTCTTAATTTTAAATCTGCCCTCTGTAGGTTCTGCCATTTTATTCTCCGTTAACGAGGTGTTTATACCTGTTTGTTTTTCTACCCCTATAATGGTTAGCGCGTCTAGCCTCACCCATTATGCTGATCTTCTTGTATTTACCGTTAGGTGCTATGTCGACTAAGTTATCTTTCTCAAACATGCTCACTAGATAGACTCTATGACCAACAGGCATTCGGGTTACGAATCTGTTTATCTTCAAGCCATCGGCATTGCTGATTATGCGTCGATTAAGCTTTGTATCCATTCAAAACCTTCCAGCAACCGTTAACTCTACAAGCAATACTGATCTTGTCTTCTTTTCGGGATGTACCAATCAAACGTTGTGCACTTCCAGTAGCATATCCATTATGCTCCTTGAACTGTACAGCTCTGCCACCGATATCAAACTTGTCAAGCCCACCATTGACTCGCCAAGCGTCCCTATTACTAGTTCTCCTCTTAAGGATCTCTAAGTCGTCGAATGAAACGTTGAATACATTCACTGATTAATAATACCTTTTTAACAATTTCTTAGTAAAAGCAAGGAGGATATCCTTCTGATTGGAGTAGTTTAGATACTCAAACCAACGTCTATCCAACCTATCTATCAACATATTTTTACATTCATGAACAAAGAAAGGATCGTACACATTGCCGTTCATATCTTCATACCAGCACTCAACAAAGTTGTAATACTGTCTGACCGGTATCTGTACGATCGCTTCCCCATGCTTTAGAAAGACCCAATGAAGCTTAAACGGCTTCTGCTGCTCTTGCACGAACTTCCTCTAGAGCATACTCTTTAACCACTGCACCATTTTCGAAAACGGTTCTAAGCAAGCTGCCAAATGGCGCTGAACCCTTTATGGTTTCGTACTTAGACCCATGAGTTCCAAGTTTGACAAGATCAAGGCGTCCACGCTTGGACCTCTTCCCAGAATCAGTAACTGGATCTTTATAGACATCAACTGAGACGCCGTTGACAGTAGCCTCTGAGCACTTGAAGGCGAAACGTTGTGTGTCACGATTAACCTGCTGGAGCAATGCTCCACCCATTCCAAAAGCGACATTAGTTGCAGAGAATCCAGCAGCAGTAGCAGCTTCCAGAATTGCACGGATCGAATCTTCGTTAATTCCGTCTCCTTGAATAACTCTAACATGATTAATAACCTTGTAACCTTTCTTATTGTAGGTTGATCCAAACTTCTTATCAAGAAGCTGAAGAGCCTTCAATACAACTTCTGGCGGGTTACCAGAGTCAGGACGTACAACTAGCATACCACCTGAGTTAACGACCTCATCGTAGAGCGTTCCGCCCCAGATATTTTCGATAGCATTATAGAGATCGTAGGAGTCAGAGACTACGGCATATAGACCTCTGCCATACTGCTTGATCATGTTACGGTAGGCATCCGCCTCGTACTCGCGACCCCACATAGTGATCGTGCTATGCTCAGCTGCTGGGATAGAGAACCCAGCCATCTTGCTCTTGTAGTAATAGTTGGCATAGCGAATGCCAGGCATTGTGTCTGAACCCATGAAGTTGACTAGATGGGCTGCTCCGCCGATCTCAGCACTCTCACGAGAGCTTACTCCGCGTGAACCGAAGTCATGAAGTTTGAATGGAAGTTCAGCCGCTGCGTCATCAGACGTACGATCTAAGTATCCTTTAATGATCTGCTTGATGGTCCAAGACTGTGTAGCCACCGTGATTGGATACCACACGCGCATGATCATTGTTTCGAGGTAAGAGACGATCCAGAAGAATCTTGGGTCTGTTGACTCAACTGTAAGAAGGCAGTTAGAGACTGGGACCACTGTCCCCTCGGCGACCGCCTTGATTCGTACAGGAAACCGTCCACCGTGGGCGTTATAGCACGCAACCCATCCTTCGTAATTAAACGGTTCCCCATGAGCCGCTGCAAAATCCCTAGCTTCTTCAACATCAGCAAGAGAAAAGCCGTTCTCGAGACGTTTAAGGATTGGTTGAAGACCCGTGAATAGAGTTTGACCATACTTACCGCCTCGGCTTTCTAGGTACGAGAACATGCTCGTAGTGTTTGGTGGATATTGAAGCCAATGGCTCAATTTGTAACTGTCTGTATCTAATAGAATGTTATCTTTTAACATATCGTTTCTCCTTTTTCAAAGCTCTCTTTGAGCTTCTACGTTTTGTTGTTAACAGTTTTTTAAATTTTTTAAGCAATATAGGATCCGTTATGACAGTACCACTACCCAATTGTTGCAGTGATGACTGGAGTGCAGCTTCTGGGTCTACTGAAATCATTCTACATGTTCTTTTGTGAGGTAAGATATTACTCTTTTTTAACATAGTGCTCCCGCTTATTCTTTGAATAGAACCTTGCATATGGCGTCTTAAAGAAGTAATTATACGAATCTGAATCATCGATGTGTAGATGAATGCCTTCTCTTAGACAGTAATCAGCCTTAGTCTTATCCCACTCATAGTCGCCCATGAACGGATGACCCTTGGCGTCCCAAGTCATCTCTGTTCCCACTTCTTTGTGGTAATCCGCGATCGAGAATAGATGAGTATATGATAGGCCGAGGGATTGAACTTCAACTCTAGCTTTCTCAAGAGGAGGACCAGTAAGTATGTGCACCTCATGTCCCGCATCCACCATCGTCTTTGTAAACTCCACGAAAAATTCGGTTGCGTCTGTTGCGACTCCATGTATATCTACTCCAATCTTAAGTTTCATTTGCGAATATCCTCTCCGATTAAGCCATCGCCGATAGCACCAGCCAGATGATCGACATCGATATGAGGATCAAATACTCGTCTACCCTTGTACTGAAAGTTCTCATGCAGCTCGTGAAGTTCAGCGGCTTCAATAGCTTTAAATGCTGTTCTTACGATCTCAGAGTTACAGCAGTGTGAGCTGATATACCACTTGCGACATCGCTGTTCTTGATCTAAACCAGTCTTAATATCTTTAGCTACAAACAGGACTTGGAGTAGAAAGCCATCGCCTTTCTCCAACACTCGGAGTTTCCAATTCTTGTAGGAAATATTATTTACAATTTGCTCGACTTCTTTAAATGTTTTCATATTAGCTCCTATTTAAGAAGTAGCGGATGATGTGAGAGTGATCGTCGAAGAACTCTTTCTCCATACCGAGCGCATCCATAAGTGGAAGCCATATAGCAACCTCAGCATCGTCTGATCCCTTGACCTCTGGGAGCTCACCATCTGGAAGCTTGATGTAGAAGGCGGTAGTGATCGTGCGACCTCTTAGGGAGCGACCTGGATGATCGAATGTCTTGCTCTCTACGATGTGGCTCTTAAGTACCGGAGCATGAACCTTGATACCGGTCTCTTCTTTGAGCTCGCGTATTGCTCCAGCTTCTAGAGTCTCAGATTGCTTCAAGAACCCACCAGGAAGAGCATATAAGCCCTTGCCGGGATTGAACTTGCGCTTGACGACTAGTACATGGCCTGAGCATACGACTACTGCGTCGCAGGTATTGAATGTAACTGGGAATGGGACATTGGCCCACTGTTTCTTGTACTTCTCTATGAATGCATACTCTTCGCATAGATCCTTCCAAGTTTGAGTCTGCATGAATGTATGTGCGATCCACTCACCTACAGGCTCTGGAGACATAATCTTAACTCTTGGAATGTTGCCGTGTCCATAAGGATTCTCTGCGAACATACAGAAACGAATTAGTGTTGCGTCCATGTCTTCAGACTTGGCAGGAATGAAATCCCACTGAGGAAAGAACTTGATGTAGAAACTGGAAGAGTCTTTGTACTTACCCACTAGGCAGACGCTCTCATCGCCCTTAGTGATATTCCTAATGCGACCTTGAACTTCGGCTAACCAATGGTTGTCGTTATAGTGATAGTCTCTAGCTGGAATGAAGTGAACTCTAGGTTGCTCTTCAGGTGTTAAGCATGACTTAATCATCTCAACGCGCTCTTCGTATGTGAATGGATTTTTAATGGTGCGAGCGCTTGTTGCTGAACCTAGAACCATGATGAGTTCTTTAGCTTCGCCTAGCGCTTGACGGATAACTTGTAGATGGGCTTTGTGGATCGGTTGAAAACGACCAATGAAAACGGCGTAATTGTACTCCATAGAATCTTCCTTCTGTTATATTCGACCAACTCTTTGTCAGTCTACATTCATATTATACCACGATCAAATTCCCAAAACGATACTCTCAAAATTCCAAATTTCAAACTCTTTCTGGACGACCTCAGAGATGTAATACCAACCGCTACCGACTCTACCCACCATCAATTTGCCTGTAAGTGGGCATTCCAATAAAGGACTAACACATGATGAGTTCACAGAAATCATCTCTTTAAACCAATACTTAGCATCCTTATGAACGCAGTCTGGCTTAGTGCTAGGTTGCGTTGGCGGATTGTTTCTATCCCAAGACATAAACTCTAACCTCAACAGTACCTGATTCATCTTCAATAATCTTAGATATGATATCCCAGTTGCCGCCAGCTAACCCAGCACCAATCTTAGGCATTGCAAATCCGTTAGGATAAGATTGAATCAGATTTTTAATAACTTGTCTAATAGCAGGGTAAGAGACGTAAGGCCCTTCTTCTGGTTTTCCGTAGCGTTGCTGTGTACCGCAATTGGCAATCTCACGCCCCGAACCGTCACCGACCCCAATAAGTTGTACGTCGCCCAAACGCCATCCACGCGTGTTATAACGGTGGAGATATCCCTCTCGTACTGACGGGTAGAGTTCAGCGACTGCCTTAGCGAATCCAGAACCGAAGCCTCCGGAACAATTGCATCCATGAGCGATAACTTTTTCATCAGACTCCAATACATTTCCCTGTTTATAAACTATCACAAAACGTTTCTCTAGTGGTCATCCCACATGTCGTCCCAGAATTCTTCGTACTCTTCTGCACAGGCAGAACATAAAGTCCACTCTTTAGCATCATCCATACGTCTGGACTGACATATTATTCTCGGTACATCTTCGCGCTCGCACGGACCTTCACATTTACCTATGTTTAATCGTAGGAGCTCTACTTCTACGATCTCATCATTGAGGGCCCAACTACTCATCTTTCTCCCTCTCATACTCAGCTAGAGTCATAAGTGTAAAGGCTGCCACAGAGAGTAAAGTCGCAAAACCCCAACCTTGTACTAATGAGCCACCGGTGAGTTTATATAAAAGAGATCCTGCTCCAGCGCCAAGGACAATACCAATGAGTCTTGACATTGAAGACCAGAGTGCTCGCTTAAGTACTCGCCTATTGAACGGCTTCATCTGTGCCAACAAAAGTCTGATCACATAGCCAGTCCATGTAAGCTGCTTGAGCTCTTTTACTTGAGAAATTCCAACCAGTTTCGTCATTTGCTGTCCACATTAAGTGACCAGACACAGGGCAGATTGTGCAGGCGCCTGGAGCTCTTGAAACTTTAAGTGAATTGACATCGGCCTCATCATCGTATTCTCGGCTTTCAGTGACGCAGATACCCTCTTCAAACCAATACTCCACTGTTCCTATAGGGTTGCCTTCGTGATCTCTCAGTACATCGGTCTCATCACGAAAATCATAAGGACGAGGAGGGGTAAGCTTAATAGCGCCTTTTGTCTTTACTCTTCCCCACTTAGTGTAGTCAATTTCGAATATAACGCCGTTAGGCAATGTTGGATCCATATTACCCTTTTATACACATAAATTGCTTGAGCTCATGTACAATTTCAACCAGATCAGATTGATTTGCCATTACTTCTTCGATCGACTTGTAAGCTCCAGGAATTTCATCTAGAACTCCCTCGTCTTGGCGGCACTCTACTCCGGCTGTTTGAGCCCGCAGATCGGCAAGAGTAAACCTTCGCTTTGCGTCACCCCTTGACATTCTACGCCCAGCTCCGTGAGAACATGAACAAAAAGACTCAGGGTTACCCAAGCCGCGCACAATGTAAGAGCGAGTACCCATAGACCCAGGAATAATTCCCAAATCCCCTTGGCGCGCGCGAACTGCGCCTTTACGCGTAACCAAAACGTTTTCATTATAATGACTCTCTTTCGAAATATAGTTGTGATGGCAATTTACCTTCGTAGAGGTAACGATCCCATCAGGAGTGTTATGAACTGCGTAGCTGAGATCCTTAAGCACGCGATCCATCATCTCTCTACGATTTTGAGCTGCATAGTCTTGGCACCACTCAACATCGTGTAGATAGTTCTTAAATTCATCTGTACCTTGAGCAAAGTAGGCGAGCTCAGGATCTGGAAGATGGATGAACATTTGCTTCATAAGGTCTTTAGCCTTATCGATGTGACGTTCAGCAACGACCTTACCTAAGTTACGAGAACCTGAATGCAGCATTACCCACACAGCTCCCTCGGTATCAAGGCAAAGCTCGATGAAGTGATTACCTCCGCCAAGCGTACCAATTTGAGACCTAGCACGACCAAGCATATCGCGTTCGTCTTTACCGTTATGACCGATAACAGAGAGGTCAGTCCAGGTATCCCAACCTTTCCAAGCTTCTACAGTCTTAGTTAGGGAACGATTGCTCTCATGTCCTACAGGAATAGAACGTTCAATAGAGAGACGAATAGAGACGATCTTGTCTTGGACGACCTTATAGTCAAGGTCAGTCTTGACAGCCATCATTCCACAGCCTATGTCAACACCAACAGCCGCTGGACAGACCGCACCTTTAGTAGCGATAACAGAACCAACAGTTGCGCCTTTGCCAAGGTGCACGTCCGGCATAGCTGCGACCCACTTAAAGACGAATGGCAAGTTCGCGGTGTTTGTAAGTTGATCCAGAGCGGCGGATTCAACACCTTGTATGTCAGTCCAGATCTTGATAGGTACATTTGCTTTAGTTAGGACTCCCTTGATTGGCATAATTATTCCTTTTATTCACAGCGCCCGTGTATAAGCACTAGGTCCGTTTGTTCAATATCTGCTATAAAATTTTCATGTCTACATGTGCCTTCAACATTATAAGAATTCACGTTGAAACTCTTAACATGCCCGCAGCAATCCTTGTAGAAACCGTTAGTCACTTTAACGCTCTCATTAAAAACGAACTTAGTGTCGCGACTGGCACCAAGAGCACTAGAACCCAGTATCAGTGCTAGAAGAACTGACAAAAGAAGCAGCAGGTTAAGCCTGTTCACTATCTTCACCTAAAACAATCTTCACGCATAAAGCTTTATCTGCCTCTGACTCCTTGTCAAAGAAATTTCTAGCAGCATTCAAGCGCTTGAACAGAACACTCAATCGTGGATATTCGTCCTTAGACTTCAATAGGATATGGTAGTAATCTGAATTCTTCACTGGAGGAGTATAAGTGATACCGGAGCTTCCAGTAGTTGCCACTTCACGATCTTCATCGGTAGCTTCAACAACTTTATCTTCGCCCTCTAGCTCATAGGTATGAGCACCCACTTTGAACGCAAACTCCTTGTTGCGCTCACCGAGACGAGCTCTACGCTCAATATCCTCGATCTCTTTCTTCTCATCCGAAAGCTCCTTGAATTCCTTCTGAAGCTCTTGCATCCTAGTATTGATCTCTAATTTACGACTGGCCATTTGATCTCCTCGTGTTATGATATTCTTTTCGGGCGTTATTGTAAGCTTCTAGTTGCTCTGCTGTCATCATGGTGGGTGTAGTAGGTGGAGTTGGCTCTTCAATAACTGTAATCTTATCTAGCTCAACGTTCTCGTCAGTAGTCTCTCTAACGCTGATAACTTTATAGCTAGGGTTATTCATGGACCAAGTGCGTAGGTAGTTCTTAACTGAAGCCTTATCCTTGCCAGATATCTCTATCTGCTTCTTTAGCTCCTTGTCCCTAGCATGGACCATTACTATATACTTCTTTAAAGGCTTTTCACTCATAGACCGTATCTTCTGTTTCAGAGATTATCAGTTCAGATGCAGCCTCAGGTGTTTCACCTAATAGGATGTAGTCAATTTGACGGTCATCGTGCCAGTCTTTGAACTCTCTCTGAATGGAACCTTGAAGGTAATTCATGTTGCCATCTTTAGACACCATGTATAGATTAACTGTATTGTTCTCTAGGATAGCTTTGATCTTGCCAAATGCAGTTCCAGTGGAGTTATTACCTCGAGTCCATTCCGGTGCCCACCAATATGGGACTCCACGTTTACTTAGATGATCTGGATCTCTTAGGGGTTTTTGTACGGCGCCTTTGTTTACGGTTGTTTTCTTTGCAGGCATAGTCCACCATCTTCTTAAGATTTTTGAGCTGTTCTCCTGTAAATACTGCTTCCATGTAGTAACTATTAGGAATTCTTATGAGGATGCGGATTGCTCCGCCGTCCCATATTTCAATAGTCTTATTGCCAAACGTACAGTCTTTGTCCATTTGTAATTTATTATACGATCGGGGATTGTGGTAGGTGGGCTCGGCGTAGCGGTGTCAGGAAGGTGGTTGCGAGTCTGGGAGTCGAACCCAGCGATTGGAGCTTATGAGACTCCCAAGCCACCGTTGCTTAATACTCGCTATGAAAATTTTTGCGCCAAGGACTACCTTGGACCAGTCTAGTGCTGGCACGCCTCTATTGTCGTCGCTCGCGCGAACTTATGTGAGGGTTTCAACAAACGCTTTAAGATCTGGTGGAAGAAGGTCCACATTGATACCTTTAAGAGGTTTGTCTTTAGATTGTACCACACTCGGATTAGGATTGTAAACTTGTTTGCCGTTTAATTCTTTGGCCTTCTTTAGATGGTTCATGACCATGGAACGACCATAGGTACGGACCTCAGCAAGGTTAGTAGGGTCTTTACTATACTCAACTACACCATTGCTTATATCAGTACAGATATGAGCTTTGATAGCCTCTAGAGCGCTATGACTTAGGTGCACCAAGGCTATGTCCTTGAATGGAACAAAGCCTGGCAATGCCTGCTTAACGTATTCTATTACTGCTTCCTTTTGTCCTTTAGCCATATAACCTCAATGATTGTAAGTGAACTCTTTACTGTTACGATCTGTCACAACCGTTATTTTGATTCTTTCGATCGGGAGGAGATTCCACTCGTACTCCAATAGTTGCAGCTTGCCTTCCTTAGATAGGTTGGCAAGAAAGGTATGAAGACTCTTAGGCACAGCAGAACCCGCGAGCATCACACGACGCTCCTCTTTGTTCATGAGATTCTCTGCCATTAGGAACTCCATAATCAAATCTAGAACACCGATACCTACTGTCTCTATCCTAGCTAGGCATTCAATCTGTCTGCTTGTCTTGTTCATCTTCCATCCTTATAATAGAACCTGGCCACGATGTGATCCACGCACTAGCGTCATCCATAGCTGTCGTAGGGCTTTCTACCCTGGGAAGAGTATATATCCACCTACCCTCTTTAGAGTAGATTGACCACTCACAAAAGCCTGTCTTTCTCAAGACAAACTCCATGCGATAGCTCACAAGGACTCTAGACGTTTAACGACTTCAATACCTGCATAGTTATCGCCTTTAGCTGTGTGAGCCACGAAGTCAATACCGAAGTACTTACCTAACTCCTCTAATGATTCCGGTGCATCCTCAGGCAGTAATCCCTTGCGCTTAACCATGATAATCATACTCGTAATATCATATGTACGATAAGAAACGAATTGGTTCCAAGTCGATGCTCCGAGCAGTTGGTCATTGACCTTCTTGATATCGAACCCTACATTCTTACCTACAGGAATAAGTTTAATCTTTCCGTTGTTGGAATACTTCCATAGGAAGTTACGCAGCTCTTGTCCCGCTTCACTAAAGGTCTTGGCGACCTTATCATGCTCAATGAGATCGATATGGTTGATCTCAAGTGCACGTGCAGTGATATTGTATTGAGCTTCCCTACCATTGGGCTTAACAGCTAAATCTAGTTCATCGATGATATTAAATTTAGAGTCACATATAGCAAAGTGAACGGTAAGAAGAGTGGACTCTTCTACAACTCCTCCTGTTTCAGTATCAAAGGGAATATACAGAGTATCGTTAAGTGGCGTGTAGCTCATGTAATCCAACCTTTAACAAAACCAATGCGACCAACAATCAATGCAACTCCTAACCCTAACAAGGTGCCATCAAATGATGAACCAAGAAGGAAGCTAAGAACTAAACCAATTCCACAACTAATTAACCATGTTTTACTCATATTATTTTCTTTCTATTCAGCGAATCTCTCTCCAACCGGAAAGATGGGTATACCATATACGCTGATGTACTGATACTTTACAGTGAGCATTTTACCCTTCCACGTAGAGGGAGAGTCTAGGAACTCCTTAAGTTGTTCCTTAGGCCCACGCATCTTAACACTGAAGTTCTCACCGTTCTTAGCTTTGCAGATAAAGATACCGCAACCAGCATAGCTACCACGACCTTCTTCGATCCCCACGATAGGAAATTCGTCATCTTGAAACTCCTTGATCTTCTGCAGATCATAGCTACGCTTGCCAGCATAAGGACTATCAGAATTGCGAGCCATTCCGCCCTCGTATCCTTCTTTAAGGAACTGTTCGAACACCCCGATCATCTCATCTTCATCTTTAACAGAGATAGTATCTACGAACTTAATGTACTCTAACTCTGGTCCGAATCTGTCGACGTTGAGTTCTTTTCCGAGCTGCTTGATTCTTTCTGCAAATCCTGCCTGAGCTGGTCGGTCATAGACGTGGTACTCGACGTCCGTGCAATTTGGTTTTGGAGTTTCTTGTCTAATGAGCGAAGCAATATGCTCGAAACTATCCTTGTAGGAATGATTATACAGCTCACCATCAAGTTCATAACTACCAGTCGGATACGCATCTTGAAGCTCCTTCACGATATGCGGCATGCTGGTGATAGGCTTCCTAGTACGACTCCATAGAGTGCAGACTCCATCATTGATGGTAGCCAAGCAGCGATGTCCATTTAATTTAGGTTGAATGTAAGCAGGGTATTTTATCTTGTGTCCGTGATCTGCGAACTTGTGGGCGAGCATACAGTCGTATCCACCATCAATGTCCTTTTCCCCTGCAGAGGCGCGCGAAACATCTTCAACGTACCCCTTCTTAATCTTGCCTTCCCACTTAGCTGTAGCTTCCGCAAGAGCTTGTTCAGCTGGAGTAGTTTCATTCGATTTTCCCAGGTTCTTGCCTTCTCTGATAGTGTCTTCTCCACGCTGCTTCTTTCCGTCACTCTGACCATGTATCGTGATGATAACGTTCTTCTCCACGCCGATGCTCCACTCTTGGATTGCGCCGGTAGATGTCTTCTTATATAGGGTTGGTAATGTCTTCATTTCTTAAACCTTTCGACTTGTCTGATAGCGGAACTAGAGATGTGAGAATACTTTCTATCCGTAACGATATATACTGTCGGGATCTCGATGCCAAGGTCTTCATTCCAGTACTGCTGAGTCTTCTCATACTCTAGGTCAGTAGCATTACGCAGACCCTTAATGACTGCATGTACAGGTAAAGCTTTAAGTTGATCTACTAAGAGACCTTGACTCCAGGTCATGGCAATCTTGTCACCATACTTAACCGTAAGATAAGCGGGGAATAAAGCTTTCTCATCAGGTTTCTGTGGGTTAAAGCCCTGAGACAGAATAACCTTATCGAATATCATTAACGCCTTGTTTAAAACATCCTCATGGCCATCATGCCAAGGATTGAAGCTACCCGGAAATATAGCCATCTTCACAAGAACGCTCCCGCTAAGAAGATATAGGTTAAACCATGAAGCATCTGGTCGAATAGGATTGTGTGAAAGAACCAACCATCGTCCCAATGTCTGAACTGATAACCCCTTGAATCCGCCGGCTGAAACAGATCTGCAATCTTACCTTGTTCCTTACGTTTGAACACTGACCATTTATATGCGCGCCAGATATTCCAATCGATGACTCCATGAATTAGAGCATTACATAGTGCGAATTTGATATTAGTGAATAGTAGAAATACTGCAAACTGAATAGCTAGATGAGCTAAAAGAACTTTAAACTCAGTAGACTTCCTCTTACCCATATCTCGCGATTGGAGTAAGCCATCAGCTATAAAATGAAGGACGAAGAGCTTAGCAACAACAAGAGTATTGATTACCATTGTTGAATTATACGATCAGGATTATGGTTCGATGTTGAAATCGCCTAGAACACCGTAGAGTGAAGAAATACCTACTCCACCAACATCGCCACCTGAGCCTGGATAAACATGGCAATTAACGCCTATAGCTTTCTTAGTGATTAGATTAATGACTGGTCCACCGCTCATGCCAGGCATTAATATACCAGGACCTCTTAGGAAGAACTCATCGTTAACCTGCGGTTGAAATGTAGTACAGGTCCAGTTCTTATTTCCGCCTGGATATCCGCATGCTAACAGCGGTTCACCTGCTTGAAAACCTGGGTGGTCATTCTCTACTTCTATCATGTCGAACTTTGAAAAGTCACCTTGAATTAAACCTAAATCACGTCTGTAATCTGCACCAACTGCTTTAGCATCAGTGACGTGCTTGTTGTTCAAGCGAACATCGATAACATCGTCAGTTCGATCTGTTCCCTCATCGTTTACTAAACAATGTGATGCTGTGATTGCGTAGTTATTACCGATAACGAATGCCGTGCAGTAGAATCTACCTTTACGAAAGAGTTGTATTACTGGAGTCATCTTAGGTGATTGATCGTTAGGATTTCTATAAGTGTTTAGTTTTGGAAGATTTGGATCGATTGTCTTTACTGTGTGGGTGCATTGCATTGGGACCAGAACTATTATTAGCGCCGCTAGAGTACTTCTGAACAGGTTTCTTAAAGACATTGGATCTCCTAGGTAGATCAATTATACCTTAAGATACTCAGGCTATTGAATCTGTAAAGCCTTATTGAGTAATTTACCTGTAACGATAGCCGTTGCTTGCGAAGTACCAGTCATACGTCCTCTACGATTTCCAGGTAATGTAGATTCAACGTTCGTTCCAACTTCCCATCTCTTAACATAGGAACCATAGTTAGAACTTGGTGCGCGACTTAACTTCTCTCCGCTCCACGTAACGAAGTCTGGATTGCTATCTGTATCCTTTAAGTTGCCAACAACTAATATACGCTTGTCGTAGCAAGCAGGAAAGTAAGAGCAATCTTTGTCTAAGTTTACAGCTACATGATTATCGTCACCGTTGCCAGCGGCAACAACAACCTTGATACCTTTGTTTAAGGCTTTGATAATAAGAGCTTTCTCACCGTCATTGGGTTGAAATCCACCACCGCTGATATTAATGTAGTCAACCTTTAAGTCGATAGCATACTGAATTGATTGCCTCATACTCTCTAGATTAGCTCTACTGCTAGCATCTGGATCGTAGAACTTAATGGCAACCATACACCAATCGCCCTTACCAGCATACTTACTGATAAGACCTGCGATATGAGTACCGTGTCCATGAGTATCTTTTAGAGGAGAAGAGTTATTTACGAAACTCTTATGACCGAAGGTGCAGAGGTCGTGAGACGATGCAGCATCAATACCCGTATCAATGACAGCGACTTTAATAGTAGAACCTAATGATCTAGAACAAAACAAAAGTGCTATTAGACTAGCTGTTAGTAGGAACTTCGTCATTTGATCTCCCAACAATCTTATTGATCGTTGAGAATATCTCGTTTCGGAACGGCGTGTCGCGATAGTTGATATCAAAGTAACTTAACACATCAGAGTCAGTACAACCCTTATCCTTTAAAGAAGTATACTGATCGTGAACTAAGTTTTGAACTCTGTTCTTATGTCGTATTCGGTCATCTTCACTAAAGCCCATTACTGCTTCTTCTTTCCGGCCTTCTTCTCAACAGGCTTATCGTTGAGCAATGCGAGGCACTCGTACTGGTTGTAGGTTGGATAGTTCAGATAGGAATCAGCAGCACGTGATGGTGCTTTATATGGTGTATCTGATGCTTTAAGGAGTCGGTTTACTTCAGCGGGATCTAAAAGAGGCGCCATGGTGATCTTCTCCATTACTCTGGGTTCAATAGGGTCAGCGTCATCCAACTCAAAGAGCTCGTCTTCACGGTCTCTCTCTGCTTGTCTTAGTTCAGCCCTACGTTTTGATTTCTTTGACAAATTGGGCTCCTTAGGTTAATTATATCACTCAACAAAGTGAACGAACCTAAGAGCTTAATTATCGTCTGGAACAGGCGGAAGTGAGTTTGTTGTCAATAAAGCCGCTTCTAGGTTCTGATCGAAGCCCATATCGTACTCTACTGCTTTACACTCTTCTACTACCTCTTTGAACATCTCATCTCTGAAGGCGTCGTGCGGCGTATAAGCAATAGCACGGGCGATGGTGAGGCGAATCTTATCTTGATTCTCGAATGTAGGATCTGCTGCGAACGTATCGAATGCTAGCTTCAGCTCTTCTGGCATAGGTACCTCAAAGTGTGTCCAGAACTCTGCAGCTCCTTGACAATCTTCCGGGGTAATTACGACTTTTCTGCTTACTTCCTGCAGTGCATTATTCTCTTGATTTTCTGACATCTATTGTGTCCTCCTGTAATATCAACGTTTCGTTTCAGATTTTTTACCCTTACCTTTAGGAGCAGGTTTATTCTTAGTTATCTTCTGCTTTGGCGGGGTAATCTCAACCTGGTAGATCTTCATTCTATTTACTTTCGGCATACCGATGTAGTCTGCTATACCAAATTTGACGGAGGCTGCAGCATCCATATAGTGCTCTCTGCCATCCTGTTCCTTAATGTTCTTACGCAGTGCATCATAGCCACCCTTGATACCGCAGTTCTTAGCTAGTAATCCCATGAAGTACTTATTGAGTCTCTTGATCTCCTCAACGTCTGCGTTGACATCATGTACATCTCCTGAGGATCCTCCAGAGACTTCGTGGACCATAACTCTGGCATGCTTACCTACGAATCTAATGTCACCATGACTTAGAAGCATAGCTCCACAGCTCATGGCCTTACCGATTGCCACCGTAATGATGGGATTAGGTACTTCGTCTAGGGTCTCTAGCATCTTCCCTAGGGCATCTACTTGACCGCCATATGAATCGATATAGATAACGATAGGCTTAAGTGGGTCTCCTCTAGATTCGTCCAGGACGTCTTCCCGGAATTCCTGGGCAGAGTCCTGAGTGAACTCATTTACCACTATTTCTCCACTTAAATTAACCCTGCTCTTCTTGTCATTCGCTGTCATAAGTGCTCTCCTTAGGACATTGTACTTAGCTTAAGCCATCAGGCCTAGGATTATGATAAAATTGAACTCTATGGCCAACAAGATGGATAAGCTTATTACCAGATTTAAAGAGATTCAAGAAGACCTACATAAGAACGTTAATGCGTCTTACTCAAGTCAACCTAATGCAACCACCGGAACAAGCGGCGGACAAGGTGGAATGTATCGTTCTGAGGATATGAATAAGGACGGTCAAGACATCATGGAGATGTCTGAGGTTATTAAGTTTGATAACAATGGTCAGTGGAAGCTTAACAAAGCAGCAACTACTCCAGATGAGCCAAAGAACTTTAGTACACAAGGCAAAGACAAGATGACCAAGGCTGAAAGCTTGGCAAATGATATTATCGAAAAGCTAGAGAAGAGTGCATTCAAGACTCTTCAGCATAAGATTGAGGGTCAAGGCCACAGCAAGGATTCTGCAGCAGCTATTACAGCATCAATCGGTAGAAAAGAAATCGGCCAAAAAGAGATGACAGCTAGATCTAAAGCTGGCATGCATAAAGACGAGAGCTATGCTAACGAAGGTATCAACCGTACCTCATCTCCTAAAGAAGAGAAGATGAAAGAACCTAAGGTTCATATGGTTAAAGACGAAGGCGTTAACTCAGAGCCTAAGCGTCATCACGATAATTTTAAAGTAATGCCAATGACTAGTGAGAAGGACTCCAAGAAAGAAAAAGTTTCTGGAAAGCCTTACGATGGGTCAGATAGCAAAGTCCACAAAGGCGATTCAAAAGATCCCGGTTGTGGTTGCAAACACCCACCATGCAAATGCGGTAACAACGAGAACTCAGGTCCTGGTCGTCACACAGCATTTGGAATCTAATTACTCTTTTGAACCACTAAAATCTAATTTAACTTCTTTACCTGGAGCAGCAGGAGAAGTGAAATAAACTTCGCCAGCATCTACAGTACAGTCGAGTGGAACTGGAAATCCACTATTACCTAACATCACCGTAGCATCTTTACATGCACTCAGGCGACCCTCAAGGTGACCTGCTTCATAATTTTTCTTAGCAGAGAAATGACTTCCTGCAGCAAAACCTAAAGCCAACAACAACGCACTACCAGCATAACACTTATAATTCATTCTAACTCCCTCTCTCATGATTGAGAAACTTTTTTACATTATACTTTCTGCAATCATTTTCTATGTCGCCGCGGTTTTATCTCAACGCGTTGTAAAATAGATATATCTTTAGAACAACACCTAGATAATCACCAGGAGATCAACTTGAATAGCAACTTCGACGTATTCACAAGCAAATTCGCATTCGATATCTACATGCAGAAGTACAGTATGAACGCCACGGAGACGTGGGCGGACACTTGTCAACGAGTAGTGAGCGCAGTGTGCGGACAAAAACTAGACTCAAAAGCAAAGCAAAAAATATTAAAGTACATGGTAGATCGTAAGTTCATTCCAGGTGGACGCTATCTATACTCATCAGGAAGACAGTTTCACCAAGTTAATAATTGCTTCCTATTTAGAGCTGAAGATAGTCGCGAAGGCTGGTCAGACCTAATGCAGAAGATTACAGCCAGTCTATTAACCGGCGGCGGCATCGGTGTAGACTACTCAGACATTCGCTATGACGGAGCTCCTATCAAGGGAACCGGTGGTTTTTGTACTGGTCCTCTATCTCTTATGGAGATGGTGAATGAAGCCGGTAGACATATCATGCAAGGTGGACAGAGACGTTCTGCTATATGGGCAGGATTAAAATGGTCTCACCACGATATATATAAGTTCATGGCATCTAAGAATCACAGCGATGATCTAAGGGCAATGAAAGCTAAGAATTTTCTATTCAGACTTCCAATGGAGTACACAAACATCTCTGTTAACTACGATACTGAGTTCTTCATAGCTGCTGAAGATCCAGATCATCCAAAGCACCAAGAGGCAATGAAAGTGTGGATGACTAACTGTAATCAGGCATTTAGAACAGCTGAACCAGGCATGGCATTTAACTTTCGCAAGGATGCAGAGTCTCTGCGTAATGCCTGCACAGAGGTAGTCTCTGAAGACGATAGCGATAAGTGTAATCTAGGTACAGTATGGATGAATCGCTGTGCAGATAGAAAAGAGTTTGCTGAAGTCATTAAGTATTCAACCATGTTCCTATTATGTGGCTCTATATACTCAGATCTTCCTACAGATAAGATTCGTGAAGTGGGCGATAAGAATAACCGCATTGGCTTAGGGTTAGGCGGAATGCACGAGTGGTTGATGACCAGAGGTTTTGGGTATGAATGTACTCCAGAGTTACATAAATGGCTAGCCACATATGAAAGGGAGAGCGACTCAGCAGCGTTCGTATATGCAAAGCAACTTGGACTCGCTGTGCCTAAAGGCGTTAGAGCAATTGCACCTAACGGTACTATCGGTATTCTAGCTGAGACAACTACCGGCATCGAACCTCTATTCTGTAAGGCATACAAGCGTCGTTATCTTAAGGATGGTAAGTGGGTTCATCAATATGTAGTCGATGGCTCTATCAAGCGTCTATTGGCTGCAGGCGTAAAGATCGAAGATATTAAAGATTCTTATGACATCAGCTTCAAGGAGAGAGTTAAGTTTCAAGCAGATGTTCAGCAGTATGTAGATATGGCTATTAGCTCTACATGCAACATGCCGGCATGGGGATCAGAGCAGAACAACCCTGATACCCTAAAAGATAATGCTCTCACTCTCCTTAAGTATGCTAAACGTCTACGTGGCTTCACATGTTACCCAGATGGATGCAGAGATGGACAGCCATTAGAACGCGTAGAGCTCGCTGAAGCTCTAGCGAATGAGGGTGTTGTTTTCGAAGAGCAAGAGGTACAATGTACCAATGGCGTCTGCGGTATCTAATCCAATTACAGTAACCGACCGAGCATTAGCTAAGATTAAAGCTTTAATGGGAAATCCTGTTGATCCTATGTATTTACGCGTTGCTATCGTTGGCGGTGGATGCTCTGGAATGAGTTACAAACTAGACTTTGTCGGTCATGGAACTCTGTCAGATAAAGATACTCACTGTTCATTTGACGGTGTTAATGTAGTTATTGACTCTAAATCAATCTTATTTCTTAAAGGATTAGAGTTAGATCACTCTGATGGATTAGACGGAGTCGGATTTACCTTTAATAATCCCAATGCGAAGCGCAGTTGCGGTTGCGGCAGCAGTTTCTCTACCTAGATACGTACACACGAAATCTTTACACTCTTTTAAACCCCAGCCATAGTGGTGTTCTTCAGCTTCTATTTTTGTATGTATGCCATGGAGTTTACGATATTTTATTTCTTCTAAGTATATGTCATTGTAGTATCTAAAATATTTAATGTCAAGCTTACCTAGTAACCTAGTAAGACTACGAAGAGACTTAATCATTAAGATTATCTCTTGATTAACTGTCTGCTCTTGTGGGGTCTTGTCGCGCTTCGCCAGCAAGGACGTCGCATCGTTCGTTATGTTCGTCGCCATTATGACCTTTCACCCAACGCGTCTCAGCATTGAGCTTGATAAATATCTTTCTAAGTTCTATAACTAAGGGGATGAGATGCCATTGCTTGCATCTATAGTTGCCCGTAGCCCAGTTAAGCGTAAGTTGACTGTCGGAGATGAGTACAACTCTTGTTCCATCTCCTGGAGCATCTTCCGCGCCGCTCGAAATGCCGGGGACATCTGTAGTTGCGACGTAAGTGAGTCCACGGATCGCAGCTGTAACTTCTGCAACATTATTAGTAGCTTTAAGTAAGTGTCCTGATCCTTCATGGACCTTGACCCCATTGACGCACACCACATATCCATAACCCCCTGGTTTTTCCGCTGTGGTAGCTGAGCCGTCGGTATAAACTTCTATAAGCATTATTTTGCCACACAAGTAATCATTGTATCGCCAGGTAACTTCTTGTTGGACTCAGTAAGCTGTCTTTTAACTGACTGACATTGAGTCAATGAGTCTACGGTTATAGTCGTAACAGTAGCAGCAGTAGGTCCCCACCAAAACAAAAACAATATATACATAATCCTATTCTACTTCCTGAGTATAACTACTCTATGGCATTAGTCGGACCTGAAATGAAAGCAAAGCTTGAATCACGCATCCACGAGGGACTCAAAAGAGTATTTAGCTCTGAAGTATCCGGCGGTACAGGTTACTCTGCCGTCGCTGACGCTCAATGGGCTAAGATGGCAGATGCCATTAGCGACATAGCATTGGATATAGTTAACGAGATCCAACAGAATGCTGAAGTCGTCCCAGGAATAGCAGTAGCTACTACTGGTAGTGCGTCAGCTCAAGCCGGAGCAACAGTCGCTCCAGGCAAGATCATTTAACTTTATATTTACTATACGCTAATAGGTTCCTAACGAAGACCTCATCTGGACTTGTGTAACCATTCTCAAATCTGGCAGCAATACAGCTTACAACATCTACAGCGTGATCTAATCCAAGCAGATAATACTTATTGGGATCAGAGAACAATCTGCGTCTAGGCATTAGGTTCTTCTCAGCATTTACCCTTAACTTTTTAACCCAAGCTAGCATGCTGTTTACATCATCACCATACTCACTACACGTAGCAAGAGCACTCTTAGAGGCTCTCATATATGCCTCTGTGTTCTCAACGCCTGGAATCTTCCTAGCTGAGAACTTAGCAGTAGACTGTAGTAACGTTGTCACCAACATACCTATTGACATAACCTAAACTCCTGAGATAATAGAGGAATGACAGTCTGCACCCTTTGCCATGCAGGCTGCATGGAACCACATCCCGAGCTGTACTGGTGGAAGAAATGCCCAACATGCGGCTTTTCTGCCATACTCAAGGAAGAGTTGAGTCCAAAAGACTGGGAGCATGCAGATAGAAATCCGCTCATGCTTTATCCTGATAAGGCTGCGATCCAGTTGATTGAGGCTGCACAGAAGCTGAAGTATAAGAAAACATAACCATATTGGGCCACTTCTTAACAAATAGAATGCAATCCTCAGGTATGTTTACTTCAAACACTTTCATTTCACAAGATTGCAGAGTCATGTAAGTATCGCCGGTTCCAGTTGCGCCATCATAATTAGCGTCTAGGATGCGAAGAGTGATAGGTCTCTGTTCGTCATTAAGATAAGATACTTTCATTCAGCACCGTTATTCTCTAGAGGATTATAGCGAAAGTCTACGGTCTCATGACCTTCTCGAATGTGGTGATCATACTCTGTATAACCTGTTAATTCATAGATTCGTTGATCAGCTTCATACTCACTCTGACATAGCCAAGTTCTACCATTACTAGGTCCATTGGCTATACTGGTGACGGTGAACGTAACAGGATCAATACTGTAGCGAGATTTGCAGATCTTCATCCACTCATCCCAGTTCATACCGTTGCGCTTTGCTCTCTTCTCTTGAAGACGCTTCAATCGTTGCTCTGGAGTTAGACCCTTACGAATTTTACCTGTTGGCTTATACTTTGTTCTCGCATCAGTTAACGCATCGGCGGCAACTTGTGCCCACATAGGACCTCGATCCTTCATGGGAATACCTTTTTCAATATAAGCCTTAGCTTCTGCCTCTATATTATCTAAGATACGCTGTCTTATATCGCTCATGGTTTCTCCTTCTTTGGTGAAGGAATATCGTATCGGAACATCTGGCATCCACGAGGCGACATGCAGCGAGGTAGTTTGATATGGATATCTAATAGCGATTCAAGTTCATGATTAGCGCCGAAGAACTCATTCTCCATCCTATTAGTAATATCTTCGTTTATCTTGGCGGAGTCTAGCCATATATAGGCCTCAGATTGATGTCCTTTTACAGTCTTATTGACTCTTAAAGGAACAGCTTTAACGTTATACTGATTACCGCCGCTTGGTGAGTTGGTATCTGTGCCTATTGTTAGCTTAAAGAATAGAGGCGTACCAGGATAGAAACCTCGCATAATCCAAGCTCTCTCCTTCTTGCCAAACTTAGAGTAGTTTGGTGGACAGCCAAGCATCGCTTGTACTTGAGCTCCCAAGAATCCAATGAATCCCTCTAGGTCTATGTTGAGCGCTTTAGCTTGAACTAATAGCTCATTTATGATCTTAAAGTTATATCTCTGAGGAGTTTCAATGCTCTGTAAAGATCCCACTTATGTCCTCCCGACTGCTGAATATGAATCTACCCTCTAATGCTCCAAACTGAGCCATGTTGTGCTCATTGCCTACCATCTCGATTAGAGCTATATCGATCTCTTCATCTGGAACTCCGAGTGATTCAAGTTGAGTCGCTGCTTCTTCTATTGAAGGATACATACAGCGATCACTAGAAGATTTGTGCGCTATAACTACCCATAACTTATTAGAAACCTTATATAGATTGGTGCTCATACTATTCCTCCAGCGATATATTGTTTCGGATTATGAAGCCTTAAGGTTTTCCAGCTCTTCGATGCGATTCTCTATTAGAATCTGGATCTCTAGTTTCTTGGACGAATCAGTCTGTGCTGCCTGTAATCGCTTCAGTGCTCTTATTTGAGGGTCGTTGGCATGCTTGATATTCACAAAATCTCCTGGTTAAAAATTACTGACATAGATATTATACAAAATTAATAATTTTGGAGATTATCAACCCGGATCATAATCGTCATATGGATTGCTAGGGCTACTTGTTGTACCGTAGCGATCGTAATGATCTATATAGTTACATTGACAGTTGACCATTGTTTCAAGACAGTCAGGACACACTTCGAATTCATCGCCGAGTATATCTAATACATTGGAATCTAATGCATTGACTGTCTTAAACTCAAGACGATGCATCACTTTCATTAGATGGCGAAATGAATTGTACTGCTCAACTGTATCAATTACTCTCATTCGTCCTCATCGTCCCAGTCTTCATCATCTTCATCTTCGTCCCAGCAATCGCAGTAGTTTAATCCTTCATAACCGCAATCATCGCATTTCTCCCAGTCATCTGCGAAGGCGTCACTAAAACTCTCTTGTATATCAGAAGTATCAACGATTGCTAACGCAGATAAAAGATTTGTAAGATCGAAAAATGAATCATACTGTTTGGAACTACTAAGTTTCATTCGACTCCACTCTCTTTCTACGCTTGTAGTCCTTCTTCGTTTTATGCCTTTTGCCTGGTGGGGCAATAGGAACACGAAGCTTAGGCTTTTTTAGCTTTTTTAGTCTTTTTCTTTCTGACTTTCGCATACAATTTATTAGGATCAGCAAGATTGCAGGTTATTAGGTCTATCACTACTTGTTCGAAGGTTGATCCGCTTTTAAAGTTAATCTTAGTGTAATCCTTGCCGCCATCTATTGCCACATTACCGCATGTACAATGCCTCATGTCATGCCTATTGACGCTATAAACGATATCGTCACACTTTAAACAGTGGATTGCCTTTTGGTATCTAAACTGTCTCATCTTCTGAGGAGACATGCCTCGAATGTACCATTGACCATTAGATTTAGTTAAGAGCGCATACTTCTTGTGGCCTTTTGCCTTATTAGGTTTAGCGGCAACATATACAGCGGATGGAGCATACTCACCTAATACGCAAAACTCATTGCAGAATGAGAGATCACCCTCAAACTGAGTCTTGACTGCATTATGATCTAATCCGTACCAATCAGGCTTTAGAAGTCTCACTTTTCTTCTTACCTCTTTTAGGCTTCTCAATCTCAGGTTGAGCTGGAGGTTTACCTAATATTAATTGGGTCTTTCCATTGTGTCCGTGAATAGCCTCGACATCGGCAATGTTCTTGTAGATGGCGACTGAAGAGTGAAAGGTTTGCCACTCCATAACCGCAAGCCCGCTAGGCATAATAACACCACGAGCAACCATACCAGTTCCGCTAATTCCCGTTTCATCAACGATCCTCATCAGATAAAATTCTTTAATAGAGTCCATGCGAACCTCCAGTTAGATTGTACTTTAATCTCTTTTGATAGTTTCAATTGTCTAAGTGCAAAACCTTCTATGGTGAAGGGTACAAGTTTATTGTCTCTATCTTTAGAGATTTCTAGCATCATAAGTAGATGAACTAAATATAATGCAGATTTATAACCATCTGTATGAGGACTTTTACTCACACGAATTAACTTTTTTAACAGTTGTAACAGATTCTTTGGTCGGATTGATAGAACTGCCTTGATACCATCTAGAGTCACTGGACAATACATGTCCAACTACTGCTTGATCTTTGGGCAGAACAACATCGAAGCAAGTCTCTCCCATGCTATCTTTCATGTGGCTCCATATGCTCAAACTAAACCTATGGATGCGATTACACACAGTAACATTGCAGTTAGAAGCAAGTGCGCTTGAGTATGTGAATAATAGAATAAACATTAATAGTTTCATATTTACTCCTTAGTGAAAGGTCGCGTAAGAAACCCAGCCCATATAGGCGGTAAGGATTGCGCTGAAACCAATTCGCCACTTACTTCCACCATACTTAATCTGGTTACGTAAAGTATAAGCGTTTACCAAAAAGCAAACAAAGCTAATTAAGAATATGAAACTCATATTAAACCTTGATTCCATAGCGAATTTTAAGTGCAGTTGGCAAGAACGAGAAGTCAACATCATCTTCAATAGATGCAGCCTTGATTACTCGAGGCGAAGACTTTCTAGGTTGTTTCATGCCCATCTTCTTAACTTCACCACCACGTGCTAAGAATTCAGCTACAGTTTCGGTCTTCGGTACTAATTTCAATTTAATCATATTGTGTTCCTCTTAATGTTCATTGTTTCAGAATCTTAAGTATAATAATTTAATGCGTAAATGCAACAGATGTGAGCAAACTGATATATCCCAATTCTATGCCAACCCAAATAGTAAGGACAAATTAAGTACACTATGTAAAACGTGTTGTAAAGCTAGTACTAAAAAGGCTAAAATGGCGCGTATTGCCAGTAAACGTGAAGAATATAAAAGAGCGGACAGAAATACACAATATAAGAAAAACTATGGCATAACATTAGACCAATACGAGCAAAAGCTTAAAGATCAAGATAGCCGCTGTCCATTGTGTAAAACCCATCAATCGGAGCTTCCAAGAAGACTAGCCGTAGATCACAACCACGATACAGGTAAAATAAGAGGTTTACTTTGCGGGGATTGTAATAGAGCTTTAGGTTTATTTAAAGATAACCCAGAAATTTGTATAAATGCAGCTAACTACTTATTAGCTAATACTTAGGAAATTCCCTAGTGTGATCTTTTAAATCACATAACTCACAATACCAGAACTTATCCATGTGCGCTCCGACGTACCATTTCCATTTGTGCGCATTATTAGCGCAGTTGTAGTATTTGTATTGCTCAGCAACAGGCGCAGAGGGAGCAAAATCCTTGCCTCCCTCAGCCACCAATCGCTCGAACTCTCTTAATAGATCTAACTCGTCATTCATTTAAATGTACTTAAAGTGAGTCTTAAATGTTTCTGATAGGCAGACGCTAGTTGCTTCATCTCAGGAGTTTCAGCTTGCTTCTCCAACTCGCGGAATAAGATGATCCCGTTGTTGATCTGCAATCTCGTTAGAGTGCCTGTTCTAGCCTTCTCGTCCTGAAATTTGACCATCTCTTCTAGAAGTTCGATCTTGTGCATGTTCATGATTCTCTTCTCATAGAATGAATCCTTGTTCTTAAAGATTGATACTACATTAGACATCCCATACTCCTTTTCCAGTCACTAATTTCGATAGTTCATCATCGAGCCAAATATTGGCTTCATTCTCATCACTAGTTTCCTTTTCAGCCACGGTGTCGCAGCAAGGTTCTGGATAGTGATTCAACTTAAGAATAACTACCATAAACTTATCGTTCTTTTGTTTCACTAAAATGCCTTCATATATGTCCATAGGTGATTCTCCAAACAAGATATTGATTCGGCACATGAGCCAGCGCGAGGGCGCTCGGCGTAGCAGTGTCAGTATAGTCGGGCACACGGTAAGGAAATAGAAAGTGGGTCCAAGCAATTAAGCCTGAACCCACGGTGGAGTGATACGAACGAACTTAGTGAAAGAAAGAACCTGAAGACATTGGACTACCATCCTCGTTGACGATGAGCTCTTCTTGACCACCGGCTTGGAAGAAATCTAGTTCAAAGCTATAGAATACTCCGTACTGTAGGAACTTAACATTGGATACATCTCTAGAACCGTGAGTCCCATCATTGTTAACTAGCAACCCATTGATATATAGATTAGAGCCATCATCGCTGTTGACATCGAACTCATGCCAGTTGTTATCTGTGGCCGCAAAGATTCCTGTGCATTTGACTATGAAGAATGTTTGATAAACTCCTTGTAGTGCTGTTGGCAAGACACTTAGTCCCGTACTAACTGAGGCATTAGGCTGATTGAACTGACCAGTATAAGTCCAACTACCGATACCAGTTAGCACTGGAGCAACTCCACCATTCGCTGTCGCAGTGATTCCAGTTGTACTATTAGGCACAGTATAGAGATTGCAATCGAGACCAGGAACCAGAGGTTCTTGACCTACTGATTGTCGGTATAAATTCTGTTGATCGATCAGTTGTTGGGCAAGGGATTCAGATGGGGTTGGCGCAGGTGTTGCTGCAGCACCAGCTGGACCTTGTGCGCCAGTAGCTCCAGTTGCTCCGTCTGCGCCAGTTGCACCTGTGGCACCGGTAGCTCCGACAGGACCTTGAGAACCAGTTGTTGATGTGCTACCACAGCCCGCAAGTAGTAAGCATACCATTACAATACTAACATATTTCATATTCACTCCAATTGTTTAATGGTCATATTCAACCATCATTTATGATTAATCTTATGATCGGGATATAAGTCTAGAAATAGAAAACCTACCTGAACACTAATTGGGACATATGTCCTGATTAATGTCCAGATAGGTAAACTTGAATTACTCTGCAGATGTATTAGCGAGGTATTGAAGTTCTGCTGGCAGAGCAGAAACATCAATGATCTTAGTTGGTTTGCGAGATACTTTGATCTCACTTACACGACGATCAATGAACGATTGAATCTCAGCTTTCTCAGCTGGATCAGTCTTCGTGTTGAGCAATGCACGCATTGCTTTAAGCGAAGTATCAGAAGAACCTACGCGAGAACCAGGGTTCTTAGCTACGTATTTTCCGCCACCGTTAAGACGTGTGTCTTTACGTAACCAGTTGCTGGTCAAGCCTGAGCAATATGTACGAAGCTCAGCGTCTGTGTTAAAGGTCTTTTCAAGAACGATTGTTCCTGCTTTAAAACCTTCTACTAGAATCGCAGTAACTTGAGCACGAAGCTCACGATTCATATAGTTTGCGAAGTTATCACCTTCATTTACTGTCACTCCTGCTTCACTCAGGACTGAACTAATAGCGGAAAATACCGCCTCTTTTTGCGTTTGTTGGCTCATATAAAATTCCTTTCTTGGGAAAATGAGTTGTTTTTGACACTTACAATTAGGATCGGGAACGGAAATTATTCTTCGCCTATTACCTCACGTAGTGCATCATCGAGTTCATTAGTAAATATGGACTCAAGAATGCCTTTAGCCTCTGAATATTTATCGTTATCAAGTGTATTGTTCATCTCATCTCTATGAATAGCATAGAGAGATTTAATGTGCATCCATCGTTGGTATTGGTCTAATCTCATAGATCGCTTCTCTTGAGATCTCTGTGCCTTAGGATGATGAGGATTAAGACGTTCGCGCATTCCATAGGCAGTATCCATGGATTGAATGTAATCCATAGTTGCTTTAACATGCTGCCACTTACCTTCAGTATTTAGTTTTGCAAAATCTTCTTCGGTCATTGTAGCCCTTTATTAAACTATTTACCATAAGTCTATCTAAGTAATAGACTTCATCTCCACTTAAATGAGCGTCATATCGAATCAATTTTAAAGAATAGAGTAGATTCAATAGCTTCCAGCATGATCGCTCTGCAGGACATTTCTTCTGTTTCATTCTTCACCTAAAAACTTAGATTCAAATATGTCATACCACCATTTATTATATATATCTCTCACCGTGGGATTCATTTGTACTTTCTGAGTTACACCAAATGATCTATTCCTCATTAGATAAACTATATCTTCCTCTATAAGAATCCGACCTACTTCTCCTGTAGCTCCCACATAAACCATTTCCTGCCACCAGTATGCACTACCATAAGTAGTAACGTAGTCTGGAGTACGATCTGGCTTTACGGCAACTTTACTATCTTCATCTTCCATAAGAACTCATATAGTTTATAGACTCTTCCATAGCCTGTTGAAGGGTTCTCGTCGTGTCTATACGTAGGACGCTTATCAATAAAGCGATCGCACCTAATAGAGTACTTATTAGACCACCATTGATCAAATGCACCGTTGATGGTTACCCACTGAAGTATGCCTCCAATACCTATACTTAAAACGCTACCTTTAGGACCTGGAGTTGGTAAATTCATCAATAAGATTATACGAATTGCGAATAATACTAGCGAGATTTAATGGTGATTATTAGATCTATGGCTAATAGGATGAAGAAGGTAATCAGCAGGAACATTAGGTCTTAGATTGTACGACTGCGGGAGTAAAGCCTTTGGCTTTCATCTCATCTGCATACTCTTTAGAGACTAGAATCTCTCGCACGATCTCTGTACCTTGACCGCATGCGACTTCATCACCATACTTATTGAGGCGATAATAGGTCTTATTGCGGATATGGGTAACCAATCGGTTGGCTGGAGTTCCTGCTGGTACGACTTTATTCGTTGCTTGACATCTAAACATTATTTATTCCCCTTTTTAAGTGCTCGTTTGGCTTCTTTTACCATGCTGTTCCAAAAAGTATCAGCAAAAAGTCCCTTTCTGCTAGCAATATCCTTAAGGATAATGCGACGAACAGCATTAGGATCAGCTTTGCGCTCAGAACCAGCGATATATCTTGCATTAATTAGTCCTAGCTCTAAAGAGACAGGTAATTGGAAGTGATTATAGAACTCAATCACTCCTGCGACATCTTTCTTGGTTATTTTAGTCGGTAGTTTTATTTTCATTTGTTTCTCCTTGGTTAAATGTGGTTACAATTGAATCTGTATATGTATCTTTTACTTCTATAAAATAGTCAGGTCCACAACTCTTAGCTGTTTCTTTAGCATAAGAGATTGCCTCATGATATTGATGTCGTTTCCACGCACCAACTGTAAATCGTTCCTCTTTAGTTAGAAGTTTGATAACATATCTCATATTGATTATTAGTATCGGATAATCTTTAATAAGCTAAGGAAGTTCTTGAGTCTGATATGAGAGGTTGTAGATGCTTTCTTAATCTCTAACTTAGTAGCCATTCTAAAGTCAGAATGAAGTCTATTATACATAGTCGGTTCGTTTCTAAAGTCTGTTCTACCTTTATAAGCAAATATCTCATATCGACCTAGATCTCCATCGATATCGTCTATGAACTTATAGATAGAGCGTATAAATGTCCTATCTATACCGGTAACTAGATCTCCGTGCTTAAACATATTAAGGAGTCTTGAACTTGCAGGATACTCCGTGATCAAGTTGATAGCAGATTACCTCTGAGTTCTCACATCGACGAGAGTAAACGGACGTGTGTGGAGATAGTTGATAAGTGCAACTCATAGCGTAAGCAGCTGTTGCTTTCTCTTGAGTATCTCTATCTACTTTATGAGCAGACTCGTCGCAGCAAGCAGTTAATGCAAGCACGCAAACGATAAACAATATAGTTTTCATTAGTTTTCCTTATGGTTCTCATGCATTCTATTTAGTTAATTGAAACAGACGTTCGGTCAAGATTGTTGCTGCTGTCGTAGTAGCTAATGCACCAAACCGTTCAGGGTTATTTACAATAAGTTTGATATTACCAATGGATAGTGCAGCGTAGGCATCTAAGGAGCGTTGTAAATTCTCCTCAGATTGGCTATTAGCATACGCCCTATCAAATGCCTTCTGACATTTAGTTAGTTTTTGATTCAATTTAAGCTTATTAATTCTTTTCTTATCACATTTACGCATATTATGTTCCTCTTGTTTAAGATCTACGTTCGGGAATTATTTACTACCAAACTGAATAAATAGAATGATAGCCCAAATTGTTAGGGTTAATTTACCTAATGCATATGTAGCATAAGCTGCACTAGTCCATCCAACTACAGATAATGTCTTCTTAACCATTGCTATACTCCTCAATAGAGAGATCTGAGCAACCCCAACATCCATTGCACTCAGGATCAAAGCAAGAGCGAGCAACAGGTTCTGGAAACTCAACATGATTATGGGTATTCTTGCAGTCTTCGCATAAGATCACATTACAACACTCGTTATTACAGCGAAATGTTAGTAAACTTGGTGCGAACTTCTTACAATCATTGCATTGACTCATATAATCTCCTCATGTATTAATATTGTTTCAGGAACTTTATGCTGTCAGTTGGGAAATCAATGTCGACTATATTAGTATCTGCACGTAGCACAACCCTAGTATCTATTGGGAATAGACCTAATTTAATGTGCATATCTATTTGGCGAGCAAGTTTAAATACTTTCTGCGACGCCGCAAATTGATTTGTTATTATTGGATTGGGATGAGTTTTTGCACATCCATCGCATAAAATAGTGTTAATGTCTCCCACCCTGTATAAGCCGATACCGTACTCATAATCTTTATGACAACCATTACAACGATTCATATAACCTTTCTAAGCATGCTACGAACTTTGCCTTGCATGCCTGTGCTCACTTCTTGCTTACCATTAGGAATCACTATAGAATATGTTCCATTAGTTAAAACAACATGATCGCCTTTGCCACGTCTGCTAACAAAGCCAGCTTTTTCGAGTAATCTAATAGCTTCTCTACTTGTCATAGAATCTCCTTGCTATGATTTAGGATCAGGAAATTAGTCTAATAGAAAGTAAAGGAATATAGCTAAGAAAGGATGACCGTAGAATGCTAGAGCAATACATATAAAGATGATCACGATACAACCTTATATTTGACTATAAAATCGATTAGCGCTTTAAGTCTTGGATCATAAGTCCTCATACCTAATACCTTATCCAGTTCTCGTCTCATCTTATTAGCTGCCCATGGGTCAGTGCCTTTGCTAAAGAAAGTAGTATATTGATTCTCAGCATAGTTTTTAAACTCACGATATTTATAAGCTCTAAGCATATCCTCTTCAGAGAAGTCAATTGCTTTAACTTTACCCTCTTTAATGATAGTTTGAACCACTCTACCGCTTCCATGATTTGCGCCATTACAAGCGCAATCACAATGTGGACCAGAAGCATGAGTGCATCGACCATCGCAAGCTGGTTTATTAGCTGTTAGAATATAGGCATCGCCTTGAACTTGTCCCATGAATGTAACTGCACCGTCGCAATCACATAGATCGATATGTCTCTCAGTAGAAGAGAATGGGGTTAAACAGTCATTACATTTATGATAATAGAGTGGTGTGTTCATATTAGCCTTTAAACCAGTGGTTAAGAAATTTACCTGAAGTCAATACAGTTGCTAGAACTTCTTCGCCTCTTTTGAGTTCGTATATAGGCCAAGTGATATGATATTCACCTTTACTCATTACGATCTCAGATCCAGGTGTTGATCGCATGAGCGATTTAAGTCTATTAAAGTATTCAACTCTCACTCGATGTTGATTGATACTTTTAAGCATAATCTCTTTAGAGTTCATCTCTTTTTTCATACTTTGTCTCCAATATCAACTAAATAAGCTTCGCAAAAATCAACTTCATAATCTTGAGTATCCATGATCTCTGCCTTACAGATCTTATCGCTCCTAGAAACAGAGATTTCCTTTTGGTCATCGACTACAGTGCGATACTCATTAGCATTTATAGAACATAGAAAATCTCTAGCCATATCAATAGACTTATGAGCGCATCCAGCAGGACCAACTTCATTAGGTTTGCCATCTCTTGATGCCCAAACCCATTGATACGTGTGCCCATATATCCTAGTTATAAACTCATCACCGGCAGAGAAATACACCTTAACATTGGTATATTGGACATTGATCTTGATATTGCGATGTTCAACTCTATTAGTAGGCTTAAATTCTTTCTTCAATTCTTTCTTCTTCCACATATCTACTCCTTCTTACGATTCTTATGAAGCACGTTTACATAAGCTTTTCTTAAATCAGAGATAAGTTTGCTATTCTTCATGTAATGATTTACGTTCGGGATCTGTAGTAGCGTCTACGTATAAAACTCCATATATCATAGTTGCTCATATGAGCTTCACACCTAATATCAATGTTAAGATTTACTAATAGTTTCAATAAATCTACAGTGGATAGATACTCCTCGTCATCTGTGGTGTATTGAAGAGTCGTTAATGTCTCAAGTAGTTGTCGCTTATTCACAACCATGCCTTTTAGCAAACTGTAAGAACTGATCTTCGCCTAAGTTCAAATAGTGATCCTCATTCAATAGATTTAGCAAGAACAATATGCTCCATAGGTCGTCGATATATCCCACTACACCATTGACGTTCTCTAATCTATCTAATACAGCTGGACTATTCCTTATCATCTAAAGATTTTCCCAGTCTTAATCCTTCTAGCCAACGCATCAAGTCAATATAAGCATGCGGACGTCTATCAATCCTCAATAGGACTAATAGACGAACTAAATGATAGATAGAAGTGCTAGCATTACCCCTCATCTCAGCTTACCCATTCTAATTAAATAGTCCATCTCAACCCTATATAGGGTCACATGCTCAAATGTCTTCTTGCTTGTAATCTTAAGTCTATAAAGTACTACGGCCAGCATATCCATAGATTGCATAGGATATTTAATAGCCGGCGCATTGATGATTGCGGAGGTCATGCTACCCATCTCAAGTTTATTCCTACAGTTGTATAGATTTCTCTTACTCTTATCCTTCATTTATCCTTCATAATCTTTAGCATGCATAGTATATATCCCAAATTAGCATGGGCATTAAAAGAGAGTCGATCACACAATAGACATCCTCTCCTAGAAGAGGCAAACTCTACATAGTCAGTCCACTTATCAAACCAGCCACTAGGGTTATATCGCCACAACTCCTTCACGATCACTCTTGTCTCGGGGAGGCTAGCATTATCATCTTCATCGCGATAAGAGTGATTACATGTGGGGACTAATCGCTTCTTCTTCATGGCTACCACTTGACCCGTTTAGAGCTATACCTATATGCCACTGCTGACATACGCTGGACGTCTCGAAAAGACATACCAGGCCACAACCTACAAGCCTTCCCTATATCCAGCTTGGTAAGGAGCAAACCTAGGGCCGTTATAGCTACTCTAGTATGACCTATAAAGTCCATAGCATCTGTCACACCACGGTCGTAACCTGCTGATTTCATTGGGGCAAACCCTCAAACCCCTGGGTGAGCCCTGACGCCCTCCGCGAAGCGCTCTCAACTAGGTTTTCACTAAGTTCTAACTCACGCCCAGCGATAGCCAGGTCCATCTCCCCTTCCTCTAGGGATATAACGGATGTTATAGCTGATAGAGTACTGATCTCTCTCTGTTCTTCTACTGTCTTTACTGAAATACTTCTGTGCATCGGGTAAGGCATTGGACGCTCCTATACGTGGAGGATTATTGGATCGGGAGATAGGTGGGGATATGTCGGGCATGGATCAGCTGGGCCCGAGCTCTAGGCGTAGCAGTGTCAGTAGGAATACGGGTAGGTATCAGCCCATCCTTGGGCTAAGCCAGGTCATTCCTTGATGTATTGACCTGGGTAATCCTCGTACAAGTCTTGGTCTTCTTCGGCCTCATCCGGCTTATCTGGGTTATTATCGTAGCCTTGACAGTCTTCACACATGATATCTTCCTCTGATAGACCACCGCAAGATATACAGTTCCACATATCAACTAGCCTTTCTGATTGGTGTTACATTCATGAGTTCGTTCTCATAGGTCTTGATCACTAATGCCTGTCTGTGTGCGATCGATAAGATGATCTGAGTGCGCGCGTGCAACAGCTCGACCAGCTTGACTGAGTTGTTGTGAGCTTTGCGCAGCTCGACTGTGTTCTGCTTCAGACATTCATTCAACTCAGCGATTTGATTATTCAGACTATATAAGTTACTCATATACGTTCCTCACTTTCAATTAGTTATAGGGTCAGGACAAAAGTTGTCGGTCATTTTAGGTGTGCGCCGACGTCCCACCGGATGCGCGATCGTATCGCTTGTGCCCAGCTAGTTTGCCATAAGAATGGCAGTATCAAGACCGAGTTGGTCTGATGTTTATATATAGAATCGGGTAGTAAGCTAATATAGCCTAGCCCTGTGCGTAGCAGTGTCAGCTGGGCGGGACATAGTCCCACCCAACCAATCACATTCAATTACTTAACTAAGTGGCCAAGACCAGCAGACTCGAGCACTGCGATCTGGTCAGCAGTTAACTCTTTCGATTTAGTTGGGCGAATCTCAGCCAATCTGCGATCGATGAATGATTGGATCTCTTCGCGCTCTGAAGCGTCGTCCTTAGTTGCAAGAAGTTCGCGCATAGCTTTGATCTGTGCATCGCCAGAACCAGCTCGTGAACCTGGGTTCTTAGCTTCGTACTTCACATTGCCATTCAGGCGCTCATCTTTGCGAAGCCAGTTAGACTGAACTCCACTCACATAAGACTTAAGTCCAGCTTCATCATAGGTCTTGCTGAGCTCGATTGTTCCTTGACTGAAACCTTCGAACAAGATCATATTGACCTGAGCACGTTGCTCTTTAGTCGGCTTATATGCACCATCTTGTTCGCCGCAAACATTTACTACCGCATTGAATACTGCTTCTTTTTGTGTCGTCTTAGTCATGATATATCCTCCGTCATGATTGTTTGTTATGTGTCATCATCGTTTCAGGATGATCTCACTAAGGACTCAATCAACTATTTGATCTTGTTCCTTATAACTATCTATCGAGTCGGGTAATCTCCTCGTTAATGTATTTGTATTTAATCTTAACTCTAGAGTCGGGCGCTAGGCGTAGCAGTGTCACCCCACATAGCTCAGCGCCAGGTGGGGTCGACTACTACATCATGTGGGCAATCTTATACATCAGCAGACCTGCGCAGAACGGCGCGCCAAACCCAATCAATCCCATGCCAAACCAATACACTCTATCTATCCACATATTACTTTCCTCCATTCAATCTGTTACTCTTAGCCATTCTATATATTCGGACCAACTCGTCGTGCTCGAACTTAGCCACCATCATCACAGCCTTACATGGCCCAATGTTCTTACCCAACAGCCGAGCTATGCAGTATACCAATTCAATACTTTCATTCCTATACATATCGTCTCCTATCTAGTTACTTTACAGTCAGGACCTACTGTGAACGTGCATGATGAGTTGATCCCATCAGAGCTCCAAGTCCCAGGCAATACCTCAGTGAGAAACCCACCGTTAGCGCTATATACCGCGTAGATATTACCACCGATGCAGAACCCAACCTCAGGGAAGGTCGAGGGATACGAGCCAGACCCGCTGCAGAACTGGATGGGAGCGACTAC
>Ga0302282_1000304_pt1 | contig 38734 bp, 41 predicted proteins | sample III_Fen_E1_3_FD_198763 | JGI IMG/M metagenome (GOLD analysis project Ga0302282, IMG submission 198763) | Peat permafrost microbial communities from Stordalen Mire near Abisko, Sweden - III_Fen_E1_3 | ecosystem: Environmental > Terrestrial > Soil > Wetlands > Permafrost | place: Sweden: Abisko... | reverse complement strand
CCGGTCGTCCGGCACCGTGACAATGCCGATGTTCGGGTCAATGGTGCAAAACGGATAATTGGCCGCCTCCGCCTTGCGGGTGCGGGTGACGGCGTTGAACAGGGTGGATTTGCCGACGTTGGGCAGACCGACGATTCCAGCTTTAAGCATAATATAGAATGAAATTAATGGAGTTTGGCCGCGGACAATTCCCAGGCCAGTTGCACGACGCCAAAGACGATCAGCACCAAACCCGAAAGGTGCTGCATCCGCATGAGGGTGGCCTCACTCATGCGACCGTAGCCGCGCGACACCGCGAAACTCAATGCGCAGAACCAGGTGTTGGTGCCCAGCGCCACGCCGGCCACGCAGGCCGCCTTGGCCGCCAGCGTGTCGTCCACCCAGTCATGCGAGAGCAGGTAGGCCGCCAGCAGGATCCAGAACAACAGCACCCCGAGATTGCCCATCACCCGCACGAAGCCCGTCATATAGCCCGAGTGCGGATGCAACCGCTGCTCGAGGCGGGCCTCCAACCGTTCCGAGGCGGCGGCCAGTTTCGTGTGTTTCACCACCGATTTCGCCATCAGGAACTTGATGCCCAGAAAGACAATGAAGGCGCAACTGAACACTTCCATGAGAATTTTCACCCGCCCGCCGCTGAAAAACGAGGACAGCCCCGTGAACGAAACCGCGCAGTAAATGCACTCCATGGTCGAGGCGCCCAGCCCGATCAGCAGCGCCCACCGGTAGCCGCGCCGCGAGCCTTCATTCAGGATCGTCAGGTTGATCGGCCCGAAGGGAATGCTCGAGATCGCCAGCGCAAAGCAATAGCCCGCCAGCCCCGATGCCAAGATGGGATGCGACGTCAACATAAGCTCATTTACCCGCTTCCGACTCGTCCTCCTCTTCATCCTCGATTTCGCGCCGCCAGGCCCGGGAAAGGGACGGGCGCACAAACCCATACAATAGATACGCCGTGAAAATCAGCGGGGCCACCACCGGCAGCACCCGGTCAAACAGGATCAGGAAAAAGCCCACGCTCAACGCGATGACCAGCACCTTGAGGAAGCTGCCCCGGCTGCGGAAATGCAGCGATTTGAAGCTCGGATATTTCACCTCGCTCACCATCATGCACGACAGGAACAACAGCAGCACCGGCAGGGCGAACCGCAGTTTGCTCAGCGGAAAATCCTTTTCCTCGAGCCAGAGCAAAAACAGCGTGAGCGAAGCCACCAGCCCCGCCGCCGCCGGAATGGGGAAGCCCAAAAATTCCTTGCCGCCGCTGCCGCCGGGCATCGCCGCCAGACAATTGAACCGCGCCAGCCGGAACGCCCCGCACAAGAGATACACCGAGGCGATGAACCAGCCGAGTTGGGGATGCTGCACAAACACCCCCTTGAGCACGATCCGGTGCACCAAAAAAGCCGGGGCCGCGCCAAAGGAAACAATGTCCGCCAGCGAGTCAAATTCCCGCCCGAACGGGCTTTCACTCCCCCCCATCCGCGCCACCCGGCCGTCCAGCAGATCAAAAATGCACGCCAGCAAAATCAGGAACAGCGCCTTGTAAATGGCCGGGATGAAATTCGCCGAATCCGGGTCCGCCTCCACAATTTTGGTGAGCGCCAGAAATCCGCAAAACAAATTCCCCGCCGTCATCAGATTGGGCAGAAAATAAATCTTCAGCTTTTCACCTTCGCCGGCCGCGCCGGAACGGATTTCCTCGGGAGTGGGCATAAGCATTATTCAAACGCCGCCAGCACGGTTTCGCCCCCGGCCACTTTGTCCCCCAGCCGGACTTTGATCTGGGCGTGGCGCGGCAGATACACTTCCGCGCGCGAGCCGAATTGGATGAGACTGATCCGTTCCCCGCGCGTCACCGCCTCGTTTTCCCCCACCCACGGCACGATCCGCCGCGCGATCAGCCCCGCGATGAGCCGCACCCCGATTTTTTCCCCGCGCGGCTCCACCGCCTCGATCCCCAGCAGCACATTCTCGTTAAAATCCGCACAGTCCGTCCGCAGGGCGTTCAAGTATTGGCCGGGCTGGTGTTTGAAATAGGCGACCCGGCCCGTGACCGGCGCATTCTGCACATGCACGTCAAACACCGAGAGAAAAATCGAAATCCGCTGGCACTCCCCGCCCATGAATTTCGCCTCCGTCACCGTGTCAATGACGTCCACCGTGCCGTGACCCGGGGCCACCACCAGGTTCTTCCCCGCCGGGGTGTTGGCCTCGGGATCCCGGAAGAAATAAAACGTGAACAAGGCGAAGAGCGCCCACACCACGATGAGCCCGCCCGCCAGGGCGAGGACAAACGTGCCAATATACTTGGCCAGAAAGGCGACCGCCAGCAGCCCCGCCACGGCGGCCCCCGACCATCCGATGAGACGAAGGGCGGCGGCCGAGGCTTTTCCTGAGTGTTTCACCCCCCCAGAGTAAAAATTTTTGCCGCCACATGCAATTCGGCATTTTCACCAATTTTCAATGTTTGACCTTGGCGGACACTTGGCCTAAACTTGATTTTCTTTTCATACTATGAAAATTGTCGTTTGTGATCCGGTATCGCCCAAGGGGATCGCGTTGCTCCAGCAGCGCCCCGAATTCAATGTGGTCGTGCTGCCCAAGCGCTTGTCTGAAGCCGAACTCCTGCCCATCGTCGCCGACGCCGTCGCCCTCGTCGTCCGCTCCGAAACCAAGGTCACCCGCAAAGTCATCGAGGCCGCGCCCAAATTGCGCGTCGTCGGCCGCGCCGGGGTCGGCGTGGACAATGTGGACATCGAAGCCGCCACCCAGCACGGCACCGTCGTCATGAACACCCCCGGTGGTAATACCATCACCACGGCGGAACTGACGTTCACCATGCTCCTGTCCCTCGCCCGCAAAGTACCCCAGGCCCACGCCACCATGGTCGCCGGCAAATGGGACCGCAAACTGTTCCAGGGCGTCGAACTCGCCGGCAAGACCCTCGGCGTGCTCGGCATGGGCCGCATCGGCACCGAAGTCGCCAAGCGCGCCATCGCCTTCGGCATGACCGTCATCGCCTACGACCCCTATCTCACCGAAGAACGCGCCCGGGCCATCGGCGCCGGCTTTGCCGACAGCCTCGATGACGTTTACCGCGTCGCGGATTTCATCACCGTCCACATGCCCGTCACCCGCGAAACCAAGGACATGCTCAATGCCGTCGCCTTCGGGAAAATGAAGCCCGGCGTGCGCATCGTCAATTGCGCCCGTGGCGAAATCATTGTCGAAGCCGACCTGATTGCCGCGCTGGAATCCGGCAAAGTGGCCGGGGCCGCGCTGGACGTGTTCGCCGTGGAACCCCTGCCGGCGGATCATCCCTACCGCAAACAGCCCAACCTCATCTTGACCCCCCATCTGGGCGCCAGCACCGAGGAAGCCCAGGAAAAATGCGGCATTGAAGTCGCCGAAGTCATCGCCGGGTATCTGCTGACCGGCGAAGTCCGCAACGGCGTCAACCTCCCCTACCTCGACGCCAAGACCTACGAACAGGTCAAGCCCTACCTCCCGCTGGGCGAAGCGCTCGGCAAATTACTGGGTCAACTCACCCCGGCCGGAGCCGACCGCATCTACATCTCCTATGGTGGCAACGCCCGCCAATTGCCCAATGTGGACCCCGTCACCCGCTCGATCCTGCGCGGCTTCCTGGCCGCCAGCGACATCAAGGACGTCAACAACGTCAACGTCCGCTCCGCCGCCGCCAGCATTGGCCTGACCGTTGAAGAGAAAAAGTCGGACGAACCCGTCACCTTCAACGAATGGGTGCATGTGCAGGTCTTCAAGGGCGCCACCAAACTGATTTCCGCCGGCGGCACCTTCTTTGGCTCGCCGAATAATCCCCGCATTGTCCGCCTGTTCAGCCAGCCCGTCGAAATTCCGATCTCCGGCAACCTCCTGCTCCTGAACAACAAAGACCGTCCCGGCATTGTCGGCTACCTCGGCACCCTCTTGAGCAAGCACCAGATCAACATCGCCAGCATGAGCCTGGGCCGCGATACCGCCGGCGGCAAAGCCCTGACGGTGTTGAGCTTGGATAGCACCCCATCACCGGCCGTTTTAGCCGAATTACAGCAGGATTCGGACATCAGTAACGTTAAAGTTGTCAAATTATAGCCGCCAGCCCCCATTTACCTATATCACTCCAAATAATCCGTTTAAAACATACATAATAAAATGAACCGCAAATTTTTAAGCACGGCCCTGACTGCCTTGGTTTTGGGCGTTTTCTCCGCCCATGCCACCAGTCCCGCCATGGCCACGCCTGCGCCCGCCGGCACCAACGGCAGCCCGAGCGACGCCCTGACCGCCTTGTTTGGCGACCCCGTCATTGCCAAGGGCAAGGGCTTTGAAATCAAGCAGAGCGCGCTGGACCAGATCATGGTCGGGGCCAAGGGCCAGGCCGCCGCGTCCGGCCAGCAGTTGCCGCCGGACTTTGAAGTCCGCGCCCTGCACCAGTTGATCACCATCCAGATGCTGTTGCAAATCGCCACCGACGCCGACCGCGCGGCCGGCCAGAAGGATGCCGATCTGCAATTCACGAACCTCTTGAAACATTTTGGCACCATCGAAGCCTTCAACCGCCAGTTGAAAGCCGTCGGGATGACCATGGAAGATTTGCGCGCCAAAGCCGCGCAGGAAGCCATTGCCAAGCAGGCCCTCAAAACCGCGTTGAACGTCTCCGTCTCGGACGCCGAAATCAGCAGCTTTTACACCGGTCACCCCTCGGATTTTGAACAGCCGGAAAAGGTGCATGTCCGCCATTTGCTCCTGACCACGGTTGATCAAGCCACCCAGGCGCCGCTGCCGGCCGACCAAGTTGCGGCCAAGCGCAAGCAGATTGATGATCTCCTCCGGCGCGCCCGGGCCGGGGAAGACTTTGCCACGCTCGCCCGGCAATATTCCGAAGACCCCGGTTCCAAGGATAACGGCGGGGAATACACCTTCCCCCGCGGCCAGATGGTGGCGGAATTTGAAACGGCGGCCTTTGCCCTCACCAACAACCAAATCAGCGACGTCGTCACCACCAAATTCGGCTATCACATCATCAAATTACTGGACCGGACGCCCGCCAAAACCCTGGAACTGACCTCGGTCGTTGACGGGGTTCCGGTTTCGGAGAGCATCAAGAATTATTTGCTCCAGCAAAAAATCGCCAAGCTGGAGCCGGATTACCTGGCCAAGCTCAAAAAAACCTCGGACGTTGAAATTGTGGATGCCAAATTGAAGGCCGACTCGGATGCGGATGAGGCCGCCGCCGCCGCCGCTGCGGCGGCAGATGCCACCGCCCCGGCCGTCCCGGATCAAAAGTGATTCCGGCTTGGGGCTTGCCAGACCGATCCAATCTCCGCTAGTATATAGATGATATGAAAACTAAGATTGGATTGGTCGGGCTGGCCGTCTTGAGCTTGGGGCTGGCCATTGGCTGGGTGATCACCAAAAATCAGGCGGACGAGAAGCAAAAGAGTGACGCCAGCACCATTCTCGACTTTTCCAATCAGTGGTCCCAGGCCAGCATCAAAGTGGATGAACTGAACCAGGTCAACCTGACCCTCAATCAGGACCTGGCCACCAACCGCACCCTCCTGGCGGATCTCTCCAACCATCTCGCGGCGGTTTCCGAAACCGTCGTCACCGTTCGTTCCTCGCTCACCTCCGCCCAGGATCAGATCGCCACGCAGACCAGCCGCATTTCGGATTTGGAAGCGCAAAACAAGTTGTTGGATGACCGGGCCTCCGCCCTCGCGGATCAGGCCACCGCCCTGACCAACCGGATCAACGCCTTGAACCGGCAGATCAATGACACCCTCCGCCAATTGGCCACCAGCCAGACCAACAATGCGCTGTTGGACCGGCAACTCGAACAGTTGGTCGAGATGAAAGCCGAGTTGGAACATAAATTCAACACCCTCGAAGCCGTGCGCGCACAGGTCAAAAAACTCCGCGCCGAAGTCGTGGCCGCCCGGCGTCTCGAATGGATGAAAAACGGCACCGATGTGCCCCTCAAAGGCGCCGAGCTGATGGTGCGTGATCGCAACGCCGCCCGGACCCAGCCACCCTCCGCCCGCGCCAATTACGGCTTGGATGTGGAAGTGGGTTCCGATGGTTCCGTGCGCGCCCTGCCGCACCCGGTTATTTCCACCACCAACGCCCCCGCGCATTAAGCCTTGCGGAGCCGCGCCTCCGCGAACCCGTCTATCCCATGCCCACCTACGGATATAAATGTGAAAAGTGCGGCCTTGAATTTGAGGCCCATCAATCAATTCTAGCCAAACCACTGAAGGTTTGTCCGAAGGAATCCTGCCCCAACAAAGTCTGGGGCAAGGGCCGGGTCAAGCGTCAGATCGTCGGTGGCGGCGGCCTCATCTTCAAGGGCAGCGGGTTTTACTCCACCGATTACCGCAGCGAGAGCTATAAGCAATCCGCCAAACTTGACCATGCCCCCGCCAAGAATCCCGCGGCGGAAACCAAAACCCCGGCGGCGGAAACCAAGGCTCCGGCCGCCGCCAAGCCCGCGCCCAAGGCGGACAAAAAATGAACAGCCAGTGGTTTGCCGGCAGCGGTCCCGGCGACACCTTACACGCATTTATGGTTTTCAAATGCAAAGGCCGGGACGGGGCGGGTTCATTTGTACCGCAGATTTCCAAATCTGCCGTCTCGCAGGTTTCCAAACCTGCCGGCTGCACCGCAAGCCGCCGCATTCAACACTTGGACGCCCTGCCGATTTGGAAATCGGCGATGCAGCAGGTGGGGAAACCTGCGGTACGGCTCGCGCAAGCTGCCTATAAGGTGCAGTTCCCCGGAGCGTGGCTTTTCCCATCGTGGATTTTCCCGTTCCTGCTCCGGGTGGTTCTCGGCGGGTGGATCGCTGGCTGGGCCGTCCGCGCCCCGGCCCAGGTTCCCTCGCCGGATGGCCGCCTGGCGGACAGTTATTCCGGCCAGTTCATCGTCACCGGTTCCAGTGTCAAATCCGCCCTGCTCACCCTCCCGCAGGTCACCACCAACACCGACTACCTGCGGCTGGATCCCGCGGTTTTGGCCGTCTCCGCCGAACGCATCAAACTCTCCCTCTACCGGCTGCTGGCCCTGCCCACGGGACGCGATTGGCGCGGCCAAATCTGTCTCGTCCTCCATCCCGCCGTGTGGACCGATGAATCCGTCACCGTCGTCGTCCAGCCCCTGGGCCAGAGCTGGAACTACGTCGTGCAGTTGCCGGACGTTGTCCAGCGCGCCCGTTTTTTGCGCGGGCTTACCAGCGTGCTCTTGTTGGAATGGGCCAACCGCCAGGCGACCGGCGACAGCCATTCCGCCGAAATCCCCGCCTGGCTCATTGATGGGCTGTCTCTGAAAATGGTGCAGGATCAACTTTCCGATGTCGTCTTATCCAGCCCGGACCAACCCATGGACGATCCGCAAGCCCGGCGTCCGCTCCTCCGCGAACACGGGCTGGACCCGCTCGCGGAAGTCCGCTGGGTGTTGCGCCGGCAACCTGCGCTCACGTTCGATCAATTAAGCTGGCCGACGGCCGATCAACTGGCCGGGGCGGATGGCGGCGCCTATTACGCCAGCGCGCAACTGTTTGTCACCGAATTGCTCAACCTGCCCGACGGCCCCGCCCGTTTGCAGCGGATGCTGGCCGGGCTGCCGGCCTGTTACAACTGGCAGACCGCCTTTCTAAACGCTTTTCACGATCAATTCCCCCGGTCACTGGATTTGGAAAAATGGTGGGCGCTGACCCTCGTGGGCTTTCTCTCGCACTCAACCGGCGCCCCCTGGACGCCCGCCGACAGCGCCGGCCGGCTGAATGAACTGTTGACCGTCCCCGTGGAAGTCCGCATGGCCTCCAACACCCTGCCCGGTCATGTGGAAATTCCGCTCCAATCCGCCATCACCACCCTCGCCCCCGGCCAACAAACCACCGTGCTCGAGACCCGGTTGCGCGACCTCGAGATTGCCCGCGTCCGCATGGCCCCCCGGTTCGACCTCCTCACGGCGGATTACTGCCGCGTGCTGGCCGATTATTTGGGCGAGCGCCCCGGACCCGCCCCCCGACAAACCTCCGCCAAACACCCGCCCACCCCCCCCGTGCGCCTGAAACCCCGCGAAACCATCAAGCGCCTGGACGCCCTGGACACCCGCCGCCGCACCCTCGAAGCCGCCGTGCCAGCCGCCACCGGTGCGGCCTCTTGAGTTCGCTCACAACCGGATTAGGCAATCACCGGAGCGATTGAAATATCTCTTTGATTTGGGGGAGGGTGTTGGCAAAGAAGAGCAGGCTGGCGGCGTAGTAACTGAAGGTGGTGGCGACAGCGGCGGCGTGAATCCACCGGCTTTCGTTATAGGCTTTGAAGCCGTCGCGGCCCAGCCATTGTTTGAGCCAGAGGGTGTAATAATGGCAGAGGGTCACACCGACCGCCTGGCAGAGCCCGAAAATGGCGTAATTCCAGCCGACGCCATGCCAGACGCCGATGAGCAGGAAGACCACGAAGATGGCGATGGCCACGGCGTGATTGACCCGGGCCGGGCCCATCACCCGCACCAGGAATTTGGAGAGCGGGGCGAAGACGACATCACGCATCCATTGCGAGAGGGTGATGTGCCAGCGGTTCCAGAATTCCCGCATGTTGCGGGCGGCGAAGGGGTTGTTGAAGTTCTCCAGCACCGGGATGCCGATCAAGGCCGCCGCGCCGATGGCCATGTCGCAGAAGCCGGAAAAATTGCAATAGAGGTAGAGATAATAAAAGACCATGGCGACCGGCAGATGCTGCCAATGGTGGAGGTGGCCGTTGCGCAGCAGGCCGGTATAAGCGAGCTGGCCGAACAGCCCGCCCAAAAACTGGTATTTGACCAAGCCCACCAGAACCCGCAGGGCGGCGCGGCCCACCGGCACGTCCCAGGGCGCGGCGTCAAAGCCGCGCCGGAAATTGGCGTAGGTATTGATGGGGCCGACTTGCATCGTGGGCAGAAAGAAGGCGAAGCCGAGATATTGGCCGAGGGTCGGTTTGGGCACGGAACCGTTGCGGACCTCCAAGGCCAGCCGGCTGCAACGGAAGGCCAGATAGGAAATGCCGATGAGGGGGGGGAACGCCCAGCCAATGTTTTCCCACCACCTGACCCAGGGCGGCAAAGACCTGGCTGGGAACGTAGCGCAATACGATCAAAATGGCGAGGGGACTGAAAAAGGCCGGCCAGAATCGCCAGCCCCGGGCACCGACAAAAAGCCGGAGCATAACAAATTGCAAAATCACAAGGAGCAAATAATAACCCAGGAGCCGGGCCGCATGCGCCAGCGGATTTAGTGGCGTGTGCAGGAGGAATAGGAAAACGCCGGCGAGATTTAACAGCGCCATGATCGCATCGCGCGGCCCGCCGGTCAGGGTGCGCATGACCAACCGGCTGACGAGGATGTAAACCGCCAGACCGACCGCCAAAAATAAGGGAGAATCATCCATGCGGCTAAAACCCCTGATACACCGCTCCGACGTCCATCAGGGCCGGCGGGGCCGTGTTGACCAACAGCAAGATGGCCAGGCACAGGAGCACAACCAACAGATAAATGAGGGGGTCAACGAGTCGGTGGATGTTCATAACACTGGAGGATGGCCGGGGTGATCAACGGGGTGAAATACTGCTTCCCATTCACATTAAAATGCAGGTCGTCAAAATAGAGCTGCTGGATTTCTGATAACGAAAGGCCGGCAAACAGGCGCGCGGGGGGAATGCCCATCACGGAAACCTCCGTTTGCAGAAAATCCGGCCAGTGGCGGGTCTCGGGAATCACCGGCAGGCTTCTTTCCGCCAACACGGGCAGGTGCAGCTCCACCAGATTACAGCCATGACTTTTGGCCAGCGCACCCAATTGCCGGATAAAATAAATTTGCGCCGCCGGCAGCGGCTGGTTGGAATACACAAAACTGGACGCAGTGGCGGGGGTGTCGATGCGGAGGTCCGCCGGGGTCACGCCGGTGCGGGGGGTGTAAGGGATGAAATGAGGATTGGGATGGATGCCCGTCGGATCATAACCCAAGCGTGCGTCCATGGTGCCCAGGCGCATTTCATAATCCAGCGCGCCTTTCCCCTGGGGAGCGGCGGGCAGGTTGGCAATCAGCGGCTCAAGCAGGTTGCGGGGCATGCCCACCACGGCGGCATAATAATAATCGGCCTGGTCGTGGAGCGGCAGACCGGACAAGGCCCGCGCATCGTCGCCAAAACGGAACCAGTAAGGGGCCTGCGCCTGCGGAATGATGAGTTTTCCCTGCGAACCCTCGTCATAAAACACGAGGGTTTTCACCCGCCGGTGCGCCAGCAAATCCCGGGTGAAAAATTAAAGCGTATCAAAACCCGACCACGCCCACCCGATGGTCCGCACCACGGTTTGGCGGCCGAGCCGCTCGTCCAGCTTGGCCTGCACATACGGGGTGTCAACATCAAACGTCATGCGCGACGAACCGACGAACGCGATGTCAATGTCGTTCGTTTCCTCGTATATGTATTTTTGCACCCACGGATATTTTTCCCACCGGATGCTCTCCGAGGAATAGGCTTCATTGGGCCGGGGCAGCAGTCGCTCCGCCGAGAGCCACGGGGCGGCCGTCAAAAACACCAACAGCAGCAGAAAGGCCGCCGCTTGCTTGATGGAATCAAAGGCAGCGGGCATTTCAGGGCTCCTGCTGGCGTTTGCGGATCAGGTCGGCAAATTCACCGATATTTTTGGCGGTTTCCACCTCGCCCACGCGGAAGCGCACGCCGAACGCCTTCTCCACCGCCACCATGAGGGAGATATGGGTGAGCGAATCCCATTCCGGCACGTCTTTGGCGCTGATGGCCGGGGTGAGCACGACGGGTTCGAGAAACACCGTGTCGAAGATGGTTTGCAGTTTGGCGATGACTTCAGTTTGGTTCATAGGCGCGGCGGGTGAGGGTGATCCGGGTGGGGCGGGGTTGGAAATTTTCCAGGGTCAGTTCAAAGACTCGTCGAGTGTCCGATTCGGCGGTCAGGGTCAGGCCCATGCGGCCATAGAAATCCCGCACCATCCCGTTTTTGGCGGTGGGCAGATAGAGGCCTTCCAACCGGTGGCAGCCCCGGGCTCGGGCGAGCCGCACCAGTTCGTTCAGGACCGTCTCCTCCACCTGTCGTTTCAACACGCGGCAACTCATCAGCCACGTGTCAATTTCCAGGGTTCCCGCCACGGCGCGGCCAATCACGATGGAAATCAGGCCGTGATCGCCAAACCGGTCTTTCAACCGCACGGAAAAGCCGACCCACGCCGGATCGTTCATGACGGCCAGCACCTCCGCCTCGCTGCGGCGGCGGGTGGTGAGGTTGAACTGGTTGCTCTTGTTGATCAACTGCGACAGGCGCGGGGCGTCCACGACGGTGAATTCACTGATGCTCGCCTCCATCGCCAGCGAGGCCAGATACGAATCCATGTCGGTGACCGAGGCGGCGAGGGCCTGACGGCCGGCTTCGGCCTGATACTGGCGGGTCCGTTCGGCATCTTCGGCGGTGATGCTGCCGGGTTCAAACAGCCGGCAGTCCTGCAACTGGGCGACGTATTCCGACGAGTCGGGGCCGAGCAGGAGCGTGGTCACTTCCGGCGCGAATTGCCGGACAATGTCAATTTCGGCGGGGTTGTCATCCACAAACACGAAACTGTCCAGCCCCAGGTTTAATTCCGGGGCCATGCGCCGGATGTTTTCGGATTTGGGTTCCCAATTGGCCTTGAAATTAACGATGTCGGTCAGGCGCAAAACCATTTCGGGATGCTTCTCGAACGGTTCCACCGCCTTGTCATGATCATTTTTGCTGCACACGGCCAGGAGGACGCCGCGCTGTTTGAGCGAGGCGATGTATTTCTGAAACGCCTTGAACGCCTCCCCGCGCGGGGAAGTGTCGCCCAACTCGATACCCTCCAACCCGTCATCCGCCACCACCCCGCCCCAGAGGGTGTTGTCCAGGTCCAGCACCAGCACTTTTTTGGGGGCGCGCTTGAGGGCGGCGATCAGGTGTGCGGCTTCGCGCGCGAGTTCAAAGAGCAGGGCGGGCGAACCGGGTTGTTTGGTTTCGAACCAGCCCCGGGGATCGGCCGCCCGCAGACCGCCCAGGCGGGCGGCCAGAAATTCCAAATCGCAAATCCGCACGCCGGCCGGGGCATTCAACCCCAGTTCCAAATTCACCCATTTACGGAACGTCCAATCGGCCCCGAGGGTGTGGGAACGGTAGGCCCCCAGGTCATGGCGCGCCGGCAGCCGGAAATTCGTGAGCAGGACTTCCGCACCCGTCAGCGTGTTCACCCGGCGGGCCAGTTCCAGCAGGGACTCCGCCGTTTTAACGGCTTCCGCCTGCTGAACCGTGCGCGGATCGGTCAGGGCCCCGGAATATTGGCAGCGGCCTTCCGCCGGCAGCAACCAGACCACGTTGGGCGCAAACGCATAAAGCCCGCTGGTTTCATCCATGATTTCCGCGACATAATTGTCGTAATCGCCCAGCCAGACTTCCACCGGGGTGCCTTGGATTTCGCAGAGGTGGGCCAGCAGTTCATGGAGCGGATACAGACTGCAACCGCCCAGCAGGGCCAGTTTCAAGGGCGGAATTTCCGGGCCGGGCCGGGCCAGATTGCGGGCGCGGGCCTTTTTACGCCACGAGGACAGCAGAAAGAGTTCCTCAAAATCATGCGCCTGTCCGGTTAAGGCCGCTAATTTCGGCCAAAAATCCGGGTTACCGCTGATCAATAATGCTTTAAGGTCTGATATTTCCATGGTGCTCCAACTTCTCCAAGGTTGAACAAGGTAATTGCCCGCAAAGTCCGGCGCAAGCGGATTTCAGACCCCGTTTAACAAAAGAGCGCAGCTCGTCACTGCCCCCGGCGATCCGCTTCGGGGGCAGGCGCCCTCGCTTCAACGGTGACGGGCCCAAGCCGAGGTTCCGCCTGCCCCCAGCCCCGCGCCTCCTTCCCGAAAGCGCATCGGAATTAAAAGCCGGCCCCGGAGCGAATCACCGCCCGCCACCAGGGCACAATGACCAGCGCCGCGAAAAGGATACCTGCGGCGAGATTTATCCCCGGCCGGCGGGTGTGGCGGCGCCCGAGTGCCAGCAGTGCGCCCAAGACCAAGCCGGTGATAAATCCACCGAAGTGGGCCACAACGTCGCTCCCCTGGCTCACCCCCAGAAACACGAACAACAGCATCCCGCCCATCAGTCCGAGGGCCAATGGCTGGAACCCGGGGGAATGGCGCCGCCGGAACAGCGCGGGGGATTGCACGGAGAGCAAACCCAGCGCGCCCATCACCACCCCCGAGGCCCCGAGCCCGCGCATCGAGGCATCATAAGCCCATCCGGCGGCGAGGTTGCCGCCCGCCCCGGCAAGATACGCCGCCAGCAAACCCACGCCCGGTCCGTAACGGCCCATGACCAGGCCCAGGAACAGAAAACCAAACCCCACATTCGACAGCAGATGACCGAGATCGGCATGCAACCAGGTGGCGGTGAATAACCGCCACCATTCGCCCCGGGCCAGCGCGGTCCCCGTCATCATGCCGGCGGCGCGGCGACCGGCATCGGCCGCGCTCCAACCATAGAATGAAACCGCCAGCAAAACCCAAAGCAGGCTGGCCCAGTCGAAAAACCAACCGGGCTGGAAGACCGGTCGGCGCCACCGCCAGTGCCGGTTTTCCGCGCGGTAAAGCCGGATGGCGTTGAGCGCGCTCGCGTGGTCCGCCGCCGCCACGGCCAGCGTCCAGCCCGTCCCTTCGTTCTGGTCAATGACATGGGCGATGCCCTGACTGGCGAGGACCAGACTCCAATCCATCGCCTGCCGCCGGGTGTGGGCGGGGATCAAGGCGTCGAGCGGTTGCGGCGGCGGCGGCACGGGGGCAGGTTAAACGGGGGGCGAACCGGGGACAAGCGGGCAGACAGGGCCATCCACCCCGCCCCCGCCCCGCCTTGATTCCAAATCCAGCCGCTGCAAAATCATCGCTTCATCGTTCCCACCCTGAAACTTTTGAAACCCCTCCACCGCTTTGCCCTTTGCCCCTGGCTGAGTGCTGAAAGCCCGTTATATTCCAGCCGGGGCCGGAACGAGCCCGGCGGGCCATGACCAGCAACTCAAGCGCGGCGGCGCGTGGCCGGCGCGAGTGCCCGGCGATGTCACTGGGAACCTGCGCCCCACACCAGACTTGCGCAAGGCTTGCGCTTGCCACGCCCGCCGGTTATTGGCAGTGTTTAACCGCGCTATGACCATGCCATGCCCGGAAACCGTTTCGCCGCTGACCGCCGCCCGCCCGGCGCCGCGCCCATGATCCACCCCACCGCCATCATTCATCCCGAAGCCCGGCTCGACCCGTCCGTCCGCGTCGGACCCTATGCCGTCATTGACGAGGGCGTGGAACTCGGGACCGGCTGCGTCGTCGGCCCCCACGTCTACATCACCGGGCGCACCCGCATCGGCGGCCATAACCTGTTCCATGCCGGCGCCGTCATCGGCGATGCGCCGCAGGACTTGAAATATCACGGCGAACCCACCGGCCTGCGCATCGGCGACCACAACGTCTTCCGCGAACACGTCACCGTGCATCGTTCCAGCAAGCCCGGGGAGGACACCTGGGTGGGCTCGCATAATTTTCTCATGGCCGGCGCCCATGTCGCCCACAACTGCCATCTCGGGAACCACATCATCATGGCCAACGGCGCCCTGCTCGGCGGCCACGTCACCGTGCAGGACCGCGCCTTCATCTCCGGCAACTGCCTCGTGCACCAATTTGTCCGCATCGGCATGTTGTCCCTCATGCAGGGCGGCGCGGCCATCAGCAAAGATTTGCCCCCGTTCACCATCGCCAGCGGCTACAACGGCATCTGCGGCCTCAACAGCGTCGGCCTGCGGCGCGCCGGCTTCACCACCGAACAGCGCCTCGAGTTGAAACAACTCTACCTCCAACTCTTCCGCCGCCACACCGCGTTCAGCAACGCTTTGGCCGCGGCCCAAACCCGCTTCCACAGCCCCGGCGCCCTCCTGCTCCTGGAATTTATCGCCGCCAGCAAACGCGGCCTGTGCGCCGATCCCGGCACCGGGCGCCACGCTCAAACCCGGCCCGGCGACGAAGCCGAACCCCGGGACGAAAGGCTGGTCCACCATGTTTAAAATCATGGGTGACGACGGCCGGGTTTACGGTCCCGCCACGCCCGACCAAATCCGGCAATGGATCCGCGAACGCCGCGTCAACCGCCACACCCGCGTGTTTGTTCACGACCCGGCGGACTGGACCCCCGCCGGCCTGGTGCCGGAATTGGCGCGGGATTTTCCCGGCGAAGCCCCGCCCATCATCACCCCGCCCGCCGCGGAGCCCTCCTGTTCCATGGCCAAAGCCGGATTCGTGTGCGGCCTCCTGTCCGTGACGCTCGGCTGTTGCTGCGCCGGTCTGCCCTTCAACCTCCTCGGCCTGATCTTCTCCCTCATCGCCCTCATACAAAGAAGTGAAAACCCACAGCGTTACGGCGGCGGAGCCATGGCCCTGCTCGGGCTGATCCTGTCCATCCTCGGTTGCCTGCTGCTGGCCCTGTTCCTGATGCTCCATTGAATCCCGCCATGCCCGCACCCATCGCCCCCACCAACCCCGTGCCGCCCAAACTAAAATGGGCCGGCTGCACCCCGCCCGTCTTTTTTACCGGCATCCTGCTCGCCCTCGTCACCCTGGGCATCGGCTTGGTCGTCTATTGCTTTGACCCGTCCCAGACCCCGTTTTATCCCGGCTGCACCTTCCACCGCCTGACCGGCTTGAACTGTCCCGGCTGCGGGGCCACCCGCGGATTATATGCCCTGCTGCACGGCCGCTGGCGGGTGGCGCTCCACGACAACGCCCTGTTCCTCCTCACCCTGGCCGCCCTGGCCCTGCGGGCCGCCTGGCTGGGCGTGCGCCACCTGCGCCGCCTCCCCTCCGCGTCCTTGATTCCAACCTCCTGGCTGTTACCCTGGCTCGTACTCGCCTTGATCTTTGGCATCCTGCGCAACCTCCCCCCCTTCGCCTTCCTCTCCCCTTAAATTCACAATCCACGCGCCCCGTAGCGGCGTCTCGGCAGTGCGCCGCATTATAATCCACTCCGGCCGGGCGGCTACGGCTACTCCGTCCCCGCACATTGCCTCCCTCAGGGCGGTCAGCCCGTCATGTGACAGCCCAGGCTGAAGGCCTGGGGCAACCACCCCCAGCCAGCTCCGGCCTGTCAGGTCGCACCCACATTCAACCCCTGGAACCGAGCGCCCGCACCCGCCCGCCCGTTTCGGCGCACTTTTCCGCCAACCTGGCCAGAAACACTTCGCGCCCGGCTTCTCTGGCAACACGCCCCCCAAAAAATATTCTCAGAAAAATGAAGTTTTTTGGAAGAACCGGGTTTTTCGCCCGTATTAGTATGGTAGACACATGCGAAAATCATGAAAATTCAATTCTCTGCGGATTGGCCGGCGCTGGCGGCCAAGGCCGGCTATCAGGCCGGGCAACTGGCCTGTCAGTGCGGGCTTACGCCCCGGCACCTGCAACGCATCTTTCGACAACGGTTTGCCTGTTCCCCGCAATTTACTCTTGCGCCGCCCCCGCATTCCTGCCCCATCCCCGCCTCACGCCCCAAGCCCCAAGCCCGCGCTTCACCCATAACCCCTTGGAAAATGCCGGTGACAACCGTTATGAAACCGGTTATATTCCCACCGTCAGAATGAAATCGAGCACTCAAGTCAGGAACCCCGCCCAAGTCCAACGCTGGGCCCGGCGTTTGGACGTGCGCGTCGGAAAAGTCCTGGCCGCCCACCCGCACGCCGATCCTGACAACGTCCGTCACACCCTGATCCTGCTGGAACAACCGCCCTTGGAAAGATTGCAAAGGAGCCTGATTCGTGGCCGCGCCACTGCCATTTTCCGAAAGTGAACTCCGCCTGCTGCACATTTTGCTGAAACGCAAGGTGCGGTTCATGGTGGTCGGACTGTCCGCCGCCACGCTGCAAGGCGCGCCCGTCGTCACTCAGGATGTTGACCTTTGGTTTGAGCGCCTTGGTGATCCAAGCATCTCCCGCGCTTTGCAGGAAGTCGGCGCCGCCTATGTACCGCCCGGCAATTTTAATCCACCGATGTTTGCGGGTGAGGGGGCCGAACTCTTTGACATTGTCCTGCGCATGGACGGCTTGGGAACCTTTGCCGACGAACTCGAAAACTGTGTGGAAGTCCCCCTGGGTGGTCAAAAGCTCAAGGTGCTGGCACTGGAACGGATTCTCGCCAGCAAAATCGCCGCGAACCGCGCCAAGGACAAACTGACCATTCCCGTGCTGCGCGACGCTCTCGCCGCGATGCAAACCCTGAAACGCCAACCCCGGAAAAAATGATTCCCAGGGAAATCCTCGAACAAATTCCGGCCGATCCAAAGGCACAATTTATTGCCGAATGGGTCCGGTTAACCGCACAGACCATGTTTACCTCGAAGGGGTCATGGTTGGGTTCGTTTTTTCGCACCCGGTGCCACACCGATGGCGGTTAATGAAGGTTTGGCGGGGTTCGAGTTGGCGGAATCCAAGGGCAAGAAACTCGCATACCGGCAGGAAAATGGGAGGAGTTTCCCTGAATGCGCGACCGGCCTCACCGAGATGGCGGGCCGGAAATCTCCCGCTTGCGATGGCCACCCACCCGTGCGAATATGGGTGGCCATATTATGAAGACGACCATTGAAATTGCCGACGATCTGTTTGCCCGCGCCCAGCGGACCGCCCGCCGCGAGAAAACCACCTTTCGCGCCCTGACCGAACAGGGCTTGCGGATGGTGCTTGAGGCCAGGCAGACCAAACCCACCCAATGGAAATGGAAACCGCTGGTGGTTCAAAGCGGCGGATTGACCGCCGGGTTTAAAGCCGCCCCGTGGGAAAAGTTTCGCGACGAAATCTACCGGGGACATGGCGCATGATCGCCATTGACACCCACCTGCTCGTCTTCGCGCATCGTGGCAACGCCCCGCTCCATGAGGCGGCCCTCGCCGCTTTGCGTCCGGTGTTGGAGGGAACCTCCGCGTGGGCGTTGCCCTGGCCATGCGTTCATGAGTTCATCAGTATTTCAACCCATCCCGGCATTTACCAACCGGCCTCCACGTTGTCCGAAGCCCTGGGTTTTTTGGAACAGTTGTTTGGCTCGCCGCAGTTGCATCTCCTCGCCGAAAGCCCCGGTTATTATGAAACACTGCGCGAACTGGCGCTGGCCGCCAAATTGTCCGGCCCGCGCATTCATGACGCCCGCATTGCCGCCCTCTGCCTGCACCATGGCGTGCGCGAACTCTGGACCGCCGACCGCGATTTCTCGCGGTTCCCGAAACTCAAAACCCGCAACCCGCTGGTAAAAAAGTGAAAACCACCGCGGGGGGTGGATGAAGGTTTGGCGGGGTCCGGGTTGGCGGGCCGAAATTCGGCTGGGCAAGCGCAGCCGGTCAGGGTCGCCGGCGGTGTAGGCTCGATCATGGATGGACCTTCGAGCGGTTGGTTCCGCCGGGCGGGACATCCGCCGCCACACCGGCGTATCTCGACACTTGCCCCCGGTTGCAAACCGGTGGGAGCGCGGTCCCGCGCCCCGGGGGCAGTTTCAGGATGCGCCCTGCCACACCGGCGGGGAACTTTTGGCTTTTACGCAGGGGCGCGTTCGTGTTTAATCTTCCCGTTATGAGTTTGACACATCCGTTGACCACCACGACGTTCGAATTGCCCGGATATCGGGTGACCAAGTCTTTTGGCGTCGTCCGGGGCATCATTGTGCGGTCACGGTCCATCATTGGCAATTTCGGGGCGAGCCTGCAAGCCGTCTTTGGCGGCAACATCTCGCTCTATACGAACCTTTGCGAACGCGCCCGCGGGGACGCCTTTGACCTCATGCTCACCCATGCCGGTGAACTCGGGGCCAACGCCGTCGTCGGCGTCCGTTACGACGCCACGGAAATCGCCCCGGGCATCACCGAGGTGTTGTGTTACGGCACGGCGGTCTTTGTGCAAGCCGCATGAAGCCGGCGCAGGGAAACCCGCCCGGTCGTCGCCGGCGGTTCAACCAGGGAAGCCAAACGCGAAACATGGATCCAGTGCCAAACCGCCTCAACCCCAACCACCGTCCCCTCCGGCTGGCGGAGCCCCCGGCATGAAGGCGCTCAGCCCAGATTCCCTGATGGGGCGGCTGCTGGCCAAATTGGCGGCGGCGGCCTGTCGTCATCCCCGCTGGCTGGTCCTGCCGCAGATCCTGCTGTTTGTGGTCTGCGTGTTCTACGCCCTGCCCAAACCCTATGGCTGGCTGGAGTTCGACACCAACCGCGACGACCTGGTGGGGTCCAATAAAAAATACCAGCACAACTTCCTGGAATTTAAAAAGGCCTTCCCCCAGCAGGATGATCTCGTGGTGGTGGTCGAAAGCGAGAACCCCGAGAAGAACCGCGAGTTTGTGGAGCGCCTCGGTGCCCGCCTCGAGGCCGAGACCAACCTCTTCACCGATGTTTTCTACAAGGGCGACTTGAAAATGATGGGCTCCAAAGCCCTGATGTTTGTACCCGAACAAACCCCCGATTTTGAGGCGGGCGATTTTAAAAACCTGCCCGCCTTCATTGACCGGTTATCCCCGCCCGGGGATGCCGCACCCGCGCCGCTGCACCCGCTGCCGCCGGCTGCGGACGGCGTCACCCGCTGGCTCCGGGAACAATTGTCGCCCGCCACCCGGCAGGCGCTGGCCGAAGCCCGGGTGACCCGGACGAATTTGACCCCGCTGGTCACGCTCTTGACGAACGATTTGAACCGGATCGTCAGCGGCCCCAGCCTCTACGATGCCGCCCGGTTCAGCGGCGTCACGCTGCGGCCCAAAACCCAGAAATTACTCGCGGCCGCGCCCACCGGTGAAAAGCTGGCCCTCCTCAACCGGTGGCTCCTGGAGGATGCGTATCCCGATGAAATCTCCCAAAGTGATCTGGAGGAGTTGCTGCACAAACTCGAAGTCTTCCGGCCCTTCATCCATCAATTCACCCAGGCCACGAACCTCGTTTCCCTGTTCGACCTCGTGAATACCGAATTCCGCACGGCCCCGCGCGAGGAAAGCACCCAGACGGATTCCCTCATTGGCGCCCTGCCCGCCCTCGAGCGCATCGTGACCCAGGCGGAGGACAGCCTGGTTCAACCCGGCCCCCCGCTCTCGCCCGGCGTCACCGCCCTCTTTGACAACAGCGAGGCGGCGCGGCGCGCCACGTATATCACCTTCGCCCAGGGCACCATTTTCCTGGTCACCGCCCATGCCCCCACCGATGACCTGAACGAAGCCGCCGTCAAACGGTTCCGCGAATTGGTGGCCGTCACCCGCGACGAAGTCCCCGGCTTGAACGTCGGCCTCACCGGCGAGCCCGTGCTCGAACAGGACGAAATGGCCCAGTCCCAAAAAGACACCACCGTCGCCAGCGTGGTTTCCCTGTTTCTATGCGCGTTGATTTTCATCTACGGCTACAACGAGACCGGCCGGCCGGTGAAGGCCACGCTCTGCCTCGTGGTCGGCCTGGCTTACACCCTCGCCTTTGCCACCCTGACGGTGGGCCACCTGAACATTTTGACCATCACGTTTGTGCCCATTCTGATCGGCCTGGCGATTGACTACGGCGTGCATCTGGTCACCCGCTACGAAGAAGAACTGCGCCTGGGCAAGACCGGCGAACAGGCGCTGACCCGGGCGATGGTCTATACCGGTCAGGGCATCCTCACCGGCGCGCTGACCACGGCGGGCGCGTTCATCGCCATGTGGTTCACCGATTTCAAGGGCATCCAGGAAATGGGCATCATCTGCGGCGGCGGTCTGCTGGTCTGCTTCATCCCCATGATGACCCTGCTGCCGGTGATGCTCCTGCACGGCCGGCAAAATGCACTGGACCATTTGCCCCCGTCAACGGCGGCGGCGGCGCGCGCCCGCATTGAAAACCTCTGGCTGCAGCGCCCCCTGCTGGTCACCCTCCTGATCGTCATCACCTGTTCCCTGGCGGCCACGCAACTGCCCAAAGTCTTCTTTGATTACAACCTGCTCGACATGCAAAGCGCCGGCCTGCCCGCCGTGGTGTTTGAAGAAAAGCTCATCCACTCCGCCGACAAATCCGTGCTCTTCGGCGCGGTCATCGCCGATTCGCTCCCGCAGGCCGTGGCGCTCGAGAAAAAATTCCGGGCCCTCACCAACACCGTGGCCGATGTCGAGTCCATCGCCGGCTACTTGAGCCGGGATCAGACCGACCAACGGCAGCTCATCCACCAAATCAAACAAGTGGTGGCCCCCCTGAATTTCCCGCCGCCCGATGCAAAACCCGTCGAGCTCAGCGACCTGAGCCGCACCCTCTATTCCCTCTACGGTTATCTCGGCGCGGCCCGGGCGGAGGTGGGGGACCACGACCCCGAATTAACCCGGCAATTAAGTTCGCTCCAGCAGGCCATCCAGGAATTGCGGTCCACCATGCTCAGCGGCGATGCCATCGTGCTGGCCGTTCACGCCGAGAAGCTGGCCCAATACCAGTTGGCCCTGTTTAACGATCTCCGCGACACGTTTCAAGCCCTGCAAAACCAGGACGACCGCGCCCCGTTGTCCGTGGCGGATCTGCCGGCCGCCCTGCGGGACCGCTTCGTGGGGAACGGCGGGAAATTCCTGCTGCAAATTTATCCCAAGGCCGACGTCTGGCAGCGCCAGTATCAGGAAAAATTCATCACCGATCTCCGCAGTGTGGACCCCAACGTGACCGGCACCCCGGTGCAGTTATACGAATACACCTCCCTGCTCAAGGACAGCTATGAGCGGGCCGCCGTCTATTCGCTCATCGCCATTGTCATCCTGGTGCTGCTGCATTTCCACAGCGTGGGGGCGGTGCTCTTGTCCCTGATTCCCGTGGGGATCGGCACCCTCTGGCTGGCGGGACTCATGGGCTGGCTGGGCGTCCCCTTCAATCCGGCCAACATCATGACCCTGCCCCTGGTCATTGGCATCGGCGTCACCAACGGCATCCACATCTTGAACCGTTATGCCGAGGAGCGGACCCCGGGCATCCTCTCGCGCAGCACCGGCAAAGCCGTGCTGGTGTCCGGGCTGACCGCCATCGCCGGCTTTGGCAGCTTGATTCTCGCCCAACATCGTGGTATTCACAGTCTGGGCTTGATCATGGCCTCGGGGATTGCCCTGTGCATGCTGGCCGGCTTGACGTTCCTGCCGGCTTTGCTGGGTTTACTGGGAAAACGCTGGTCTTTAATCGATAAACCCGGTACCGGCAGGACAATACCGGCACCGGGTTCAGGAGGAACCGAGGTGAAAAACCTCAATCAACCTAATAATGGATGAAAATGCTGAAATGTCAAACTTTATGTTAATTTTTGACCAAATTATGGCTTTTAACCCGAATACGTCGAATAAATAACGTTAACGATTGAATCACCTTTTTAACATTTTTGAAACCCGGAAAAGTCGTCCGGCCCGGTCAAAAGCCGCCCTCGCCGCCCGCTGGCTGGCCATTGCGGCGTTAACGTGCGGGGTTTTCCCGCTGCGCATGGCCCGGGCCATGCCCCCGGCCGGTCCGGCCGTTCAAACTTTTGACCTGACCCTCGACGAAGGCACCCGCACCGAAATGGCCGGCCCGCTTTATTACCGGCAACAACTGGGAACCGAGGTCACCCAGGCCTGGCCGCCGTTTTATTCCCGTTGCACCGACCCCGCCGTCGAATCCCGGGAGGATGATTTCCTTTATCCCCTGCTGACCTATGGCCGGCACGGCCGGGAATACCGGTGGCAGCTTCTGCAAGTGTTCAGTATTGCGGGCGGGGCCAACCCGACGGGCGGCGAGGCGAAACGCTTCACCATTTATCCGCTCTATTTCCGGCAGCGTTCCGCCAATACCAACGACAATTACACCGCCATCCTGCCATTTTACGGGCACATCAAAAACCGGCTGATGTTGAATGATGTCTCCTTTGTGATGTTCCCCTTATACAGCGAATCCCGAAAAAAGGGGGTCGTCACCGACAATTACCTGTATCCGTTTTTCCACCTCCGCCACGGGGATCACCTGGAAGGCTGGCAATTGTGGCCGCTCCTGGGCGCCGAACACAAAGACATCACCAGCGCCACCAATGGTTTTGGCGATGTCTCCCTGGTGCCCGGCCACGATGAATCGTTCGCCCTCTGGCCCGTTTATTACCACAACCAGGAAGGCGTGGGGACGGCGAATCCCGAAACCTCCCTCGGCGTGATTCCCCTCTACGCCGGCTTGCGTTCGCCCCAACGCGATTCCACCACCGTCATCTGGCCGTTTTTCAGTTGGATTGACGACCGGGAAAAACACTACCACGAATGGCAGGGGCCCTGGCCCTTGGTCATTTTCACCCGGGGGGAAGGCAAGCACACCGACCGCGTGTGGCCGTTGTTCAGCCGGTCGCGTGACGCCCGGCAGGAGAGCGACTCCTGGCTCTGGCCCCTCTATCAATACCGCGGTTACCATGTGGACCCCCTCCAATCCGACCGCACCCGGGTCCTGTTTTACCTGTATGAAAACACCGTCCAGAAAAACACCCTGACCGGCGCCCAAACCCGGCGCGTGGACATGTGGCCCTTTTTCACCTGGCACCAGGACGCCCAGGGGAGCCGGCGCCTGCAAATCCTCGCCCCCGTGGAACCCGCCCTGCCCGATCAACCCGGCCTCGAACGCAACTGGTCCCCCCTCTGGTCCCTCTGGCGCGCGGAAGACAACGCCACCAACGGCTGCCAGAGCCGCTCGCTGCTCTGGAACCTTTACCGGCGGGAGACCCGGCCCGCCGCCAAAAAATGCTCGCTCCTCTTCGGCCTTTTCCAGTATCGTCGGCAGGGTGAAACAAATCAGCTTCGCTGCTTTTACGGTCCGGTATTCGATTGGCGCAGGCCGGTGAAATCGTTTGAAAAATGATATGAACCCGCGCCCCCGCTTCTTTGCCAACATCGGTCAGATCGTCCTGCTCTTTTGGCGCACCCTGCGCGCCCTGCCCCTGGCCTGGCGGCAGCGCCAAAAGGTTTTTGACCAGTTCTTCGAAATCGGCAACGCCAGCCTCCTCATGGTTTGCGTCCTTTCGTTTTTCATCGGCGGCGTGCTCGCCCTGCAAACCGGTCCCGTCCTGGTCGAAAAAGGCCTGCCCAGCGCCGTGGGCGGCATCGTCGGCATCGCCCTGGCCAAGGAACTCGCCCCCGTCATGATGGCCATCCTCATTGCCGGCCGCATCGGCTCCGCCATGGCCGCCGAAATCGGCTCCATGAGCGTCTATCAGGAGATTGACGCCCTGCGCACCATGAACATCAACCCCATTCATTACCTCGTCCTGCCCCGCATTCTGGCCATGGCCCTGGCGCTGCCCATGCTCGTCGTGTTTGCCATCCTCGTCGGCTGGTTCGGCGGCGCCACCGTCGCCGAACTCAACAGCCACATGGAGATCCCCTACCAGGTCTTCTATGCCGACCTCCGCAGCATGGTCCTGCCCGGCGACGTCGCCAATGGCCTCTTCAAAAGCTTTTGTTTCGCCCTCATCATCGGCTCCGTCTCCTGTCATCAGGGCCTCATTACCATCGGCGGTCCGCGCGGCATCGGCCGCTCCGTCACCAAGGCCGTCGTCAACTCCATCATCCTCATCGTGGTGTTTGATTACATCCTCACCCGCATCCTGCTGCATTGATGAACCCGCCCGCCCCCATCCCCTACGGCGTCAACCTCCAAGTCCGCGGGTTGTGCAAAAGCTTTGACGGCCAGGCCGTCCTGCACGACCTCGCCTTCGAGGTTCAGCCCGGCGAAATCTTTGTCATCATGGGCCCCAGCGGCAGCGGCAAAAGCGTCCTCCTCAAACACCTCATCGGCCTGGAACCCCCCGATGCCGGCGAAATCCTCGTCAACGGCCAGTCCATCCAGACCCCGGAAATCGCCGCCAAATACCGCCTGGCCCTCGTCTTCCAGTCCGGCGCCCTGCTCAATTCCCTCACCGTCGGCGAAAACGTCGGCCTCTATTTGACCGAGCACCGCCTCAAAACCCCCGCCGAAATCGCGCGCATCGTCAGCGAAAAACTCACCGACGTGGGCCTGGGCGACGCCGTGGACAAAACCCCCGATGAACTCTCCGGCGGCATGAAAAAGCGCGCCGCCATCGCCCGCGCCCTCGTCATTGAACCCCAGTTGATTCTCTACGATGAACCCACCAGCGAACTCGACCCGCTCTCATCGGTTCTCATCAGTGAAGAAATTTGGAAACTAAACCAGCGCACCCGCGTCACCTCCCTGATCGTCACCCATGACCGCAGCCTTGCCTTTGGCGTTGCTGACCGCATCGCCGTCATGAACGAAGGCCGCATCATCACCATCGGCACCCCGGCGGAAATCAAAAAATCCGGCCTGGCCCTCGTGCAAAATTTCTTGAACGCCGATTTCAAACGCGACTCCAACCACCACAGCTTATGAAAAACTCCCTCGAAACCAATCTGGGCTTGTTCGTCGTCCTCGTCATCTTCGCCATTTGGATCATCGTCGAAACCCTCGGCGGCATTGACCTCTTCCGCGGCGGCTACCACGTCAGCGCCCAGTTCGACACCGTCCAGGATTTGAAGGTGGGCGACCTCGTCAAAATGGCCGGCGTCGAAATCGGCCGCGTCGAGAAAATCGCCCTCACCGACCAAAAAGTCCTCGTCACCATGAAACTTCACCCCGAGGTCGCCGTCAAAACCGACAGCCAGGCCATCATCAAATTCACCGGCCTCATGGGCCAGAATTTCGTCGCCGTGGATTTCGGCTCCGCCGCCGCCCCCCGCGCCGTGGACGGCGCCGTGCTCGCCACCGCCGAACAACCCGACCTGAGCGCCATCATGGCCAAGCTCGACAACGCCGCCTCCGGCATCGCCAAGGTCGCCGGCAGCTTCTCCGGCGATAAAATTGACAACATCCTCGGCCCCCTCACTGACTTCTTCAAACAAAACCGCGAGCCGCTCACCGCCACCATCGCCAACATTAAAAACGTCTCCAGCCAGGTCGCCGCCGGCCAGGGCACCATCGGCAAGCTCATCTATGACGATTCCCTCTATAACTCCGCCATGGGCACCGTCACCAACCTTCAGGACACCCTCACCAATGTGCAGGACATGGTGGTTTCGGCCAGGCAGATGGTGGATAACACCCGCGCCGGCCAGGGCACCCTCGGCAAATTGCTGACCGATGACACCCTTTATACTTCCACCACCGCCTCCATGACCAACCTCAGCCAAATCCTGTTCAAGGTCAATCACGGCCAGGGCTCCGTCGGCAAACTCGTCAACGACGAGGATTTTCTCAAGAATGCGAAGCTCTCGCTCCAGAAGCTGGACAAAGCCGCCGACGGTCTCGAGGATCAGGGCCCGCTGAGCGTCCTCGGCATCATGGCCAACAATTTGTTCTGAGCCGCCGGGCACAGACTGCGGTTTTGAATCGCTCCGGACGGTTTTGAATTGACCCTGGCACCTCAGGCCACCGACTTCAGGATGCGCTGAAATTCTTCGCGGCAGGTGGCCACGAATTGACCCAGCACCGGCCGCGTCAGTCCCGTCGCCCGGACATAGGGGTCCGTCTCGGGCAGTTGCCAGTCCTCGGTTTCAAAATCCGTTCCAGTCACCGCCAGTAAACGCTCCGTAAACTGCAACGCGCTCAACAGCGAGACGGGTTCCACGATCCGGTCGGGATAAAGCTGCCAGCGGATGATCTCGCACATCGGGACCGGAAAACGCCAGTGTTCCAACAGCATGGCCCCCGCTTCCGCGTAGTCAAAGCCCACTGAACCCCGTTCCCAATCCTCGATCCGGTGATGACCGTCCCAATAGATGGAGAAGCCCTGATCTTCCAGCACGTCGTTGATGAGCACGCGTCCGAGGGCGTGCAGGATGCCGATGGTGTAGGCATCTTCGGAATTCAGCCCGGCCGCTTTGGCCAGTGCCTCCATGACCAGGGCGGAGGCGATGGAATCGCGCCAGTAGTCCTGGGCAAAGACGCCGTAACCGGGCAGGTCACGCGCAAAGAGCCGCTGCGCCAAACTCAGATTCACCACGCGGATCACTTCCCGCATCCCAATCTGGTTGACGGCGGAACTCAAATTACTGTGCAGCTCCGCCGGCGCATAGTAGGGGCTGTTGCTGATACGGATGATGTCCGCCGCGAGCGGTCCGTCATTCCGCAACAACTCACAGATGTCATCGAGTTCGGAGTTGGGGTCTTGGGCCAGCTCCGCCACCTTGACCAACACCGCCGGTGTGGCCCCCAGGGCGTCAACGGCTTGGATGGCCAGTTTGAAGTCATCAGGATTTAACATAGGCTTATAATAATGCCGCAATGTATGCATCGGCCTATTCCCGCGCGCCTTGATTGTCATAAAACCATACATTGTATGTAAAGTAACCTGACTCACTTGACGCCCCACGACATCGTCCCGGCAGGGACAATCCGAAAATGGCCTGGCGTTTCAACGCCAGGGGACATTCAGCAGGCCCCAAGTCCCGACCGGGACGACCGAAATTCACCCCACCCGCACCCTGCACCCGCTCCGCCCTTCCTCCGTCGCGACTGTGTTTAGAATGAAGACAGGGCAATTTACGGGGACAAACTGTTCCCCGCCTGGACGCTCATGGGGGTGCCATAGTAATTTAATAAACGCGGGGATCCAGACGACAAACCTGCTCCTCGGTTGCAATCGCAACCCTAAACAATAATCAACTGGCACTCCTGGCGATGACACCCGTTTCGATGGCATAACGCGTCATCCATTTCATGCGCTTCACCAATCAGTCCTGCTGGTGACAGTCCTGCCGGGCCAGAGCGAAAATCCACCGCCGTGTTCAAGCCGCCGGCCGGGTGCAGCCGCCCTGGGTGCCGGCGGGGCAGGTGAGGGTCTCGTCACTCATTCGCGGGCAGGGGATGTAACCGCTGCGGATGGCGTAGAGCACCAGTTGCGCGGTGCTGGCACAGCCGGTCTTTTTCATCAGCCGCACCCGATAGGTTTCAATGGAGTTGACGCGGAGTTTTAGTTCGGCGGCGATTTCTTTGTTGCGCCGGCCGCCGGCCACCAGCCGCAACAGGTTTTTCTCCCGCTCGGTCAATCCCGGTGGGGGCGAACCGGTCGCGCCGGTCAGGGATTTTTGATGCTGTTCAACGAGACTGCTCCCGAGTTCCGGGCTGAGGAAGGGTCTGCCAGCCAGCACCCATTCGGCGGCGCGCCCCAGTTCCTCGAGCGGGCTTTGTTTCAAAACATACCCGCTGGCGCCGGCCTGTAACGCTGCGTCCACCAGTGGCGGGGCGCCATCGCCGGAAAAGATCAGGATTTTGGCACCCGGTGCGCCTGCCAGTATTTGCCGGATGACGGTGGGCCCGGGCAGGTCGGGCAAATGCATTTCCATGACGACCAAATCAGGGCGCAATTCCGCCACGCGGCTGATGGCCTCCGTTCCCGTGGAAAATTCCCCGCGCCAGGCCAACCGGGTTTGCGACTCCAACGCCCGGCGCCAGCCATAGCGCAAGAGCGGATGGGGTTCCACCATCACCACACCGGCTGGATCACGACCCAAGGCTGTCATGCGGGCAGTCTGGGTGAGGATGACAAGCGTGGGCAAGGAGAAAGCGTGACGGGAAAGTTCAAATTTCAAACGCCAAAATTCAAATTCCAAACTTCAAGCCCGCCCTCCCGCAGGAAAAGGGTCCATGGGTGCCAAAGGCCGAACCAGTTTGGCGGATTGGCTGTCGACATTTTTTAGCCGAAGTCCATCATTTGGCCGAAGGAAGATGCATATGAATTTATTTGAGGCGATTGAGACCCGACGTTCAGTGCGGAAATATCAGCCGGAGCCGGTGCCACGGGGGGTGATTGAAAAAGCGTTGCAAGCGGCCCAACTGGCGCCGAACAGCTCCAATCTGCAGCCATGGGAAATGTATTGGGTGACCAGCCCGGAAAAAAGGGCGCAACTGGTCACGGCCTGTTTCAATCAAACGCCGGCGGGGACGGCAGCGGAATTGGTGGTGTTTGTGGCGCGTGCCGACACCTGGCGGCGCAACCGGGAACTCATCTTGGAGGCGCTGAAGCAGCGGGGGAATCCGCCGAAACCGCAATTGGACTATTATAAAAAAATCGTGCCCTTGTTTTATGCCCACGGGTGGCTGGGTTCCCTCGGCTTGCTAAAGTCCATCGTGTTTCCGCTGGTGGGCTGGTTTCGTCCGGTTCCCCGAGGTCCCTTCTCGACGGGCAAAGTGAAAGCGGTCCTCAGCAAAACGGTCGCACTGGGCTGCGAGAATTTCATGCTGGCGATCACGGCGCAAGGGTACTCGACTTGTCCCATGGAGGGATTCGACGAGGTGCGGGTTAAAAAGATTCTGGGACTGGGGCGGGCGGCCACGGTGGTGATGATCATTTCCGTGGGGAAAGAGGATCCGGCGGGGGTTTACGGACCCAGGCTCCGATTTGATCCGAAGCTGTTTGTGTTTGAGGTTTAGGCTTAAACATGGCGGGCTTACAGCCCTGCAGCCAGGGCCCCCGCCGGTTAAAGCGCAACGGCTTGCGGCACGGGTGCCGGAACCGTTTCCATCATCCGCTCATGCAGACGGGGTTCCCAACCCTCGGTTAAATACCGGAAGGCCCAGCTTTTTTCCCGGCGCAGCCGATGGTAGGCGGACTGGATGTCCAACAGCATGGTCAGCCGGCGGTTCGGACAGTTGAGTTCGCCGGTGGCGTGGGTGGCGATCATGCGGAAGCCCATCACGCGCGTGTGGAATTCATAGGGACTGTGCTTTTCCCCTTCAAACACATCGGTGATGTAATGGGTGAAGTTGCGTTGCACGGTCTCGCGCGCGGCGGCGCGCATCAACGCCACGGCCACGAGCACGCTGCGGCGATGCTCGGGCAGCACGGCAAAGCGCCCGATCTCCGCGATGCGGCTCCGGCGCAGCAGCGCCTCCAAATCGGTTCCCTCGTCCACAAATTTCAGGCCGTAAGTCTGGTAAAGGTCCAGCGGCGGTTCATAGAGCACCCGCAACACGCCGGCGGGCCGCCCGTCACTCGTGACGACAAACCAGGAGATGCAGGGATCGCTGATCTCCCCGGCGGCGACCAGTTTTTCATCCGCCTGCACCCAGTTTTTTTCGTCGCGGTAAATGGCGCGCATGACTTCGAGCGCCATTTGCCGGTGGGTTTCGTTTTCAATTCGCAAGACTTGGATGAGCGGGGGCATGGTTGTTCCTGGGGTTGGGTGGCGGCCACGTTTTTCCGGATAAATCAGCAATCGCCCGCATCGTGCAGGCGTGCCATTCCCGCACGGCGGCGGCGGGGGCGGTGGACCCGATGTAATCCGGGACCGGCCGCAATGGCCGGCCCACGCGCACGATCATCGCGTCCAAATGCAGAAACCGGGAGGGCGGGCCGGCGAATTGCAGGCCGGCGGGCACGATGGCCGCCCCCGTCTCCAAGGAGAGCCGCGCCACGCCGCTGTGGCCGCGCAGCAGGCGGTCCGGCCGGCGGTTGACGGTGCCTTCGGGAAAAATGCCCAGGGATTCACCGGCCAGCAACCGGCGGTGCGCCTGGCGGTAGGGTGATTCCGTCGTCTTAAACCAGGGTTTGAATATGTTTAGAAAATGCGGCCGGACCGGCTTGCGGGTGACGATGACGGGGTCGTTCATGCGCATCAACGAACCCAACAGCGGCCAGAGCAGATAATTCCAATCCGCCAGGAAATGCACCTGCCGCCCCCGGCGGTGCAGGGCCAGCAGCGCGGGCAGCAGCAGCGCCTCCAGCCGGGTGCTGTGGTTGGACGCGAAAATGAACGGATCATGGGCGGGTTGCACCTGGTCCCAACCCGGAGCCGCCTTCAGCCAGGACCGGCCCACCGTGGCGAGGGCGCGGCAGCAAAACCGCCGCCCCGGCTGGCCGGCCATGTCCGGCAACGGACGCCACCAGAGATCCGCCCATTCGATGAACGGTTTCCCCAAGCCCGCCGGCCCGGACTCCTGATGTGTGCTGTAAGCGGTCACTGGATGCTTGGCGTTAAACCAATAATCCAGTCTGACTCAGGGGGGGAAACCTGGCAATGTCAGCACCGTGACATTCGGGTTACAAACAGTTGACGAGGGGGGCGGGGAAGGAGAAAAGTCATTGCCAGACGCAGGGCCGGTTATCGGCTCTGCCGCCGGGCCTGGTTGCGGGCAAGGGCTGCTTGAATGAGTTCGGGGTCCAGCCGGGCATTGGTCTGGCGCAATCTGGCCAGTACCGTTGGCAATTCAATCAGTCTGCGGATGGCCGCTTGTTCCAGCAGGCCAATGGTGCCAACCACGGCCAGGCCGCATTGCCTTGCGGCGTTGCGCCCGGTACGGTCATCCATCAACACCGCATCGGCATGGATTTCTTGGGCAAGACAGATGGCCTACCTCTCACCGGCATCAATATCGATTGCCAGAGTGAGCACCTTGGGCGTTTGCACGGTAATCCAGGACGGCAGTGCGGATGCCCACTGACGCACGAGGGGCGGCGTGTTTGGTTGCTGCATCTCGCGGAACACCGTTGGCGGAATCACCACCTGGCGGAACAACCGGGCCAACACGTTTTCCGTGTGCACAAAATCAGGTAGTGCAAGGGTGAAGTGTCAGCGACCACCACGCTCACGATCCGGAAAGAATTTTTTCCAACGTGGCGCTGTCAGCGGAGAGATCGGCGGGGGAATAATTCAGTGGCACGGCGCACTGGTTCAAAAAGGCTTCGGTTTGCCAATAATCGAGGCCCAGCATCGCGCCCACCTGTCGCTGGGAAAGGCGTCCCGCGCGATAACCTTCAACGGCCGCACCCTCCAAAACGTGACGGCCAACCGTATCCGGGGTATCTCCCCATTGGCGGGCAACTTGGTCGGGCATTTCAACGGTGACTTGCACGGCGTTGTCAATCTAGCACAGGCCCGGCGGGATTGGCAATCGAGTTCTGGACTTCGGCCTTCCGCCCGCCAGCTGGACTTGGCTGGTCTGACACACTGACGAAACGGCGGGCATGCGAAACATCAAAGGCCCGGGATGTTCTGGGAGATCGAGGGGGACTGCCCAGCAACGACGCCCGCAGGATGCGCGGTGTTCCTCTTCCATTGAAACCCCGTGCGCCCCGGCCTGTTGTTTCAGCTTTTGGACCACCCGTTCCTCGATCTGCCTGACAATCAATTGGACATGCTCATCCAATCCCATTTTGCCATCAATGATGACATAAAACGCCCCGGAAGGGAAATTCAAAATCGGGGCCTGGTCGGCTGGCGGGCGCATCCTGCCACCCCCGGTTTCCACCAACCGGATCCCAAGTACCGCAGACTTCCCAGACTGCTGTCTCGCATCCCGCTCTTAAGAAACTCCTGCTGGAAGTGATTGCCTGGCAGCCAGTTCCGCAACCCGGCCGGTCCGCCGTAGCCTTGGCGGAGGCGGAAGGGTTGCCAGAAAGTAGCCGGGGGTCGAGCGCCAGCGAGCCCCCCGGATCTCGCCCGGAAACGGACTGCACTCCGGGCAAGGGTGCCAGAGCCACCCCACCTGAAACCATCCACTTGCGAAGGAGTTTCTTCCTCAATCAGCACCCGCAGGGCGTCCCCGCTCTGCGGGACAAACCTGCCGGCCGTTGAACCCGGTGGGGCTCAGGAGCTTCGGATCCCCCCCCCGATTTGGATATGGGCGATTCAGGGGCAGTTTCAGCCTGTCACCGGCTTAAACCCAGGCGCCGTTCGAAGGATTCCTTTGTTTACCACCGTTTTGCTGGCGACCGGCGTGCGCCCCAGTTGGCGCACAAGGTTGGCGTCCGGTTCCCGTGCCCGGCAGTGGGTCCGCCGCCGTCTATTTCGGGGCTTACGGATTTTTCATCGGAATCTGCAGCCGGGCGCGGCGCGTGATGATCGCACTGAGCGACCGGCCGGTCCGGCGGGCGACTTCCCCGTCGGACAAGATGCCGAGCAGTTGGGTTTCCTCGGGGGTCCAGGGGCGCAATCGCTCATCCGCAAAGGCGGGAACGTTCAGGGAACAGCGTTTAAAATTCACCACATAAGTCGGGCAATGCAATTGTCGGGCCAAATCCGGATCGGACATGGTGCCGAGCAAGGCCAGTTCCTGATCGGTCCAAACGTGCCGCGCGGGGGTGGGCGTGGGGATCTTCAAGTTGACCCGCCGCCGGAGCACGCCGTTGAGGGTGCGGCCAGTCTTTTTGGCCACCTCTTTGTCCGGCAGCCGGCCTAGGAGGGCGTCCTCCTCGGGAGTCCACCGCGCCAACTGGGGATCCACGGAGGGGAGCCCGAGTTTCCGCCGTTTGTGCGACACATTTTGGAGGGTGCGCCCGGTCATGGCGGCCACCCGGCGATCCGGCAGCCAGCCCAGCATGGCCACTTCCCCGGGTTTCCACGGGTGATAATCGGGGTGTTTGAAATCAATGCCCAACTGACGCCGCCGGTAGGCGACCTGATAGCGTGGGCGCTTGAGGAACTGGGCGACTTGGGCATCCGGCCGGGTGCCCAGGAGCTTGTCATCCTCCGGGCTCCAGGGTTTATTGGTATGCAGGTGCTTGAGCCAGCGGCGGGTGTGAATGGCTTGGAGGCTGCGACCGGTGAGGCGCGCGACGGTGCGAACGGATTTGGTGGCCAATAGACGGTCTTCTTCCGCCGTCCAACGGCCATTCTTGGCCGGGGTCGGTTCCGGGGGGAGGGTTTTCTTGGCCGGGGGTTTCACGGGCTTGATGAGGGGTTGCCGCCATTAACGTAGGTCAGCATGGCCAGGCCGCCGACGAGAAGGTATGGTGCGCGCCGTTCGGCCAACAGGCGGAACAGGTCCAGCGCATCCTGCGGCACGGGCAGGGCGGGCTTCGCGGACGCCCCTTCGCGCAATTGCAGCGGGCTGTCCGTCCACTGATGCGCGCCGACCTCCCACGCCTCGAGCAACACCGCCGCCACGCGGCGCAGGCTGACGCCGGGCGGCAGCGTGACCGAAGGGATGTTTTTGCTCGTGACGGTCATGGCAATGGGGCCATTTTACCCAATAATGCCAATAAATGGAAGTGGTTTTCGAGCGGCGGGATGGGCGGAATCATCGCCAATGACATGCCAATTGCCCGTCGCGTTGCAATCGGGGAAAATGACGGTTTCGTTCAACCACCGGCAAAATTCCCGGCCGGTGATGGGCCTCACAGGATCGGTTCGGTGATTTCAACCTCCGGCTCAGGGGAGCGCCCTTCCTCTTGCAACACGGCCAGACAACCCTGCGCCGCCTCGCGCAAATTGGCCTGCAATTCGACAATGGTTTCGCCTTGCGAATAGCCGCCCGGCAGCGAAGGGACTTCGCCCCAGAATCCCCCGTCCTCGGCCTTGTGAAGGATGGCTTTCAATGTCATGCAAAACTGATGCCACAAATTGGCGATTTGCTCAAGGCTGGTTGGCTTCGCGCAAGGCCCGGGTGACGTTCTGCAATTGCTGCCGTCCCATCAATTCAAACCGACGGTGGGACATCATGGATTATTGTTTCCAAGACTGTGAAAAGCCTTTGACAATGTGCGCAACGGCTTTTGGCCTTCTCCTGGCTGACACGGGTCAACAAAGCGCTGGCATGTTCGATCTTGCCGTAGCTGCCTTTTTTGGTTTGCCGGGTGGCATTTTCGAGCGCGGTATAAATTTGCGCCTTGGGTTCTGCTTCCAGATTGATGCGCCTCGGCAGGGCCCCGGCGTTGAAGCCTTGATCATAATATTTCGCCAGAGCCTCCGGGTCGGCCACGAGCCAGGATTCCATGCACTGCGCCATAAGATGCACTTGATCCTCTCTGGCGGCCTTAAGATTCCAATTGTCGCGCTTCGACAAGTGCGCTCGCGGCAACCCGGTCACCGCCGCCTCCGAATCCACCAGCAGGACGTTGAATTTCTCCGGCTCGTTTTGAGTGGCGTCAAGGAAAGCTTGGTATGCTTGGTCGCGGCCACCACAGCAGGTGATGGACCAACGGCGGCGCTTCTGCCGTGCCTGGTCCACCAGCGGCTTGAGAAACGCGGAGATCCCCAAACGGAGCGTGGCCTTGCTCTCGGCGGAATCGCCTCCACCTTCGAAATAAACGGCAATTTCCATTAGAGGTTCCCCCCTAATTTCCCGATCCGCCAGATTTCACCCAGACGATATTTTCCCAGCCAATGTTTGAGCTTGGCCGGCTCCAGCCGGCGGAACTCCGTCCCGCCGCCGAGATAATCACTGACCAGCACCGAGTCCGCTTCCTCCGTCAACGCAGACACCAGCACATCCGAGTGTGTCGTGACGATGACCTGAGTCTTTGCCTTGGCCTCCACCAAAAGCTCCGCAATGATCGCAAGGGCATCAGGATGAAGCCCCAGTTCCGGCTCTTCGATGCACACCAGCGGCGCTTTCCCGGGGTGCAGCAGCACCGCCATCAGTGCGAGAAAACGGATCGTCCCGTCGGATAGTCGGGTGGCGGGAATCGGCGTCTTGAGTCCGTCCTCGTGCAAATAGATTTGCACCGAGCCACCCTGGACTTTCGTGGTCAATCGTCTGAAGCGTGGGAGGAAGCGTTGCATGTATTCCAGAAAACGCGGCCAGGTGTCCTGATGTTCCAGATCGTTCAGCACCAGGCCGAGATTCACAATCGTAGGCAGCAGCGTATCGTTCGGCAGGTTGGCTGGCTGCGCCTGCCGGAGCGCGGCAGAGCGACCAAAACCCCACTCGCGAAAAATCTGGATGCGCCCGAACTGCTCCGCCACGTGCGTCAACTCGGGATAGATTTCCGGGTCTTTGCGCTGAGCGAATACCGACTGCTCAGGGTTGAGGCTTTCGCGATTGAGCCGGCGTTTGACGTATTGTTTCTTGGCATTTTCATCCTTCACCGTCTGCTGGATGTTGATAACCGGGTGGCCGTTCTGAAACCGGTAGTAAAAGAATACGTCCTTTTCGCCCGGCTTGTTTGGGAGGGTCTCTTCCAAAGCTTCGTCTAGGATTTCCAGCCGGTTGTTCGTCTCGGCGAACGAAAGGCGATAGTGCAATTCAGGGATCAATTCGTTGGAACAAATCCGCGCCTGAATTTCCGCCGGCTTCGGGGGCGCCGTGCCTTTCCACAGCCATTCGGCCGCCGTGCCGCCAAGGCGGATGGCGTCCGAAATATCCGTGGGCGTCGCGTGGATCAGTTCCAGGGCTTCGATGAAGTTGGATTTACCCGAAGCGTTTGGGCCAATCAGCACATTCAGCGGGGTCAATTCGATGTCGTGGCTCTCCGGCCCGAACGAAAGAAAGTTGTTCAGTTTTAAACTTCTTAAAAATCTGCTCATGTTTTCTGCTGGAGAGTGAAATGTTCTCCGGCTGAAAGCAAGTGCTATTGACTTTTGCAACTCACTGCCCGAAAAACTTTTGGATTTCCCGCACGACTTCCACCAGGCGGTCCACTTCGGCTTGGGTGTTGTAAAAATAGAAGCTGGCGCGGGCGGTGGACTCCACGCCGAGCTGGTGCATGAGCGGCTGGGTGCAGTGATGGCCGCCGCGCAGGGCCACGCCCGCCTGGTCGGCGAGCGTCACGACGTCGTGCGCGTGAACGTCCTTGAGCAGGAAGCTCACGAGGCCGGCGCGGCCGGTTTTCGGACCGAAGATGCGGATGTTTTTCAACTCGCCCAACCGGTCGGCGGCATAGGTGGCGAGTTCCTGATCGTGCCGCCAGATGTTGGCGCGGCCCACGGCGTCCAGATAATCCATGGCGGCGTGTAGGCCGATGGGACCGGAGATGTCCGGGGTGCCGGCCTCGAACCGATGCGGCGCCGATTTATATTCGGTGTGCTGGTAGCCGGCGCTCAAAATCATTTCGCCGCCGCCCTGATACGGCGGCATGGCCTCCAGAATTTCCTTGCGGCCCCACAGCACGCCAATGCCCGTCGGGCCGCAGATCTTATGGCCGGAGAAGGCGAAGAAATCGCAGCCGATGGCCTGCACATCCACCGGCAGATGGCCCGCGCTCTGCGCGCCGTCCACCAGGGTGGTGATGCCGAGCCGCCGGGCGCGGGCGCAGAGTTCCGCCACGGGATTGACCGTGCCCATGGAATTCGAGATGTGTACCATGGCGAACAGTTTCACCTGCGGCGTGAGCAGGGCATCGAGGTGGGTGAGGTCGAGCAGGCCTTCGTCGCCCGTCACGGGCACAAAGGCGAGTTTCGCACCGGTGCGCTGGGCGATGAGCTGCCACGGCACGAGGTTGCTGTGGTGTTCCAATTCCGTCAGCAGAATGACATCGCCCGGCTTGAGCTGGCTCGCGCCCCAGGCGGCGGCCACGAGGTTGATGGCCTCGGTGGTACCCCGGGTGAAAATGATTTCGTCGGCGCTGGGGGCGTTGATGAATTTGGCCGCGCGGACCCGGGCCGCCTCGAAGCCGGCGGTGGCGCGGTTGCTCAGTTCGTGAATGCCGCGATGCACATTGGCATTGTCAAATTCGTAATAATGCACCAGCGACTGGATGACGGCGCGCGGTTTCTGGGAGGTGGCGGCGTTGTCGAAATAAACCAACGGCTTGCCATGCACCTGTTGGTGCAAAATGGGAAAGTCGTTGCGCAGCGCGGACCAATCAGGGTTGTTCATCGGTGTTTATCGGGGCCCCTCCGGGGAGTGGATTATAAGAGACCCAGTTGCAGTTTGGCGGCCTCGGTCATCATGTTCTGATTCCACTGGGGTTCCCAGACGAGTTCCACGTTGACGTCCTCGATGCCTTCCAGCGAGATCAATTTGTTCTGCACATCCTGCGCGAGCACGGGGCCCATGCCGCAGCCGGGGGCGGTGAGGGTCATTTTCACGTCGGCCTTGTAACTGTTGTCGCCGAGCGGGCTCAGGTGGCAGTCATAAATCAACCCCAGGTCCACGATGTTCACCGGGATCTCCGGGTCGTAGCAGGTCTTGAGTTGGTTCCAGATTTCCTTTTCCAGGGATTCGGTGGTGACGGGCGCGCCGGTGGCCTTCGGCTTGGCGACGACTTCCATGCCCAGGGCGTCGGCGTTCTGGCTGTCAATGCGGAACATGTTGCCGTTGACGACGACGGTGTGGCTGCCGCCCAGGGATTGGGAGATGTAGGCGGTTTCACCCTTTTGCAGGGTCACTTTGGTGCCGACGGGGACGACGTAGGCTTCGACGTCGCGGATCAGCGTTACGGTTACAGTTTCATTGTTATGCATGGCGATTCAAAAGGTAGCGCATTTTTGGCAAACTGCGAACTATTCACCGGCTTCAAATTCAATTTTGTTCGGACTCGGTACTGACCGGTTGGTTCCCGCCCTTGAGCGCCGAGATGATCGCGTGCCAGGCCAGGATGGCGCATTTGACGCGGGCCGGGTATTTGTAAACGCCCGCGAACACCGCCAGTTTGCCCACGTCGCCGGTGACTTTGCCGGTCATCACCATTTCATGGACCTGGCCGAACATGGCTTCAATTTCCGCCCGGGTCTTCCCTTTGGCATAATCCGTGAGCAACGACGCCGAGGCCTTGGAAATGCAGCAGCCGGACCCGACAAAACTGGCGTCCCGGACGGTGTCCCCATCCAGGGCGAGGAACAACTGCAACTGGTCGCCGCAGAGCGGGTTGCGACCCTGCGCCGAGCAGGAGCACTGCGGCATTTCATGGAAATTCCGCGGCTGCTTGCAGTGGTCCAAAATGACCTGCTGGTAAAGGTCGTTTAAGTCTTCAAACATACTGGCGTTTTGGGTCTGGGGTCTTGGGTC
>Ga0302282_1000290_pt1 | contig 39409 bp, 51 predicted proteins | sample III_Fen_E1_3_FD_198763 | JGI IMG/M metagenome (GOLD analysis project Ga0302282, IMG submission 198763) | Peat permafrost microbial communities from Stordalen Mire near Abisko, Sweden - III_Fen_E1_3 | ecosystem: Environmental > Terrestrial > Soil > Wetlands > Permafrost | place: Sweden: Abisko... | reverse complement strand
CGCATGAATATAGGCCATTCCACCTTTGCGGTACACAAAAATTGAGCCGCACGCGAAAACCGCGAGATTGGCTAGGATCGAAACGGTCAGAGAGATGACTAAGGCTTTCTTTTTCAGCATTCTCTGGTTGTATATGCTTTTTGGGGAAAATGGAAGTGATATCGGGCACGCCTTTTAGGCGACTGAGCTGAATGCACTGCGGTGCCTGTGGGTACGCAGCAAAAAGGGGGCCAACTCGGCTCCCTTTTCTTGTTTGATTCAATTTTGGAAGGGACGATGACAGCTTCAGGTCTGATCGAATCGATCTTCTCCCGGCCGCCATGGCGCGGGCAGTCAAACAACTTGCGCCACGTCACGCGGGAGCAGTTGATCTATCTCCGCAACCTGATCGAGCGGGATCCGGAGCGCGGCGCCATGCGGGAGGGCTCGCCGGGATCGCTGGTCTGGTCACCGGACGGACCGCACAAGTTCGTCCTCACCGAGGACCTAGTCGGCGACAAACACACCCTGACCAGGCTAAGAAACATTGCGAGCTCGGAGACGGGTAGCCTTTTCTAACGCCGCCGGTGGTTGTGGATCGCCCTGTCTTTCGCGCACCGGAGCTTTGGCGGCAGGTTTCTTCTTGGGGTCGAGCTTGAGCAAGGCCTCGTACTTCACTCCACTCCGCTGATGAGCGTAGTACTCGAGCATCTTGCGGCCGACATGGCCGGCGATCGCGATCACGGTCTCGGGATTGACGTCGTTTTCAAGCAGCTTTGTGATGCAGTGGTGGCGCAGATCGTGGGGCTTGAGATTATGGAACCCGGTTGCCTCGCGCAAATTTTCCCAGCTGTGGCGCAGCCAGGAGCGTGAGGCTTGGCGGGTGGGATCGAACTTGTTCTGGATGCGCATCGGAAACAGGTAATGCTCCGGCTCGCAGCAGCCCAATTGGAGCGCCCGCTTGAAGCATTGTTCGATCGCCCATCGCGCGGTGTTGTTCAGCGGAAGCTTGCGGGGACGCGATGTGTTCTTGACCGCATCTTCCGGAATCCAGATTTCCCCGAATCCTTTGGCGGGCAGAAAAAGATTTCCCAGTCGCAGGCCGCGCAGCTCGATACCTGAAGCCGAGGTGTGATTGGTGATCAGCGCCACCCAGTAGGCGAGGCCGGCTTCTGGGTGCTTGGCGGCTTCAGCGAACAGCTCCTCCTCCTCTTTCTCGGTGAGGATCTTACGCGGGCTCCAGCCAACGACGTGGAGCGGGAAATAGAAAGGCGCAATCAGGTGCCACAGATTGGCGTGCTCCATCATCTGCCGCAGGGCCGAGAGTTCATGGTTGATCAGCGAGTTCCCGGCCGGGTAACGCCAGGGGTGGAGCTCCTGACCATTGGCTCGCATGATGTTGTGCATGCGGGCCAGTTGGTAACCGGCAATCTTGCCAGGGGTGATGGCGTCAAGCGTTTGATTGAAGAAGAATTTCTCCATCGCGTCCAGGCAGCCTTGGGTTGCATCGTGGGCGCGGGGCTTCAACTTCGTGTCCTGGCGGCGCAGTTTCATCCAGCGTTTGGAGGCCGCGGGGTAAAGCATGGTGGCCCATTCGACATCGACGCCCTGCAGGCTTTGGTCTGCAGCCATGCACGCGGGGCAGTTTTGGTGGTCAAGCGTGTGCTCCAGTAATACCCAGGAGGGGTATGGGCTGGTTACTAATTTGATTCCTGCCATGGGATCCTGTGGTGCGCACTGAGGCACTTCGACGAGCGCATCAAAGTCCTGGGTTAATCCGCGTAAAATCTCTGGAAAAGTCTGCTTCATGGTGGCCTCCTCTCCCTTGCGTTCTGTGTGGCAGCCATCACACACGTGGGCCAAGTGTCCCAATATGCGCCCATTCCGTGTGACTACCATGGCCATGCCCGGGTGTAACGTGTTGATGGGTGAGAGTTTATGCTCACCTTATGGCTGTAAAGCGGATACATATCGGGCTGACGCCTGCGCAGTTGAGAATTCTGGACAGGCTAAATCGGAAGTTGGGCCTGGATACGACCAACACCATTCGTTATTGCGTCTCGCGCATTGCGGAGCAGGAGGGGCTGCTGGATGATCCGGTTCTTTCGAGGCGTGACGGCCTGCCGAAACGTAACTGACATCCTGCCGTCAAGTAACACCCTTTTTCTGGTAAAGTAACTATCTGTGATGGCTGTCACATACCGTTGATTTATTGAGAGTAGGTTTGAGGAAAGTTCCAAAACAGTACAGTCGGTTCCGAAAGCGGAGAGCAGCGGCATCCTGCCGGTTTTTGTGCGACAACCTGCCTTACAAGCAGGATGTCGGGGGTTCGAGCCCCTCACTGCCCACCACAATTCGGTTATCGACTGAGAAATCAGGAGATAGCCCATGAGTTCCGCCTCGCTTGTTGGTCGGCATCCTGCCGACGAACTGCAGCATCGTCTGAGCGAAAAATACTTCGCGCGGCTTCTAAAATCAATCAAATCCTGCGCTTCGCGTCTAGCGAAAGTAATTTTTCCGTGCCGCCACGGTAACCTCTCCGCGCCTTCAAACAAGACTCAGACCTGCCTGGATTGCGGCGCCACGCGCTCCTACCTGTCAGACGACGTCTTCTGTCCGGGCGACACCGCCATCTGGACCGGGCCCTGGGAGAAGGCCTGTGCGCCCGCACGGCCGGCGCGCGCTTCTCATCTTACGCCCGCCAATGCTGATGCGACCGCCAGTGGTCCTTGCTGCGTGGGCGTTGACGTGCCGGGCGTGGGAGTCACCCACGCAGCCCGATGCCCATACCGGCCCTCCACTCAGCCGGCACGCGAGCCTGTGCCTGGAGAAGTTCCGCCATCTCTCGGCCGCTATCTTCGCGATGATCTACTCTGTCAGCTGCTGTTTGCCGCGCGCAACCTGGCCGAGGCCAACATCATCAACGGCCACAGCCGCCACGGCTCTCTGCATCTGGGGCTGATCTGCCGCGAGTGCCACTTCGGCGCGACCGCCGACGGTCTGTTGCATCACGCTACCAGTTGCAACACCGGGCGCGTGCTGGCGCTGATCGCCGATCTGCTTGCCTTCTCAGGGGCGCAATCCAACTCAAAGTTGGAAGACAGTGATACGCAAAAGACGATCACCGCAGCCAATGTTGTCGAGATTGGGGCCGCGCTGATGGCTGCCGAGAGGATCATCGACGAGGAACTTGAGAACAGGAAGAGATCCGGGCTCGATGAAGCCGATCCGTATATCGGTCAACCTGGTCGGGTGCTGGTTGCTATTGCGCGAGCCTTGGAGCTGTTGGGCTTGGGCGGTGCGCGATGACGGGGGCGAAGAGCAGCAGTCAGCAAGAGCCTGAACAGGTGCAGATGATTGCGGTCGACGCGTTGTTTGTGTCGCCGGACAATCCGCGCAAGACCTTCGACCGCGGCGAGCTCGAGGGCATGGCTGAGACGATTCGCCAGGGCGGCATCCGCGTTCCGCTGCTGGTTCGGTCGCAGGGGGCGGCAGCGTTTGAGATTGTCTGCGGACAGCGGCGTCATGCGGCGGCCGCGCTGGCGGGGCTGGATGAGCTGCCCTGCATTGTGCGCGAGATGACGGATGACGAGGCCTGCAAGGAGGCGCTGGTCGACAACGCGCAGCGGGCGGATGTGCCGGCGGTCGAGGAGGCTGTAGCTTTCGGTGCGCTGCTGGACATGTATGGCACGGCTGAAGGTGTGGCCGCGGTGGTGGGCAAGGATGTTGCGCACGTTACGCGGCGGCTCAAGCTGCGGTCGCTAGGTATCTCTCAGATGGACGCGCTGCGCGAACGGCTGATCACCGTCGACCACGCGTTGCTGCTGGCCAAGCTGGGCGTCGATGAGCAGGACCAAGCGCTGAAGTGGTGCCTCGATACAAATGCCGGCGCGAAGACTTCGGTAGACGAAGTAATCCGCAAGAGCATTGGCTATCTGCACAAGGAAGATCGTTATCGCGCCTGGGAGCCGGAGAGCGCGGTGCGGTTGCGCGAGCATATTGAGCAGTCGGTCGGACGCAAGCTGAGCAATGCGCCGTGGGATCTGAACGACGCTGAGCTCGTTCCTGACGCCGGGGCCTGCGCTAACTGCCCTTCGAACACCAAGGCCAACCTGGCGCTGTTCGCGGACCTCGATATCGATGAGGCTACCTGCGCGGATGGCGGATGCTTCCAGGTGAAAACGTCGGCGTTCGTCGAGATCCAGCTGCGCGCCGCCAAGGCCGTGGACAAGAGCGCGGTCCGGATCTCGTGGAAGCAGAGCAACACAGCGCCCCGGGCGATTGCGGCGCCGGATGAGAAGTTTCTGCTTCAGGTCTTCAAGGATGGGCAGTGGGTCAGAGCCAAGAAGGGATCCTGTACCTATCTCCACACCGGCGTCACAGTGGACTTTCCGCAGGAGCGCGGCTACATGGGCAGCTCCGAGGATAAGAAGAAGAGGCCCGGAGACACCTTCCTGGTCTGCGTGTCGATGCACTGCAAGACGCACGCCAAGGCTTACCTGCAGAAGAAGAGCGACGAGGCGCGGCGCGATCCGGCAGCGGATAAAGCTGCGCAGGAAAAGAAGGCGGCTCAAGCGATCGAGGAGAGCAAGCTGCGCATGGCCGTGGCTTCGAAAGCTATCGAGGCCGTTACCGCGCTTCCTGCCGATGCGCTGCGTGAGATGGCGATCAATGCCGTGCCGAGCTGGGGAACGGCCGTCAAGGTAGCGGAAGCCTTGGTCCCTGGATTCAGGAAAACGCTCGCGACTGCGGCGATTGACTCGGTCGAGTTTGCGCGGGCGTTCGCAGCCGCTTCGCTCGATGAGTTAGTCGCCAACGAATACGGCGGCCCGCAGAGCGGCAGAGATAACTTTTTGAAGTCGATCAAGCGGCTTGGGTTCGACGGCGCGGCCGCGTGGAAAAAGGCGACGAAGCCCAAGCCAACTGAAACTAAGAAGGCTTCGAAGAAAGCCGTCAAGGCGGTAGCTGCCAAGCCCGCGAAGAAGGCTGCGAAACCGGCAAAGAAGGGCATCTCTCCGGAGACGCGCAAGCGCATCGCGGCTGCTGTGAAGAAGAGGTGGGCACAGATCCCCAAGGCGAAGACTGCGCCGGTTCCCTTCAACGACGATGACGGGGGTGATGAATGAGCGCCCCGCCAGGTGTTTGCCGCTATTGCGGCATTACTGCTGCCGAGATTGAACGCAGCAATTCGTTGGGATGGCAGGACAAGCGGCGTAACTGTTGCACGAAGTCCTCGTGCTACAAGCAGGAGGCCGCAACGGTGCGGAGGTTGGCGGACGCGGCACGCGAGCAGCGCCGTAAATTGACGCCGGCAGAAGTGCACGCGAAGATTCGCGGGCTTAAGCCAAAGAAAGGACGGGCGGCGTGAGGGATCTTTGGAGCGAGACAGCAGTTCACGTGTGCGAAGTGGATGGATGTGACGCGCATGCGCCTGCCGGACGGTATTGCGCTCGGTGCACGGACGAGATCGAGGCGTTGGATTCCTATTACGCCGAGCGGGCGGCCAGCGGGGCCTCCGCGTTTCGCCGCTTGTGCCAGGCGGTGCGTAAACGTTTTTGGGTGGTCAACGTGATTGTCGTCGGCGTGGGTCTCTTGTATCTCGGCTGGAAGGTCGGCGACGTGTTGATCGAGTGGATTCGCGCGGGAGGGGTGCAGTGACTGCAATTCAAGGTGGGCAACTCGAACTGGAACTGCCGTGCATGTTGACGGACGAAGAAGTGCAATCGCGCGGCCGGATGCTGGGCGAGACGATCTGGTCGATCGACGAGACGAACACGGCCCGCACTGAGGCAATGAAGAAGTTCAAAGAGCGCCTGGTCGGGCTCAATGAGCAGCAACGCAAACTGGCTCGGATCATTCGCAACCGGGTTGAGCCGCGGATGGTGCACTGCGCGGTGCGGTTTCACATGCCCTGCGAGGGGATGAAGCGCATCGTCCGCATGGATACGGGTGAGGTTGTTCGCGAAGAGCAGATGACTGACTCCGAAAAGCAGCTCAACTTGTTCGCTGCGCAACAGGAGTTCGAGCGGTTCATGGAAGGCCAGGGCGTCGACCAGGCGCAAGCTGAGCCGCCGACGGAAGAGCTTCCTCCGGACGAGGCGGATGTCGAGTGAGGCCGCCGCCGGATTGGACGCGCACGGGGACTTTAGTGGGGTTCGCAGATTCGCTGCGCAGGAATAGCGACGCTATCTGCGTGCTGGTCATTCGACCGCATGACTCGGTGTTCTCGGTGGATCCGCGATGCAAGCCGGAAGACGCGGCGGAGCGGGTTCTCGAGTATTTGCCGCGCCTGGCTGGACGAGTGGAAGAGACGCGTCGCGACAAGAAGCAGGCGGCACGGTTGGAGCTGGGGCCGAACAGGGAGTAGGGGTTAGTGAAAGGCGGGGATCGATGAAGTGTCTGAGCGTGCGCGCGCCGTGGTGGCTTGCCATTCTGCGCTTTGGGAAGGATATCGAGAATCGTGACTGGTCTACGCGCCTTCGGGGTACGGTCTATCTGCACGCTAGTTCGTGGTTCCGTCCTCGCGAGATTTTGCAGGACATCGATTCAATCGCACATATCTGCAAGGTAACTGGCCAGCCGTTCTTTGGGATGTTGATCGACTACTTGAAGGCGGGATGCGGGCGGATCGTCGGCAAGGTTGACATCGTCGATTGCGTATCGCAGAGCAGTTCGCCATGGTTCTTTGGAAAGTTCGGCTTTGTCCTGGCGAATCCGGTTGCGTTCGAGCGTCCTATCCCGTTCAAGGGAGCACTCGGTTTCTTTGATGTCCCGGATGGGATTGAGGGGTGGGAAACGTCGGGCGCGCCGGAGGGAGAGCCGCCGCTGTTCGTGGGGATCGACCTGGCTAGCGGGAAAGATCGCGTAGGACGGTGGAACGCATGAAAGGTGCGACGAAGCGTGCGCGGCCGGCGGACGGCGGGATCGTGTGGCATGAGGAGTTCAACGCGTTCGAGTGCTACGGATGCGGCGAGTTTGAGGAGATCCGCTCCGCAGCCAATCGTACGCCGGACAAGCTGGCGGAGCTGAAGGAGATGCTCGTCGCCGATCACACCGAGTGTTGGGAATTCGACGACCCGCAGATGGCGCGGGATGCGCGGAAGTACCGCTCGGAAAAGAAGCGGCGCGACAATTTGAAGGTTCGCGCGGGCGGTGCACTGGATCGGCAGTCGGTGAGTTGGAGAGGGCGGTAAGGCAGGGATCAGGGCCCAGGGGTCAGAAAGGGTGGGGGGACGATGAAGGGCGTTTGGAATCGGTTGACGAATTGGGTGCGGAAGTGGGTGACGTTGCCAGGCCGGTTGCGGGCATGCCGAGAGCGGATGTTTGCAGATGAATACTGGCGCGGTCGGTTCAAGGGATGGACAGTGCGGTTCGGCGTGGAGGGAAGGCTAGATATGGAGTCGGCCTGCCTGATTGCGCAGCGCTGCGATGGTGCTGAGTATGCGCTGAAACGGTTGGCTGATGCAGAGGAGAAGGCGCTGGCGGAGGCGGGCATCCCGGGCCTCACGCGGGCGGAGATTGAACGCCTGGCTGTGCTGGCTGAGGAGTGCGGCGAAGTGGCCAAGGCTGTGAGTAAGGTGCTTCGGCATGGGTACAAAGGGGCGTCGCCCTTCGGTGGCCCGAACCATAAGGTCACGCTTGAGCGCGAGATGGGCAACGTGCGCGCGGCGATTGACATGATGATCACCGCGGGCGATGTGCGCGGCGGAGATGTACAGCACTGGCGCTGCAGTAAGCGCGCCAACGGTTGGAAGTACATGCACCACCAAGGATAGGGATCAGGAGTTAGTTGCCGCTGTGACTACGGTGTTTGAGGGAGAGGGATGAAATGGACGAGTTAAAGATACCGGAGGATTTGCGGGAAGCACATGCAAACTACTCTAACCCGCTGCGATGTGGACTAGATAATTCGGTGGTCGTCGCACTGATCGAGCGCATCGCCGACGACGAGGACGCGGTTGTGACGCTTGCCCGACAGCACGCGCAAAGCGGAGAGACGATAGCACGCCTGAAAGGGATGCTAGATATGGCCGTGGATCGCCTTGGCGGTACCGTGGAAGGCGCCCCCACACGGCCGCTCAACTTCTTGCAGCGGATAGATGAGCTTGTACGTAAGGAGCAGGAGGCTCAGAAGTTGGCCGATCTGCTGTGTCCACCCCACGCATCGATGGATAGCAATGGAAACCTCAAGCCTTTTGATAATTGCATTGCCTGCATCCGCAACGAGCGCGATGAGGCCCTGGAGGCGCTCAGGGCGTACCAGAAGCTTGATGACGCTCACGCCAACTGCGATGAATGCGAGGGTCTTGAGCAGCCGGAAACCTGCGCGAAGTGTTTCCCGCTTGCCGATGCTGCGCGGCTCAAGATGCGTGCGGTACTCGCCTGAGCTAGGCATCGTAGCTAGATCGCGACAGAAAGGAAATAGCAAAATGGCAGTTTTCTTTGATACAGGCGGTGGAGACATCTACGGTGGTCCCACCAAAGAGGCGGTTATTGCCGCCATGCTTGACGACTCGGACGATGTTGATTTGGATGATGTCACCGAGGTTCCCGGCACGATGAAGATGAGCGCGTCAGACGAGAACGGTGATCCGACCGGAGACACCATAACCCTCGAAGAAGAGTACGACGAGACGTTTGGATCGTACTGCGTTGCTTCCGAAAACTGCTAACAGAGCAGGCACCATCGCGATCTGAGCTTAGATGGATAACTCCTAACTGAAAGGAATTGGCTTGATGAAAGAATGCGCGCCGTGCCGACGGGCTGGGCACTCCTGCCTGGGAGTGATGATGGCGTCGCCGCTTGACGGCGATGGCGAAGAGTTGATGTGCCTGGACTGTGCCGACGGCCGCGCGTGCGTGGTGGAGCGCTGTGCCGGGTTGGGGCGGGAAGAGTCGAGCGTGTCTCCGCGCGTGGGGACGTTTGGCGAGGTTGTGTTTGCGGGCGAGAAGCGGGATGCGATCCATCGCACTCCCGAGGAACTGGGGCTTTCGGCGACGGTGCCGGATGTGCCGGAGCTGAAGGCTGTAACGATGACCTGGGGAGACGAACAGGCGCGTGGATCAATGAGCGCGGCCCGCTTGAAGTGCGATGTGAGGCCGACTATGCGCACCATTGTTGCCGCGCCGGCCGCGGCGGTGGACGAAGTGAAGAGAGAGGAGAGTGACAAGGTGAAGGATGGAGTGAAGTGCGCATATGAGGGGTGCGGTGAGATGGCCTACAGCGGCCGAAAGTACTGCACGAGTCGCCACGGCTACAAGAACAGGGCAGCAGCGTCGAAGAAGCCGGCGGAGAGCCCGCGTCAGATGGTGGATATTGATCCGGCCCGCCCAGGCACCGCGTCTGCTCTTATGAGCGCGCTGAACAGGGTTGATCAGGGAAAGACGGCTGCGGCGCCTGGCGTGGATCCGTCCGAAGTGCGGCTGAAGATTGAGATCTTACTCACACAGAAGGAAGTGGACCGCGTGCTGGACCGGTTGGACGCCGGGCAGAGGCTTGCATTTCTGAATGATGGTCTGCGCGCAGCGCTGCTGGCGTAGGCCGTTCGAGGAAATCAAGAAGAAATGACCAGAGAGTGGAAAGAGACCGCGCGGGGCATGGCTTACGCGAGGCATGGGAAAGCACTGTGACTTCAGGGACCGAAACATTGACGAGCCTGCGCAACGATCGCAAGGCCTGTTATTTCTGGCTGGACAACGAGGTCGTGGATTGCTACCAGCCCATCGTGGGTGCGGACGCGATCTGGGTGTACAGCCGCATAGCGCGCAACGCGCATGGAGCGTGGATTGTGTCGCCGAGGCGCCGCGATGGCGACACGCGCCTTGCGTTGCGCGAGATGGCGGAATGGTGTGGTAAGAGCGTAGATACGGTGTGGCGCTGCCTGCAGGTGCTGGAGTATGTGGGTCTGTTGCGGGGAGAGCATGGCGCAAAAAGCAAAGGCCGCTATGCGTTGGTTGATGTGAAGGACCTGGTCACGCGGGAAGGTGCGCATTACGTTTCCGGATTGGGAAGCTACCGTCTTCCGGATGAGCGCGTTGCCGAGTTGAAAGCCCAGGTGAAGGTCTTACGCGCGAAGCTGGCGCGGAAGAAGAGTGGTCAGTTGTCGGTGGTCAGCGAAGCTGCTGAATCTGTCGCTCAGAGCGACAGATTGGAGAGCGATATTTTTTCTGCGGCTGAGGGAAAGTGCGACAGATCTGTCGCTCCGAGCGACAAATCTGTCGCACTTGGAGCACTTCCTTCTAATACACAAGACAGCAAGACTTCAAAACAAACTACACCCCCCTTACCCCCGCAAGCGGGGGCGTGTGGTCTCGATGTGCCTGAGGAGGCATTGCATGCAAGCAAGACGCAAGATAGCGCCGCGAGTGTGGCCGATGGACTTTGCGTGGGCGGCGATAGCGATGCGGAAGCTGCGGAAGATTTTCGAGGCACGCATGGTGCAGGAGCTCCGGGAGGAAGTTTTGGGGAACCCCTAGACAGCGCGTTCACGCCTGAGCAGCTTGCGCACTTGGACGAGCTGAGGGATGCGGGGCGAAGGGCTGATGCGGCAATGTGGGAAGGCTTCTACTGCGAGCAAAACCTCAAAGACGCCGAAGTCGCCAAGGAAGAACGCGCGAAAGCGAAACGGCTGGAGGATCTGAAAGGACTCATGCCGGACGAACCGAGCGCGGTGAAGTGGGTGATGCAGGAGTGCGACTTTGTGGACGAGGGGCGTAGGCGTGGACTGCGTGCCGTGATCGCGGCCGTGATTGCGCAGCAATGCGTGCGGGGCAGGCCTCTCGTCGAAGTTGCGCTGGAGATGGTGCAGGCGTGGCGCGATTACGACCGGATCTTCGACTTGCTGGCAGTGCCGTACGGGCCGCTGAACTTCTTCCGCAACGGGATCTGGATTCGGCGGAATAGCTGGCGCATCGATGAGAAAAAGGCGGAGCAACGCAGGGCAGGGGTGGGGAGCGCACGATGAAACGCTTTGTGGTGATTGCGACAGCGAATCGCGGGGCGGTGGAACCGCATGAGCCGTTAGACGATGCGGGGCAGTATCTGGCGAATTGTGCCGATGAGGCGGAGGGCCAGCGCGTGCGGGAAGTGTTGAGGCAGAGGGCGACGGCGGGTTACGGGTTTGAGCGCGATCCGCTGCCGACGTTGCAGGAAGTGGATCGAATCCGCGCGGCGCAACGCATTCGACGCGCGGAGATGGGGAGTCGCTGATGGCACCGAGGCCGAGGAATGAAGAGGAGCTGCAGTTTGACGCGTGTGTGGGAGCGAGGATTTGCAGGACGCGCAAAGCTCTGGGGATGAAAGGCGTCGATCTCGCACGGGCGCTTGATATCAGCCAGCAGCGCCTTAGTAGTTATGAGTCGGGGTATAGATGCCCGCCATTCCTGCTGGCGTCGATCGCGTCGAAATTGGGTGTTGGGGTGCAGGCTTTGATTCCAACAGATAAAGACACGGCGTAGTTGATTTGTTAACTACGCCGCAGGCATAACGGTACTCGGGAGAGATAGATGGCAAAGCAGCAAAGGGTTGAATTCCGTTTCGACGAGCGAAGCCTCGAAAACATCGATACGCTCAGGGCGCAAGGGCGTTTATCGAATCGCTTTTATGCTTGCGCTGCGTTGCTGAGGGGCACGACTGAACTGAGCGAAGAAAAGAGATTGACCACCGTCGAGGATGCCGAACGGAGAGGATTCACGCAAGGTATTGCGTGGGCGATTTCATTGTTGGATCGCTACCCTGTCGGCCCAGGAGGGCTGCTGAAAGAGAGTGGGCTTAGTTACGCTGCTTTTAAGGGTGCCGGTGTAGTTGCTTCGGACTTGAAGCAATTACGCAGAGTGTTTAGGAACGAAGGAATGCCGGTAAGCAGGCACCGTCGCGATCTGCATTGAGTTAGGAACCAAAAAAAACAAGAAGGAATTGTTATTTGTAAGATTGCGTCGTTGAGCCTATCAAAACCTGCTAGTTTAGAAATCGTTACGTCGCGGGGCTGATGCATCGATGGTGACCGGTTGCGAATGCAGCCGGTTGTTTAGAAATGCTAAGGCCCTGTCGCCGTGTTGAGCTGCGCCAGCAGTAGTGTTACGGCTTCGAGTCCCGACAGGCTCCGACCTCCCAGAATGTCCAAGAACACTCGTGTGCTCAATCTAACTCGGGGTTTCTCCCTGCGCTTTAACCAGGCGTCGAGGGCTGTGGAAGAGTGCGCCTGCGTGTGGGTGGATTTTGGCGTTTCGATCCGCGACGTGACGCTGGCGGAATCGATCCAGTTGCGCAATAAGCAGGCAGCAAGGCGCGAGCCGATGGCGCACGTTGAGCTGCCTGGGATTGTGTATGAGCCTTGCGCCAGTGCGGCCGAGGGTTTTCGGCGTGAGCGGCGCCTGGCGGGGTTGGCTAACAGTTTCGCGGAGCGGGCCGTTGCGCTCGCGGGATAGCGGCATGGTGGTGGAGGAACGGAATGCTTGATTGGCTGCTGCGTGGGGGGAATGCTGCATTTCTGTTGGCGGCGTTCACCGTTCTGTGGAGAGTGAACCTCAAGCTCAGCCGCGACGAGAGTCTGAAGTCTGATTTCCCGCCGCATCGGCACATCAACGGCAAGATTCTCTACCCGCGCGAATATGAGCCCGCGAAGGTGGAGCGAATGGCGCAGTAAGGCAGCGGAGGGCAAGGGACGATGTTGAATCCGTTCAAACTTTTGGCAATTTACCGTGACCTCAACAAGCTTGAGGCCGTAGCGAAGGAGAAGGCAATAATGCAACTGAAGGTGACGCAGTATCTTACGCTGTTGATGGCGCTGTTTGGAACGGTGGGCGTTCCGGCACTGGCGACGAATTGGCTGCATGCGCACGTGGCAGTCTATACCGGATTTGTGGCAGCGGCGATTCTGTTGCACGCGATCTTCCCATCGATCTTCTCAGCGCCGAGCGCAGCGGACACGCAAGCGACCGGGCTGAACAAGGTTGGCGTGATTCTGTTGATGATTGGCCTGGGCGTCATGTGTGCGGGCCAGTTGCAAGCGCAGACGGTGACGCCAGTCGCGACCTCGGCGGCGAGCACTACGGCCACGTTCACGGGCGGTTCGGATGCGATTGCATTGCATTATGCCGGAGCCTGGGGCACTGGCAATCTGACGACTGAATCCTTCGACCTCATGGACTTCGGTACCACAAAGAGCGAGCACTTGTTCATTGAGGGCAAGGAACTGACCGGCGCTCAGTCTGGGATCAACGCGTACACGGGCGGTGTGAAGTTTCAGCCGGATCTTACGAAACTGCTGGCAAGGACCAACGTCTCGCCGAGTACCTTTGGCGTGTATGTCAGTGGATCGGGCGGCGTGGGAATGCTCAGTGCGGGCGGAGGCCATATTGCCTTTATGTTGGGCGGTGGGATTGAGTATCGATCGAGCTCGACACTCAGTTGGAATCCGCTGCAGGTGCAGTACGTGCGGATCGGGAATCAGAATGCCGCGCTGATAAGCACGGGGTTGAGTTTCGTATTCGGGCAGAAATAGCGAGATAACCAAGGCCGAACCTGGCCATATGAAGCCTGAGAAGTTGGCTGCTTGCAAATTGTCCACGGCGATCCGTGGTGAGCTGGCGAGGTACAGGCAAACGGGCGGCGCTGAGTAGCAAAAGTATCCCCACTGACCAAGACCTGTCATTGGGGCCCCGAGCGAAAGGCGCCGCCGGCGTGTTGGGGAGACGTAATGCGGATTCAAGATCAGTTCATGCTGGCGCTGACGGTGTGGCGTGAGAACCGCGGTGGCGGGATATCGGGAATGCAGAGCGTGGCGAACGTGATCGCGAATCGCGCGGCGCGGCGCAACACGGATGCTTATACGGAATGCGTGCGGCCGCTTCAGTTCTCGAGCATCACCGCCAAGGGCGATCCAGAGTTATCGTTCTGGCCGAACGATGAAGATCCGCAATGGCAGGCGGCGCTGGGGATCGCTGGTCAGGCCGCGGTGGGGGCGCTCGAAGATATCACGCACGGGGCCACGCTCTACTATGCGCCTCTTGGCCAGGCGTGGAAAGCTCGACTGAAGCTGCCGGATGGAGCGGTGGTCAAGTTCCCGGACGATTGGGATGCGAGCGCGGTTGAGTATGCGGGGACGATCGCGAGTCAGCTGTTCTTTAGACAACGGTGATGGAAGAGGACGAAGCTGCGGCCGAAGTAGCGGCGATGCAGTTTGCGGGCGGGATCTCGATCGCGCGTGTCGCTGAGTTGTGGGAGAGAGACGTGGAGTGGGTTGAGGGAGCGATCCGGCGGGCGTTGCTTGAATCGATCCCTCGCAGGGATGGCGGAACGAAGCTATCGCGAACTGAGGCGCGAGCGATGCGGCATTGCATGGAGCAGCCGGTCGAAAGCGTCCAGGGGCAACTGGAGTTTAAGGAGGTCGCATGAGCGGAAAACTAACTCCAAAGCAGGCGATCTTTGTTGCCGAGTATCAGATCGATTTCAATGCGACGCGAGCTGCTCGCGCAGCGGGATTTGAGGCATCGAGCGCTCATGTAACGGGCGCTCGATTGCTCAAGAATGCTAAGGTGGCCGCGGCGATTTCCGATGGACAGGCGCGACGCGCTGAAAAGCTGGGTTTCACCGCTGAACGCTGGGATCGCGAGCTGGCGAAGTTGGCTAACTTCGATCCGGGAAAGCTGTATGACGAGTATGGCGAGCGAATTCCGGTGCACAGACTCGATCCGGATACACGGGCCGCGGTGGCGGTGGTGGAGGACGAGGTAGAGGATGGGCCTGGCCGGGTGCGCGTGGTGAAGCAGCGGGTGAAGATGGCCGACAAGCTGCGGGCACTCGAGATGCAGGGCAAGCGGCAGGGTCTGTTTGGAGACGGCGGTGCGTTCAGCGCGACGGTGACGCCTGGGCCTGGAGGGTTGCCTGCTGACTCGGAAATCAAGATCGTGCTTGTGCGTCCGGCATGATCATCGAGATTCCGGAAAAGGCGGGGGTTCTGTTTGAGCCTGCGCGGTTCAAGTTTTTCTGGGGCGGACGGGCAGGGATCAAGAGTTGGAGCTTTGCGCGGGCGCTGCTGGCGATGGCCAGGTCTCGGACGCTGCGCATTGCCTGCGCGCGCGAGACCATGAAGTCGATCGACGACAGCGTCCATCAATTGCTGCAAGACCAGATTCTGGCGATGGGGATGGGCGATTTCTTCCATCCGCAGAAGAAGATCATTCGCGGTTTGAATGGATCGACCTTTACGTACCACGGTCTGCGTGACCGTAGCGTGCATAACATCAAGTCGCTCGAGAGCGTGGACATCCTTTGGATGGAAGAAGCGCAGAACGTCTCGAAGAAGTCGTGGAATATCGTCATCCCCACGATTCGCAAGCCGGGCTCAGAGATATGGGCGAGCTTTAACCCGGAGCTGGAGTCGGACGAGACTTATCAGCGCTGCGTAGCGCATCCGCCGCAAGGCGCGGTGGTGGTGAAGACGAGTTACCGGGACAACCCGTATTTATCCGATGAAATACGGCAGGACATGGCCGACTTGAAAGCGAGAGATCCGGAGGAGTTTGAACACGTCTACGAGGGCGTGTGCAGGCCTGCGGTGACGGGCGCGGTTTACAAGGAACAGTTGATTGCTGCCGAGAAAGAGGGGCGCATCACGCGCGTGCCGTACGATGCTTCGCGGCCGGTGGATACGTTCTGGGATCTGGGGTTTGGCGACAACACGTCGATCTGGTTTGCGCAGAGCATCGGGTTTGAGTTCCGGCTGATCGACTTCGTCTCCGACTCGCTTAAGGATGTGGGCCATTACCTCGGCGAGATGGGCAAGCGCCCGTACAACTACGGCACAGCTTATCTTCCTCACGATGCGCGGGCGAAGACGCTGGCAGCGGGTGGGCGCAGCGTGCAGCAGTTGGTGGAGGCGGGTGGCTACAAGGTGCGCATTGCGCCGAGCCTGAGCATTGTGGACGGAATGGCGGCGGTACGCACGATCTTCAATCGCTGCTGGTTTGACGCGGAGAAGTGCGCTGAGGGCGTCCAGGCGCTGAAGCACTATCGCTATGAATTCGATGAGGCGCTGGGAACGTTCAAGCGCGAACCGCTGCATGACTGGGCATCGCATCCGGCGGATGCCTTCCGTATGTTCGCGGTGGTGATTCGCGAGCCGGTACGGGAAAAGGCCCGCGTTGAAGCGCAAACGCCACCTGTGAGGGTGGGGGTATGGAGCTGAGCATGACGAACGAGCAACTTGACAACTGGTTTAGCTATCATTCGCCCTCTTTGGATGATCTGCATAGATACCAGGAGATACGCGAAGCAGCGCGGACGTTTGCGCGGACCATCAACCTTCTTGTTCCTGAAAGCGCCGACAAGACTGCGGCGATGCGCAAACTCCGTGAGTGCGTTATGACGGCTAACGCTGCAGTCGCGTGTGGGGGGAAGTGATGTCAAAGCTGAAAGCGGAGACGCGGAACAATCTGCCGGCGAGCAAGTTTGGCTTGCCGGGCGCGCGCAAGTATCCGATGCCGGACAAGGCGCATGCGGCGGATGCGAAGGGGCGCGCGACGCAGCAGGTGAAGCAGGGCAGTCTGAGTGAGTCGGCCGCGGCGCGGATCAGGGCGAAGGCCAACCGAATGTTGGGAGAGTGAAGCGATGAACCAATCCGAAGTGATGGACGTAAACGCGAAGTCGCGGGAGAAGAAGAAGGAGTTTCAACTGCATCATGTGGAGATCCACCCGGAGCGCGACGTGAAGGGAAACGTCGTGAAGGGCGGCGGCCACACGGTGCATACGATCATGCAGGAGAAGGGCGAGGAGTATGGCCGCCGGCGCGAGGCGGAGAAGCCCTTTAGCGCGGGCGAGCATGAAGAGATGCTGGCGCATGTGGCGAACGAGTTGAAGCTGCCGCAGCCCAAAGGTGGAGACGGCGACGCGGATGACGCGGACAGCGCGGCTGGGGCGGCGAACTGATGGCGTGGACACCACCGATGATTCATGCGCTGCTACTGCGCACGCCTGCGCCAAAGCCCGCGACGCCGCTGCGCGTGCCCATGGCGAACCGGCCGGCGCGCAGCCCTTCCCCGCGCGGCGTGAGTGCCGAGACGGGCAGCGGCTACAAGAGAGGTTGAGCCGATATGGCAATTGACATGGTTCCCGTAGACTCGTCAGCTATCAAGGCCGTAGGGCATGATCCATCCACAAACACCATCCATGTTGAGTTTCACTCTGGTGGGAAGCATCCTTTCGGACCATTCACGAAGACAGAGTTTGAGCGGTTCCGCAATGCGGATTCGATCGGCCAACATTTTCACGCGAACATCCGCAAAAAGGCAATCAAGTGATCCAAGACGAGAAGCGGCAACTTGAGAACGAACTGACGGTGATGGGGCTGCCGGGGCTGGACGATCCGGCACTGGTGCAGGTGATGGCCGACATTGTGAACGGATACCCGATGCCGGCGGAACGCGTCGGCTTTTTCTGCGACATGCTGAACGAGTGCGAGGGCGCGCGGCGGCGGGAGATGTATGAGGCGATGCGGCCGCGGCTGGCTTTCGACGTTCCGTCGCTCGATGCGTGCGAGGCGCAGATCGCGGCGAAGGCGGAGCGCATGATTCGGCCGAAGGGATTGCATGCACCGTTGAAGGATGACGGCCTGGTCGAGCGAACCGTCGAGCTCGAGTGTGGCGGCTGTGGGAACACGGAGCTGTTCACGGGGCTGACCACGGCGGATGCGGTGTTGCAAGCGCGGAAAGCGGGCTGGGGACGTGGGTCCAAGCAGGGTCTGGAGTACTGCGTAAACTGCCGGCTGGTAACGATGCCGGTGAAGGTGTTTGGCAGCTCGTTCACGAAGAGGCTTGCGCATGTCTAAAGACAGCGAGAACGGCCAGGCGAACAAGGGCGCGGACGAGGCGCTGCTTAAGGAGTTGCGGGAGGACTTTGCGTATGCGAAGTCTTACTGGCGGGAGAATTACGAAGAGGCGGAGAAGGACATGGATTGCGTCCTGTGCGTTCCGCCTGAGGACTTCCGCAATGACCGCGCGGGGCGTCCGTGCCTGTGGCCTGACGAAGTCTCGCAGTACGTGAACCAGACCAACAACAACCTACGCCAGACCAAGCGCGCGATCAAGGTTTCACCGCGCAGCGAGGACGCGAAGGACGAGGACGCCGAGCACCGGCAGGCGTACATCCAGGGGATCGAGTATGCGTCGAAGGCGCAGTCGATCTACGCGACGGCTTTTGAGAGCTGCGTGGAATGCGGCTTCGGCTACTGGCGCGTGCACCTGGTGGTGACGGGCAAGAACGGCGAGCAGGAGCCGCGGATTCGCCGTATTCCGAACTGGGCGACGGTGCTGCCCGATCCGGATGCGCGGGAATCTGACTTCTCCGACGCGAACATGTATTTCGTTACCGACTCGATGCGGCAATCGACCTTTGCGGCGCGCTATCCGAAGGCGAAGAAACGCAGCTTCGACGGCGCGGACATCGAAAAGGCTCCGGGGTGGCTCGATAGCGACAACATCACCGTGGCGGAGTGGTGGAAGCGGGAAGAGAGAGTCGGCGAAGATGGTGTGAAGCACCACACCGTTACGCAGCGCATCACGAACGGCCTGGAGATCCTGGAGACGAACGAGTGGATCGGATCGTGGATCCCGATCATCGGGTGCTTTGGCCTCGAGAAGTACAAGCGCGCCGGCGGCACGTCAAAGCGCGTGTTTCTGTCGCTTGTGCGGCGGGCGCGTGGGTCGCAGCAGATGCTGGCCTATATTGCGTCGCAGGAGGCGGAAGAGTTTGGCATGGCTCCGCGCGCTCCGCTGCAGGGCTACAAGGGGCAGTTTGATTCGACGATGCATAAGTACCTGAATAAGGTGCCTCAGGCTTACGTCGAGTTCCTGATTCCCACGGACTGGGAGCCGCAATGGGGTCCACCGCCGCTGCCAACGCGGCCGCAGTTTATCCCTAACGCGCAGGCCTATGAGATCGCCTTCGAACGGTGGCGGCGGTCGATCCAGGCTTCGATGGGCGTGATGCCGCTGCCGACTTCAGCGCAGAGGCAGAACGAGAAGTCCGGAATTGCGCTGACGAAGATCCAGAGCCAGGAGTCGATTGGCAGCTTTCACTTCACGGACAACTTTGTGCGTGCGCTGACGAACACGGGCATCCAGTTGAACGAGTTGATTACTGAGCTGGCGAAGCTCGATTCCCTTCCCTCGCAGGTGCTGGGCCTGGACCAGAAGGGGCAGGACACGACGCTGCATATCGCCCCGCAGGTTGCGCCCGAAGCGCAACAGGGATTAGGGGCAGGGGATCAGGGGTCAGAAGCTGCTGCAGATTCGCAGCATCTGCCGGAGGCGGACCTGTTCTTTGCGCATCGCGGGGAGTTTGAAGTGGCGATCTCGGACGGGCCGAGCGATATGTCGCAGCGTGACGAGGTTAGCGAGTTTGTGGACACGCTGCTGTCGACGCTTCCCTCTCTGGGGCTGCCGCCGCAACTGATGCAGCAGATTATCGCGATCGCGATTCGCCTCAAGAATGTTGGCACGTATGGGGATGAGATCGCCGATCTGTTAGCACCTCCGAACCAGCAGGACATTCCGCCGCAGGCGCGGGCGATGGTGATGCAAGCGCAGTCGCAACTGCAGATGGCCATGGGCGAGATCCAGCAACTGAAGCTGGAGAAGCAGGGCAAGGTGGTGGAGATGCAGGGCCGGATGGCCCAGGCGGACAAGGACAACGAAACCAAGGTCCTGATCGCCGAGATCGAAACCAAGGCGCAGAACCTGCAGGAGCGCATGTCGGCATGGGAAGACATGATGAGCCAGTTCCACGAACAGGCTCACGAACAGGCCATGCAGGTGCAACAGACTCAGGCTGCCCAACAACAGCAAGCGCAAGCGGCAAGTCAGCAGGCCAGCCAGTCGGCGAGTCAGCCGCAGGCGGCGCAATCAACCACAGATGTGCAACCGAACGCTTAGGAGGCGTCATGGATAACCCCGTGTATTCCCAGCTCTTTCAGAATCAGGAGCGGGCAGCCAAGGCACAGTATGCCGAGGCCGCAAAGGCAACGCGTGAAACCGCCGACAAGCCCATCTGTGGCATGGGCATGGCAACTGAGGCAGTCACCTCTAGACGGTCTCACACGCTGGCCGAGGAAGCCGAAAAGAATATGCGACATCACGCGGAGGCCCACGGCAGGCATTCGGCCGCGTATGAGTTTCTGAGCAGGCACCCGGAATTTGATGAGTTTGTGCGATTGGTCCGCTCGGGATCGATCCAGTTCTAACGGGTTTGCGCGGCCAAGGAGGCCAATGCCTAGCAAGATGGGCAGACTCCGAGGAGCCGCGCAAAGAGTTTGGTCGTCGGTCTACCGGGGCGCTCGATTCGCCTGAACGCATAGGACCGGCCCGGCGATGGAGGTTCGATTCCTTCCGCTCCGAAAGGAGCGCACTGGGTTTGTAGTAATCTCGCTGGCCCGGCGTAAGGGCGGAAGGAAAACACCATGGAAGTTGAGACGGTAGTCGCGGAGTCGTCGGCCGCAGCGGCAGCAGAACCGAAGTTCACGCAGTTTGACGGCTGGGACGAAGAGGGGACCCCGGTGGTCAGCAAGAAAGCAGAAGCTGGCAATCAGAACAAGCCGAAGAAGGCGGAACCGGCAGCCGCTGACGCGTCGAAAGAGACGGAATCCGAAGACGAGCCCGAGGCGGAAGCGGGCAAGAAACCTACGCAGGAGACGCACCGCAAGCCGGGCGCAGAGGCTCGCATCAAGGAGCTGGCCGCGCGCGCCAAGCAACTGGAGAGAGAGCTGGAAGAGGCTCGGAAGCCAAAAGAGACGAAAGCGGACTCGTCGACCGCAAAGGCTGCCGAAGAGAAGCCAGCAACTGAGTCAGCAACGCGACCCAAGCCCACCCAGGCAGACAAGGGAGCCGACGGAAAGGCCAAGTACGCATCGTACGAGGAGTGGGTCGAGGACCTGGCCGACTGGAAGGCTGAACAGCGGTTGGCCACGCAGCAGCGCGAGGCTCAGACGGCTCAGATGTTTGAGAAGGTCAAGCAGCAGCTCACGGAGGCACGGGAGCGCTACGAGGATTTCGACTCGAAGGCGAACCCTGTACATCAAGAGCTGATGAAGCCGGGCATTTCGCGCGAAGTGTTTGCGGTGATCAACGAGTCGCCTGTGCTGCCTGACCTGCTTTACACGATCGGCGGCACAGAGGCCACCAAGGCTGATTTTCTAGACGCCTGCCGCAACAACCCCGGGAAGGCCCTGCGCGTGGCCCTGCTGATGGAGCAGGAGATCGTGAAGGAGCTGGGCAAGGGGAAGGGCGCGGCGGCTCAGGACGGCAAAGCGGAAGCGGCTACTACAACCCCAAAACCACGTGCGCCGAAACCTCCCGCTGAGGTGGGAGGGCGCGGAGCGCCTGGCGAAGACGCTCTGATGGCGGCGGCAAAAACGGGCGACTTTCGCAGCTTTGACGCGGAACAGACCCGGCGCGCAATAGCCTCGCGCAGATAAGGCTAGGAAAGAAGCGAAGTGCCAAACAATTTTGCAACAACCAATTGGGTCTCGATGAAGATCCTGTGGTTCTTGAAGAATTCCTACGAGATCGCCTCGATGTTCAACAGCGATTGGGAGTCGGAATTCGGCAAGAGCTTTCCGGTGGGATCTTCAGTCCAGATCAAGATGCCGCAGAGCTGGCTGGTCACAAGCGGCCTGGCTTACCAGGAGCAGGGCATTTCGCGCCTGGTGACCACGGTCAACCTTGACCAGATCCGCGGCATTCACTTCGGATGGGATTCGTACGAGCGCCTGGTGAAGATGGAACGCACCGAGAAGGAACTCGAGGAATCGTATCTCTACCCTGCCGGTCAGCAACTGGCGCAACAGGTGGATTCGGACGCGGCCAACTGGGCGGCGAACTGGACCAACAATGTGGTGGGCACGCTGGGCACGGACGCGACGACCATTGATTTCGCGTTGGCAGCCGAGCAGGTGCTGTTCTCGCTCTCCTGCCCGCAGGAAGGCGTGAAACATCTCTGCCTGAGCAGCAGCCTGAACCGCAGTTACGTGAAGAACAACGTGACGCAGTTCAATCCGGCGCCGGAGATCAGCCGCATGTTCCGCAAGGGCGTGATCGGCACGGCCGGCGGGTGGGAATGGTATCGCTCAAACTCGCTGGTTTCGCATACCTGCGGCACAGCGCCAACGGGCGGCGTGACCGTGGTGGGTGCGGGCCAGTCGGGCGCCGCGCTGGTGGTAACCGGCACAAATGGCCAGACGATCAACCCGGGAGATAAGTTCGCGATTGCCGCAGTGAATGCGGTTAACCCGCGGACCCGCGTCAAGAGCGCGCTGGGACTGAAGCAGTTTGTGTATGCCGGCGGCGCTCCCTGGGTGCTGACGGGCGGGAACGACACGATCCCGATTTCGCCGGCGATCTTTGGGCCAGGCTCGCAATACCAGAACGTGGATGCACTGCCCGCGAATGCGGCCGCCTTCACCTTCTTCCCTGGAACCACGACACCGTCGGGCCTGACCGGTACGGTCAGCCTGGGACTTTCGAAGTATGCCTTCGCGAAGGCGTTCGGCAAGTTCGAGAATCCGGAGGCGGTGGAGCGGGCAGAGCATGCGGAGGATCCGGAGACGGGTGCTTCGATTGCGTTTGTTCGCGCCTGGGATCAGTACAACCGAAAGATGACCAACCGCTTCGACATCTGCTACGGATTCGGAAACCTGTATCCCGACGCCGGTGCGGTTGCGGTGGTGGGAGCCTAGAGCAGACCCAGAGTCCCTGTGTCATGCCATAACCGACCCGAACTGCCGCGGCGTGTGGAACTACTTATCCCACGCCGCAGCGATCGCGGGAATTGGGGAGTACAAGAGCATGCGGAAAACGCTGAAAGCACTTCTCTCACTGTCCGCACTGGCCCTGGCGCTGCCACTTTGCGCTCAGACCAGTCTGACCTCAACCACGCTCTCGAGCGCCGTCACCTCGGCCTCGGCGAGCAGTATTGTGCTGGCCTCCGCAACGGGTATCAGCGCGCCTGCACCGGTCTCGGGGAACGTCACCGCGGGACCGACTTATACCGAGCTGTTCGTGGACCAGGAAGCGATGCTGGTGACCGCGGTCAACGGCAAGACCATCAACGTGGTGCGTGGGGTGAGCTCTACCTCCGGAGCGACGCACGCTTCCGGCTCAGTGGTCTGGGTGGCAACGCCGAGCCAGCTTTACACTGTGCAGCCCACGGGGTCGTGCACGGCGGCTAACACTGTGAACCCGTACATCAATGTGCAGACAGGCCAGTTTTGGTTCTGCGATACGGGGACAGGCAACTGGCAGCCGGTCTTTTCGACCGGCACGATCACTCCAGTGGCAACCGCGGCCGCGATCCAGACCGTCGCGCAGACGTTCACGGTGGCCGGACTTGCAGTGGGCGAACCGGTGGCCGTTATCGGCCAGCCTGCTCCCAGTTCGCTCTGCCCTTTGGTGGCAGCACGGGTGACCGCGGCCAACACGGTGTCGCTTTACTTTACGACGCTCACCGCAGCGGCCTGTACGCCAACGTCGGGAACCTACTTCCTGATGGCGCCACGCCTCAATATCCCCTAGCCAGGCTGAACGCCCTTCAACCCAATTGACTGTTTAACCAACGGGGCGGCTTTCGGGCCGCCCTTTGCCTGCACGGGAGACAAGAGATATGCCGACAACGATTGACGAAGAGAGATTTGCCAGCCAGGAAACGCTGGACCTGAGCAAGCCGCAGGGTACTGCGCAAGGCCTGCCGGTGAAGCAAATTGCGCATCAGGAGTATCCGCGGTGCGTCTACAGGCACCCGGTGGAGCCCTACCGCGAAGTGCTGCACCGTAACACCAATCACGAGGTTGTGGAGCGCGAGTTGGTGGCAACAGAGCACCTGGTGCATGTTTGCCAGCATGAGCAGGAGTTCAAGAAGAAGCTGGGCGAGGGATGGGTCGCGGAGCCGTACATTCCGCAGGCTCCGCCCGATCTGACCGAGCATCTCTACATCAAGGTCACCGAGGAGGTAGCCAAGAGGATCGGCGAAAAACAGACCTCTGATCTCGACTTCGATCTTGTGGATGCTCAGAAATTCCTGCTCTCGCGTGGCTACCCATGCGCCAAGCCGGAGGATGCCCTCGTCGCTGTGAAGGCGATGGCAGCGAAGGACCGTCGGAGTTTCTTCAAAGAACTCGCGGAGTTTGTGTCCGCTGAAGGCGAAGGCAAGTAGATGGCAGTCACCTTCAGCGGATCGAGCGTGACCGCGCTGGCCGCCGACCTGATTCAGTCGGCGGCCTACGAGATTGGCGCGTTCGCGCCGGGTGAGCCGGTGGCGGCGGCCGAGGCCCAGTGGGCGCTGGAAGTGCTGCAGAGGATCATCGACCAGTGGAACGCCAAGCGGTCGATGATCTTCTCGGTAGGCTTCACGACGTATAACCTCACAGCGAACCATCAGCCGCACACCATCGGGCCGACGGGCGACTTTAAGACTGGGCCCGCGGCCAATTACCGGCCGGTGCGCATCGCGTCGGCCAGCTTTGTGCTGAATCCCGGCGGGAACAATGCTGTGGATCTGCCGATTCAGATGCGGGACAAGGATTGGTGGGCGGCGAATCCGCTGAAGTCGCAGACGTCGAGCATTATCACCGACTGCTATTACGAGCCGGCGCAGCCGAACGGCAATCTGAATTTCTTCCCGATCTGCAACGCCAACGGAGTGGTACGGCTGGAGCAGTGGAGTTCGCTGGCGCAGGCGCTTACGCTGCGGACAGCGCTTGGCCTGGTGCAAGGGTACTGGGAAGCACTGGTGACCACGCTGGCATTGGCGCTGTGCCCGAGCTTCGAGAAGCAGCCTTCGGCTGTGCTGGCGGCGCGGCAATCGGCGGCCATCAAGGTCATTTTCGAGAACAACGATCCGGCTCCGCGGATCGACACGGCGAGCGGAATGCCTGGGACTGCGGGCACGGGGCGGCCTGACTTCAACTTCTTGACGGGGATGCGGAACTAAATGGCGCGCTTTGGATTTGTGGGGCCGACGTATTCGTTGCAGTCGGGGATCGCAGATTCCCAGCGCTGCATGAACTTTTATCCCGAGATGGTCGAGAGCGGGCAAGGCCAGTCGCAGATGACTCTCAATCGCACGCCGGGGTTGAAGCGCTTCGCGGCGATTGCGAGCCCGGTGCGCGGCTGCCTGGACTTCATCGGTACCGACGCTGCCGGACAGGCGGCTCCGCTGGCATATTTTGTGGGCGCCGGGAACCTCTACGAGGTGACGGCGGCTGGTGTGGCAACACTTATCGGACCGGTGGGAAATGACTTCAAGCGGGTATCGATGGCGGTAAATGGTAGCGCGGGAAACCAGCTCTGCATCTGCTCTGCAGGGAAGCTCTACATTTACAACCTGAGTGCTACGAAACCAACCGGCAGCATCCAGCTCGCGCCGAACGCGCTGAGCGGCACCATAGGCGGCCTGCAGGGCTTTGCTTCGAAGGTGGTGTTTTGCGATGGCTACTTTGTGGCGACCCTGGCCAACAGCAACAAATTTCAGGTTTCCGCGCTGGAGGACGGATCGAGCTGGAACCCGCTTTCGGTTCAGCAGGTATCGGTTTTCCCGGAGAGTATTGGCGGGATGGCGACGGCCTACAGGCAGTTGTGGATCTTCGGCCAGGACGGGCATGCGCAGGTGTACTACAACAGCGGCGCGAATGCCTACACACCGTTCGATGTGATCGGCGCCGGGGGCGTGGGTTACATGGAAGAGGGCATCGACGCACCCGATTCGCTGGTGGTGCTCGATAATGCACCCTTCTGGCTCGGCGGCAGTGCGAATGGCGCCGGGATGGCTTGGCGGGCGAACGGATACACGCCGCTGCGCATCTCGACCCATGCGGAAGAGACGGCGTGGGCGGCCTACCCCAAAAAGTGCAGCGACGCGGTGGCCTACAGCTACAGGGACCAGGGGCACACCTTCTGGGTGGTGCGCTTTCCGAGTGCGAACAACGGCTATGGAGCGACCTGGGTTTACGACACGGCCACGCAGATGTGGCACGAGCGCGGCTACTGGTCGCAGAAAGGCCTCACCGGCTACAGTGCGCATCTGTCCACCTGCCACTGTTTCGCGTTTAACACGCACCTGGTGGGCGACTGGAACAGCGGCAATATCTACGCGATGGACATCGCCAACCTGGATGACGACGGGCAGCCGCTCCGGCGCTTTCGGCGCGCTCCGCATGTCTCGACTGAGCGGCAGTGGATCTACTTTCACGAATTGGAAGTGGTGATGAACGTCGGCGATGGGCCGATGCCGCCGCTTTTGGATGGGGAAGGAAACCGACGCGGACCGCAGGCGATGCTGCGCTGGTCGAACGACGGCGGCCGCACCTGGGGCAATGAACACTGGGTGGATGTGGGACAGGCCGGAGATTATGACGCCCGGGCGCGGTGGCAGCGGATGGGCCGGGCCCGCGATCGCGTCTTCGAACTCGCAGTAACAGACCCGATTCCCTGGCAGATCATCGAGGCCGATCTGCGAGCGACGCCGGGCTTCGACGTTCCAACCGAGCGACTGAGCAAGATGTACGGAAAGATGACGTAGAAAAACAGGGGTCAGGGATCAGGGATTAGGGGTTAGGAGCGCTGGATGGCAATTGCAGCAAAACCAGTTTATGCGGCAATGGGATACACGGACCCTAAGACGGGCGTGCTGACAACCGGCGGACAGCAGGCGCTGGCGCAGTGGCACAAGGCGATCAACTCGATCCCGGTATCGGTATCGGGCGAAAGTGCGAGCGGCGCTGCCAAGGCGTGGACGCTAGCCAACACGCCAAGCGGGAATGCGTCGCTGCTGGGCGTCACGAAGAGCGGTACGGTTCCGCTGACGCCTGGCAAGGGCAACGCGTGGAACTACAGCATCGACGGCGGCAACATCACAACCGAACAAGAGTTTGAGGAGCTGATAGCGTCCTATGAATATGCGCAGAGTTAGTTTTTGGGTGATGAGCGCCGTGATGGCTGCGGCGAGCTCGGCAAGCGCCTGGGCGCAGGTAGCTGTGTCGCCTTTCAAGAGCCCGCATGTGACTTTCACCGATTCCAACGGCGTGTCGCTCGCTGGCGGATGTGTGTTCACCTACACGGGTGGTACGTCTACGCCACTGGCCACCTATACCGATTCGACCGGCGGGACACAGAATCCAAATCCGGTGCCGTTGGATGCGACGGGCTCGGCCAATATCTGGTTGGGGCCGTCTACTTACAAGTTCGTGATCTGGAGCACGGGCGGCACCAACTGCGCGAGCGGAGCACTGCAATGGACCGTTGACCAGGTGCCCGGGAACATCTTCAACAACACGACGGTGACTGGGGGCACGTGGAGCGGGGGCACCATCACGGGCGCGGCGGTAAGTGGCGGAACGATCAGCAACGCGGCGATTACGAACAGCACGATCGACTCCACGCCCATCGGCCAGACCACGCCGGCTTCCGGATCGTTCACAAGCGTGGCCAGCGCCCTGAATTCCATGACGTTCAGCTCGACGCCGGTGTTTGCGGCGGGTTCGTATGGATACTTCACGATGACGCTGACGAACAACGTCACCTCTTCGAGCATCACCGGAGGTACGGCTGGCCAGCTCATCACCTTTAACCTGTGTCAGAACGGGACCGGGCAGACGGTGGGGGGCATTACGACCGGGTTCACCTTTGCGTGGCCGTCCAACTATCTCAGTCCGCCTACGATTAATCCGATTCTCAGTTCCTGCACCATCGTCACTGCGTTCTACGACGGCGCGTACTGGAACACGGTTTCGACGACGCCGCAGATTCTTTTTGGAAACTTCGATACGGTGCCCTACAGCGCGACGCCGATCTTCCCCGCGGCAAGCTACTCGAACTTCGCTATCACTTTGACCGGGGCCGTCACTTCAAGCACCCTCACTGGCGGCGTGACCGGACAAGTTGTCACGATCGATGTTTGCCAGAATGCCACTGGAACTTACACGTTCGTCTGGCCCACCAACCTGCTGCAGGTGCCAGGGGTTTCAACCAGCGCAAACACATGCACAGGGATTTCGGCGGTATACAACGGATCGAACTGGGTGACTGTCTCCAGTTCTACCGTATCGAGTACGACACCGCTTACCGGAAACCTAGATGTGATCCCGTTCACGGCGACTCCCATTTACTCCGCGGCTAACTATAGCGCGTTCGAGATGACGCTCTCAGGCAACGTGACCTCCAGCTCGATCAGCGGGGGGACTCCCGGACAGCTCATCTCGATTGCGCTCAGGCAGGGGTCGTCGACCACGGCCGCGCCGGCCTCCGCGCCTACCTTCTCGACCCTCACCACGGGCGGCGCGGTCCCTGCAACGACAGCCTATTACGCCAAGTGCTCCTACCTGCAGGGAACGGTGGAGTCTTTGCCCAGCGCGGAGGCTACCGAGACTACGGGATCTGGCGCGACGAACACGATTACCTGGAATTGCCCAGTGGCTACGGGTGTAACCAGCTACAAGTTCTATCTGGGAACGGGGACGGGAGCGGAGAATTACTACTTCACCACCTCCAGCGCATCGTACATTCAAATTGGAGTCCCGAGCACGGGAACCCCCGGAATCCCGCTGACCGGCAGCATCTACACCGTTTCGTGGCCTGCAAACCTCATCAACGCTCCCATCATGTCGAACGGAATCGGGTCAACGACCGCGCTGGACGCCTTCTATGACGGTACAAACTGGATGACGGTGGGGACCACTGGAAGTGGCTCGACCGGCGTTGTTTGCAGCGGCGGTAACTGCTATCGACAGAACCCAGATGGAAGCTACGAAGAGTGGGGGACGACGCCCACTTTCGGCGGCCAGACTGGCGGCAGTTTCTCGATGACCTTCCCGCATGCTTTCACCAATCTTGCGAGCATCACCGTAGTATTCAGCCCCAATGGGTGCGATTCCGGCGGTGGAGGTTCAGGCGCTGCTTGCGCGGCAAACCCAGGCGGCTCCGGCAACAACATCTACGCCTGCGGCATCATGACGGAGAGCTTGACGGCCCCTACCGGATTCTATTCGTCTGCGAACACGGTGCAAACCAGCTCGTCGTGCTCCTGGCACGCGTGGGGCTACTGATGCCTCTGATTCGGGCGATCTCTTATCGCGACATTCTTGAGGCGCCGAACGCGGCCGCGCTGCTGGACGAATACACGGCCGAGTGTTCCCTGCCGGAGCTGGGCCCGACCTGCCCGCAGTCTCACCTCTATGAGGCGATGGAACGCTCTGGCGGGCTGCAGGCCTTCGGCGTCTACGACAGTAGAACGCTCATCGGCTTTGCAAATGTGCTGAGTTGGGTAGTGCCGCACTACGGCACAAAGATAGCGAGCACCGAGAGCATCTTTCTCGCTGGGGAGTATCGCAAGAGAGGGATCGGCGCGGGGATGCTTGACTTCGTCGAACAGTACGCGAAAGACAATGCCTGCAAGGCGTTTCAATACACTGCGCCTGTGGGCAGCCGGTTCGCGAAGATGCTTGCGATGAACGTTGGGCGATATAGGCGCACGAACAGCGTCTTTCTGAGGAGCTTATGAACGCGCTTTCCATCCCAGGCCAAGCGCTGCCGCCCACACCGCCGGAGATGGAAGCTAGGATCAGGGATGCGGCGGCGAAGATCAAGCCGCACGAAGACAGTTTCAGGGTGCGCATGGAGCACGTTCTGCATGGCGGCATGTATGCGCGGACCTGCCGGGTTCCGGGAGGTATGGCATTCACGAGCGTAATGATCAAGATCCCGACAGTGCTTACCATCCACGGTAATTGCTGCGTCTGCGCCGGGGACCGCTGGTATGAGCTGACTGGTTACAACGTGCTTGCGGCGAGCGCTCATCGCATCCAGGCCTACGTGACGCTCGGCGATACCGAGATCACGATGTTTTTCCCCTCGGATGCCAAGACAGTGGAGGACGCCGAAAAGCAGTTCACCGATCAATGGGCGAATCTGCTATCGAGGCGGCGGCATGACAACGATTTGACCTGGATCACGGGGGTGGAAGCATGTCGGGAATAGGAACGGGGGCGGCGCTCATGATCGGGGCCGGGGTCAGTGCTGCCGGAGCGGTGGGAACTGGCATCATGGAGTCCAGCGCGGCAAAGAAGGCCGCGGAGACGCAGGCGAATGCGGCCGATCGCGCTGCTACGCTGCAGGGCGATCTGGGGCAGGAGTCGCTAGCCAACGAAGTGCAGACGCAGGAGCAGAATCAGGCGAACGAGGAGCCTTTCCTACAGACGGGCGCGAATAGCCTGGCGTCCCTCGGGTACCTGCTGGGCGTTACGCCGAGCGGCACCATCGGGGGTGGCACCTCGACACCGGGGCAGACGATGAGTATCCCTGGCGTCACCGGCTCAGTGACGACGCCTGGCGTGACGCCGCTGACTGGCACAGCCAACACCAATCTGGGCGCAATGGGCTCGCTGATGGAAGCCTACCCGGGCGGTGCATTCACGGCGCCGACGGCTGCTGAGGCCGCGGCCTCGCCAGGCGAGCAGTTTGCGCTGAACCAGGGCGAGGCCGCGGTGCAGGCTGGAGCCTCGGCGAATGGGTCGCTGCTGACCGGCGGCACTCTGAACGCTGAACAGCAGTATGGACAGGGTGTGGCCAGCACTAACTACAACAACGTGTATAACCGCGCGCTGCAAACTTACGGCACGAACTACAACACTTGGAGCAATAACCAAACCAATCAGTTCAACCGGCTGGCGGCGATGGCCAATATGGGCCAGACTAGCGCGCAGACACTCGGATCCCAAGGTGTGCAGTCGGCGGGGCAGGTGGCGAGCACGCTGAACAACACGGGGGCGCAGGTGGGACAGGACTACCAGAATGCTGGGGCCGCGACGGCCTCCGGGTACGTTGGCAGTGCAGACGCGCTGGGAAGCGGCATTACGGGGGCGACCAACAGCCTCTCGCAGATGATGATGCTGAGTCAGCTTATGAACGCCGGTTCCAGCAACCCATGGAACACCTCGAATACGAATCAGCTGAACTCGATGATTAGCAATAACAACAACACAGCAGGTTTGTTCTAAGGCTAAGGAAAGAGACAAAATGGCGACGATTCCGCTTCCCGCACTTCATACCGCACCTATCGCGCAACCGACAAGCGCGCTGGAGATGTACGGGCAGTTGATGGGCATCAAGAATGCGCAGCAGGAGCAGCAGGCGCGCGCGCAGCAGATGCAGCAGCAGCAGGCGATGGCTCCGCTGCAGCAGCAGCAGGCTCAACAGACAGTGCAGAGCGGCCAGATGGATATAGAGGCGAAGCAGCGCGCCGCCAATGACCAGAAGGCTATGAGCGCGGTGATGCAGCAATGGGGCAAGGCTCCAAGCGCAGCGCCGTCCGTCGCTGCAAAGACCGGATCTATTCCCGATCCGCAAACCGGCGAGGCGCTGGGCGGCTCGGCTGCAACCGTCAATGGTCCGGCGGCCGCTGGCGTACGGCAGGGGACGTCCGCGAACCCCATGCCAAGCTATGATGACCTGGTTCCGCTGGCGATCAAGAACGGCGCATCTTTCACGGCTGTCCAGGGCCTTCAGGCTCATATTCTGGACATGAAAGCAAAGGCCTCCACGATAGCGAAGGATGATGCTCAGGCGGGAACAGCCAACGCTGACGCCATGAGAACCAAGAATGGCATGATCTCCGATGCCATGACCGGAGTGATGAGTCTGCCGGACGATCAGCTGCAGGTCGGCATTCTCAGAGCTGCGCAGGAGCTATATGGGAAGGGCCTCTTCGATCCGCAACACCTGCAGCAGGCGCAACAGCTTGCGCAGCTCGCTTACACCGACCCGAAGCAGGCGCGTCAACAACTGAATATTCAAAACCTGAGTCTGGGTGCGTTCTCAAAAGAACTCGAGAACCAGCAAAAGCAGCTCGCTAATCAAAAAGAGGCGGGATCGATGGATCCGCAAAGCCCCTTCTATGCGCCGTCGCCGGCGGCCGTGGCCATGGGGACAGCTCCGGGGGCTGCGCAGATTAACGCAGGAGAGGTAAAGCAGGCGGCGCGCAAGGCTGGGGCAGAGGAGTCCGCGCGAATGCCGGGAGAAATGGCCCTGGCAGCCCAAAGGCAGGCGCTCTCGCAGGGTGATCCAAATGCGGCGGCTCAGCTGTTGGTGAACGGTGACGCGACTCTATCCGAGCTGAAATCTCGCGGCGCCACGCCTGATTTTATTGAGAAATCCTTGACGGCCGCCCATAGGTTGAGTGGTGGGCAATACAACGCTCAGTCGGCAGACGCGCAGTTCAGCGTGGCCAAGTCGCCGGCAAACGTCCAGTTCTTCGGCTCGGCCAAGTCGCTCACCGATAAGGGCGGAACGCTGGATCAACTGGCGCAAGCTGCGCAAGGCATCCCCGCTCACCAACTGCAGGTGCTGAACAGCGTGGCGGACTGGCAAAAAGCGCAGACAGGCAGCGGTCCAATTGCGAAGTACGCCGCGCTTACTCTCGGCGTTGCCGATGATTATTCCAAGGTAATGGGCGGTGGACAAGGAAGCGACGCATCGCGCCTGCAGGCGCAGGTTCTGGCCGCCGCAAAACAGAGCCCGGAGCAGCGCGCCGGGAGCATCGAGGGCATTCGGGGAGCCGTTTCCTCTCAGATGAACTCACGCATCGGAAGCAATCGGGTGCTGCAGAGGATGTATGGGCAGAGCGGTGGGCAGCAGCCCGGGCAACAACAGAACAGTAATGACCCGTTCGCACAGTTTGGGGGAAAGGCTCACTAATGGCAACCTCTTCATGGGTACATACAGGGACCTCGGCGAGCGCTCGCCCCTCTATCGATCCGGCGCTTGAGGGGGTATCTACTCCTCCGAATGGCGGTGAAGTTTCAGATGTTGGGCCTGCTTCTGATACTGTGCCGATGCTTTCTCCTGACGGAAGGTCCGGGGACATCCCGTTTAAAAATGTGGACGCGGCAAAAGCGGCCGGGTTCAAGGTTGCGGTGACGATGCGCTCGCCGGACGGGCTGAACGGATACATTCCAGCGGAGAATGTGCAGGCCGCTGCCGCCAAGGGCTTCACGATGGTACCGATGGACGTGCCTGACGCCGCCAAGGCGAGCTATTGGGATGCGCTCACCAACCCGGTGGGCTCGGGCGGTCGCGACCAAGGGCTGCTGGGCGGCGCGCTGCAGGTGGGCGGCCAAGCCGTCAAGGCGATGGCGCAGCCTTTTCTGCACCCGATCGACACGCTGAAAGGGGCGGCGAAGGTCGCATCGGATGCGGTGATTAATGGCCCTGCTGCGGCTATCGGGACAGACTTGGTGGATCCGGCTGTTCAGCAATATATGCAGGATAAGCAGCAGGGCGGCAACGCGCTCGCAGCTGAGAACCTGGGCGGCCAGTTGCTTGGGAACATCGAGGGCGGCCGGGTGATGGGCGCGGCGGTGTCGGGGATCAAGCCCTCGGCCGCACTGGGGCCTGCTGGAGAAGCGCCCGTGGCTGGCGCAGAGGGTCCAGTCAACACGGTGGGCGGCGTGAACCGGCTGATCCCCGAGGCGGTCCGCAATGGCACGCTTCCCTCAGCGTGGGATTTTGTGAATAACCGGTGGCACCCGAAGTCGGTGCTGACCGGGGACGTGAATGCGCCGATCCCGGGAACCACAGATCTGACGCCAGCGGCGCGATACGCGTCGATGAAGAGTGTGGGCGTGCAACCGGATGCGGCAGAGGCAACAAACTCGACACCTTTGAACGCGGCCAAGTGGCTCAATGAGAATAGCCTCACGTCTCAGGCGAACTACACGAGGGCGCATGCCTCGAACCTCGCGGCGCTTAACCGCTTCACGGATCGCCTCCTGGACACTATGTCTCCGGTAGGTTCGGAAGAAGGCGGCGCGGCGGTGCAGCAGGGGCTGCTGGCGAGCCATGCTGACTTGAAGGCGGCCGCAACTGAGGCTTTCAAGGATCTCGATAGCCAGGTGGGAAACCAGCCACTGCCGGGAGCGGCTGGTTTGCGGCAGCAGGCGCAGGCGATTCTCGATGAGAACGCTCCGTATTACAAACTGCATCCCGAGCTCGAGCCGACGAAGGCGATGGCGATCGTGCGCGACCTGGCGGACGCGAAAGGGAATGGTAAAGCGGCTCCCGCAGTGGTTTCCGGCTTTGGACCAGCATCCGCTGCCCCGGAGGCTGTGCCCCCTCGCGTGCCAACCTATAGCGAACTTCATCGGCTCCGGTCCGATTTGCTTGACTTCAACAACACGAACCCCGATTTGGTGAAGAACCAGGCGAACGGATGGATTTCTCAGCTTGCTGGCGCAGCAGACAACGCGATCACTTCCGGAGAAAGTGCTTTGACGCCGGACCAGGTCGAGACCTTCCGCAATGCAAACGACGCCTGGAAGTACATGAAGGCCACCTACGATAACCCGCAGCATCCGTTTTATAACGCCGTGCGCACGCCCGACGCCTCCACGCTGGTCAAGGGTATCCGGCAGACTCCCGAAATGGCGAAGGCGCTTCAGGCAGCGCTGGGGCCGGATGGGATTGGACCGATCCAGCGCGGCGTGGCGGAAAATCTGCTCGCCACGACGAAAGAGGGCGGATACAACTTCAAGACATTTCAAGGGCGGTGGAACAAGCTGCCCGAAGCGTACCGAAACGCGCTGTTTACGCCGGAGCAGGTCCAGCAGTTTGAGGACATCGGGAATGCTGGGACGGTGCTCCACGAGGACCTGAACCCAAGCGGATCGGCAAAGATGGGGCTGAAATATGGGGAGATGGGCGAGGCTGGCGCGGCAATACCAGCGGCGGTGACGGGCCACCCGTTAGCCTTAGGCGCCACTGCGGCCTACCATGCCACGCAGTATGCCCTGGGCAAGTTTATGAACAGCCCTATTTTTGTTGATTGGCTGATGCGGGATCAGGGCGTGGCAGCGGGTGCGCACACACCGGCGGTGAACCCGACAGGTCCGGCGGCGGCCGCGGGAGCGGCGATGGGCAGCAGGACCGGGCCGCTCGGACAGCCTAACTACTATTCAGATGAGTATCTGCGCTCAAAGGCGGCGTTCGATGCCACCCGGGTCAACCCTTAGCGGCGGAGTTCAGCTTGTCCTGAAGCGCGCGGTCACGGAGCAGTTCGCCATCGAGGTCGCGCGCTGCTTTTTCATCCTCGCGCTGCTGCCGTATCTTTTCGGCCCACCGCTTCTCCCGGTCTTCGAGAATGGGACGCGCAGCGATGACCGTGAGCAGGCCGATAACGATGGATTGAAACCAGTAGTCGTGCATGGTCCACCTTAGTTGCAGTTCGTGTACGAGGTGTCTCCGATATGTTGCGTTGTGCAGTTTATGTTCGGATTGGCGCGGTAGGGAGCGATCTGCATAGGTGCCGGCAGGGGCATCGGTTGGAATGCTGGCCTAGCAGTTTGCAGCGTCATCCACGCCTGGAGCAATTGTTGCCTGCGCGCGGCTTTCTCGGCTGTCGCTTGTGCTCGCCGCTGCTCCTCTGCCTGCGCACGTTGCTGGGTCTCAAATTCGGCCTGAGAGCGCATTGCGGAAAGCGACGGAACAGCCGCCTGTGCAGGCTGAGACAGTCTCAACCTTTCATTTAAATACCTGAGGCGAAAGATCTCCTCGTTGAGGCCGGTAATCAGCTCGCTGATCTCAGCAGTTCGGAATGGCACATATCCGGCAGCGAAAGCCTCCTTGGTTTTGGCGACGTCGACGTATTCCAGCCCATTTTTGGGGTTGTGCATGAGCACGACAGCGCCTCCGGCCGGATTAACCAGCATGATCGAGAAATTCGCGTAATTGGGTGGCTCTGATTGAGCCGGCGCGACCGCAGACGGCTGCTGCTGCGGAGGCGGGATCAAGGTCACCGGTGCCGAGGTCTGAGCGCACGCAGAGCAACTCAATATGCAAACAGCGACAAGCGCAACTTTCATCATTTTCAACCTCACAGAGAAGCCCACGGCCGCAACTGAGGGCTCTCCGGGTGTGTGGATTACTCGCCAAAATGATACCACCCCGTAGGTAGATGTACCGGCAAATCAAGCATTTGAACCAATAACAAAGGAAAAACCATGATCAAGCGGTTGTTTGTAACCGTCGCGCTGCTGTGCGCGATGGCGGGCTCTCTTTGCGGTCAAAACACGACGACCTTTGGAAATATCACGGCGCTGGGCGTGCCCTGCGGGGCCGCGAACTGTGTGTATTACCAACTGCCGCAGGGAACACCCTGGGTTTTAGTGACCGTTTCAGGCACGTGGACGGGCGTTCTGGAGACGGCTACGACCAGTGCGCCTAACGCGAACTATTCGAATTTGGACACGGTTGCCTGGACGGCGCTGGCAACGGAAACGGCAAATGGGACCTGGTCGCCGGCGACCAGTGGCGCGACCTATCTGCGCGTGCGGGCAACGGCGTGGACGAGCGGAACCGCGCAGGTAAATATGGCCGCATCGGAAGTGCTGACGCCGATGATGAACCCGATCTTTCCGGGAAGTGCCGGCGCTGGAGGAACACAGATTGGATCGGCCGGCGTGACTTTTCCTGACGGCAGCGTGCAGGCAAGCGCGGCGGCGCCAGCGATCGCAGGTTTGAGCGGCGACGGCACCGGCAATGTGACCGTCCAAAAGCAATTGTCGGCAAGCACCGTCGCGGCTACCGGTCCGGTGTCTGGGTCGAACATCGCGCCGAGTGTCACCTCGTCACCCTATAACGCAGTGTGCGATGGAATCACGGACGACACAGCGGCCATCGCAGCCGCAGAATCAAGCGCGATCATGGCCTTTAGTATTCCTACGGGTAAGACGTGCAAAACCTCTCTGAGTGGCGTATCGAAGCACTACTCCGGGGCCGGGGTGATTTCACTTGGAACCAATCCCGCTCAAAGCGGTGAGCCATCGGCGGTGATGGGTAATTATGACAGCAATATTGAGGGGATCAATTCGACCACGGCGTCAACCGGGCCTACTTCCATCGTCTGGATTGGTGATTCCATCACGTTTGGCTTCAACTCTTCGGGAAACAGTCAGCTAAACCAGTCATACCCTTGGCTGGTACAAAACTGGCTGAATATCAAAGAGGGCGGGGTTGGTCAGGGCAACTACCTTAGCGGTGGAAACTTCGACAGTTCGAGATATACATTTACCGGAACATGGGCACTCGGAACGGCCGGGCCGCTACACGCGGATGTAGTCCTTCAGCCAGGCGCAACGATCAGCTTCGCCACGTCGAATGTGAGCTACCTTGAATTCTGGTACCAGCAGAAGGCCACCGGGGGGACTATCACGGTGACAAACGGGACAGGGACCTACGGATCTCAATCCACGGCGGGAGCCGCAGCAAATGATGTAGTCTCTGCGCTCCTAGCGGCTCCGATTGGGACGGGAACTTCGCAAACAATCACGCTTACTTGCACGGTCAACCCTTGCGAGATTACAGGGATATTCGCCAGCGCCCCGATAACCCCAACAACTACCCCGGTCTTCTTTGAAATGCAAGCGTTCTCCGGCTATTCTACGGCAGATTTCACGAGCGCGGCGGTGCAGGCTAGCATAATCAAGCAAGTCCCCTACCATGGGAGCGGCGGCTTCTGGGTGTATGTTCTGGCGCTTGGGACAAATGACATAGCTAACGCTGGAAAAGCGGTCCCTTCCGCTACATTCAAAGCAAACCTTCTAAACATCATTACCGCATTCAAAGCCGCACAGGGAATCCCAATCTTAACCGTTCCACTGCGCTTCACGCAGGGGACCTACTCGCCAATTTATGAGCCGTTTGATAACTATCGGCAAGTTGTCTACCAGATTGCCCGGCAATATGGGTACCAAGTTGTGGACCTCAGTGAGTTGAATCTAGCCTCAGTGGGGGCATACCAAAGCGACGGAGTACACCCAAATCAGTATGGGTATCAGATCATGGCGGACCTCTGGTATAGGAAGCTTAACCTTGCCTCTCTCGCCACGGCCACGTTACCTCTCGGGACAGCAACGTCACCGCTCCCGAACGTTCAGATTTCCGGGGGAATTACGACTTACGGTTCAAACTCACTCGGCCTCGCCACATCAAGTGGAATAAGTTTTCTAGTAGCCGAGGGAGTGAACTCTTCCACAAAAGGGTTGTTTAATTTTGCCCAGATGACGGCTGGAAATACGGCCTCGATCACCACTCTCTCATCGGATGTGTTGGGAAATTGGACGGCGTATGGAGGACTCTCAGCAACTAACGGGGCAATATCTACCACTGGCTCGATCGGTTCCTACGGCACGGCGCAGGCGATCATGGCCGATGTCGGTGGAACCCAATATCTTGTTTCAACAGGTGCAAACTCCAGCACAAAAGGCGCGTTTAACTTTTTAGCCACGACCGCTGGCAACACAGCGAACGCCACGTTCCTGTCCAGCGATACGGCTGGCAATTGGACCGCTCTCGGAACGATGAAGGCCACAGGGTTCATTGCCGGTTCAAGTGCTGGGCTTTCATGCTCTGGGACACCAACCGCAAGTTTTGCCTCCGTATTTGGAATCGTAACGCACTGCTAAGAGGAGACCGTGATGATGAAGCTTGTTCTGTTGTCCATGCTGTTTGGTCCTGTCGCAATGGTGGCGCAGGAATCAAAACCGGCTCCTTCCGTTGGTTCGGTCGCGGAGCTTAAATCTCAACTGGCACAAAAGGATGTGCAGATCGCCAGTCTGCAAGTGCAGATCGCGCAGATGCGAATTGATTTGCTGCTGGCGGAATCGCGTGCAGTCATGGCATCTGAGCAAAACCATGATGAGTTGTTGCGTGCCCAAGTGCAGCTTGCGGAGGAGAAGAAAGGTCTCCAAGGCACCAATCCAGATCCTACGTCTTCTAAGAAATAGGATCTGGCCGATTGTGAATGAGGAATGGAGAGATTGTCCTTTTCCAGAGCAGATAGCCATTCCCATTCACATGAACGCCATCGAAGGTATATTCCGGATCGAGTTCTCCATTCGAAAGGAACGCACTATAGAGATCAACGAAAATGACAGTTTTACCATCAGAAAGATCACGGATATTTTGGTTCATGGATCTTACCCATTCATTCATCTCAACACCACGACCGCGACCTAACCACGCATCGGCGAGGGATGAATTCACAGGGAGGACTGTTTGAGCGTAGATGATGGTGTTCGGACTGGATGCATGGATGCGCCGAATAATGTCGCGGTAGTTATCTGTGGCAGTTTGGACCTTCACCTGGTGTCCCGCATCATTTATGCCCACCATTAGAAACACGCTTGAGGGGTGGATTGCGGTCACTGTGTCCAAGCGGTTTAACACATCAGATGTCGTGTCCCCACTAATGCCGCGATTGATTGCTTTGACACCGAGGAGTTCATCCCATTCGCAAAATTCTGTAATACTGTCGCCGAGAAAGACAAGTGAGGATTGACCGCTATGTTCAACGAGAGCTTTGAAAAGGGATTGGCGAACAGATGTGCCAGGTCCGGCCCCG
>Ga0302282_1000282_pt1 | contig 39891 bp, 41 predicted proteins | sample III_Fen_E1_3_FD_198763 | JGI IMG/M metagenome (GOLD analysis project Ga0302282, IMG submission 198763) | Peat permafrost microbial communities from Stordalen Mire near Abisko, Sweden - III_Fen_E1_3 | ecosystem: Environmental > Terrestrial > Soil > Wetlands > Permafrost | place: Sweden: Abisko... | reverse complement strand
CCACATTCGTCCGCCAAAGTCTCATCAACAACTGTTTCCCACGCGCGCAAGGCTGCATTCCATGTTCTGCTTGCCGTGGAGCGCGGCCACTCTCATTCCGACGATCTGCTGCGAGGCAAGGCCGTCGATGCGCTCTCAGCGCCAGACCGTCATCTGGCCACTGCACTGGTTCTCGGCGTACTGCGCTGGCAAATTCAACTCGACCATGCGACGCGCGCATTTCTCACCCGGCCCAACGCAAAGCTCGACGCCGAAATTCGCATCGCGCTGCGCATGGGGGCCTTCCAGATTCTCCACATGGACCGCATCCCCGCCCGCGCCGCCATCGACGAGAGCGTAGGGCTGGCCAAGCAGGCAGGCCATCGCTTCGCCTCGGGAATGGTGAATGCAGTGCTGCGGAAGCTTGCTGCCTCAGCGGCACTGTATCAGGGCACGACTTCAGTCGTGCCGAAAACGCCTACAAATTTGGCTTGGGCTTTAGCCCCTGAGGTGCCTTCTTCCGGTAGTCCCGCAGCGAACCTCGCCCTCGCCTGCGCTCATCCTCCATGGCTCGTCGAACGCTGGGCAAGCTTCTACGGAGTTGAGGCAGCGCGAGCAATTTGCGCGCACGGACAGCAGCAGCCCACCACAACAATCCGGCTCGTCGACCCCAACGCCGAAGCCGAGCTTCTTCAGGCCGGGATCAAGCTTGAGCCCGCCAGCCTGCTCACCGCGGTAAGAACCGTCGTCTCCGGCGACATCACCGCAACCCCTGCATTTCTTGACGGCCGCATCCGGCTACAGGACGAGGGCTCGCAGCTTGTGGCTGAACTTGCCGCCGTTTCTCACGACCAAAGGCTAGAAAACATCCTCGATGCCTGCGCCGCGCCCGGAGGCAAGACCCTCATCCTCGCTGAGCGCAATCCTGAGGCCCAGATCGTCGCGTGCGAACAGAGTGCGCCGCGACTTGAGGCTCTGCGCCATCGGCTCGCGGGCATTGCCGATCGAATCGAATGTCGGCTCGCGGATGCGTCAGCGTTACCCGCATTTGCGTCCGCCCAGACAAATGATTCCGCCTTCGATCTCGCCCTCGTCGATGTGCCATGCAGCGGCACGGGCACGCTGGGGCGCAACCCCGAGATTCGTCACCGCCTGCGCCCTGAAGACTTGCCGCGCCAGGCCGAACGCCAGCGAGCGATCCTGTCTGCAGCCCTCGGCGCTGTTCGCCCCGGCGGCTCGGTGGTCTACTCCACCTGTTCCCTGGAGCCCGAAGAGAACGAGCAGGTCGTCGCAGCCGTCCTCGCAGCCACGCCAATCGCCCGCACCGTTTCGCTCGACGCGCGAATCATCTCCCTCGGCAACCAGAAAATCATCACCCAAGAAGCAGCCGACAAACTCCTATGCTGCCTGACCGCCGAGGGCGCGCTCCGCCTGCTGCCTGGCGTGTTCCCGACCGACGGGTTCTTTATTGCGCTGATTGAAAGAGTCCAATAAAAAACGAACGCCGCCCTACTGCGCCACCGACAGGTGCACCAGCGTGCTCTGATCGACACGCGCGCCGGCCATGGGCACCTGCGAAAGCACTGACCCTGGCTTTACCGGCGGGCGAATCGGCTGACCCTCACTGCCCACCGGCGGCACCGCGACATTCACCATAGTCGGCGCTGCCGTGTGGATGCCCACACGCGCCAGCAGTGCCTGCGCATTCGCAAACGGCAAGCCCACGAGCTCAGGCATCAGAAAACCGTCCGGCACATCGTCGCTTGCCGCAGCTACCAGCAAGTTCACGCTGGGCCGCGCGATTCCCTGCGCGTGCGCCGGCGGATCCTGCGCGATCACCGTTCCCTCCGCGGCATCGCTATAAGGCAGGCGCGCGGTCACGCCTACCTCAAGCCCCACGCGACGGAGTGCCAGTGCTGCTTCGCGCTCGCCATGGCCCACCACGCTTGGGACCTCAACCTTTTGCGGTCCCAGGCTCTCGGATACGCGCACCAGCCACTCCCGCCGCACCACCGTTCCCGGCGCAGGCGACTGCGTGAGAATGTGCCCGGCAGCCACGTCACCTGAATAGTAGCGATTGTCCACGTCGAGGTTCAGCCCCAGGCCCGCCGTCTGGCTGCGCGCATCGGCCACGGTCATACCCGTAAGCGCGGGCACCTGCACCTCTGCGCCGTGGATGGCGATGCTCATGGTCGCGATGGCCGACAGCAAACCAACAGCGACCAGTCCCATCAGCATGAGCACCACCTGAAACGCATTCTTGATGGGCCGCATCCTCACGCTTGTTCGTCCTCTTCCACCATCACGACTTCGAACTCGATAGTTGCCGCCTTCTCCAGCATCTTCGACACCGAGCAGTATTTGCCCTTGGAGAGCTCAACCGCCCGCTCGGCGGCCAGACGGTCAACGCGCCCGCTTACTGCATAAGTGAGTTTGATGTGCGTGAAGACGCGGGGCGGCTCCGGCGCCTGCTCTGCCGTGGCCGAAACGCGCAGTCCCATTACGGGCTGCCGCTTCTTCTGCAGGATCGAAATGACATCTACGCTGGTGCACGCACAGAGCGCCGCCAACACGGCTTCCATCGGGCTTGGCCCCTGCCCGTGCGACGCATCCGCATCGAAATAGAGCAGGTTCCCGTTCGAGGTGTTTCCTTCGAAGATGCTTCCGCCCTTCCATTCGCTATGTGCAATCATTGGGGCTCCTCTGGAACGACTTTTCGTCACTAATAAGTTGTCGTTGATGAGTATACGATGGGAGCAGTCTTAGCCTTTGCAGGAGCAATCAATGGAATATATCGCTTATCTCCGTAAAGACAAGAATTCGGACTTTGGCGTCAGCTTCCCCGATTTTCCTGGCTGCATCAGTGCAGGCTCCACGCTGGAGGAGGCACGAAGGATGGCCGCCGAAGCTCTTGCCATGCACGTAGCTGGGATGCGTGCGGATGGAGAGCCGATCCCGGAGCCGTCTTCTCTGGACGATCTGCGCGGCGACACTGACATGAAAGGCGCTGTAGCTTTTCTCACGGAGCTTCGCGAACCGGAAAGAGTTGTGCAAATCAACATAACCGCCCGCAAGAGCCAGATTGCCGAGATTGACCGCCGCGCCCGAGCAAAAGGACTGACCCGCTCCTCGTACATTGTGCAAAGCGCGCTGAAAGAGAAGGCGGCTTCGCGCTAGCGAAAGGCAATTTTTGCCAGCTGGAGCATCGCCATATAGGCCATGAATGGCATGAAACTAACGACGTACTGAACCCTGGCAGTCACTGAGCGTTGAACCTCTCCGACTTTCGACAGTTTCCAGACCGTCATTCGCGCTGCGAGGGCCAACAGGAACGGAAAAAGAACGAAGATCGGAATTTCGAACTTTGCAAAAGTGTCGGACGACACTCCATCCTTGAACCAGAGCCCACGAATCACTCTTGCTTCAACAAGGCATAGAAAGACAAAGCCAAAAACAAGGAATGCATTGGCGCCCCAACCATAGGAGGGGTCCGAGGTCCCCTTTGGGATTTCCAGAGGGTCTGCTGAGTCAGCTTGTGTCATTGAGATCACGCCTCCAGCTCTTTTCCTAAGCGTTAGCAGAATTCCCGGCAAGTATACGCTCTGCCTGGTCCTTGCCTTTACCGCAGATTATCCGTCACCGGCTCGGGATGGATTGTGACGCGGTACACCTCAGGGCATGCGAGCTTGAACCGATCCTCGAGCCCCGTAATGATCTCGTGCACCCGCAGCATGGGCAACGCATCGGGCAGCGTGCAATGGCACGACATGGAAATATGTTCGCTCGAACGGCCCACCTGGATCGCGTGCACATCCATGATTTCAGAGAAGTGTGTTGCCGCCTCGCGCAGCGCCTGCACGATGGTCCGATCGAGTTCCACCGTCTGCTCGGGCAGCTCGATCGTCGCCGGCTCGCTCTCGATATGCGTCAAGACTGAATCAATCTCCGGCGTGGTGTGCAGAATCTCCGCCTCCATCGCGCTCACAAACTCGTGTGCCGCGAGCAGCGTCATTTTTTCATCCAGTTCCACATGCTGCTCCACGCGCAGCCGTCCCAGCACCGACTGCACGCTCAGCTCATGGACGCTCACGTTGTTGCGGGCGGCCACCGCTCGCACGCGATCAAAGATGCTCTCAGCCCGCGGCTCGCGCGGCACCGTATGGATTACGACGTCTGAGTTAGGGAGTGCCCGATGCGCAGCCTCCGTAGCCGCCTGAACCAGTTCGCCAGTGTGTTCAAAGGTCGATCGCCGCGGCAATGCCAGTGTCAGATCAGCAAAATAATTCGCGCCCGACCGCCGCACCCGCGCCTGCTCTACCGCCAGCACGCCCTCAACGCGCGCCACTTCATCCACCAGGTGCTGGCGCGTTTCCGCAGGCACCTCATCCACCAGCACGGCCACGGTCTCGCGGCCCAGGTGCACCACCATGCGCAGAATCATGAGCGACACGACGACGGCTGCAAACGGATCGGCATAGCGCAGCCATGGCACGCCGTAATGCTTTCCAATCCAACTGAGCCCAAGCCCGGCCAGCACGGCGACCGTCGCCCAGATGTCCGAAGCAAAGTGAAATGCATCTGTCGCAAGGGCAGGTGAGCCGGTCCGCCTGGCAACAATCCTCAACTGCCGCGACCGCCAGTAGTCCACGCCGATCGACGTCACCAGCACCAGCACCGGCCAGATCGAGTGGTGCAGCTCCACCGTGTGGGTGAAGATCCGCTGCATCGCTTCCCAGATGATCCACACGCACGAGACCGCCATCAGCAGCGCTTCGCCAAACGCGGAAAGGTTTTCGATTTTGCCATGCCCGTAGGTGTGGTCTTCGTCGGCGGGCTTGTCGCTCACCTGCACTGAAAAGAAAGTAAGCGCCGCGCTCACCAGGTCGAGACCCGAGTGCGCCGCATCCGACAGCACTCCGAGCGAGCCGGAGACGATGCCCGCCGCCAGCTTGAGCAGCGTCATTACAGCCGCGGCAAGCATGGAGCGCAGAGCCACTTGCCGCTTTTGCCGGGAGGCCTCGGCGATGGTCAGCACCTGCAGGTCATCAACGGCTATGGGCCGGAATGTGGCCTGTCGGCTCATGATGCTCCAGAAGCAGCGCGCGCGCCGGTGTAGAGGCCGGCAATGCCAAACGTGTACGGCTGCCAGTGGCAATTCACATATCCAACGGCTCGCATCAGCGCCAGCATCTCTTCGGGCGGCGGAAAGTTTCCCACCGAAGCCGGCAGATAGCGATATGCGCCTTCTTTGCCGCCGATGATCCGCGCAACAGCAGGCAGCACGCGACGAAAATAAACGCGGTACCCTGCGCCCACCAGGCCGCCTGGCTCGCTGAAGTCGAGAATCCCCAGTTGCCCACCCGGCTTGAGCACGCGATGAAACTCCCGCAATCCGGCTTCGTAGTTCACCAGGTTGCGAAAACCGAATGCTGAAACGATCAGGTCGTGCGACTCAGGCCGCAAGGGCAGGTGCAGCGCATCGGCCTCGATGGGAATTGCGTAGGGCTCGGCTGAATCGGACGGTCCGGTCGGGGCCGCCCCAAACTGCCTCTCACCACGCGCCAGCATCTCGCGGGCAAAGTCGGCAGCAATAATTGGCCGCGAGCCTTTCGGCCGTCCGCGCAGCAGCGCACGCGTCATGTGGCCCGTCCCGCAGCAGATGTCCAGCACAGCCGCATCAGGTCGGGCCAGAATCGCTTTGAATCGCCGCGCGGTCTGCCACCACCACAGCCGGTCCACGCTCGCTGAGAGCACATGGTTCAGCCGGTCGTAGTTCGGCGCAATCGAGTCGAACATCTGGCGCACCGCCTGCGCGGCTCCCGCCTCGTCCTGTGCTCCCGCCGGCCTCGCTCCTGGTGCACTCATCGACATCACCGCCTGGGTTCCCATCTGGTCACGCTAGCTTCGCTTGGCCGGCGTCTTTGCTTTGGCCCGCGCCAGCATGTATCCGACCGCCGCCTCAAGCTCTTCGGGCGTCACATCTTCCACAACGCCCGCGTCGCCAATACCTATCGGCAATACAAAACGCCTGACACCACCCACGTTCTTCTTGTCGCTGCCGGTGGCCGCAACCACGCGGCGCAGCCCCAGGCAGAGCGGCGGAAACGGGCCATACAGGTGGATCAGTCTCTCCAGCCGCTCGAACTGGGCGGCCGAAATCGTCCCACGCGTCCGAGCCAAATGGAGTGCCGCAATCATGCCCCACGCTACGGCCTCGCCGTGCAGCAGCGCCTTGTAGTTGGTCGCCTGCTCCAGCGCGTGGCCCACGGTGTGGCCAAGATTCAGGATCATCCGCAATCCGCTCTCGCGCTCGTCCTTGTTCACCACGCCGGCCTTCATACGGATCGACGCGGCGATCACCTTCTCAAGCGCCTTTGGCTCGCGGCCCAGCACTTCGTCCACATGCTCTTCCATAAAGCGGACCAGCGCTCGATCGCGAATGATGCCCGCCTTCACGCTCTCCATCAGCCCCGCGTGCAGCTCCCGATCGGAGAGCGTGGCCAGAACTCCAATATCGGCAAAAACCGCAACCGGATGATGGAAGCTGCCCACCAGATTCTTGCCCTCGGGCAGGTTCACGCCCGTCTTGCCGCCAACGCTGGAGTCCACCTGCGCCAGAAAAGTCGTCGGCACCTGCACATAAGGGATTCCGCGCATGTAGATTGCCGCCAGAAAACCGCCCACATCGCCCACAATGCCGCCGCCAAAGGCGATCAGCAGCGACCCGCGATCAGCGCCCGCGTCGGCCATCTGCCGCAGTAGCTTTTCCACGCTGGACAAGGTTTTGTGGCTCTCGCCGGGAGGCAAAAACAACGCCACCGGAGGCTCAGCAAACGAGGCAAGGAACTGCTCGCTCCACAGCGCCCAGATGGGAGGCGAGGTGAGCACAAAGACGCGCCTCGGCAACCGGCCCACGACGCGCTCAATGCGGGGGGCGAGCGTCCGCAGCAGGCCGCTGCCGGCAACTACGTCATATCTTGCTGAAGGTGTATCGACTCGAACAGTTTGCACGCTGCTTCAATCCTAAATGCACCGGCCAAGACAGCTTCAGGCCACTTCCCGCAGCTCTCGACCTCAACTGCGGAGCCCACGCAATTCTGCACGCGGTACTGGCCCGCACCAAGGGCCGTGGCGGGCGAGCGTTTTGCCCGCCCTTCGGAATCCGAAGCTGCTTTCAGCCTTCGTGGCTGCTCATTCCAGAGGAAGCGGGCTCTGATCTGGTTCCGGCCGCCTCGGAAGCCAACTGAATAGCGCGCAGGATGAGCTGAGTGTTCCTGTAGGACACTGCGATCACGATCAGGGCCAACCCGCCCATGAACAAGCCCCCGCCAACGACGATCGTCGCCACATAGATCACATTGTTGTCAATGGCTCGCATATGCGCGAACGGGGGCGCAATAGCGATCTCACCCGCCGCGATCAACGCGATTCCAACAATCAACGACAGTCTCCATCTCTTGCTCAGTTTTTGCCTGCGGTCGGCCATATCCAGAGACTTGCGGAGAACGGTTTCATACGCTTCTGCCATGGAATTCACCCTTTCCCTTCGGTTGCCGTTCGTAAGCATTTCAGGCCGTAAGCGAGCCGCGACTTCACGGTGCCAGCGCTCAATTGCAGGATAGCGGCGACCTCCTGTATCGAAAGATCTTCAAAATAATGGAGGATGAGGACCGCCCGGCTCGCCGGCGATACACAATCCACAAGTCGCTGGAGTTGCCCAACAAGAACTGACGAGCTTTCCTCGATTCCGTTGGGGAGCTCATCCATCTCAACATCCTCTTCGTGCCGAACCTCCCACTGCCGCCTTCGGCGCAGGAAGGAAAACGAGGCGTGCGAAGCGATCCGGTAGGCCCAGGGACGAAAGAACTCCGGTTCATGCAGTGCCCGAAGATGGCGGCACAGCTCGAGGAAGACATCCTGCAGAACATCCTCAGCACCGTCCGGCCCGACCAGGCTGCGAATGTATCGAAACAGGACTGACTGAACCCGCCGAAGAAGCTCTTCCAGTGCCTCGCGATCTCCCGCTTGAGCACGGAGAACCAGTTGCGCCTCATAGATTCGGTCATTCAAGATTGCCTTCCACTTACTGAGAGGCAGCGAACGCCAGAAGTGTTCGAAAACATTCTTGCGACAATCTGATCGATTCCGACTTACTTTCCTCTCCGATGCATGAGGGTAACCCGCCAATGGCGGCTGACGTCAGAGCGTGCGTGCCCCATCTCGCGACTTCCCCAGGGTCCGCGCGGACAAGTCCTGGTCTGCGTAGTTGTCGGACGCAACCATGGAAAAGGCCGCGCCATTTTGGTCCGGATCAACAAGACTGCGCGGGCAAACCCCTCGAGTTTGAGTCGTGGAAGCCCTAGCTGAACAGGTCCTTCATCTTGTCCAGCAGGCCCGGTGACGCGGGCGTATTCTCTACGCTCATGGTTTCAGCCAGCTTAGCCACCAGTTCGCGTTGCGCGCGACTGAGCTTGCGCGGAACCTGCACCATCACACGGACGTTCAGGTCGCCACTGCCCTTTTCATTCAAGTACGGCATGCCACGTCCGCGGATGCGAATCTCGCGCCCGCTCTGCGTGCCTTCTGGAATCTTCAGGTTCACTGGGCCGCCGAGGCCGGGAATCTCAAACTCCGCGCCCAGCGCGGCCTGCGGGAAGCTGATGGGAATGACGCAGTGAAGGTCGTGGCCGTTGCGCTCGAAAAAGTCGTGCGGTCGAATGTTGAGCACGATGAACAGGTCGCCCTTGGGCCCGCCCGAACGGCCGGCGTCGCCTTCGCCCGCGTAGCGAATCCGAGTGCCCTCTTCCACGCCCGGCGGCACTTTCACGGTGAGCTTGAGTTCGGCGTTGACCCGCGTCTGGCCGTGGCAGGTGTGGCAGGGGTCGCCAATTACCTGTCCTGAGCCGCCGCACGCGCTGCAGGTACGCGCAACTGAGAAGAAGCCCTGCTGATAACGAAGCTGTCCGCGCCCGCCGCACTGGGTACAGGTCGTAGGCCCTCGTCCGCTTGAGGTGCCGCGCCCGTTGCATGTGGAGCAGGTTTCAAGGCGACGGATCCTCACCTCCTGCTCGGTGCCAAAGAACGCGTCTTCAAAGTTGATGGTCAGGTCGAAGCGCAGGTCGTCGCCGCGCCGCTGCCGCGTGCCTCCGCGCTGCCCGCCGCCGCCCGTATTGAACATCTCGCCGAACAGATCGCCAAAGATGTCGCCAATGTCGACGCCGCCGGCAAACGGGCTGCCGTTGAATCCGCCGCCACCACCCACTCCCGCATGACCGTAGCGATCATAGGCCGCGCGCTTGTCAGGGTCGCTCAGCACCTGGTAGGCCTCGCTGGCCGCTTTGAAATTCTCCTCGGCCGCGTGGTCGCCGGGATTGCGGTCAGGGTGATACCTGAGCGCCTGCTTGCGGTACGCGCTCTTCAACTCCTGATCGCTCACATCCCGCGAAACGCCGAGAACTTCGTAAAAGTCTGCTTTTGCCACTTTCGTATCGGGTCCCATCTTCCTCTTGATCTTATTCGGTCACTTGTTTCGCGTTGTGCGCCACGCGCACCATCGCCGGCCGCAGCATCCGCTCGCGGATCTTGTAGCCGCGGCGAATCTCCTCGGCCACGTGCTGGTCGGGAATGTCGTCGCGCTCCACCGAGCCCAGAGCCTCGTGCAGCCGCGGATCGAATGCCTCGCCAACAGCGGGAATGGCCGTCACCTGCAGCCGCGCCAGAACCTCTTCCATCTGCTTCACAATCAACTCAACCCCGTGCCGCAACTGCTCGGCCGTGCCGTTCGACTTGAGCGCCAGCTCAAAGTTGTCAACCACGGGCAGGAACTGCTCCACCACGTTGCCGGTTGCATAGTCGCGAAACTCAATCTTCTCGCGCTCGGCCCGCTTGCGTGCATTGTCAAACTCTGCCTGAAGCCGGGCTATGCGGTCGACAAGCTGGTCGCGCTCAGTCTTCAACTGGTCATACGCAGCACGGCTGACCGTCTCCTCAGGGACCACTGTTTCGTCCACCGGGGGCGCTGCTTCAATCACGGGTTCTTCACTGGCTGGAGCACCAGCGGCTTCAGCTGGGTCCATTACGGTTAACTCTGTTTCCTGTTCGTGCATACCTCTACGATTTCTCCGAAACAAGATTTGCCTGCTCTCATCTGCCTGTTCACTTCATTCTTCTATTGGATGATCGACCAGCTCCGAAAGGCGCATCAGCCCGTGTCCGCATGACCCATATCTTTCAGTTTCAGGCCAGCGTCCGATTTCACGCCGGGTGACACATCCTTTTCGCGGTATTTCGAGGAAAAAATGCGGAAAGGGTAAGATGCAATGCCACTCCACTGAGCAGGATCATAAATCGGCAGGGACCTCCGCGCCGGGTTCCGACAGAATGCGCTCTGAGAGCCGGGAGATGTAGCGCACTGCCTGAATCATCTCCTGATATTGAATGCGAGTGGGCGCAATCACCGCAACTGTGCCGACGTTGGCATTGCCCAAACGGGCCGGTGCGCCGATCAGCACCAGGTCCTGCATGGCGGGCGAAGTCTCATCCAGCCCAACCACCACGCGCACCTCCTGTTGCCGTCCGTCGACGTAAGCCGTCAGCAGTTCCACCAGCCGCTGCTTGGCCTCAAGCGCCAGCAACATCTGCCGCAGCCGCTCCCGATCAATCTCGGCCGTGATCAGGTTGGCCATGCCATCCACAAACAGTGCCTGGGTGGGATCTCCAATCGCCAGCGCGCCTTTGCTACAGAGCTCCTCCACCGATGCCAGCATCTGCGCGTAGGCTTCGCGCTCCAACTCCACACGCCGCGTCACTTCGGCTCGAATCCGCTCGATCGGCCAGCCGCGAAAGTTCTCATTCAGGTAGCGTGCCGCCGTTTCAAGCTCGGTGTGGGTCAGTTCGCGATCGAGCGTCAACACGCGATCCAGCACCTCTCCACCTTGCGTTACCAGCACGGCCAGCACGCGCCCTGCGGCAAGCCGCGAAAAATGAATGTGCTCCAGTATCCGACCCTCGGTGGAGCTGGCCAGCGCCACGCCCAGGCCGCGCGAAATGAGGGCCAGTACATGCGACGTACGCTCTAGATACTCATGCGAGCTGGAAACGCCAGAGAAACTGTCTTCAATCTGTTCGCGTCGCGCCTCGCTCAGCTCGAGAACCGCCAGGCTCGCGGCGGAGGGCTGCGCCTGGTTGGTTAGCTGCGCACCCCGGGTGGCCTGCGTGATTTGCTCAACGTAATAGCGGAACGCCGCCGCCGTGGGAACTCGCCCCGCCGAGCTGTGCGACTGCTCCAGCAGGCCGGCCTCGCCGAGCGTAGCCATCACGTTGCGAACGGTGGCCGAGCTCAAACCTTCGCGGTCGGCAAACGCGTGCGCAACAGCCTGCGACGCCACTGGCTCGCCGGTTGCAATGTACAGCTCGATAATGGCCGTAAGCACCAGCCGCTCTCGCGGGCTGACGCGCGCCTCGGTCATCGCGATTGCCCCCTTATCCATCGCCCGCGCATCGCCCCAACAATGCTTGGCGGTGCCCGGGCCCCGTTTCCAGCTTCAAGGACCTAAACTCTTTTTAATCTTAATCTTGCGCCGAAAAATGGACAGGATATCCCTATCTGATTCTAGGGACTGCCGAATGGGGATGTCAAGGTAACTTCAGAGACTCGGATGCGGCGCATGGTCTGATTTGGCAGCAATCTCGACCCAACCCCCTTTTTGCTGGCCGTGCGCCACTCGACTCGATTCGACCTCCCAAGCACCTCACCTGCAAGCAGGCGAACGACTTTGTATGCCCCTTCGCGGGCTGGCCCACGGCTCTGGAGTGATAAATTGAGTTCCGTGATGACGACGGAATTGCTGCGTTTCAACGGAGCTGTCGAGCATGATCTCGCTGTCGATGCGTGGATGGATGCGCATGACGGCGAATTGGGAGCCATTGCGCACCAGTGGTTTGAGGTGATGCGACGGTGCGGAGACGAGGTCCGGGAGCTGCTGCACGACGGCTGCCCGGTTGCATGTCTGGGAGACGTGCCCTTCGGCTATGTGAATGTCTTCACCGCGCACGTCAATGTGGGGTTCTTTCAAGGCGCATCCCTCCCCGATCCGGTCGGCATATTAGAAGGCACAGGCAAGTTGATGCGCCATGTGAAGCTGAGGACGGGAGTGCCCGTGAAAACCGCAGCTCTATGCAAGCTTATCGAGGCGGCGTACTCCGACATAAAGGCGCGCATCGAAAACGGCTAGATCGGCGAGATTGTCGCAGGCTCGATCGGATGTAGACCGGCGTTTCTTCCCAAAGAGATCCAGAAGGGTGATGGTCAACTAAACACGGTATTGTTCCACAGCTTGTTTAACGCGGTCGACCATTGGAGCAAGATTGGCGATGAGCGCCGTGGTTTGCTTGACAACAGCTACGTTCTGCTCGGTCATAGCCGAAACTCGAGTAATATTCGAGCTGATCTCACCCATGGCTTCAGTTTGCTGCGATGAAGATGTAGCGATCTCTGTTACGCGGCGAACAGCTTCCACCATCAGTTGGTTGATATCGCTCAACGCAACCTGCGCGTCCTGAACGAACGCAACGCCACTGGCAACCTGCGTTGCTCCGGCCCGAATGCCTTCGGTTGCTCTGTCGCTGTCTCCCTTGATCGCCACGATGAGGGAGTCGATCTTACCGGTGGCTTTAGTCGTGCGGTCGGCAAGCGCACGCACCTCGTTGGCAACCACCGCAAAGCCACGGCCAGCCGCACCGGCCCGGGCAGCTTCGATGGACGCGTTCAGTGCAAGCAGGTTTGTCTGGTCGGCGATTTCCCGAATGACGGATGCTATGGCGCCAACCTCAGCGGAGCTTGCGCCCAGAGCTTCAACTTGAGCGGAGGCGGACCTGACCACGGTGGCAAGCTCTTGAATCCGCTCAGTAGCATGGTGGGAAACGTTGGCGCCGTCAGCGGCTCGACGACCCGTCTCCTGCACCGCAGCCTGGGTAGATTGCAGGTGTTGGGTGACCTCTCGAATGGTGAGATCGAGCTCAGCGGTCGCCGCAGCCACTGACGCCGTGGACATGCTTTGATCGGCGGCTGCCTTATCGATCGCCTGAATTGCAACGCGAATCTGCTCAGTACCAGCCTCGACGGGGACAACAGCATCCTGGATGCACTGGATGGTGGATTGGACCCAACCGCTGAGCAGTCCGAGCTTGCGCGCTATTTTCGCGGAGCGCCCACGTTGATCGGAGCTGGAAGGAATGGTGAAATCTCCGGTGGAGAGCAGATGGTCGAGATAGGCGTCAATCTGATCCATGTCGCGGAGGAGATTCGGAAGGGTGCTCAGGAGAATGAGCAGGCAGCCAAGGCTGCCAAGTACGAATGCCGCATCGCAGGCGAAACGCATCACAGAACCACTGGCGCGACTGAATCCAAGGGCTAATCCAGCGATGGATGCGCAAAGGCCAAGAATCGCCCCAAGTGCAAAGCGCAGGTCAGGGCGGCTCATCCATCGGATCAACCCGGAAGGATTGCGAAGAACCCGGCCCTCTTCAACGCGAAGCGATCGATCGCCCTGACGGATACGGTTGTAGGCGTTTGATGCGGCCTGGACCTGGTCTCGCGCGGGCCTGCGCCGCAAAGATTGGAAACCGTTGACTCGGCCGCCCTGCCCTCTCAGTGGCGAGACTGTGGCCAGAACCCAGTAAAAGCCGCCATCTTTGCGACGGTTTTTGACCACACCTTGCCAAGGCCGGCCCGCTTTCAGGGATTTCCACATGTCCGCAAAGGCCTCTTTAGGCATGTCCGGATGACGCACTAGGTTGTGTGCCTTGCCAATCATCTCCTCCACGGCATATCCGCTGAGATCGGCAAAGGCCTGATTCGCCTCCGTTATTCGGCCCTTTTCGTCTGTCCGGGAGTAGATAAATACGTTCTCCGGTACAAGTGTCTCTTTGTTCGTAACCTGCGTCGAAACCGCCATCCGCGTGTCTCCTGGTTGTGAATGGCCACGTCATTTCACCGTGGCCTGCGCTGACCCGATTCGCCGCGAACGCCCGGCGCGCCTGTTCCCATCCTTCATCGGCAGAAACCGAGGATGGATAAACGGGATTCAACGCGTTTCAAGGCAGCCTCCTTCTCCATGTCCTTTGGTTTCAGGGAATCGAGACAGAGAATGCCTTGAAATCCCCCCGGGTAGCCTGAGGCCCTCCCCGGACTCACTATGTCCGCACACACCGTCGCGGTGTTGGATGTGGAGTTCCCTACCTCTTCAGTTGCGAAGCGGGCATAGAATAGAGAGTCTCCCTGGAGCACGAGCAATGCACAGAAAACAGTTGCGACTACTGCCGCGAATCTGTCCCCAACTTAGCTCGGGTTTGAGCCCCTGTCTGAGCCTGGCCCCGGTGGTCGCCGCCATGTTATTCCTGCTCGCCGCCCCGCTCATCGCTCAGGACCCGCCGCCAACGCCCGCTGCGCCCACCGGCGACTCCGCACAGCAAGAGACCGCCAATCCACAACAATCGGCGACTCTGGTCGCCGCTCCCGCCGACCCCGACGCCGCCTGGCAGCAGAACCTGGCCGCGTGGCGCGCCGCGCGCGAGCACGGGATTGCCGCGCCCACCGGCTGGCTCACCCTCATCGGCATGGACTGGCTCAAGCCCGGCCTGAACACACTTGGCACTGCCGCCGACAACGCTATTCGCATCCGCGCGGTTGCTCCGGAGCACATCGGCCTGCTCACCGTGACCGGCAAGACAGTCCAGTTGCTCGCTCCGGCAGGCGGTTTCCCTGCCGATCTTCAGGTCGACGGCGCTCCGGCACGCGAAGGTGAGCTCGATATCAGCGCAGCCAGGCCGCCCGTTATCGCCTGGCACGGATTGAAGATTTCTGTTCTTTCCCGCGGAGACCGCTTCGCCCTCAGCATCAAGGACTTCGATGCCGCCGCCCGCACCAGCTTTCACGGGCTCGACTGGTACCAGGCCGATGCGAAGTTCCTTGTCGCAGCCAAGTGGACGCCCTTCGCTCCGCCGCGCATCCTCAAGATCCCCACCGTCCTCGGCACCACCATCGACCTGCCCTCGCCGGGCATCGCCGAGTTCAAACTCGGCAATACCACGCTGCGACTACAGCCGGTGCTCGAAGACCCCTCCTCGCAGATCCTCTTCTTCCTGCTCAAGGACGCGACCAGCCGAAGCACGACCTATGCGACGGCTCGCTATCTTCACACCGGCTTGCCCGACCACGGGCTCGACCAACCGGGCACTCTCATCCTCGACTTCAACCGCCTTGAGAACCCGCCTTGCGCGTATTCAATCTATGCCACCTGCCCGCTGCCGCCGGAACAGAACCGTCTCCCCGTAGCCATCGAGGCCGGTGAAAAGCGCTACGCGCCGTGAGACCGGTCGCGATGGGAGATTCCGGGTCCCACCAGGCAAACATCCGCTTTCCCCATACGCGGTAAACTAAGAGAGATAAAGCAAATCAATCCAAGCTGAATTTGCCCCCCGTGAAGTCCGGACCCCTTTATGCCTCCCAGAATAGAAGACCTTCGCATCAAATGGACCAAGGTTGTGCTCCCGCCCGTCTTCCTTGAAGAAGACCTGCCCATCACGGAGAACTCCGCGGCCACCATCTTCAACACCCGCCACGAGATCACCAATATCCTCAACGGCCGCGACACGCGCCTGCTGGTGCTGGTCGGCCCATGCTCCATTCACGACACTACGGCGGCGCGCGAGTACGCCGGCCTGCTCAAGGCGGCCATCGCAGAGTTCTCCTCCGACCTGCGCATCGTCATGCGCGTTTACTTTGAGAAGCCTCGCACCACCATCGGCTGGAAGGGCCTCATCAATGACCCGCACCTCAATCAGACCTACAAGATCAACGACGGCCTCCGTCTCGCCCGGCACCTGCTGCTTGACCTGGCCGAGATGGGCGTGCCCACTGGCACCGAGTTCCTTGACATGATCACGCCGCAGTACATCGCCGGATTGGTCAGTTGGGGAGCAATTGGGGCGCGCACAACCGAGAGCCAGGTCCACCGCCAACTAGTCAGCGGGATTTCCTGCCCGGTGGGATTTAAGAACGCGACCTCAGGCGATGTGCAGGTGGCCATCGACGCTATTCTCTCGGCTGGCTACTCCCACACATTCCTTGGCAACTCGAAGCATGGCCAATCGGCCATCTTTGTAACCAACGGCAATCCTGACTGCCACATCATTCTGCGTGGCGGCAAGAAACTCACCAACTACGACGCCGCCAGCGTGGCCGACACCGCCGCAAAGATGGAGATGGCCGGCGTGCTGCCCCGCATCATGATCGACTTGAGCCACGCCAACTCCAGCAAGGACTACACCCGCCAGCCGCTCGTCGGCCACGATGTTGCAGCGCAAATTGCCGCTGGAGACAAGCGCATCATGGGCGTGATGATCGAGAGCAACCTGGTGGCCGGCGCCCAGCCCCTCGTCCCTGGCCAGCCACTGGTTTACGGTCAGAGCATCACCGACGCTTGCATCGACTGGAAGGAAACCCACAGCCTGCTCAAGGAGCTGGCGGGGGCAGTAAGGGCAAGACGCGGAGCTTGAATTTAATAACTCTGGGTGCCCCAGGTCTGGATTTTCAGACCTGGAATCCCCTACGCGCATCCCCAGCTTTACTTAGCCCGCGTCGCCCTGAATTCCACCGGAGGCCGGTCGCCCACGGTGCGCGTGAACTTGATTCCATCCCCGTCCACCTTGCCCGTGTAGACGATCTTCATCTCGTTGCCGTTGAAGTTCACCACCTGGCCAAAGGTGATGTTATCGCCGTCAATCTTGCCGTCCGTGATGTCGCCCTCGCCGCGCGGGCTGGTGATCTTGCCTGTCAGCGCCGCACCGTCCACATGAAAATCGAAGGTCAGCGTCTGTGTGCCGCGGGGCGTTGTAACGTCCGCGGTCCATTTGCCGTTGAAGTCGGCGGCCAAGGCCGCCATTGAGCCGATTGTGAGGAAAAGAACCGCGAGCAATGCTTTGCGAACCATCTGTGTCTCCGTTTCCTGGTTGGAACTCCGGCGCGGGATTTGAGATCCTGGCGCCTGCGGACTGGACGGCAGTCCCTGCGAAAAAGTCTCACCGGGTGCCGTTGGAAGATCACGCGCTATCAGGTTAGACGACGATTCCTCGAGCCCAGATGCCTGCTCCTCACGGCGCACAACGTTGCAATCCCTGCATCTCACAGCCCGACGAACGCGAAGCCGCTATCATGTTCGCAGCGCATCCAGATCCAGCGCAAACTCATGGCCCCCACAATCTTTATCTCGGCAGGTGAAGCCAGCGGCGAGCACTACGGGGCCCTGCTGATCGAAGCCCTGAAGCGGCAGTTGGCGGCGCGGAATGAGCCTGCTGCCCGTTTCTTCGGCATGGGCGGGGAGCGGATGGTCTCCGCCGGCCTTGAGCGCGTGGTCCGGTCCGAAGATATGGCGGTCATGGGCATAACCGAGGTGATTCGCCACCTGCCGCGCATCTATGGCGAGTTTCGCAAGCTGAAGCAGTCCATTCGCGATCGGCGACCTGACGTCGCGATCCTCATCGACTTCCCCGACATTCACTTCAAGCTGGCCGAGGAGTTGCATCGACTCGGCGTGCCCGTGATCTTCTTCGTCAGCCCGCAGCTCTGGGCCTGGAAGAAGCACCGCATCAAGCTGGTCCAACGCTACGTCGACCGCATGCTGGTGATTTTTCCCTTCGAGGAGCCCTTCTACCGCGAGCGCGGCGTGCAGGCGGAGTTTGTCGGCCATCCCCTTGCCGAGCTGGCTCAGCCCAGCATCTCCCGCGAGCAATTCGCCCGTGAAAATCGGCTTGAGCCCGAACGGACATGGATCGGCCTGCTGCCCGGCAGCCGGCCCAAGGAGATCCGCGACAACTTGCCGGAGATGCTTGAGGCGGCCTGGAACCTGACCGATCGCGAAGGGCCCGCCGACCGCGTGGGAAAAGCCCACTGCGAGTTTGAGTTCCTTCTTCCGCTTGCGCCCACGCTGAACGCCGAACAGCGCGCCGAGGTGCTAGCCATCGTGGAAGAAAGCGGCTGCGGACTCGACATTCGCCTTGTCGACGATGCCCGAGCCGCCCTGTTCCACGCACGTGCCTCCGTCGTAGCCAGCGGCACCGCAACCGTTGAAGCCGCGCTCATTGGCAACCCATTTGTCGTGGTCTACCGGGTCTCAGCCCTCACCTACGCCATCGCCAGGCGCGTGGTCACAGTGCCCCACGTGGCCATGGCCAACCTTATCGCAGGCAAGCGCATGGTCCCCGAGCTGATCCAGAACGACTTTACAGCGGAAAACATCGTAACGGAAATCGAGCGTTTGCTACCCGACGGCCCTCCAAGAGAGTCCATGATGGAGGAGCTTCGGGCCATCCGAAAGCTGCTGGCGACCGGAAAACCCGATGCGGGCGGCGCCATCGAACGGGTGGCATCGATTACTCTGGACGAGATTCGAGCCGCTTCCCCGAAGGTGCTTGAAGGACCGAGTTGAACAGCCCGTGCAATCCTGATTCCGGCATGGCCTGATTCCCGCATGGCTCGATTCGAGTCCCAAAGGTTCCGGAATGGAAGGGCACGACAACATCTGTACTAAGAACGGCTGCGTAACTATGAAGGCTGCGATGCGTAAACAAAGATTTGAACCACTGATTGAATTGACTGGACTTGGCCGGTTCTTTCGCCGGACGACTCTTCTTCCCGCCATGGCCTCCGGCCTCGCGATGGCGCTCCTGGCCACCCTCCCGATGGCTGGGCAGGAGTTGGCCGTTCCGCAGCGCGTCGAGCGGCCGACGCTCAACATCACCGGCTACAAGATCGACGCCGAGATCGACACCGCCACCCATCACCTGGCCGCCAAAGCCACCGTCACCTTCACCGCACCGGAAAACGCCGACCTGGTCAGCTTCGGATTCCATCCCGCGCTCAAGGTCACCAAAATCACCGACGAGCACGGCAAACTGCTCACCGGCGACCGCTCTGCCGACGGCACCATCCGTGTCACGCCCGCCTCACCCATTGTCAGGAACACTCCGGAAAACTGGACCTTCGAATACGAAGGCGTGATCACCGGCAGCGAAGACGGCCCAGTCGAGGGCTTGAAGCTGGCTGCCATTCAAGAGCCGATCACCTACCTGCTTTACCCGGCGCGCTGGTTTCCCATGACCGGCTACCTAACCGACCGGTTCACCGCTGAGATCCACATCCGCGTGCCCCAGGGAATGAAGGTGTTTGGCAGCGGCGGCAAGGGAAAGCCCACCTCGGGGACGCTGGCCAGTGGCAAGCCAGGCGACCAGTGGGACTTCAACTGGAACAAGCCCGGATTCCCCGGCACCATCATCGCCGGCCGCTATGTGGAGCCCGCTACAGCCGGGGCAGCGAAGGTGTATCTCACCGTCAGCCATCAGGCCTCCGCCAACCAGTTTGCTCAGACGGCTGCCAAGGAATTCGACTTCTTTACCGACACCTTTGGAGGCCCCGAGTCGGAGCACCTGAACGTCGTCGAGCTCCCTGACGACACGCTTCCCGCTGTCTGGGCGCCGGAGCTGGCCGCCATTCTGGGCTCCCGCGTCGGCGATAAGAGCGGCGTCCGGCTACTCGCAAACACCATCGCCCACCAGTGGTGGGGATCGGAAGTAAGCCCTCGCACCCTCAACGACGCATGGATATTCAACGGCATGGCCCGCTACGGCGAGCTGATGTATGTGGAAGACGAGAACGGCCGAGGCGCGATGAACACAGCGCTTCAGGACGTGGCCGCGGGCGCGCTCGCCTACGACACGATTCCCCTCTCCAGCGCCGGGCGACAAAATCCCTTCTCCCCCGAATTCCAGTCCATGACGCTGGAAAAAGGCGCCATGGTCTTCCACATGTTGCGCTGGGAGATCGGCGACAAGGCCTTCCTCGCCACACTGAAGGGCGCCCTCAGCCAGTACACCGACAGCAGCATGCGCGCCTCCGACTTCATCAAGGTGGCAGAAGCCCAAAGCCAGCAGCAGCTCACAGCCTTCTTTGCCCAGTGGATCGACGGGACAGGCGCGCCCCAGTTCACCAACAAGTACGCCGTCTACCGCCTCGGCAACAACAAGGGCTTCCGCACCATCGGCGAAATCCAGCAGGATCTCGACCTCTTCCGCATGCCGGTCGACCTACGCGTTGAGACCGACGGCAAAACCGAAAACCAGAAGATCGACGTGGTGGGCACCGATACGCAGTACGTCGTGGACACCTTCGGCCGTCCGCGCCACATCAGCATCGACCCCGGCAATTGGGTGCTCAAGTCCACGCCTGACCTGCAGGTGCGCATCGCCATCCTCAAGGGTCAGCAGTTGGTGGCGCAGGGCGACCTGCCTGGGGCGCTCACCGAATACCAGAAGGCCCTCGAGGTGAACCCGAACAGTTCGCTGGCCAGCTATCGCATCGGCGAGCTGCTCTTTACACAGCGCAACTACCAGGCCAGCGTGAACGCCTATCGCGACGCTCTGCGCGGCGACGGCGAACCGCGCTGGACGGAGGTCTGGAGCCACATCGCACTGGGCAAGATCTTTGACATCACCGGCCAGCGCGACCGCGCCGTCAACGAGTACCGCCTCGCGGTGCAGACCAACGACAACACCCAGGGCGCAGTGAACGAAGCCCGCCAATGGCTGCAACGGCCCTACAAGCTGCCCGATAGCGACCAGTAGGCGGCCAATAGAGCAGATCCCTCATTTGCCACCCAAGCGCCGCAATGGTTCGCGGCGCTTGGGTGGCAGCTATTTGGCCGGAGGCGAGGGCGTGTGTGAGTTCGCGTAGGCGAGCAGCTCGGTGAAGCGAGGATCGCCCTGGAGCGGCTTCAGGTCGGGGTCTTCGGGCATGCCTTTGATGACCCAGCCGGCCAGACCATGGTCGACGGAGTCACGGAGCAGGCGAAGCGCGTCGTTGCGATCCCCCTCGCGAAGCTTGAGGCAGGCGAGGTTATAGGTGCTCAGCGCAGTGGCGGGGTTGGCGGGGCCTAGCACGCGCACCTGAGTGGCATGAGCCTGTGTAAGGAGCTGCTCGGCGCGGGCATAGTTGCCGAGGCGCGTGAGGATCTCTGCAAGGTTGCTCATGGCCGAAAGTGTGAGTGGGTGGTCTGGCCCAAGTACGCGTGTCCTTGCGGCAATCACCTGCTCTTCGAGCGACTGCGCCTCCTCCAGCTTGCCTTCGTCGGTGAGCACCGCGGTCAGTGTGTTCATGGTCCGGATGGTCTCAGGGTGATCGGACCCCAGGACGCGGCGTTTGGCTTCGAGGGTTTGGCGATCCAGCGCTTCAGCATCAGCGAACCGGTTTTCACGGTAGAGGACGATGCCGAGATTCTCAGCCGCCATCAGCGTGCGCGGTGAGTCGCTGCCCTCAGCTCGTACCAGGATGTCATGCTGCTCGCGGTCGAGAGCTTCCGCTTCAGACCATTTGCCCTCGCCCGTGAGTGCAAGAGCCAGGTGATTCATGGCCGCAAGAGTGTCAGTGTTGGTGTCACCGAGGGTGCGGCGGCGATAGTCGAGCACTTCGCGTTCGAGCGATTCGCCCGCGGCGGGATGACCTTCATCAATGAGCACGACGCCCAGGTATCCCATCGCGGCCATGGTGTCGGGGTTCTTTTCTCCGTAGCGCTTCGTGCGGACGTCAATAACACTTCGCAGGAGGCTTTCTGAGTCGTGAAGGCGCCCGCGGCGGTAGAGTATCCAGCCAAGCGAAGCCTGCGACTTGAGCGTCTCGTCGTTTTCAGCGCCGAGACGCTGGAGGCGGTTGCCGGCGGCCTTCCTGTAGAGCGCCTCGGCGCGATCGTACAGGCCGAGGTTTTCGTAGACCAGGCCCATCACCATCATCATTTGCGATTGCTGCTCGGGATCGCTGGCGAGGCCGGCATCGATCTGCGACGACGCCTTGTCGAGGATTTCACGGGCAGTGACCTGGTTGCCGCGAGCCTGGCCGGGATCGGAGACCTTGAACATGCCGGTCATGAAATTGGTGATGCGATTTGCGCGGTCGCGTTCGCGGGTGATGCGGCGGAGTTGGACGGCTTCAACTAAGGCGAATGCGGCGAGAAGGACGATGAGAGCCGAGGCGACACTTACGGCCAGCCGATGACGGCGAACATATTTGCGCGCCCGGTAAGCAACGCTTGCGGGACGGGCGAGGACCGGCTCATGGTGCAGATGGCGCTCAATGTCGGCGGCGAGCTCGGATGGGGTTTGGTAGCGGCGCGCACGGTCTTTCTCCAGCGCCTTCATAGTGATGGAGTCGAGATCGCCGCGGAGCTGGCTTGGGATTTGCCCGGGCTCGGATGCGCGTAGCGGAGCAGCGGAGCTTGCGAGCTGCCAGTCCGTGGCAAGGCGCATGCTGGGGCTGGGCGGATCTTCCTCGCGCAGTTGGCGCAGTACCTCTTCGAGGGCCTGCCTGCGCCAGTTTTCGACCTCGAAGGGAATCGAACCGGTGAGAATTTCGTAGAGGACAACGCCGAGCGCATAGACGTCGGTACGGGTGTCGATGTCGCTGCCGGCCGCCTGCTCGGGGCTGATGTATCCGGGCGTGCCCGCGATTCCCCAGACACCTGTGAACACGGAATCGCCCGCGAAAGGTGAGCCCGCGGCGGCCTTGGCCAGGCCAAAGTCGATCAGTCGCGGCGCGGGCTTGCCGTCGACTTCGACCACAAGGATGTTGGCCGGCTTGATGTCGCGATGAATGATCGCCTTCTGGTGGGCGTGCTGGACGCCCTCACAAACCTTGACGAAAAGTTCCAGGCGCTCGGGAATGGACAGCTTTTCCCGATCGCAATACTTCGTAATGGGCTCGCCGGGAACGTACTCCATCACGAAGTACGGTTGCCCGCCAGGTGTGGCGCCGGCATCGAAGACCTTGGCGATTGCCGGATGGTCCATGAGCGCCAATGACTGGCGCTCGGCCTGAAAGCGACGCAGGAGCGCTTCGTCGAATGCTCCTGACCGAATAAGCTTGAGCGCAACCTGCCGGCGGATTGGCTCGGATTGCTCCGCGAGCCACACCTGGCCCATTCCGCCTTCGCCGATTTTGCGAACAAGACGGTACGGGCCGATTGAATCGAGAGGTTGGTGCTCCTGATGAGCGGAGACTTGAACTCCGGGCCGCGAGAGCCCGTCGGATTGCTCATAGGCCGAAAGCAGCGATTCAATCTCATGGCGCAGCGAGCCGTCGGAGCCGCAGGCTTCGCTCAGGAACTCCGGGCGATCCTCCGGATTCCGCTTCAGAGCCGCATCAAACAGCTCCTTGATCTTCTCCCATTCGCCGGTCTTCTCCACTCAGGCTTCTCCCCACTTCGCGCGTGAGCCAAGCTTTGGCCATGCTCCAGTCGCGCTTGACAGTTGCCGGTGAAATCTCCAGGGCTGCGGCGGTTTCCTCCACCGTCAGGCCGCCGAAGAAGCGCATTTCGACGATTTGTTCCTGCTGCGGATCCCGTCGGGAAAGCCGGGTCAGCGCGTGGTCCAGTGCGACGACATCGACATCCCGATATTCCGGGAGACAAAAGCTTTCGTCTAATTCCACCTTGTACAGTTGCCCGCGTTTTGCGGCTGCGCGGCGGCGAGCATAGTCAACCAGAACTTGCCGCATCAGCTTTGCCGCTATGGCAACAAAATGCGCACGACTGACGCTGAGCGGCGGCCGTTCACCTGCCAGACGGAGAAATACCTCGTGAACGAGCTCCGTGCTTTGCAGCGTGTGATCGGGTCGTTCAGCCCTCAAGCATCGGTGGGCAGCGAGCCGCAGTTCCTTATAGACGAGGGGAATGAGAGCCTGCAGCGCCTCCTGATCCCCGCTCCTCCAGCGAACAAGCAGTTGAGTGGCCGAATCGGTCGATTGCGGCACGCGTATGCCCCCGGGGGTGATTGCTGGCAATGAAGATAGCTTTCCTCGAGGACGAAAGTCAACGCCGATGGAACCTGGCCGCTTAAACAGAGACATGGCCGGTCGAAACGCTTTTTGTGGAATCTCGAAAAAAGATGAGCTCCTTTTCGCAGAGATTGCGCAACTAGGAGATGAAAGCCGGAATAAGAGCGTGAGACGAAGGACCCCGGGGGAGCCCGAACCACGCTCTCGGCTTTCAATTTCACCCAAAGAGGAGGCCTCACCCATGAAACTGCATCTCGATTCGCCCGCAACCCCGTCGCGCCGCAACCTGGCGTCTCGCAGCAACCCCGTCCGGCTTGGCGTGCTCGCCCTGGCCGCAGTCTTCACCGCAACCCAAATGCCTGCTGAAAACGCGCCAGCCGTGACTCCACGGGCCGCAACACAGCAGGTCGCCGACGCCAATACCAGCTCTGTCCAGACACAGGCATCCAACACGACGGCCGCAGCTGCCGTTTCATCCGCTCCCTCGGATGCCGCGAAGAGTGAATCGAATGCCTTGCCCGAGGCTCCAACGGCGATGGCCGGCAACCAGGACACGGCTAGCGTTGCCATGCCGCCGAATGTGCGTGCAATGTTGGACGACGCCACCCAGAGAAGCCAGAGCCTTCAGACAACCACCAAGAGCAAAGGCGTCCAGCGGCCGGGGCAGTTGATCGTGGGCATCTGCGGCATTCCGCTGATCGCGTTTGGAACCTATGTCATGACGCGTTCGGTCAGCAAAGGCGCCGGTCTCAAGAACGCATTTGGCGCCGCGTTCCTGGTGCCGGGCGCGCTCATGTCGGGCTTCGGCTTCACTCTGGCCTTCAAACCAAAGAACAAGTAAATCTACGCCAACACGGATCGTTGTCGGGGGTCTTCGCCATTCGCGGAGACCCTCGCGCTCTTTTCGGCAACAGCAGGAAATTGCGGACGTGCAACTTGCTCCAGCTGGCCCCCGTGCCCGAATCCTCCCGTGCCATTTGGTACTCCACTCCTCTGCGTTCGCGGGAAATGCATCAGGCCGCACCGATCTCAATCCGCTCGCCAAGCCACTGGTTCCATTGGTCCTCGAGTGCGATTTCCCTCCCATCGGATCTGCAATACTTTGCACATTGAGGGAGGATAATCCCTTAACCCATTTATTATCAATTGCCCTTTTACGGGTTGCAAATTGCTGAACCAAGGGGGTTAGCCATTCCTGCGAGCTGCGCTCCGGGCTACCTCTGGGCCGCGCGGCTTGTATCCATTCGAAACACTTCTCTGTCTGCATCGTTGAGGGTTCCCGCAATGCTAAGTTTTTTGCGTACCAGTTCTCGCAGACTCTCGCTTCTGAGAGTGACATCCGCCTCGTTGTTCTTCCTGCTGCTGGGCGTCTCCAGGGTTTCAGCAGACCCCATCAGTCTCAGCCTCTGGTCCGCCCCCGGCTACACCGAGTCGGGCAACTGCTGCCAGACGGTGGTTTTTGATTACGTCTTCACCACCAGCGTCCCCTTCAACGTGGTCGATCTGGGGGTGTTTTCAGAGTCCTTTTCAACCAGCAACTCCCAGGACGTGGCCCTCTTCAACTCTGTTGGCACAGAACTGGCCGAGACCTGGGTCAGCCCCGGCGATCCGGCTTCGGGGGGATACACCTGGGCCCCCGTATCGGAGGTAACCATTGACCCCGGAACCTACGAGGTCGCCGTTAAGGTCAACGGCAACACCATGTTCTATTCCGACGGGTGGCCCGTGCCGATAGATGGCGTCACCTTTGTCAACGACTACTACAGCGGCGCGGACCCAAGCCTTCCGGTCTACGACGTGGGCCCGAACAACAACAACAACGTGGACCCAAATGGTTTGTATCCGAATGTCTTCTTCGGCCCGAACATCGAGGTGACGGCCACTCCGGAACCCTCGTCGCTGCTGCTGCTTGGCACCGGACTCATGGGCCTGGCCGGGTTGGTCCGCAGCCGGGCTCGCAAGAAGTAGCTCCCGCCCGACCCCCAACTCACAACCTTTGACCCAAAGCAAAACGGCCACCCCGCTCCCTGGGATGGCCGTTTCTGTTTCTGCTGACCTGGAAAGCTCAGTCGCTCTTTTACTTGCGGCGTCCCAGGGAGATCACCTGGAGTTCCACGCTAGCCAATCCTGAGTGCGTCATCTTCAGCTTATCGGCTGCTGCGTAGGAGAGGTCGATGATCCGGTCCTCGTCAATCAAGTCGCCCCGGTCGGTAATGCGAACCACCACCGAGCGCTTGTTCATTGAGTTGACCACCCGAACGATAGAACCGAAGGGGAGGGTGGGGTGGCAGGCCGTCATCGCGTACATGTCGTAGCGCTCGCCGCTGGCGGTCCGGCGCCCGTTGAACGGCCCTCCGTACCAACTGGCGATTCCACGCAGGGTATCGGCCCGACGATCTTCTTCTGCCTTCACCTTTGCCTGCTCCGCAGCCGTCAGTTGGGGAACATCTACCGGCGGAGGCATATCAAGCGGGGCATTCGGGGGAAGGGTTGCTGGTGGTCTCGAAAGACGCACATCCGCCTGCACGGTCGGAGTCGAAAAGTTCACGATCCCAGCGACCAGAGCAATCGAAGAAACCCCAGCCAGTACGCCAACCTGGATAGGAATTCTCAGGCTCATGTTGCGATTTTTTCCTCGTATCACCATCCACCCATTTTACTAAATCGCCAACCCTTTTCGCCCATTTTCGGGCTAGAAAAGCTAGGCAAAATGCCCGAAATCGGCGCATTATCAGGGCGATTTTGGCTAAACCCTGCGATCTCAGTTACTTAAGAATCGACTTCAATTTGCACCAAAACTAGTGCAAATTGCGACTTTTGCCCCTTATTTGCCCCCAAACCGTCCTCCATTTCGTCCGCAGCTCAATTCGTGTCAGTTTTGCAGATTAATTCGCCCATTCTGCTAGCTTGGAAAATCATGCCTCGGGTAGCGTTATCACAACATGTTTACATAAGAGTAAACACCCGAACGTGAACATTCAGACGAGCTGAAACCAACTTCAAAAACGCAGGCCGCGCGGTCGATTTTTCGGATCGCTTTAGAAAGGAGTAACGAGTGAAACTGAGCGCAGAAGGTTTGCAGTTGATCAAGCAGCAGGAGGGTTTTCGCAGCCGGACTTACCTCGACGTGGCCGGCTTTCCAACCATCGGTTACGGCCATCGGCTCATTCACCCAGGCTCGTTCCCCGACGGCATCAGCGAGGCCGATGCGGCCGAGATCCTCGCTGCCGACGTGCGCGATGCCGAGCAGGCGGTTGGGCGAGTGGTGGGCGTGCCGCTCACCCAGGGTCAGTTCGACGCGCTGGTCGACTTTTGCTTCAACCTCGGCGCTGGCCGTCTGGCCAAATCCACTCTGCTCAAGGTGCTGAACGACGGCCGCTACGCCGACGCCGCCGAGCAGCTTCTCCGCTGGGATCAAGCCGGTGGCCAGGAATGCCCCGCTCTCAAGGCGCGACGACTGGCCGAGCTCGTCCTCTGGAACCGGGCCAGCCAATCCGCCGCAGCCTGATCAGCGTCTTAGGCCCGAACCTCAATCCTCTGGGTGCCCCATCCTTTCTGCGTTCTTTGCAGAAAGGGTGGGATGGGAACAACGTTCATCCGCCTTCTTGCCACTTCAAGGCTTGCCCGCCGTCAGCTCTTCCACCACAAGCCGGTCCTCGGGCTTCAGATAGCCCTTCCGCCGGAACCAGTCCTCCATCGCCAACTGTAGCCGCTCCAGCGGAACCCGCAGCCCCGCCTCCAGCAGCCCATCCCCCACGGGAAGCGTGTCGTCAAAGACCGGATCGTTGGTGAAGTTGCGCATGGCGAAGTTGTCGATCCACTTGATGGGGCACGGAGTCCGCTTCCCTGCCCAGTCAACCCGTTCGATCGAGATCCGCCGCACAAACATGCTTCCACTCTAGCGGAAGAGCCATCGCCGCCGGGTGCCCCATGCTTTTCGCGGTCTTTGCGAAATGGGTGGGAAGCCGACACTCCCGCCCCCTACTTCGCCCCCTCAACAGCCTTCGCGTCCTTCCCCGTCTGCGCCTCCACGTGAAAGCGCTTGAAGTCGAAGTCGCGCTCGGTAAAGTGTTGCCGCACGCCTTTCACCAGCAGAACCCGCGCATCCACGCTTGCTTCCGCGCCGGTCGGCAACCACAGCTCCCCGTTCACCGGCGACTGGTCGAAGTGAAAGTTCGAACCCTTCTGAATCGTTGCCACCAGTCCCCCGGCCACACGAAAGCTGTCGATGAACTTCACGTCCATGTGCGCCACCTGGCGGTCGGCCTCGTCAATCCAAAGCGTGCCCTCCAGCTTCTTCGACGCATCCTCGACCATCCCATGCGTCTTCGCATCCTTGCGCCCCACAAAATCGAAGACGATCGCCGGCCGCCCCCGGTATTCCTCGCGCCGCGGATTGCGCACCTCCATCAGCTCAAGCATCTGCGTGATGCTCACCTGCTGCTGACCCTCGACCTGCTGGTCGGGCGGAGTCTTGTCCGCCTTCTCAGCCTCCTTGGTCACCCGCTCAGTCTCTTTCTTCTCTTCGTGCTCGTCCAGCGGCTTGCCGTCCTTCTTCACCTTTCTGGCCACTGCATGGCCGTTCACAAAAAAGACCTCGTATTCGCTTGTCTCGGTCTTCTTCACCCGCCCGTCTGAATCCACGTCCTGCAGCGTCTGCGCCGAAGTGTAGGTGTAGTTCTCGCGCACCTTGTCGAGCTGGCGCTGATGGTCGCGCACCTGATCGATCAGTTGCCGAATCTCCGGCAGCGGCGCACCGGCCGGGACTGCGGAACTCTGTGCTGTGGCCGTAACCGCCGCGGCCGCCTGCGCCAGCGAGGCAATCAAGACCCCGAGCAGCGCAACCGGGATCAGAGCGAGCGGTCTGCGATGCATAGCCATGGGAACCATCTTCTCAGAATGGACGTGAGGAGACTGCTGACGCAATCCGTCGGGCACCCGGCAACGCCTACCTAATCCTGGCAACGCCTACCTAATGAGGAATAAGGAGCAACGCACGGAGAATGATGACCCGGAGTACCGCGTCCGCAGAATGTTGCAAAAACTTGCAACCATCAACCCCAATGTTGCAAACATTTTCAATCTTGACAGGATTTGAGGTGGGGCTACGATTGAGGCACCGATCAGTGTCGGTTGCGCTGGCTTTGGCGTGACGTCTACTCGTCGTGCAGAGCAGTTCGCAGGCCCGCATAGGGCAGTCCGGGAGTAGTCGAAATGAAGAAGTTCTTCTTGATCGCAGCACTTTTGATTCTTGCGCCAGGGGGGTTTGCGCAAGTTACTGACTTCACTGTGAACAACTACTCATTCGAGACCCTCCCTGGGAACGCAATGAGTTCCTGCGGCGGAAGCTGTGTCTACGAGTATGGTCCAATCCCTGGCTGGAACGAAAACAACAATAACAGCGGCCAGCAGAACATCACCGGTTATTATGGTGCCGCTTCCGAGCCTAATCCACCCGCCTACGACGGGACCTATTTTGCATTTTCAAACGGTGGTACGATCTCCCAGACCGTTAGCCCAACGATTGTTGCTGGCGATACCTACGATCTTCAGGTCGCAGTCTTGTCGCGCACTGACGCCCCCAACGACGCTTTGGTACAGCTCGAGATCGGTAATACTGTCGTGGCGACGGCGCCCACCACAGGCACCAACTACAGTGGGACTTGGAGCCTCGAGAACGCAGTTTTCACCGCCAACGCCGGAGAAGCAGGGCAACAACTGACCATCCTGCTCAGCTCTAGCGGCGTTCAGGGCGGCTTCGATGACGTTACTCTTACTGCAGTTCCCGAAGGCGGAGCCTCCTCGCTCTACGTGCTCCTGGCCGGCCTTTGCTGCTTCGGAGCGATCTTCGCTTCGCGCAAGCAGTTCCCAGGCCGCGCGTAAAGACAACTCCTCATTCCTACTCTGCATCTGCAAGGAAGGGCGCCTCTTCGGCGCCCTTCCTGTTTTCGCTGCCTGCCGCCCGGCTTGCGGAATTCACCCGGCGGCGATGTGCTGCAACCAGGCAAAGGCCAGATTCATTTTGCCCAAAGCTCGGAACCCCTTACACTTGACTGGAGCTTGACGAGTTCAACAAAGAGGAGATTTCTCGCATGATTGGAATGCTGATTCAATGGGTTCTCTACGCGATTGCCTTGCTCATCTGCTCGCGCATCGTTCCCGGCTTCGTTCTCGTCGGATTCTGGCCGGCCATGATCGCGGCCCTGGTCATCGGCTTCCTCAACGCAACGGTCGGGTTTCTGCTCAAGATCGTTACGTTCCCCCTGAGCATCCTCACCCTTGGCATTTTTCTCCTGGTTATCAACGCCCTGATGATCATGCTCGCTTCGGGCGTCGTACGCGGCTTCCATGTTCGCGGATTCTTGCCTGCATTCTTCGGCGCAATCGTCCTCGCCATCCTTGGCATGGTCATCCGTGCGTTCACCACCCAGTCGTCGTCTTCGTAGGCGCGCGGCTGGCCTGTTGCTGATCTGAATTTGTCGGTCTCTTACTGCACCGTCGCCGTGGCATGGGATGCGCTTCCTGTCGCATGAAGCTTTGCCGCGCCCGAGGTGCCCGCCCCTACGATGTTCCCCGTTTTTTTCGGCACCGGCTGGACTATCGGTTTCAACGCGTCAGGCCCAGCCACCGTCGGGCCCGTCACAGTCTGTGGCCGGCGCATCGCTCCCGCCTCACTGAATGTTCCACTGGGCTGCGCCTGCGGCATTACAACAGTCTTCGCCGATTGCGCAGGCGCGACCCGCGTGTAAATCCCCCATCCACCGCCCGCCACCACCAGCGCAATTGCCGCGGCCGCCGCTCCGCGCGCCCATCCGCTCCGCATCCATCCGGCGTTCGCCGGCAAACTCTCGCCCCGCCCCGGCCAGGCCAGCAACCGCCCACGCTTCTCGGCCAGGCGCACTCCCGCCTTCACCCGCTCTTCCAACCCCTCCGGCGCAGGCATCCGCGCAATCATCCGCAGTGTATCGTCCACGCTCTGCACGCCCATCTCCCGAACATCCATCTCCCGCACCTCCGACATCCCAGTCTCCGCGCCACTCTCTGCTCGCCCGTTCCTAAATTCACTCATCGCTCACCCCCGCCCCGATCTGTCTTCAGTGGCTCGTCGTCCGCACCCGGCCGCTGACGAACAGTCCGCGCATGATCCAGCATTCCCGCCAGCAGGTTTCGCGCGCGAAAAAGCCGCGACCGCACGCTCGATTCGGTAATGCCCAGAACCTCAGCAATCTCCCCGCTCTGCATCTCTTCAAACGCTGACAGAACCAGCACCTGTCGCTCTTTCTCCGGCAGCCGGTCAACGCAACCCAATACCCGCGCGTGATGCTGTGCAGCCGCAGCTAACTCCTCGGCTGACAGCCCCTGCCACGGGATCACCCGCGCCAGTTCTGCCACGTCGTCCGTCTCTGGCCGGGTCTTCATCCGCCGCTTGCGGTCGAGCACAACGTTCCACACAATGCGGATCAGCCAGACCCTGCGGTCGCGCACCTCGTCCAGCCGGTCCTTGTGGCGCAGCACGCGCAGAAACGCCTCCTGCACCGCGTCCTCAGCATCGGCCGCGTTGCGAAGCACAGAAAACGCCACGCGGTAGAGCGTCGCGGCATACGTCGTCACCAGGGCCGCAACCGTCTCTTCCGCCGCAATGTTGCAGGCTTCTTCGTCCACCACGCTCGAAGGGTACTCCATCCAACCTGAGAATACTGCCTGGCCCGCGCTCATCACGAGGCCTTCATGCTGCAACACTCATGCTGAAACAGACGCAGCCGCGTCCGCCAGCGCTCGCCGCGCCCGTTCGCCGATGCGTAACCACCCACTCATGAAGAAATATCGGGTCCAAGGTCTCGATTCTGAGACCTGGGAGTGAACAATCCTCACCCGATTTCCGCCAAAATAAGAAAACTCGCGAAGCCCATCGGCCCCGCGAGTCCTTTCTTCGGAAATCAGCTGACTAGCCTCTAACCACTAATCACTAACCACTGCCCTTTACTGCTTCCCGCCCAACTTCTGCGCCGCAATCGATCCCGCCGCGCCTTCCTTGTCGGAGTCCTTGATCTTGGCCCACAGGGTCCGCGCCTGGTCCTGCTTGCCCTGGCTCACGTATAGATCGGCCAAGTCAAGCTGCGCCACATTGGCCGAAACCGTTGCCGACGGCTTCGCGGTCAGCTCGTTGTAGATGTCGATGGCCTGCTGGTCGCGCTGCGTGCGTTGGTAAAGACCCGCCAATGCGAGCTTCGCCAGGTTTGCCAGATTCTTGTCCCACGCGCCGGCTGCGGTCTTCAGCTCAGTCTCGGCCTGGGCGTTTTGCCCCAGTTCCTCGTCGGTGACCCCGGCAAAATAGTGGGCCTTGGTGCCCTCGGGCAACCAGCCATACTTGCTGGCTACATCGGCAAACTGCTGATTCGCTGCCTTGGAGCGCTCCGCTGCCGTGGCATAGGTGCCCGCTTCAACAGGCGCGCCCGGCTGAGCAAGCTGCGAGTCGTAGGTGTCCAGCGCCGTGCCCAGCGCCTTGTCGGCCGCCGAGGTCTGCATCGACCACCACACCAGCGCGCCCACCACCACCACCAATGCAATTCCGGCCGTAATCGACCACTTCACCACACCAGCGCGGTGGCCGCTCACCCAGCTCATACTGCTGGCGGTCGCCTGGGCAAAACTATCCTTTTTCAAGGCATGACGGGTTCGAGTGTCCACGGGGCTTCTTTCTTGTCCTTCGAGAATTTGAGCGGGACCAGAGTAACTGTGTCCTTACGAATTTCGTGGAGGGTCGCCGCTCCCTGTTGGTCGCGTCGACTTGAAATCCCCGGTTTCGGGAAACTTCTACTCTGGTCCCGCTGTAGGCTTGCAGGCGGGTCGGTACATTCAGCAGGCACTGCCACTGCAACCTTATTAGTTTATCAAGGCGCTCAGACGAGCGTCCACCGCGAGCCAAACCCGGATCGGCAGGTCAACTCCAGCCACGGCCAGCTCGGCGTCAGCTAAGCTATGGGGCTGTTGTGGGCCAGGGTAGATTTACTTCGCTTTCACACGCTCCGTGGAGGCAGGGTGAGGCGGTTTTTTCGTGTTGTAAAGATCGAAGATCAGCGGCCCTCCCCATACGAGAGCAACTACAAATGTAAGCCAGATCATACCCATACTCCTACCGCGGGATGGCGGGCAAGTTGGGCATTCGCTTCGGTGACATCATTCCCGGCTTTTGTGCCACGGATGATCACCACAATCAGGTTGTCCGTATCGTCCATCTCAGCGCTCACAATCTCTAAATTCTTCTACATTGAGACGAGCGTAACCCCCGGTCGAACCGCCGTCTGTCTGGAAATGCTCATTTGTGTCCGTGAGATTTAAGTTCGCGTCACTACCCGTCGCCCCGGGCAGCAATCTAATTCAGCGTTGATGGAAGGAGGGAAATACCCTGGTGTTTCGGTTCCTTGGTTCGTTCTCGGTTTGGCCTCAGCCCCAACAGTTCCTCCACTACATACGCACCTTCCGTGCCATCTGAGAACGTCACGATCAGGCCGTCCGTGCCGTCCATCTCAACGCTGACGATTTCTAAGTTCCTCAACATGGAAACGAGCGTAGCCCTTGGCCGCGCCGTCGGCTGTCCAAGATTGCTCACAGAAATGAGGAAACCAGACCGCAACGCCAACCCGGCCACCCACGTCTCTTGCCCTGCCGCGCCGGGAGCGATAGGCTGGATGCATGTACGAAGACTTTCACGTTACCGATCGGTGGAGCGGCGAAGACCTCCACTGCACCTGGAAGGGCACCATCGTTGCCATCGCCACCCGCCACGCCGATGCCGTGGATGTTCGTTTCGACGTCAACGGCCGGCCCATGTGGATCGCCCTGCCCAACGAAGCCTGGGTCGCCCAGAAGGCGCGTGCCGGCAAGGTGATCACCGATCAGCTCGCCGCGCAGATCGCCGGCCGCCATCTGAAGCAGCTCATCAATGAGGGCTACGACTCCAGCCGCGAAATCTACACCATGACGGTCGACGAAGTCCTCGCACATCTCGACGAAGTCGTCGAAGAAGCCACCGCGCAAGGCTCCATGCCCCTCCTGCCCATCGGCATCGATCACTAGCTCGGCAGCCTGCTATCCATCTACGGCAGCGGGAAGTGGAAGGATCCGCGGTCGACGTTCTGACCCCTGACCCCTGAACCCTGGACCCTCATTTACTCGTGCCTCAACGCATCCATCGGCTGCACTCCCGCCGCCCGCCGCGCCGGAATCCAACTCGCCGCCAGCGCCACCGCGAGCAAGAGCAACCCGCCTGCAACCAGCGTCGCCGGGTCCCAAGGCTGCACTCCATACAGCATCGACTTCACCAGCCGCGTAAGTGCCAGCGCACCGCCCACTCCGACGACAACGCCCACGCTCGCCAGCCATCCGCTCTCGCGCAAGATCATTCCACGCACCTGCCCAGGCTGCGCTCCCAGCGCCAGACGAATGCCAATCTCATTGGTGCGATTGGCCACCGAGTAAGCCATAATGCCGTAGATTCCCACGCAGGCCAGGGCCAGCGCCAACACTCCAAACCCCGTCGTCAGCGCGGCAAACATCCGCTCCTGCTGCATGGTCGCGTCAATCTGCTCCTGCTGGGTGCGAATGTTGATGATCGGCAGATCGCGATCTTGCTTCTGCACTACGTCTCGGAAAGAAGCCACAAGCCTTGCTGAAGCAAGCCGCGTCCGGATCATAAAGGTGATGCCGCCGACATGCTTTTGCTGACGGTACGGTGCGAAGAACTGCGGCGGCGCTGGTTCTCGCAGGCTTGCGTAAAGCGTGTCGCGGCAGATGCCCACGATCCGCGCCTGGTTCTCCTCGCCAAAGCCGATCTTCACCATCTTTCCGATCGGGTTCTCGTTTGGAAATCTCTTGCGTGCCAGGCTCTGGTTGATCACTATCACTTTTTGCGAAGTTGCCGCATCCTCCACGCCAAACGGCCGCCCCGCCACCATCGGTATCCCCATCGTATTGAAGAAGCCGTTCCCCACCACGTTGAAAAACTCGGCCTGGTCTTTCTGGTCGTCCTGCTTCTCTCCCTCTGGCAAAAAGAAATCGTTCCCCATGGTTTCGGCAATGTATGGCGTCGTCGCAGCCGTCACCGCCTCCACTCCCGGAATGGCGGCAAAGCCTTCCTCTAGCCGCGCATCCAGTTCCACATCCTTGCCCCCGGCGTAGCGCCTGGCCGGCGGATGCACCTCGAACAGGAGCAGGTGATCTGCGCGAAATCCGAGATCTATGGAATTAAGCGAGAAAACGGTCCGAAGAAACAGTCCCGCGCCGACGACAAGCAGCGTCGAGAGCGCAATCTGAAACGCCACCAGGAACTTTCCCGCCACTCCCCTGCGCCGCCGCGTCGTCGTCTGCGCGGCTTCTTTCAGGCTGCTGCTCACTTCGGCACGCGCTGCCAGCCATGCCGGTGCAAGCCCAAACAGCAGTCCCGTCACCAGCGTAACGCTCGCTGCAAATGCAAAGATGCCCCAGTCAAAATGGACATTGAACTCGTTGCGCTCCCATCCGTTGCTCATCAGCGCGGGAAGAAGGTTGCGTCCCGCATAGCCCAGCAGCAACCCACCCAGGCCGCCAATCCCCGCCAGGAGCAGGCTCTCAGTCAGCAGTTGCCGCAACACGCGCACACGCCCAGCGCCCAGCGCCAACCGCACGCTCATCTCCCGTTGCCTGCGCGCGCCGCGAGCCAGCAGCAGGTTGGCTATGTTTGCGCAGGCCAGCAACAGTACAAAGCCGGTCAGCGCCATCAGAACAGCAACAGGCTTCTTGAACATTCCTTCCGCCGCGTGCAGTCCGCGACTGCCATCCGACAACACCAGATGCGGCATCGTCTCGCCCGGCTTGACCTGCATCGTTGCCCGCACATCGGCTTCCAGTTGAGATGAGAGGACCGCTTCCGCTTGCGTGTCGTCCACGCCCGGTTTGGCGCGGGCCATGATGTTCACCCACCAGGTATCCGGGTCTTCCAACAGCGACTTGTCCCCCTTTGGATCGATCACCGGCAGCATCGTGATGGGAACAAATACCTCAGGGGAAACCTGAACCCCCTTCGCTCCCGTAAACCCTCGCGGATTCACGCCCACAATCGTCATCACCGACTGGTTCAAAGTGATGGTCTGGCCCAGCACCGCGGGCGAGCGCCCATACGCACGCTCCCACAGCCCATCGCTGATCACAGCTACCGTTCCTGCGCCGTACTCCGTTTCGTCGGAAGGCTGAATTGCGCGCCCCAACTGAGAACGCACACCCAAGCCAGCATAGTAGTTCCCTGAAACCATCTCGGTCTGCACTCGCTGCGCCTGGCCGGCAACTGTCGCGTTCATTCCATCGTTCTTGAAGGCGAAGAGATCCTGAAGTGACCGGTTTTGAGCACGCAGGTCCAGGTAAACCGGGTAAGAGAAGATGTTGCTGACCATTCCCCCTTCCGGCGCATCGTCAAAATCCCCCCACATCCCATGCACCGCTTGGTTCCCATCGCCATGCCAGCTCAGTAGGCGCAGTTGCTCCGGGTGCGGAACGCCCAGCCGGTCGTAGAGCAGACTCTTGGCAATAGAAAAGATAGCCGTATTCGCGCCGATCGCCAGCGCCAGCGATCCAGCAGCGATTGCCGTGAACCCCGGACTCTTGCGCAGGATGCGCAGCCCATACTTCAGATCGGCGCCAAGCTCATCCCACCACTTCAACCCCAGCGACGCGCGCATCTCTTCTTTGTGCACCAGCATTGGGCCCATCGCCACTCGCGCTCGCCGCGCAGCTTCCGCGGGCGAGTGTCCGGCGCGAACCAGGTCGCCGATAAGCTGCTCCAGATGAGACGCCAGTTCTGCATCCATCTCCGTCTCAAGCCGCTCGCGACCGAGAGCAGCCCGCATCCACGACCGTGGCTGGCTAATAACCCGTACAAACAATGCGCGCAGACTCATCGCTCCTCCTGATCCACTTCTTCACTTCTTCAATTCTTGGTGGTTCACCGCTTTTCTGAACCCTGTCCCCTGACCCCTGGACCCTCTCACGGCGTCGCGCTCAATATTCCGTTGATGATCCCGCTCATCCGATTCCAGCGCTCGGTCTCTTCGCCCAGACGCGCCCGGCCCAGGTCGGTCAGGGAGTAGTACTTCGCTCGCCGGTTGTTTTCGCTCTCGCCCCACTCGCTCGTGATCGCACCCTGGTGCTCAAGCCGGTAGAGCGCGGGATAAAGCGACCCCTGCTGGATCACGAGTTCTTCTCCCGAAATCTGCTGGATGCGCAACAACACGCCATACCCATGCAACGGCCCGAGCGACACCGCCTTGAGGATGAGCAGATCGAGCGTTCCCTGCAGAAGATCTTGTTGTTTGTCCGGTGCCATTGTTTTCCGTCTCCCGCTCTTCCCTAGTCCTTCTAGGAAAGAAAGTATCGCAGCTCTCCTAGATTGTCAAGGAGAGGCGGGGGAGATTTGGACTTTTGTAATGCGCCCCCAGCGTGGATTGTTTTTTGGGGGACAGGCCTCAGCGCCACCAGTCAGAGCGGAGCTCGACTTCTTGCACGACTTCAGTGGGCACGCCGGGAGTGGGAGACCAGAGCCTGAGACCCTCCACAGACGAAACCTTCTCGATCGGCTGGGTCCAGGAATGGAGTGCCAAGTCGAATAGACCCCAGTGGATCGGCATGAGTAGCCCCTGGCCTCCCAAGGCGCGAAAGCTGCGGACCGCGCCATCTGGGCCCATATGAATGTTTGCCCAGGCCGGGTCGTATGCGCCGATCTCGAGCATCGTCAAGTTGAACGGCCCGAACTGCTTACCTATTTCGGCGAACCCGGGCCACTCACCGGAGTCAGCGCCGTAATAAACGCGGTGACTCAGACCGGCGAGCACAAAGGAGGCCCATAGAGTTTGAAACCGATTGAAAAGGCTTCGCCCCGAGAAGTGCCGCGCGGGCAGCACAGTCACTGTCACCCTTCCAACCGCGATGCCCTCGGTCCAATTGAGCTCAGTGCAACGGCTGGGGTCTACTCCGAATCCCGAAAGTATTGCGCCGACACCGAGTGGCGTGATCCAGCGGGCACTTCGGGCGTTGTCCGATTGGGCCAGTTGCCGAATGGTCTCGGCACCCAGGTGGTCAAAGTGATCGTGTGAGATGATGACGGCGTCGATTGCCGGCAGATCGCCGAGCGCAATCGTTGGCGGGAAAAAGCGCTTGGGTCCAGCCCAAGTTGTCGGAGCTGCGCGCTCGTCCCAAAGCGGATCGATCAGAATTCTAACCCCGTCGATCTCAACCAGCGAAGAAGAGTGCCCGAACCAGGTTACGCGTAAACCAGACTGCGGGGACGTTGCATAGATCCCAGCGTCGGTGCTGAACGGACCAAGCACCGTTTTAGGCGACCGCTCCGCTGCTCCAAAAAAGAACTTGGGCATTGTCTTGAGCATCACGGAGAAGCTGCCAAGACTGGTGGGGATTGGGTTAAGGAACTTGCGGCCATCTTTCTCAGCTGCGCGAAGGGGCATATCTATTCGACGAGGGATGGGGCATCGAGGATCCCGAATTAGCGATTTGTAAGTTAGAGGTTAGTTCAGCAGACTGTTCTTCAGGCGTCAGGATCAAGAGGAAGTTAGATCGCCCGGCAGCCTCCCGACTTCCAGCGCAGCCCTGTCCCATTTACCGCATTCTGCGGCTGCGTCGTATGTACTCTGCAGAAATTCAAGCAGGGCAACATCGGGATCTGCGGACTGGCGCATCGCCTCATACGGCAGCACGAATTCGCCAAAGCCAGAGTTATACGAAGCGTCCACTGGCGACACAAGGAACTTCGAATACCCCGCCGGCTCCGGATAGGCATAGCTGTAAAAGAAAGGCTCGATGCCTGGAGCTCCAGGCCAGAATCCGCAACTGCTCACCTCGTGCGAGTAGGCGTCGCGCGTCACGCGATCGGCCAGGCCGGGCATGCTTGGGTGTTCCGGCGCTGGGCGCCCCGAGAAGCGTGTGCAAGCCAAGTCAAGCGCTCCCCAAAAAAGGTGGACAGGGCTCACCTTGCCGGTAAATCGCGCGCGAAACACGGTGAATACCCGCGTGCATTGCAGCAGCACGCGCCAGAAGCGCTGCGCAAACTCGGCATCGTAGGACTGATGAATCTGATCCCGATCGAATCGGACAGGATCTGCGATTTCAACCGGCATAGGCCAAATGCGAACCGGCACGCCAAGGCCGTCGAGCGCGGCCATCACTTGCCGATAAAACTCTGCAACGCTCATCGGCTTGAGGCCAAATGCCCAGCGCCCGCCTTCACCGGTCTCGACGACCAGCTCGTGTTCAAGAAAATCAAAGTCGATCTGAACTGACTGCCTCCCATGCCACATCGGCATCGTTGTAAGTCCACGAGCCGTCGGATAAAGCGTCACGTTCCAGCAATGGTTGATTGGTGGTGTAAGCGCCAGCCGGATCTTGCCCACAATCTGCACCCAGAGCTGAAGCGTTGCGCAGGTGTCACCCCATGCGGCCTGGGGCAAAGCCGGCCAAACGTCATTCGGGTTGCCCGAATCTTCGTGCTTCGCAATCGCCATATAACCTCGCGGCTACATGATAACGCGGGCCCCAAACGCAAAAAAGCCATGCCGCATTGGCATGGCTTTTTTGCTGAATATAATTGCCGGCGATCACCTAATCTCCCACACAGTCGCCCGTGCAGTACCATCGGCCCAGCGAGGCTTAACTTCCGTGTTCGAGATGGGAACGGGTGATCCCTCGCAGTATGGTCACCGGCAAATTGAGGCGTTTTGCGGGCGTTTGAGCCCGCAGCCGAGATCCTGACCCTGAGTATACGAAGGGGAAGGACCCGGCCGCCTTTTAGCTTGAAGGCGCTTGGCGGGTGGTTGCCCGCAGCCTGCCGCGGCGTCTGCGCGTGCTCCGAATGGTTTCTCTCGGGACAAGCAGGAACGCGGACTGCAATCTGGCGCCAAAAACTTTGCACTTCAAAGCATGTACAGCTTTCGACTTACAAAACTTTGCAACGAAATTGATTGGTATTACAAGGCTTGTTTTAGAAGAGCATCCGCTAC
>Ga0302282_1000275_pt1 | contig 40299 bp, 39 predicted proteins | sample III_Fen_E1_3_FD_198763 | JGI IMG/M metagenome (GOLD analysis project Ga0302282, IMG submission 198763) | Peat permafrost microbial communities from Stordalen Mire near Abisko, Sweden - III_Fen_E1_3 | ecosystem: Environmental > Terrestrial > Soil > Wetlands > Permafrost | place: Sweden: Abisko... | reverse complement strand
CTCAGCCCCGTACAAACCACCGGCGTATTCAGCTCCGAAGGCTCCATCTCCGCTCTCCCCATCGGCGCATTCAGCGGCCCAAGTTTCGCCATCGAAGTCGCCCAGGGCCAGCCAACCGCCATCGTCACCGCCTTCTCTGACCCCGCCGTCGCTGCCCGCATCCAGTCTGAGTTTTCTTCTGAGACCCTTCGCCTCTACACCTCCTCCGACGTCATCGGCGTCGAGCTCGGTGGAGCGCTCAAGAACGTTATTGCTATCGCCGCCGGTGTCGCTGCCGGCGTCGGCCTCGGCCACAACTCAACCGCCGCTCTCATCACCCGCGGCATCGCCGAAATCACTCGCCTCGCTGTGGCTTGCGGCGGCAAGCGCGAAACTCTCGCCGGCCTCTCCGGCGTCGGAGACCTCGTGCTCACCTGCACCGGCTCGCTCAGTCGTAATCGCACCGTCGGAGAAGCGCTCGGAAAAGGCCGCAAGCTGCCTGAGGTCCTCGAGAGCCTCGGCGGCAAAGTCGCTGAAGGTGTCCGCACCTCCCGCGCCGCCCTCGGCCTCGCCCGCCAACACAACGTCGAAATGCCCATCACCGAGCAGATGGAATTGATCCTCAACAACGGCAAGGATCCCCGCGAAGCCATCCGAGAACTCATGCTCCGCCCCGGCAAGCACGAACACTAATTCGCATTTCTCATCGGTCGCCGAAATTCACAGCGCCCGTCTTGAGCTTTAGGCATTCGCGCTGTTTGTGAGAGTTGCGGGTTAGCCCTAATACTGTTTAGTTAGTGGAAATGACCCGCGCGGCGGCTTGTAGCGCCGGTCTCCAGACCGGCTGTCGTGCGGGCGTCCCCGCCCGCACCTTTCCTTAACTGAACAGCATTGCGGGTTAGCCCGCTATTTCGCCCCAAAGAGTGCAATTCTGACCAGACAGCCCGGTTCGCTCCCTGCACAATTCATCTACGTCTGTCCCTGCTTCCTGGAAAAGGGCTTGCGGAGACCTCGCCTTCAAAGGAGAACCCAATGGTCAATGCCACCCTCAGCCTGCTCTTGATTGGCGCTCCGGTACTCCTCATTGGTATCGCCATGGCCTTCCGCAGATCGCTGCAATCGCGGCACGAAAACGCGGGTCCCTTTCGTGGCTACTTCGCCGCTATCGACGACCGATACTTTCTCCAGCACAGCAATCAGAGTGAAACCGAGGCCTGGGAGGACGAAGCCCATTCCCGCTTTACACCCTTTGATCTCCGCGAACCCGGAATCGATCAGTTCAGCGCAGGAAGTAGTCGGCCAATCGACCAGGATCACGAGTCGTATTGATACCCACCCGCATTCCTTAGCCCCTTGAGTATTTGCCTGCGGCCTCGCCCAGAAGCCGCTATACGGAGCGAACGTGGCCGCCTCCCCGGCATTCCCCTCTCTCCAACGGAATCCCAGGCTTCACCCCGCTTTTGAGGCCTGGGATTCCCCTTTTTTGAAAGCAATCCCCCCTCGACTGCGCACATAAATTCACGCGACCATCCCCCGCTCCAGAGCCTATAATCGCCGCGCGGCTTTCCCCCCTGTTCACCGCAAATTCCAACGCAGGAGAACGACCATGAAATTCATGTCCACCTACAGCATCATTCCCGGAACCGTCCAGGAATTAGCTGAGAAGTTCCTCGCCGGCGAGGCCGCACCCACCCCGGGAGTCACCCTTCTCGGCCGCTGGCACAAAGCCGATTGCAGCGGCGGATTCTCCCTCTACGAGACCGACAACGCAGCCCTGCTCCACCTCGGCGCCGCCAAGTGGGCCGATCTACTCGATATCACCATCGTCCCCGTCATTGAAGACGCCGAAGCCGGGGCCAATCTCGCCGCCATCTACCGCAAGTAAGTCCCAACACCCACACCCTCACGCAAAAAGAGCGCAGACTCAGCCGCGCTCTTTCTGCATTCAATCCGTCTCGGCGACCGCTGCCGCCAGTTACTTCTTTTCGCCGCCCGTGTGACCGCGTCCATCGCGCGATTCGTTCCCCTTGAACTGCGCCGGATCTCTGCGCTGCGCAGAGGCCTTCTCGCCTACCTTCGGTGCCGGTCCGTTGTAGCCGTGGTGCGGGTCAAAGGAATTATCTACATTCCCCTTGAAGTTCTCCGGACCGTGAAACCACGGGCCAACGCCAATGAAGACGCCGCCGTTGAACCACTCCGGACCATAATAGCCGTCGGGAACGCAGCTATACGGAGCATAGTCATAGTAGCCATAAGGACAATCCGGGGCCACTCCGACCTCTACCGAAATCTGGGCAGACGCCTTCAGCGGGGCTGCCACCAACATAGCGCCTGCAACCGCTGCTATCGCAAAAACTCTTAATCCATTCATCGATTCTCCTCGCTAGGGTCGACCCGAAACCTGTCTACCCTACCGTCCTTCACACTAGTCAGCCGAATCCCCCCAGTCTGAGCAATACGGGCCACCCAATTTGCCCCACTACGCGAACCGCTCCCTCAGATGAAATCAGGGCCAACACCGCTGGGCGCCCTATCCTTGCTGCGTTTTTTGCAATAAGGGTGAGAGACCACAAAGCCCCTTGGTTGCGCAAACCGTTCGCCGCGGTGAACCGAATGGCAGGTGCCCGCAGCAGCCTTACGGAACTTCTCTGCCTCCCGTTGCGTTTTACATCCAAGTCCTCCGTTTGCTGTACGATTGCCCCAACGCTCCAACCGCAGGAGTCCGCTCATGGCAGCCGCAGTATTTCCCGTGCCACCGCCCCATCCCGCGCCGCTCCTCGTCTCCGGCCTCGTCAAACACTTCGGATCGGTCAAAGCCGTCGACAACATCTCCCTTGAGCTGCACTCCGGAGAATGTCTCGGCCTTCTCGGCCCCAACGGCGCAGGTAAAAGCACTCTCATCCGCGCCATCGTTGGCCGCGTCGCTCCTGACGCCGGCGCCATCAGCATCTTCGGCGCGCCCGCAGGCTCCCCTGCCGCCTGCGCCGCCATCGGATGGATCCCCCAGGAGCTCGCCCTCTATCCCCGCCTGACCGCAGCCGAAAACCTCCGCGCCTTCGGCCGTTACTCCGGCCTCACCGGCAAGCCCCTCAGTGACGCCGTCGCCTGGTGCCTAAACTGGTCTGCCCTCGAAGATCGCGCCGACGCCCTCGTCCGAACCCTATCCGGCGGAATGAAGCGCCGCCTCAACATGGCCGCCGGCCTCATTCATCAGCCTCGCCTTGTCCTCATGGACGAGCCCACCGTCGGCGTCGATCCACAGTCCCGCAATCGCATCTTCGAGATGATTGAGGCCCTGCGCGACCGCGGCATGACCATCATTTACACCACCCACTACATGGAAGAGGCCGAGCGCCTCGCCGACCGCATCGCCATCGTCGACCACGGGCGCATCATCGCCCTCGACACCCACCAGGCCCTCATCCAGAACTGTTTCACCGCCTCCGCACAGGTGATCGCCCGCTTCCGTGACTCGTCCCCAGCACTCTCCGTCTGGGCCTCCACCCATGGCGGCTCCCTCAAGGACTCCACCGCCGAGTTCGCCATCGACCACCCCACCGATCTCGCCCGCCTCCTCGACTCCGCCGCCGCCGCGGGCCTCGACCTCGAAGATCTCGCCCTCCGCCGCCCCAACCTCGAATCTGTCTTCCTCCACCTCACCGGAAGGGAGCTGCGCGACTAATATGCCACAATTCCTCAACATCGCCCGCATCGCCCTCATCGGCCTCCGCCGCGACCGCTTTGCGCTCGCTCTCAGCTTCCTGCTCCCCATCATCTTCTTCGCCGTCTTCGCCATGATTTACTCCGGCCACGGTTCCACTACGCCAAAGATCTCCATCATTGTCGTCGATCAGGACCACTCCCAAGCCTCTGCCCAGCTTCTCCATTCCCTTCAGAATGAAGATTCATTGAAGGTCGCCACCGGACCTGAGCCGACGAAAGAAAACCCAACTCCCCCCGACTACACCGCCGCCTCCGCTGAAGCCGCAGTCAAGGCAGGCGATGTCCCCGTCGCCCTCATCATCCCCTCTGGCTACGGCCTCCATCCCATCTCCTTTGGTCCCGCACAACCCGCCACGCAGATCGAGCTCCTCAACGACTCCAGCGACATAATCGCCCCGCAAATGGTGAATGGCCTTCTCCAAAAAGCCGCCATGACCTCCATGCCAACCACCATGGCTCAGCAGGGCATGGACCTCACCGGCAGAAACATCGGTGGCTTCACTCCCGAGCAGCAGAAGCGCGTCGATGCCCAGATGGCCGCAATGCGCAAATATATGGCCGACCCCGCCAACGCTAACCGACCCTCGTCCTCCGGCGGAGGAGGCATGATCCAGGTCCACTCCCGCGCTGTCGTCGGCGAAAACAAGCCCAACCCCATGATCGCCTTCTACGCCGCGGCCTTCGGCGTCATGTTCCTCCTCTGGACCGCCAGCGGCGCCGCTGGCTCCCTCCTCGACGAAGCCGAATCCGGCACCCTCGACCGCGTCCTCGCCTCCCGCGTCTCCATGGGCACTCTGCTTGCCGGCAAAATGACCTTTGCCATCCTCCTCGCCTTCACTCAGCTCACCGCCATGTTCGTCTTCGGCTGGCTCGTCTATCGCGTCGATCTGCCCCACCACATCCCAGGCTTCGTCGTCATGGGCCTCAGCACAGCCTTCGCTGTCGCCGCATTCGGCATGCTCCTCGCCAGCATCTGCCGCTCGCGTGCTCAGCTCGGCGCGCTCTCGACCATCGTCATCATGTCCATGTCCGCCATCGGCGGCAGCATGTTCCCCCGCTATTTCATGCCCAAAGCCATGCAAACCGCCGGCCTCTTCACCATCAATGGCTGGGCCATCGACGGATTCACCAAAGTCTTCTGGCGCGATATGCCCGTCTCCGCCCTCTGGCCCCAGGTTACTGTCCTGGTCTCCACCGGCGTCGTCCTCTTCCTCATCGCCCGCCAAATCGCCCGCCGCTGGGACTACGCCTGAGGAGAGATTCAGCCAACCTTACCAAGCCACGCCGGCCTTAGAAAGAACAACAAAACGCACCCGGCGGCCACCACCAGCAGAGAGATTGCCGAAACCCCGCTTCCTGCCCCCGTGCTGACCACGCTCACGTTGTCCAGCAGCGCGCCTTCCTCGGTCTTCGTGTTGTTGGTAAACGTCAAAAACGCCGTCTGCGCCTCGCTTACCGTCACCGAGGCATCCTTCACAATGCCGCTCTTGTTATCGCCCGATTCCAGCACGAAGGTTTCCCGGTACGGCCCGAAGCTCACGGTCGTCGATGTCTCATTCCCGCGCTGCGAGCCAATCAGTTGAAAGCTCAGCCGGTACGTTTCACCCGGCTCCAGATCGATCGGCTTCATCGACTGCAACGTCGCCTGCGGATTCCCCCCGGTCCCGCCCAAATCCACGCAGTTGCCCGACTCCGGCGCAGCGCAAAGGTTCGCCTGCAAATCGCTTCCCAGCACGTCGACATTCGTTCCGTTCAAAGTATGAAATGCCCCTGCATCCTCAAGCGTCAGCTCCGGCTTCACGCCGTCAAAGTTCTCGCTCAACTCAGTGGTCGGATAACGCAGATAAACAGCTATCCCGCACAACACACTGGCAACAATCAGCAGGTAGAACCGTTTCACGTTGCCTCCACTCGCTTCGAGCGCTCTCTGCGCAGGAAGCCCCGAATCCCTTAATCCGCAGACCCTATACCCTATACCCTATTCCCTACATTCACCCGCCCGCTATTGCTCCCACCACCAGCAACGGTTCTTTCCCCTCAGCTACCGCCTCGGGCAACTCCTTGTCCATCTGCTCGTGCGACCAATCGTCCCCGCACGCGAAGAAGCGCAGAAACGCCCGCCGCTTCCCCGTCCCATAATCGCGAATCGTCCCGCCCAGCGCCGGATGCTTCTCCTCCAGCGCATCCAGCACCCGCGCAATCGTCACCGGCGCAGCCACTTCAAGAGCAACCTCGCTTCCCGCCCCCGTGCTCAGCCCCGCAAGCACCCGCAGATGATACGGCAGCACCACCCGCACCTCTCTCGTCGCTGTCCCCTGCGTCTCGATCTCTGACCTCTGATCTCTGGACTCTCGTCCCTCAGTCCCTTGTCCCGATCCCTCGGTCCCTAATCACTAACCACTAACCACTGCTCTCACAACGTCTGCACCTCAACGCTCAGCACCGCCGGCAGATCGTGCACAATCGCGTTCCAGCTCTCGCCACCATCCGCGGACGCGTACACCTGTCCGCCCGTCGTCCCAAAATACACGCCGCACTCGTCCAGCTTGTCCACCGCCATCGCATCGCGCAGCACGTTCACATAGCAATTCCTGTCCGGCAGCCCTTTGCTCATCTCCTCCCACTCGTTGCCGCCCGTCTTGCTCCGATAAACCCTCAGCTTCCCATCCAACGGGAAATGCTCCGCATCGCTCTTGATCGGCGCAACAAAGATCGTCTCCGGCTCATGTGCATGCACGTCAATCACAAATCCGAAATCCGTCGGCAGGTTCCCGCTCACCTTCTTCCACTCGTCGCCGGCATTGTCGCTACGCATAATGTGCCAATGCTTCTGCATGAAAAGCGTCTCCGGCCTCGACGGATGTATCGCCACATGATGCACGCAGTGGCCCACCTCGCCCGTCGGATCCGGCATGAAGTCTGAAACCAGACCCTTGTTGATCGGCTTCCAGTTCTTGCCCCCGTCATCCGTCCTGAACGCCCCAGCCGCCGAAATCGCGATGTACATCCGATCCGCATTCGTAGGATCGATGATGATCGTGTGCAGGCACATCCCGCCAGCACCCGGCTGCCACTTCGGCGCCAGCGTGTCTGTCCCATTCCCCTCCCCGCGCAACCCTGAGAGTTCCACCCAACTCGTACCTCCATCCATCGACTTGAACAGCGCCGCGTCCTCCACGCCCGCAAACACCGTCTCCGCTTCCGTCAGCGAAGGCTCCAGGTGCCACACCCTTTTGAACTCCCACGGATGCGGGGTCCCGTCGTACCATTGGTGCGTTCCCGGCACACCGTCATACGCAAACTTGTTCCCTACTACCGACCACGTCTTTCCGCCGTCATCCGACCGCTGCATCACCTGTCCTGACCACCCACTAGACTGCGACGCATAAATCCGGTCCGGATTCACCGGCGATCCCTTCACGTGATAGATCTCCCATCCCGCAAAGAACGGGCCCTTCACGTCCCATGCTGCTCGCTTCGCATCCGACTCCAACACAAACGCACCCTTCTTCGTCCCCACCAATACTCGTACTCCGCTCATAGCCGGCCTCCTTCTCTTCGAATCAGACTTTCACTAGTTGACTTCCTCACAACTTCACTCAATCACCGCTTTTCTGTTCCCTGTTCCCTGTTCCCTATTCCCTAACCACTAACAACCAATCACTGCTGTCTTCACTGCCCCTGTGCAACCTCACCCTTCGTCACCGCCCTGGCATGCACCACCTCCGGCAGCGTCTCGTCTGCCGCCGACCATGCCTCCAGGAAACGACTGTACCCCTCCCGCGCCGCCGCCGCATCCCCTCTTAGCTCCGCCACGCGCGCCAGCCCATACAGCCCAAACCCCGAGTTCGGCCTCTCCTTCAGCGCCGCCTCGTACGCCTCCTTCGCCCCTGCATAGTCCTTCACCCGAATCAGCACCGCGGCCTCGTTCTCGCCCACCGGCCGAATATAAAACGGCGGCTCGTGATATCCCAGCTTCTTCTCCTCCATCGCCGCCTTCGCATACATCTTCTTGCCCTCGTCCAGCTTGCCTTCCGTCACAAGCAGTCCCGCCCTCAGCTCCAGCGAAGCCACGCTCAGGCACTTCACCAGCGGACCGGACATCGCATCCGGCATCACCGGCACCATCGGCGGCTCATCCTTCTTCTTGGCCGCATCATCCTTCGCCGCGTCGCCTTTCTTTTCGTCCTTTTTCGCCGCGCTGTCGCGATCCACACGCCACAACCCCGCATCCATCCGGTCCGACGCCTCCTGCGCCTCCTTTGCATCGCCCGCTTCCAGCCCCTTCATCCCCTTCGCATACTCGCCCAGTTCAGCCGCCAGCCACCGCAAATTCTCCGTCTTCTCGCCCTCACCCAAATTCGCCTGCCCCAGCATCGCCAGCACCGCGTCCCAATCCCCCACCCTCAGCGCCACCGGCAGCCGTTGCCCAATCCGCGCCATCTGGTCACGCGCACTCCAGATGTACAGCGTCGCCGAAAGCCGTCCCCGCGCCGCCGACAGATGATCGCTCAACGCGCTAGCCTCCTTCAGCTTCCCCTGCTCCATCAGGTTCGCGATCGCGTACATCAGGTTGTGCACGAAGTTCCAGTCATCGTCCGGCGAGACATGCGAGTCCGCCAGGTACTTCTCATCCACCGCCATCGACGCCTCAAACCACTTCTCCGCCTCGCCGTAATTCCCCGTCCGATAGAAGATGTGCCCCGGCATGTGCACCATGTGTCCCGAGTCCGGCGCCAGGCTCGCCAGCAACGCCGCGCTCTTCAGCGCCAGTTCTGGGTGATTCCCCGGCTCCTCTGCATGTATCCAGTAGTGGTTTGCCGCCGAGTCATTCGGCGCATCCTTCAACACTCCCTCCAGGATCGCGATCCGATCCTTCTGCCCATCCTTCGGCTCGCCCTTGTCGTCGAACCCATCGCCCACCGCGCCAGCCAGAAAGATCTTCGCCTGCGTATCCTGCGGCGACTTCTTCACCAGCTTGCGCAGTATCGCAACCTGCTCGCTCCGGTCGCCTTCCTTCGCCCGCGACTCCGCATCCGCCGCCTCAATGTAAAGCTTGTCTGTCGCGCTCGCGTGATCCTTCAGCTTCATCGCTTCGGCCAGCGCCTTCTTCCCATACACGGCATTCCCCTCGTCGCCGCGCATCCCCTCCGCCTCTGCCAGCCCCCACCAGCACATGGCGCACTTCGGATCAACCCGTATCGCCTGCTCAAACGCCTTCGCGCTCTCGTAATCCCAGAAGTCGTGCAGCAGGCTCAGCCCCTGGTCAAACCACGCCTGCGCCTCCGCGCTCGCCTTGATCGTGATGTGGCTGTTTCCAATCCCCGTCATCTTCACCGGCGCTGGCAACTGCTCCGGCGCAATCACCGGCGCCATATCCGCCATCCCCGGCATCCCTGCCATCCCCTGCGCCCCCGCCGTACAACACCCAATCCCCGTAGCCAGCACGAACGCGGAAGCGAGCCCGATGCCAGAGGTGAAGGCGAACTTCGAAGTGATCGCAGATTTGGAAGTCGGCATCCGACCACCAACCATCCCCGGCCACGCCCTTGTGACCGCACCACAATACACACGCAATTTGCCCTGAAGATTCTCCGAGGAAGGGGGGAAGCCAACAGCTCTCATTCAGGGAATATACCCGACTCCCCGCACCTCATTCACCCTCAAAATGAGCGCTCATCCTGAAAGGGAACAGACGGTCAACCTGACCAGAGTGCCGAGCTTAGCCGCAGCGAACGCATAAGATGGATTCACCCATGAAATCCACGTTCGGCGAGAGCATAGTCGCAGTAGTGATGGCCAGTGTTGCTTCAGTCTTCGCAGCAGTTCTCGCATTCGTGGGCGCGGCCTGGCTCTGTTCTGCATTATTGAGCGGCGAAATGGGCGAGTGGGGCCTTGTTGTTGCGCCTCCCACCGCCGTCATCGCAGCAATAGTCGCCTTCGCGGCTGTCTTCCACAAAATCCGCAGTTACGGCGATCCGCCGAACGATCCCCGAGTCTGATCGCTCTTCCCTCGCCCATCAGAAGCTAGCAGCTAGCGGCTGCCCTTCCACGGGTCCCTCAGCAGCGACCCCAGCCCCAAATCATTCCCGAACCGCTCCACCTCAACTTCAGCCATCCTGATTGCTTGCGCCATCCCCTTGAACGCCGGAACCGCATCCGACCCCATAATCTGCGGCGAAACAAACAACTGCACCCGGTCAACCAGCCCGCCCGCCAGCAGCGCCGTGTTCAGCCGCGTCCCCGTCTCCGTAATCACTGTCAAAATCCCTTCCGACCCCAACTTATCCAGCACCTTCCCCAGCGGAACCCGCCCCGCCTCCGCCGGCAGCACCTCCACCCGCACACCCTGCTTCTCCAACTCGCCAATCTTCCCCCTGTCGCTCGAAACCGTAAACACCACCACGTCGCCGTCCGCCGTCTTCACCATCTTTGACTCCAGCGGCATGCGCAGCGCCGAGTCCAGCACCACCCGCTGCAGCTTCCGCCGCCGCCGCATCCCGCTCCGGTCCGTCAGCAGCGGCCCATCCGCAAGCACCGTATCCACGCCCGTCACCGCCGCGTCTGCCGCCCACCGCAAGGGCTGCACTGCCGCCCGAGAAAGCTCGTTCGTAATCCAATACGGCTCGCCCGGCTTCTGCACTCCCGGCGGTGGACCAATCCTTCCATCCAGCGTCATCGCAACCTTCATCAGCACCAGCGGCCGATTCGTTGTCACCCAGCACGCGAACCCCTCGTTCAATCGCCGCGCCTCCGCCTCGCGCACGCCCATCTCCACCGCTACCCCAGCCGCCCGCAGCGCCTCTGCCCCATGTCCTGCCACCTTGGCATTCGGATCCGACGTCGCCATCACCACCCGCGCCACGCCCGCCCCAATCAGCGCCTGTGTACACGGCCCCGTCCGCCCCGTGTGGTTGCACGGCTCCAGCGTCACATACACTGTCCCGCCCTTCACCCGCTCCCCCGCATGCTGCTGCGCTTCCTTCAGCGCCACCACCTCGGCATGATCCAGCAGGTCGTACTCGTGCCAGCCCTCTCCCACCACCTGTCCACCGCGATCCAGCACTACGCACCCCACCGCCGGATTCGGGCTCGTCACGCCAATCCCCCGCCGCGCCAGCTCCAGCGCCCTCTCCATCCAATACAGGTCTTGATCTGTTTGCGTCATGCGCTCCGCCCCTGCCCCGTCCATGCTCGCCCGCTCTCGCGCCGTCACAATCCCAATCAGCCAGCGCCCGCCGCTTCACCACTTCACTTTTTCACTCTTTCACTGCGTTTCCGTCCACTGTTCGCTTTTTCACTACGTCATTACTTCACTTCTTCACTGCTCTTCTGCCTCTTCGCCTGTCGCATCCGGTGGAAGAAGAACCAGCTCACCAACAAAAACGCCAGCCCCCCGCAGAGCAAAATGTTGAGTACCGGAAATCCCTGAAAATAAGCCACCACCATCCCGCCAAAGATGGCCAGATTCGCAAACATCACTTGATCCTTAAGCTTCATCCCTTCCTACCTTTCAGCCCTTGGAATCGACTTCATCGTCGTTTCGCGGCTCTTCTGACCCCTGAGCCCTGAACCCTGGCACTATCGGCAACTCCCAAGTGTAACCGCGCCGCCGCCCTCGCCGCCCACACGAAACGCACGGGCTTTAAGGACCACCCGTCTTGTTCATGAAGAAGGATGCGTCAAAGCTCCCGAATCGAAGCCACCGGATCGGCATGCATCGCTCGATGCGCCGGAAGATAGCAGGCCAGCACCGATATTGCTCCCAGCAGCGTCATCACTCCAATCACCGTCATCGGATCGTCGGCACTCACTCCATACAACAGTCCAGCGATGAAGCGCGTCAGCCCGAACGCAACAGCCAGCCCAAGCGCCAGTCCCGCCAGGGTAAGCCACATTCCCTGCAGCAGCACCAGGCGCAGCACATCCACGCGCGAAGCACCCAGAGCCATGCGCACTCCAATCTCGTGCGTCCGTAACTTTGTGCGGTACGCCACCACCCCGTAGATGCCGGTAGCTGCCAACAGCAGCGCAATCACCGCGAAGATCGCCGCAAATGTGCTCTGCATGACTGCAAAAATCCTCGCCACCTGCGTTGTCTCACGCATCGAGCGCACATCGAATACCGGCAGCCTTCCGTCGATCTCGTGGATCGCCCGTTCCACCGATGGCGCCAAATCCATCGGGTTGCCCTTCGTTCTCACCTGGACGATCGTCTCGTTATCTGAGTCCTGAATGAAGTTCATGTAGACCGTTGACTCAAGTCGCTCATTCATGAACTGATGCTTTGAATTCTTCACCACGCCAACAACAATAACCGGGTGACCCCAGATCGAGAGCTTCTTGCCTACCGGATTCTGGCCGGGCCAGAAGCGGTGTGCGGCCGTTTCGTCCAAAATCAGTACCCGCGGCGCCTTTTCGTTGTCATCCTGAGTGAAATCGCGACCCTCGATGATCGGAATGCCAAGAGTCTCAAAATACCGGGGCGTAACATCTGCCCTGCGCACCTCCAGCGATTCATGGGGCCGCGGCACATACTCGGTCGGGTAGGCTTCGGCCGTTTTCCGGGTAAAGCTCATCGGAACCCAGTCGGTGAGCGATGCAACCGTTACCCCCGGCATTGCGGACACGCGATCCAGAATCTTGCGACGAATCACCGCCGCCTCGTCGTTGCTGTAGCCGGCGATATTCAGCCCAACCGACGCGGTCAGAATGTGGTCCTGCTCGAACCCCGGATCTCCGTCGGAGATATTGTGCAGAGTCTGCAGAAACAGGCCGGAACTCACAAGCAGCGCGAGCGAAAGCGCGATCTGGACCACTACCAGGCCACTGATCAGATGGCGGTTGCGAGAGCCTCCGGAGACGCTCGCCGCTTCTTCCTTGAGCACCTCAACCGCAGGCACATTGGACGACCGCCAGGCTGGAAACGCCCCGCAAAGTCCGCCCGCCAATATCGACAACCCCACGATCCCGAGCACCACGTTATAGTCCACCATTCCGCTCAATGCCATCGGGTTAGAATTGGGCGGAATGAACCATCCGAATGCTTTTGCGGTCCACGACGTGAGTAGAAGTGCTACCGCTCCGGCGCAGAGTGAAAGAATCGCCCCCTCCAGCAGCATCTGCCTCATCAGCTGCACACGGTTCGCGCCCAGCGACAGCCGGATCGCCATCTCGCGGCGGCGCGATACAAATCGCACGAGCGTCAACGTGGCCACGTTCGCACACGTCAGCAGCAGCACCACACCGGCAATGGCCAGCAGTATCGGAAGCGTCTCCGCCATGTAGCCGTTCGCGCCAAACGGCGAGCGCCACATCGGGTCAATCGTGATGGTGTTGACCCCGATGTGCTCGTTCGGATAAGCCGCCACCATCCGTCGCATGATCGTGTCCAGATCCTGCGTTGCCATCTCCCGGTTCACTCCCGGCCGCAGCCTTCCCACCACGTTCAGAAAAGGCTCTCCGCGATTCGTCATGCGCCAGCTATTTGCTCCAACCGGATTCAGCGTCAGCCATGCATCCTCGCGAATCCCCGGCATGGCTCCAATGAACCCCTCCGGAGCAACACCGACAACTGTCACCGGATGCCGGGCAATCTCAATACCCTTGCCAACAATCGCCGGGTCAGCCGCATAGCGGTTCTTCCATAACGAGTAGCTCAGGACCACATAGGGAACGGCGTCCGGTCGTGTCTCCTCTTCCGGTAGAAAGAATCGCCCGAGAAGAGGCTTGATGCCCAGCATGTTGAAGAAATTCGACGAGACATTTGCAATGTAAATCCGCTCTGGCTGTCCGCCGCCCGTCAGCGTGAGCCAGTCATGGTTGTACCCAATCAGCCCGCTCAAGCTGTGATTCTCATCCCGCAGGTCGCGATAATCGGGATACGACAGTGGCGGAGACGGCGAGATATTCCACTCCCCACGCATCACTGTCACCAGATTGCTGGGATCGTGCTCTCCCGGAATCGGATGCAGCATCGTGCCGTCAATCCAACTCAGTACTGTGCTGTTCGCGCACATTGCGACCGCCAGCATCGCCGTCGCGGTAATCGTGAACCTCGGATTCTTGCGAAGTTGCCGCAACGCAAAGCGAACATCCCGAAGCAGACCGGCCATAGCCGCCTCCCATAGGAACTTTGCTCTTGGGGAATAAGAGTATTGCGCTACCTGGATGCACGCAGTGCTCCAAAGCACTCCAAACGTAAGTCCACGGCCTGCAATAACTTGACCGTACCCTCCGCACTTGGCTCCCGCTCCCGGTCCGTCCGCCCGCGATCCGGGTGTCCGTTTTCGAACAGCTCTGCGGAATGACCGAGGTATCAAATTGGTTGCGGAGAGGAGATTCGAACTCCTGATCTCTCGATTATTGATCGAGTGCTTTCAACCACCTAAGCTACTCCGCACTAAGCTCTTCCTCTACGGACCAAACACTGGAGCCGAAAAGCGGATTCGAACCGCTGACCTCCTGTATACCGGGCAGGCGCTCTTCCAACCTGAGCTATTTCGGCCTGAACAAATGGTGCGGACGGCAGGACTCGAACCTGCATAGAGGTTCTTGACCTCAACCCGCGTTCGTAGCGCGGTGGCTCATCCGTTTCACACCACAGGTGCGCAACATTTGGTCTGCGCGGAGAGATTTGAACTCCCGTAATCTCGCTCCCAAAGCGAGTGCCTCAGGCCAGGCTAGGCTACGCGCAGACATCCTGGTGGCTTCGGCGGATTTCGAGACCGCGACGCTCACGCCTTCAACTGAACGCTCGCGCCCTCTGAGCTACGAAGCCAATATCTGGTGGACCTGGGGAATATCGATATCCCGGCCTCCGCATTGCAAGTGCGGCGCTCTGCCAACTGAGCTACAGGCCCACATATTGGAGGGAAAGGAGGGAGTCGAACCCTCTAACACGTGATCCACAATCACGCGCCGCACCGTTTGGCTTCAGTCCCCTTAAATCCAGGAGCCGGCAAAGGTAATTGGAACCCCAACCTCAGCGGTTAATAGAACCGCCGAGCTGTTCAACCGGCCCCATCTTCATCCGCGAACGGCAAAGCGCCAGTCGCCATCGGAGTCGGCATACAAGTACCGGCCCCACTCATTCACCGCAAGTCCCATCGACCGCAGAATGAACCTGCCCGTGTGAACGCTTGCCGGCAACGGCCTGCGCTTGAGCGGCATCCCTGCCTCTTCCGGCGTCCTGTCTGCTTTCCGGTGGTTGTCCTTTCTGCAACACGCCACCAGGTTCTCCCAGGAGTTCTTTCCTCCCTGCGATCTGGGAATCACATGGTCAAGGGTCAAGTCGCCCCCACGAAACTTCTCTCCGCAATACTGGCAGCGGTATCCATCCCGCACCAGGATGTTGCGGCGCGTGGTCACCTGCATCCGCAGAGGAACATGCTTGTACACCACCAACCGAATAACGCTCGGCAGGTAGATACCCGGATAGATCAACTTATTCGTAGCTAACTCCACCACAGCTTTCCCTTTGGTCACAAGCTTCAGCGCTCGCATGGCCGGAATGATGCGGAGGGCCTCATACGATGCATTCAGTTGTAGTACCGGTCTTCGCATCAAACTCATTTCCCTCCTCCTTTCACCCGAGCACCTTCTTATGGAGCCCCATTGACGCCTCGAACGCCAATCTTGTGGTTACGAAACACATGCTCATCCCGTTGAGCTAATAGGGCGTCGCGTCAAGCATTCCTTTCCCTCAAGCATGGAGCGGTGAGCGAGACTCGAACTCGCGTGTGCGGTTTGGAAGACCGCCGTACTTGCCGCTGTACGATCACCGCTTGGCCACCCCAACGATCAACGACCAATCGTCGGTGCCCCGCGAACTTGGCTCTCGGAGGGGGATTCGAACCCAATCCATTCGAGGCTTCAAAGGCCCCTGGCCTGCCATTTAGCCGATCCGAGAAGATACGCAACGCTGGCTCCCAGCGAGGGATTCTAACCCCCATCTGCAGGTTCAGAGCCTGCTGTCCTCACAGTTAGACGATCCGGGAACAACTCACAATGTGTGGCTCCGAGAGTCGGATTCGAACTGACGTCTCGCTTCTTAACAGGAAGCCACTCTACCGCTGAGCTATCTCGGATCAGCGCCATAAAACTAAAAACCCTCTGGCCAATTGGCTCAGAGGGTAAGTGGAATCCAATTACAGAATCCTCCGAGCGATCACATAGGTGCACCCTGCAACGGTTGCGCCGTCGCTGGTGTAAATCCGTGATTGACTCGACTAATCATTGCACTTACAACTTAACTCGGAACGGGACCGTAAGTCAACTGTTCCGTCGCAATTATTTCTATCTTCCATTTTTAGATTTGTGGGTTGTCCACTTCCCAACCCGCTCTCAACATCGCTTGTGCAGGACCTGGAGCACCACGGAGTTTTCTTCGCCCGCGATACTCCATTCCCTGTTCCCAGGCCCTACTCGGCCGCCCGGCCTGGGATCTCATGCTCAACTGAAAGCTGCGACAGCCTAGTTGCCGTGCGGTGCGCGGCGCACCGAAACGATCACTCCATCCTGGTTTGCCAGCACGAAGTTCCCTTCGATCTGACGCCACTCATTTCCCGCTGGCGGCCTGCGAAGATGGTTCTTCTGATAGTCAACCTTGTCGCCCCTGTTCCAGTCGTCCTGCTGGATCTTCGCGCCCGCCTTCCATTCCGAGTGTTGCTTGTAGGTGTGGTTGTCGCGTTGACCCTGGTCCTGATGGTCCTGGGACAAGCCGGGCATGCTGGCCAGGGCCATTGCCAAAATGGGGAGTGCGAATACTGCGCGTATCGTTTTCATCTCTTCTCCTGAAGAACTGGTTGGACAAACGGTGGGATTTCGGGACCAGCAGAAATGCGCAACGCTGCTCCCTGCAACTCGGCATCGTGGCAGGCAGCCCGTGCTTGGGCACATCGGTCGAGCTGCGAGGTCAGAGTGCGGGAAGATGAATATTCAGCCTGTTGCAAATGAAGAGAATCAGGATAGCGCCCAATGTGGAGAAAATTAGGCCGGCTGGATGGTATCGCTCGTTTCTGGGGCGGAAGAGCAGAGAGGTAACGCCGCCGCCAATGAGCGACCCGATAATCCCCAGCACGATTGTCCACATCAGGCTCAGGTGCTCATGCATCACAGATTTCCCGATAAGCCCTGCGAGTAGCCCAATGATCAAATACCAGAGTAGGTGAAACATGCTTTCCTCCATGTCTTGCCTTCTGCCGGAATGTCCATTCCTGGCAGATCAGTCCAAATCCTACCGGCGCTCATGTGGATTGCATGGTCAAAACAATACATCCGATCAACCTGCCATTCGAATCCACGCTCCCTGCGGCGAGGTCATGCGGCACACCCCGTACCCCACGCATTCGCCCGAAACTCGATACCGTGCCCCATCCCTACCCAGTGCCCTAAACTCAATGATGGAATGATTAGTTTCTTCGGAAAGAAAAACCCACAGGATCAGGACCGGACGCCCGAACCGGACGAGCAGCCCAAGGCCAGCTTTTTTGACCGCATGCGCCAGGCCGTATCGCGCACCCGCGAGTCGCTCGGCTCGCGCATCGAAGGCATCGTCGCTCTAACACGAACCGTCGACGAGTCCTCGCTCGAGCAGTTGGAATCTGCGCTGCTCACCTCGGACCTCGGCGTCGCCACCACCACCGCGATCATCGACAGTCTCCGCGACCGCGCCAGGCGCAAAGCCATTGAGGGCGGCGCTGAGCTCCGCGCTCTCCTCAAGGACGAACTCAAGGGCATGCTCGAGCGCCCCATTGCTGACCACCCCGCAGCCGCCAAGCCCGCCGACGGCCCTCTGGTCATCTTCCTGGTTGGCGTCAACGGCACCGGCAAAACTACCTCCGCCGGCAAGCTCGCCGCCTGGTTCCGTGGCCAGGGCCTGTCCGTCCTCCTTTGCGCCGCCGACACCTTCCGCGCCGCCGCCATCGAACAGCTCGAAATCTGGGCCAGCCGCTCAGGCGTTGAGATGGTCAAGACCAGGCAGGGCGGCGATCCGGCAGCAGTCCTCTACGACGCAGCAGCCCGCGCCAAAGCCCACGGCACTGAGGTCCTCCTCGTCGACACCGCCGGCCGCCTCCACACCAAAACCGGCCTCATGGACGAACTCGACAAGTTGCGTCGCACCGCTGCCAAGCTCATTCCCGGCGCGCCGCACGAAGTCCTCCTCGTCATGGATGCAACCACCGGCCAGAATGGCCTTCAGCAGGCCCGCCTGTTTACCCAGGCCGCAGGCGTCACCGGCATCGTCCTCACCAAGCTCGATGGCACGGCCAAAGGCGGCATCGCGGTCGCCATTGCCCAGGAGATGGCCCTCCCCGTCCGCTTCGTCGGCGTCGGCGAAAAAATGTCCGACCTCCTCGAATTCTCTCCCGAAGCCTTTGTCGACTCGCTCTTGGGTTGAGGGGTCTTGTATTTAGTCCCTTAGTCCCTGACCACTGTCCACTGTCTTTCGATCTCTGATCTCTGATCTCTGTAGACTGTATCCATGTTCACCGGCATCATCGAGCAAACCGGAACCCTCGTCAGCCTCACCAACCGCGGCGGCGTTCGCCGCATCACGGTCGAAGCCCCCGGCCTCGCCGCCCGCCTCCGCGAAGGCGACTCCCTAGGCATCTCCGGCGTCTGCCTCACCGCGCTCGACATCCACCCCACCCTCTTCCACGCCGACCTCGCCCAGGAAACCCTCGACAAGACCTCCCTCGGCGCGCTCGCCCAAGGCGCCCTCCTCAATCTCGAGCTCCCCACAGCTGCCGGCAGCCCACTCGGCGGCCACATCGTTCAGGGCCACGTCGATGGCTGCGGCCAGCTCCTCTCCCTCGACCCCGTCATCCCCGCCACTGACCCAACCTTCGACCCCCAAACCACCGACTGGACCCTCAAAGTCCGCGTGCCTGATTCCGTCCGGCATTGGATGGTCCCCAAGGGGTCAGTTGCGATTGAAGGCATCAGCCTCACAATCGCCAGAGTCGACGCCGACACCATCTGGATCGCGATTCTCCCCCTCACCTACTGGCGCACCAACCTCCACGCCCTCGCCCCTGGCGCACCCCTCAACGTCGAGGCCGACGTCCTCGTCAAACTCGCCTGGCAGCAGATGCAGGAACGCGCCCAATCCGAGGCCGAATCCACCTTCGACCTCACCGAACCCTGGCTCGTCGCCAACGGCTACTAGCAGCTCATTTGTGGATGAGTAGCGCCGACCTCCTGGTCGGCTGTCGTGTGGGCCTCCGGGCCCGCACATGTTCGCTGGGTGCCCTGGTCTCGCTTCTGGAACCAGGGAATAAATGATCCCAACGAACGAAATCATCCTTTTCGCCGCTACGATTCCTGCCGCTCCGGCTCCCACTGATCTTCGCGGTCACGATTCAAGCTGTCCTCCCGCTCCTGCCAGCGCTCCAGCTCCCGCCGCTTCTCCTGCTCCTCGCGCTCTTCCCGCCCGTCACTCATATTTGCCGTCCTGATGCCTATTGGCCCAAAACCCTATTTCCCCGCTGCCGCCAGCTTCGGCGGATCCACCACATACTCATCCCCCGTCCGCGCCAGAATCAACGCCCGCCGATCCGTCATCAGCTTCAACCGGTTCGTCACCTCAATAAACTCCTTCTTCTGCCCCTCGCTCAACCCTGCCCAGCCGGTTGCGTCCACCGACCCACCCGGCGCCGCAGTTTTATTCAGCTCATCCAGCCGCGCCTGCAGCTTCGGAATCTCCCGATCAATCAATATCGGTCGGATCACCGTTGTCTTTGTCTTCCCCGCCGCCAGTTCGTTGCGGTTGTTCTCGCTCCACGCCGGCATGATCCCCACGTGCCCCAGTTCCACCCGCACCCCCGCCGGCCCGTAGTCCCGTCGCACTGCCGAAAACTGCGCAATCATCTCGTCCCTCGGCTCGCCATCCTTATCCGGCATCAGCCCATCCACATAATTCCGCGACTGGTTCGACAGAAAATTCCCCAGCGAATAGAAGATCACCGTATTCCGCCCATCCTGCGTCTTATAGGTCTCCACCGGCTGCAAGACGTGCGGATGATGCCCTACCACCACGCTCGCCCCCGCCTCCAGCATCTTGTGCGCCATGTCCACGTCTTCCGGCCTCGGCGCAGTCGCGTACTCGATCCCCCAGTGAATCGACACCACCAGAAAATCGCACTGCGCCCGCGCCTGCTTCACAGCCGCCAGCACCGCCGCTTCATCCGCCCCCGTCGCACCGCCGCTCTCGCCCGGATACGGAAAGAAGTTCACATGCGGCTGGTCGTCCTTGTCAGGATTCCGGTTCCCGTTCAGCCACCGCGTCATCCCCAGCCAGCCCACTTTGATCCCGTTCGCCTCAGTAATCACTGGCTGCCACTGCTGCTGCACCGTATCGCCAGACCCGGCAAACAGCAGTCCCTCAGCCTTCAGATGTTCCCGCGTCTCCGTGAACCCTGCCCATCCCTGGTCCATTACGTGGTTGTTGGCAAAGCTCACAATCTTGATCCCGCTCGCCTTCAGCCCATCCAGCAGCGCCACCGGCGCGTCAAACATGAACGGCTTCGACCCCTTCGAGTGTTCCGGCGCAACCGGCGTCTCCAGATTCACAAACCCGAAGTCCGCCCGCTCAAACACATCCGCCACATCCGAGAACAGAGCGCCCCACCCCAGCGAATTGGTCGGATCGCCCGCCTCCAAGGCACTCTTCGCCGCCGCCCGCACCGCCTCATGCGGAATCACGTCCCCCGCCACCGCAAACTTCACCTCGGCCAGGTCATGCGGATACGGCGCAACTACCGCCGCCAACCTGCGCGGCCCGTGCGCCATCCACCCCGCCCCGGTGCCAACCGCCGCCAGCAGCACAGCAAAAATCGCCAGCCGCCAGTGCCTGCGAATCGACAACCCGAGCCCCGCAAAACTTACCCGCCCCGAACCCGCACCTTCCGCCCAATCCATCGCCTGCGCCAAGCCGTACTCCTTCGTGTGCAGCTACAAACAAAACCCGTATCGACCGCTGCCAGCCGCAAACAGAATACAAGGTTGCAACATCCGCCCATTCAAACTTGCGTCCGACCCGAGTCGTCACGCAGTCCTCTAGTCCCCTGGCTCTTGAGCCAGTTATCCCCTGACGGGTGAGCGATCCGCCCCCCAGCAGCGTCTATCTCTCTGTCGGTACTGATACCCTTGAGTTTAGGAAGAAAGAACGACTTGGACGCACCACGCGCCCTCCAAACCTATGGCAGAGTTCGTCATCAAACTGGCCGATGAACGTGGCCGCGTAACCGAGCAAACGCAGTCCGCGGCCAGCGCCGAAGAGTTGCGCGCTCGGTTCGCACATGCCGGCTACCACGTCTTCAGCGTGAAGGCCCGCGGGGGCGTGTTCGGACGCCGTCGCCGCAAGGTCAAGCTCGAACCATTCCTCATCTTCAATCAGCAGTTCCTCACCCTCATCCGCGCCGGCCTGCCTATCCTCAGCTCGCTCCAGATGCTGGGCAAGAACCAGAAAGACACCTTCTTCAGCGGACAGCTCGAAGACGTCGCCAACCGCGTCAAAACCGGCGAGCCGCTCTCCACTGCCTTCGACGCACAGGGCGGCTTCCCCCTCATGTTCACCACCACCCTCCTCGCCGGCGAGCGCTCCGGCACGCTGCAGGAGGTCCTCGAGCGTTACGTCAGCTTCCAGCGCATCACTCTCACCTTCCGCAAGAAGCTCATGACCAGCCTCATCTATCCCATAGTCCTGCTCGTACTTGTCACCGCGCTGGTCACCTTCATGTTTGCCTACGTCGTGCCCCAGTTCGCATTGCTCTACGATCAGCTCGGCTCAAAACTTCCTGAAATGACAGTGGTCCTGCTCAACTTCTCTCGCTGGATCAATCACAATATCTTCTGGATCTTCGGCACCATCGCCATCGTCGCCTTCGCGCTCTATCGCTTCTCCCTAACCAACCGTGGCCAGGACTTCATTGATAACTTGCGCGTCCGGCTGCCCGTATTCGGCAGAATCTGGCTCAAATACCAGGTCGCCCTCTTTGCCCGCACACTCGCCACGCTGCTCACCGGCGGCCTGCCCCTTGTTCCCTCGCTTGAGACCGCTGCCCGCTCCATCTCGTCCCGCCGCGTCTCCAAAGCCGTAGTCGGCTCCATCACCACCGTGCGCGAAGGCAAGCCCCTCGCTGAAGCTCTCTTGCAAACCCGCGTCTTCCCCGACCTCGCTACTGAGATGATCACCGTGGGCGAGCAGACCGGCGCTCTGCCCGCCATGCTCAACTCCGTCGCCGAATTCTTTGAAGAAGACGTCGCCACGGCCTTGACCGCGGCCCTCGCTCTCATCGAACCTTTGATTCTCATCATCATGGGAATCGTCGTCGTCGTTATTCTCGTTTCTCTTTACCTGCCCATCTTCTCCCTGGGCTCTGTCAACGCCGGATAGGCTTACAAGAATATGGCTAACGGAACCGTCATCCCGCTCCCAGTAGTCCCTCAGGGCACTCCTGAAGAAGAACGCGCGCGCGCTGAGGCCCTTGCTCACCGCTATCACGCCGAGTTCGTCGACCTCAAGAACTTCCGCATACAGCACGACCTACTGCGAACCGTCCCCGTCGAGCTGATGTTCCGCTACAACTTCGTCCCCATCGAGCAGCAGGCCGACGCGCTCGTCATCGCCGTCAGCGACCCCTCGCGCCTCATGGTCCTCGACGAGATCTCCGGCCTCCTCGCCCATCGCATCATCGCCCGCGTCGCCACGCTCTCCCAGATCAACGACCTCCTGAAGAAAACCGAGCAGTCGCAGCGCGTCCTCGATGAAGCCAGCGAAGGTCTCACCTTCGACGTCCTCACCGGCGACGACAACTCCGACGAAAACATCTCCATCGAAAAACTCACCAGCGAAGAGGACATCAGCCCCATCATTCGCCTGGTCGACACCACCATCTTCACCGCACTTGAGCGCCGCGCCTCCGACATTCACATCGAGACCAATGATGATTCAGTGAACGTCAAGTACCGCATCGATGGCGTGCTCCAGGCCGCCATGGCTCCCATCGCCCGCGAGCACCACACCACCATCCTCAGCCGCATCAAGATCATGAGCGAGCTCGATATCGCCGAGCGCCGCGTGCCACAGGACGGTCGCTTCCGCGTGCGCTACAAGGGCCGCCTCATCGACTTCCGCGTCAGCATCATGCCTACGATTCACGGAGAGAATGCCGTACTGCGCGTTCTCGATAAAGAGTCGATGAGCGAAAAATTCCGCAACCTCACTCTTGACGTTGTGGGCTTCGCCGATGCAGACCTCCGCCGCTTCCGCCGTTACATCCGCGAGCCGTACGGCATGGTTCTGGTCACAGGGCCCACCGGCTCCGGCAAAACCACCACACTCTACGCTGCGCTCAACGAGATCAAGAGCGACGAAGACAAGATCATCACCATCGAAGATCCCGTCGAATACCAGATCCGCGGCATCACCCAGATTCCCGTCAACGAAAAGAAGGGCCTCACCTTCGCTCGCGGCCTGCGCTCCATCCTCCGCCACGACCCTGACAAGATCCTCGTCGGCGAAATCCGCGACAACGAGACCGCGCAGATCGCCATCAACTCCGCACTCACTGGTCATCTCGTATTCACCACCGTCCACGCCAACAACGTCCTCGACGTCCTTGGCCGCTTCGTCAACATGGGCGTCGAAGTCTACAACTTCGTCTCCGCGCTCAACTGCATCCTTGCCCAGCGCCTCGTCCGCACCATCTGCGAGCACTGCGCTCAAAACGTCAGCTATCCTGACTCAATCCTCGAGACCTACGGCATGGACCCCGCCGAATGGAAAGACTTCCCCTTCCGCGAAGGCGTTGGCTGCATGGAGTGCGGCGGCACCGGCTATCGCGGTCGCACCGCCATCCACGAGCTTCTCGACTTGACCGACCCCATCCGCGAGATAATCCTTGAAAAGAAGCCAACCTCCGAAATTCGCCGCCTCGCCCGCGCTGAAGGCATGAGCTTCCTCCGCGAATCCGCCCTCGACCGCGTCCGCCGCGGACTGACTACACTCAAAGAGATCAACAAAGTCACCTTCATCGAGGCGTCGCGCTGATGGCATCCCCGCTCAACAAACCAGCCTCGCAATCAAGCGCCCGCCCCCCCGCCGCCATCGAGCTTTCTCCCGACGGCGTTCTCGCCGCCGCTATCCCCGCGCCCGGCCAGCCGCCTGTCTACGCCTTCGAGCCGCTGCCTCCAGGCGCTCTCCTGCCCGGTATCGCCGAGCCCAATCTTCCCTCGCCGGAAACCGTCACCGCCGCCATCCGTTCCGCGCTCGCTCAGGTCTCACCCCGCTCTCGCTTCGTCACGCTCGTCGTCCCCGACTCAGTCGTTCGCGTCTTCGTCCTCGACTACGACTCGTTTCCCTCCAAGCCCGAAGAAGCCTACCCCGTCCTGCGCGTTCGACTCCGCAAGATGGTCCCCTTCGACGTCGAACATGCCGGCCTCAGCTATCAGGTACTCGCATCAAGCCCCGGCGATGTCCGCGTACTCGCCGCCATCCTGCCCGGTCCCGTCCTTGCCGAGTACGAATCTGCCGTCCGCGCCGCTGCCTGCGAGCCCGGAGCAGTGCTGCCCTCTACGCTCGCTGCGCAGGAACTGGTCGACATCTTCGAAGCCTCCCTCGTCGCCAACCTCAGTTCAGGCTCACTCACCACTGCCATCGCCAACGGCCAGGACCTGCTCCTCTATCGCACCTTGGATCTACCCGCCGAGCCCGAGCTTCACCGCGACGAAGTCCAGCGCGGCATCGCCGTTGCCTCCGCCTTCTTCGAAGACAAACTCGGCTACAAGCCCACCTGCCTCTACTACTCCGCGGGCCGCCAATCCGACGCTTTCGCCCAATGGATCCAGGGGCTGGACAGCACCCTCCCCGGCCTCACCCTCGTCAATCTCTCCTCCAGTCCTGCCACCGGCGCAACCACTTCACTCGGTCATGCCAGCCTCGCCGGTGTCGCTGGCGCTCTTGCGGGGGTGCGCTGACCCATGCGCATAACCCTCAATCTCGCCTCCCGCCCATTCGCCGATGCCGGCCCAGCCATCCACCGCTTGCGCATCGCGCTTGCCGTGCTGGCCGTTGTTGCCATCGCGCTCGGCCTCGGCCTCCACGCCCTCGACAACCAGGCCAAACAGGCGCGCGCCCGCGAGCGCGTCCTCGACGACAAGATCGCCGCGCTTAACCAACAGCGCCAGGGATTCCAGTCCCTCATGCACCAGCCCGACAATTCACGTCTCCTCGAGCAATCCGACACGCTCAACAAGCTTTTCAACCAGAAGTCCTTCAGTTGGACCCTCACCATGGAAGATCTCGAAACCGTGCTCCCCGCCGGTGTCCAGGTCTCCACCCTCGAGCCCGTCATCGACAAATCCGGCAACATCACCATGCATCTTCGCGTCCTCGGCCCACGCGACACAGCCATCGATTTCGTCCGCAATCTCGAACACTCTCGCCGCTTCCGCAGCTCCCGAATCGTCGGCGAAACCGCGGAAGGCGCCACCACCGGTGGCCAGTTGAATCGCTTCGAGCCTGTCAGCGCCTCATCCCGTGTCAGCTTCGATGTGCTCGCCGACTATATTCCCCCAACTCCTGAAGAAACCCGCGCGCACAGAAAGTCCGCCGCAGCCAGCCCAGCAGCATGGCCCGTGCTCAACCCGGGCCACGGCCGCGCTCCCTATACCGGCTCCTCTTCGCCACGCACCGCAAACGCCGCCCCCTTCCGCGTGCCCCTCAAGCCCACCCCGGGAGGTCAACGATGAACCCCTTAGCCTCCCAAACCACCTCTTGGCGCGAACGCCTCACATCCGCCCTCACCTGGCACATTGTCGCCTGCGCCGCGCTCTCCATCCTCGTCCTCGTCCTCGGCTTCCGCCTTGCCATGGATTGGGCGGCCACCAACAGCAGCTCCTCCTCTGCCCTCGACCAGAAACAGATTCAGCTACGGGCTCTCGAGCACCAGAACGCTCCTCTTGTCGGTCTTGATCAGCGTGTCGAAGATTCCCGCAAGCAGATCGCCACCTTCTACTCCAGGCGCATCCCCGCCAACTACTCCTCCATCGCCCGAACCATCGGCGACCTCGGCGTCAAATCCGGAATCCGGCTCTCCAGCGTCCAATACACACAGGGCCAGGCCGGTGCCGACCTCACTGAGATCACCATGGACGCTGGAATCGCCGGCGCTTATCCCCAGATCATGCGCTTCGTCAACAGCCTCGAGGCCGACCAGACCTTCTTCATCGTCCGCGGCATGGCCCTCACCGGCCAGCAGGGCGGACTCGTCAATCTCCGCCTCCGCGTCTCCACATGGCTCCGCCCCGCCGATGTACCCAGCGGCCTGCCCCCAACGCCATCCGAATCCGAGCCCACTAACTCGCCCTCCGCCTCCAATTCCGCAAAGGAGGTCGACTAACCATGGCCCTCAAGCCCGGCTTTGAAAACAAGCGGCAACTCTATCTCCTCACTACACTTTGCGCCATCATCCTCGTCGCCGGGGGCTGGGAGATCTACAACTACTTCTTCAGCTCCCCGACCGTCTCTCGTGCGGTTCCCGTCGCCACGCCAAAACCCATACCGTCCGCCGGGTCTGGCCAGACCGCCCCCACTTCCACGGCGCCCGACGCCGAAAAGCTCGCCTCCGTCTCCAACGCCGGCCTCGACCCCACCCTCCACCTCGGCAAGCTTATCCTCGCCGAGCAGGTACAGTACGCCGGCTCTGGCCGCAACATCTTCTCCGCCGACTCAGCTCCCATTCACATCGAGCAACCCATCCGCCCTGCCCGCCCCAACGGAAACACAGCCGCCGCCACGCCCGTTCCAACCGGGCCGCCGCCCCCCCCGCAGCCGCCCGCCATCGACTTAAAGTATTTTGGCTATTCCCAGTCCAAAGACAAGTCAATAAAGGCTTTCTTCGTCCACGGCGACGACATCTTCATGGCCCGCAGCGGCGACATCGTCGACCACCGTTACAAGGTCGGCGCAATCATGCCCGGCAGCGTTCAGGTCACCGACCTCAGCTTCAACAACACCCAAACCCTCCCCCTCTCGGCAAACTGATGAGCACTCACACTCCCACTTCCACTCACAGAAAGCCCTCCGAAGACGGCTACATCCTCATCACCGTTGTCTTCATGCTTGCCCTCTTCATCATCGCCCTCGCCGTCGCCGCCCCCCGCGTTGCCAAATCCATCCAGCGCGAGCGCGAAATCGAAACTATGCACCGCGGCAAGCAGTACGCCCGCGCGGTCAGGCTCTACTACCGCCGCTTCGGCCGCTACCCGCCCAACGTCGATGCCCTCGTCAACACCAACGAAATGCGCTTCCTCCGCAAAAAATACATCGACCCCACCACCGGCAAAGAAGACTGGAAGCCCATCGCCGTCGGTATGAACAAGACTCAATCCACCGGCTTCTTTGGCAAGCCCATCGTCGGCGGCGGCGGAATGACCGGACTCTCCGGCAGCCCCGGCATGGCCGGCAGCCTCGGCGGCGCAAGCCCCTCCGCAAGCGCCTTCTCCAACTCTGGCTCCTCCACCGTCGGCGGCAACTCCGGCCTCTTCGGCTCCTCGGGCCTTTCCAGCACATCCACCAGCCCATCAACAGATCAATCCGGTGCCTCCGCCCCCGCCACCGACGCCAACGGCAACCCCATTGCCCCGGGCTCATCTACAACGTCCACCTCCGGCTCCGCATCTGGCTCCAGCCCCACCATCGGCGGTCTGGGCGTCATGGGCTTCACCCCCAACAGCCCCAAGCCCTCCATCCTCGTCTGGCATAAGAAAACCCACTACAACGAGTGGGAGTTCTTCTACGACCCCACTGCCGACCTCACCATGATCGGCGGCAATGCCGGCGCCATCGGCCAGCCCGCGGGAAGCACGCCCGTCGGCTCCGGCCCCGGTATGGGCAACAATTCCGGATTTGGAAACTCGTCCAGTTCCGGATTCGGAAACTCCTCCACCAGCTTCGGAAACTCCTCCTCGAGCTTCGGCTCCGGCTCTAGTTCCACGCCCTCCTCGGGCACCCCCCAGCAGTAGTCCCGATTTCAGCCGACAAAAAGCCCGTTCCACTTGGGAACGGGCTTTCGAAACGGAGAGAAATCGGCGCTTTGCAGCCTTACACGCTAAAGGACGAACCGCACCCACACGTACTCTTCACCTGCGGATTCTCAAACTTGAACCCGGCTGCTTCCAGGGTCTCAACATAATCCACCGTGCAGCCGTTCAGGTACATCAGCGACGTTGCATCCACAAACACCTTCAAGTCGTCGAAACTGAAGACCTTATCCATCATGCCGCTTTGATTCTCAAACGACATCGAATACTGGAACCCGGAGCACCCGCCACCCACAACGCCGACGCGCAGTCCGGCGGGAATCGGGTCCTGCGTTGCCATAATCTCCCTGACCTTCGCGATTGCCTGCGGCGTTAGGATCAGGGGAGCTTTCTTCTCAGTCACTTGCTCGGTATTGACGGTTGCTGTTGCCATGATTTCTCCAGTTCTTTTGGTTTTCTTGCCCGTATTCGTAACTCTACTCGGCCACGAGCCAGTACACAAGCCTATTCCGGCCCGTCGTTCCATTGGATGCAACCCACAACGAAAGGTCGCACCCCCGTTTCCCGAACCCGCCCAGAAACCGCACCTACCCGAAGCCGCATTTCCCGAGAAGCGGTGCAATTCAGTCACGAACGCATCCCACGGCGGCCTTGAGCCCAGTACAGCGCTTTATGCGCTCCGCCCACGCTGCGGGGACAGCCCTGCGAGCTTTTCTCCAGCAAATCGCTCCGAGTCCGTAGCACGACGACAACCAATTCGTGCTACATTGAGAAAGAGGTGTACCCATGGCCCAGGCAATTGGATCTCAGGTTCCACGAAGCTCTAACCGGCCAAAGCCAGCGGCGAGTATCTCCCGGCTCGACGATGCTCTGTCCATTGCCGAGCAGCAGGGGCTCCTGAGCGGTGCCCGAACGCTCACGGTGCGTGGCCGGATGCCCTCCCTTCTCGTGGAGCAGGCCAAGAAGAAATCGGGTATCCAATCCGACTCCAAGCTGATCGAAGCTGCGCTGGCCAACATCGTGGTCGCAGATGAGTACGCCGACTGGCTTCTCGCCCAGCGCGGCACGGTGAGCAAGGATCTCGACCTTGAGTTCTAGCTCCGCATTTCAGCAATCGTTGCGACGACTCAAGCCAGAGAAACACCTGATCGGGCTTGCATACCGTGATACCTCTCAGCTGCGGTTCCTCTCGAGCCTCAAGCCTCCATTACCGAAACTCCTACTCGACACCACCGTCTACATCGACGCTCTTCAAGGTAGACTTCCGGATAATGTGGAGATCGCACTCCGGGCTGGCAGCCTCTGGCACTGCCCCGTAACCGAAGCAGAACTGGCAGCCCTCGCCGGTTTGCTTGACCCGACGCACCCCGATACGCCCCACGTGATTGCGCAGATCGCAGCGTCCATCGACCTGCGGCCTGATCATCGGATCCTCACACCTGACCGGGCAACCTGGCGCGAAGCCGGCATCCTCGCCGGACTCCTGGCGCGGCTGCAGCATTACGGCAAGAGTGAGCAACGCAAAGCGCTGAATGATGCTCTGATCTTCCTGACGGCAACCAGGAATGGCTGCGTGGTGCTCACACGCAACATCGCGGATTTCGATCTCCTGTTGCAACTCGACCCACGAGGGCAGGCCGTTTTCTATGACTCGCTCTAGGCCAAGCGACCGGACACAAATCCTGCGACCTACACCCCAGACCATGGACCCCAGACCCGAGTCCCACCTTGCCAAAACCTCTGGAAGCCCCGCCAAATCGGCTGTGATTATGATCACCACGCGTTTTCCCCCTCCGGGCTATGATGGTTTCCCGTAAGGCCCCTCTACTCTCGAGACCGCGATTCCTTCACGGACCCGCAGGTATCTGGGACCGGAATCTTCTTCGGAGGTGCATTATGACGGGTTTTGTTTTGGATATGTGGATTGTTTGGGGCGTCTTGGCGGTACTCTTCGCGGCCATCAAGATTTACAGTGGCAGACTCAGCCAGAACGAGGAAAATCAACTGATTTTGGACGACGCATTCAGTCAACTTAAGAACGAGCAGGCAGCCATTCAGGCCAACGTCCACAAGCTCGCTCCCATCAAGATGGCCAGCCTGTGGCTCTGGGTAGCGGCTTCGGTTTTCATCGTCGGCTACTACGTCCTCGACGTCATCAACCAGTTCAAGTAGAGCCGAAAAAGTCCTTCGCGAGTCAGCGCCCTTTGCTGGGTGCCCCGCATTAGTCACGCCTTTGTTTCTGTGGCTAGGCTGGGTTTCAGCGGATTCCGACGCAAGGCAAAGCTCCCGCGATCCCGGTCACTGGAACACCCGGAAACCGCGAGCACCCGAGCGACCAGAGCCCCCGAAACCAGTAACAAGAATCAGGAATCCGGACCCGCCACCCCTATTCGACTTGTTGTCTGGCCCTGTACCCGTCCCGCGCAATAATGTCGTACTTCAACGGCTTGTGCTTCTCGTCTTGAATGTGCAGCGGCTGCCCTTCGTCGTCCACTAGTTCTACCCGCAGCTTGCGGTAGGTCCCGTCCAGCTTCGTATTCGTCGGGTGATACACCAGCTCGTACTTCGATCGGATATTCCGGTTGATCTCGTTGAAAATGTCTGGATACTCCCCCTGAAACCGCGGAAAATAGCTCGCCCCGCCCGTCATGCTGGCAAACGTCTTCATCTCGTTGTCGGCCTGTAAAAAGTCAATGTCCCGCATCTGGTTACGCATCCCCATGCCCCCTTCCGTCATCGCCCGCATCGCGCCGCCGGTTGAGATCGTGTAGATCGTAATGTCCCTGCTCTCCTTCACCTTCTTCAATATCTTGTCCAGCGTCAGCTTTGAAAACGAGTCTCGCCCCGATGCAATCAGGATGATGTACTTCCGCCCCTCAATCCGCTCCAGCCGGTCGATCCCCTCGTACAACGCATCGAACACGTTCGTCTCGCTGAAGCCCGGAATCCTCAGCGACATGATCGCTTCCTGAAACTGCCGCTTATCCTGCGTAAAGTCGCTCACAATCTGCGTCCGCATGTCGAAGGTCATCAGCGCAACGTAGTCCTGTGGCCGCAGTTGCTGCGTGAACGCCATCGCAGCGTTCCGCATGTCGTAGATCATCGTGTAGTTGGTCGCGGCAAACTCGCAGATCACCAATGCCGTGATCGGAGCCTCGGTCCGCTTGAATCCCGTCACTTTCTGCGCCACGCCGTCTTCGTAAATCCTGAAGTTGTTCGGCTTAAGACCTGGCACAAACTGATGCGTCTTCTCCAGCAGCACGCCCACATCTACCGTCACTTCTGTCGTATCCAAGTGCAGCGAGACGGGGGGCAGCCCCTCAGGATTCTTGACCTTCGGAACGTCCGGAGCAGGCGGCGGAATGTCGGCGGGCGCTTCTTTCTTCTTTGGCAGCGCGATCACGCCTGAATCGCCCGCGGGACCGCCTGCGTCCGGCGCCGTCTGATCCTGGGCCGGAGGTGGTGGTGGCGGCGTCGCTTGCCCTCGCGCCTTCTCTACCGCGGCAAATCCGGCCAGCATCAGCACAACAACCCAAATCACCCGCATTCCCGCGGGCAAAATCCCTTGCTTTTTCCTCATCGCGACCTCTGTGTCCATCAGCATACGGGATAACAGCCTCAAACCGCTTGCGCCGAACTCTTTGTCCCGAAACCCCTGCACCTATCTCCAATTCAGATATTCCAACTCGCCAGGAAACACCCAATAGCTTTTCAATCCGTCAGTCCCCGGCTGGGAAGAGCTGGAAGCTAGAAGCTGGCACCCGGCGCCGACTGAGAGCAACCGGCTGTAATCTTATAGACGTGAAACCAATACTGAAGGGAATCGCCGCGTTTCTTCCCTGCCTCCTGGCGGCCATCGTTACGCTCCTCAGCTCGGTTGCGTCCGCTGCGCAAGCCGTCCCCGTTCCTCCGCCCTCCACCGGCGGCTTCTTCCCCCTGAGCGAAGTCCATCGCGGACTAACCGCCACTGCCTGGACCGTCTTCTCCGGTACCACCCCCGAGCCCATGGACGTCGAAGTCCTCGGCGTCCTTCGCGGCGCGCGCGGCCCTGGCCACGACATTATCCTCGCCGTCCTCAAAGGCTCTCGCGCCGAGTACACCGGCGTCGTCGCCGGCATGAGTGGAAGCCCCGTCTACGTCGGCAAGCGTCTCCTCGGCTCCATCTCCTATCGCTTCGGCCAGTTCTCAAAGGACGCCATCGCCGGCATCACCCCAATTGAGCAAATGCTCGAAGTCCGCGACCTGCCGATACAGAGCACCGACTTGACCCAATCCATTGCCCTGCCGCCATCGCTGCTCCCCGCCTCTGTCGATCGCCCCTCCAACCCCCTCGCAGCATCCCCTTCTACTACCTTCCAAGCCATGGAAACCCCGCTCTCCATGAGCGGCTTCCATCCTGAGGCCATTCGCTTCTGGCAACAGCAGGTCGCCGGCACCGGCCTCGACAACATCGCCGCCGGCGGAAGCGGTTCGTCTCTTCCATCCTCCACTGGCTCTTACGCCGAGCCACCCATGTCCACCACCCCCGTCCTCCCCGGCTCCGCCGTCAGTGTCCAGCTCATTCGCGGCGACCTCGAACTTGCCGCCACCTGCACCGTCACCTACGTCGATCCCAAACAGATCCTCGCCTGCGGTCACCCCGTTCTCCAGGCCGGAAGCGTCTCCCTACCCATGACCACCGCCGAGGTCGTCGTCACCCTCGCCTCGCCATTCAGCCCCTTCAAGATCGTCAACACCGGCCAGACCATCGGCGCATTCACTGAGGATCGCGACGCGGCCATCCGCGGCATCCTTGGTGCCCGCGCTAAGATGATCCCCCTCCACATCGCCGTCCATTCCCCCACGGCAGCCCGCGAACTCCACATCGAGATCCTCGACCTCCCCTCTCTCACCGCACAGGCCATGATGGTCTCCCTCTACGAATCTCTCCTCGAAAACAACCAGAGCACTGCGGAAACCAGCTACCACGTCACCGGCTCAATTGACCTTGACGGCGACGCCCCCTCCCCGATCGATCTCTGGGTCTCTGCCAATGACCAGGCAAACTCACCTATGGATGCTGCAATCCTGACCGGGACCAGCTTCGCCCGCATCTATCAGAACGACGCACGCAGAGGAAATATCCGCTCCATCGATCTCCATGTCGAAGAAATCCCCGGTCGCGTTTCTCTCGACCTCGAATCCGCACACATCGTCTCCAGTGACATCGTTCACGCTGGCGACACCGTCATCGTCGAAGCCACCCTCCGCCCCTGGCGTCAGCCCGCCCGCAATCTCCGCATTCCCGTCACCCTTCCCGCCCGCCTTGGACCCGGCAACCTCCGTCTCCTGGTGTCGGATGCCGGTACGCTGGACCGAACCTTGGATCAACCCCGCCAATCCACCCACCCCGCCGACATTCAATCCGTCCTCGCTCGCGCCCGTTCAAAGCACCCAGCTGACCGCCTTTACATCACCCTCCTGGTCCCTGAAACCCAGGCCGGCCTCGATGGCCACACACTCACAAGCCTCCCGCTTTCAATGGCAAACGCCCTTGAGCCCATGCGCGCTGCCCAGGACGTAAGCCTCAACGGCGAGTCCGCCGACCTCTCGGCAGAGATTCCCGTCGACGGTGTCGTAAGCGGATTTCAGATCCTCAACCTCCACATAGATGGTGGGGGCGGTTTAAACTAACTTAGCTGGTGTTTTTATCCTGTGCAGTTTCTCTTTCGGCAAGCGCGCTCGCCCGCACCTCTGGCAAGCCTGCTTGTCCGCTCTTATGGCAAGTTAATTTGCCGCCGGGCCATCTTCCACACCCAACGAAGGAATCAATAACTCGAATGGCTCAAATTCAAGGACTTGCAGCCCATGCAGCGGGAGCAGAACTGCTCCCCTTCAAGTACGACCCAGGCAAGATCGGCCCTCAGGATGTGGACATCGCCGTTTCTCACTGTGGCATCTGCCACAGCGATCTCCATCTCATCTCCAACGACTGGGGCATCAGCCTGTACCCCTTCATCCCGGGTCACGAGGTGATCGGCAAGGTCTCCGCTATCGGCGCTGACGTCAAGCAGCTCACCGTCGGCCAGCGTGTTGGCCTCGGCTGGCAGTCCAACTCCTGCGGCGTCTGCGAGTGGTGCACGCGCGGCATGGAGAACCTTTGCCCATCCTTGGAAGGCACATGCGTCCATCGCAACGGCGGCTACGCTGACCGCGTCCGCGCCAACCATCGCTTCGTCATTCCCATCCCCGACGCCATCGCGAGTGAAAACGCCGCGCCCCTGCTCTGCGGCGGCATCACCGTCTACAACCCCCTCCGCAACCACGGCGTCAACCCGTCTTCCCGTGTGGGAATCATTGGCATCGGCGGCCTCGGCCACATGGCCATTCAGTTTGCCCGTGCCTTTGGCGCTGACGTCACCGCCTTTTCCACCTCTGCCGACAAGGAAGAAGAAGCCCGCGCCCTCGGCGCTCACCACTTCGTCAACAGCCGCGAAAGCAAGGCACTCAACAAGGTCGCCGGCACCTTGGACTTCATTCTTTCCACCATCAATGCCGACCAGGACTGGGGCGTCTACCTCCAGGCCCTGCGCCCGACTGGAACTCTATGCTTCGTCGGTGTGCCGCCGTCAGCGGTCAGCTTCCAGGTATTCCCCCTCATCAGCGGCCTGCGCACCATCAGCGGCAGCCCCATCGGCAGCCCCCACCAGCTCCGCGAGATGATCGACGTCGCCGCCCGCCACGGCGTCAAAGCCCAGACCGAATCTTTCCCCATGGCCAAAGCCAACGAAGCCATTGAGAAAGTCAAAAGGAACAAGGTCCGCTACCGCGCCGTCCTCACCAACTAAACCTTGAGGTCTGCGGTCTCTGGCATCTGATCTCTGATTGCTGGATCGCTGCGCAGCTCAAGCTGGGCGGCCTTGACCGTTGCCAGCAGCTCAGAACTGCCCGTATCCCCTGAAATCAGCACAATCTTGCAGTCGGGCAGCTTTCCCCGAAGAGAATCTGCCAATTCCATGCCGCTCGATCCCGAGAGCCCAACGTCTATAACAGCCAGCTCCGGAGGCACCAGAAGCGCAGTCTCAAGCGCGGTCTCCGCATCGTAGGCCGGGATGGCCGCATACCCATTCCGGTCCAGGATCTCAGTCAACGTATCCGCATTGCCAGGCTCGTCATCGACCACAAGAACCACAGGACGAAGTGCGCCTGCGGAATCCGATGCTTCCGGCGCGGGTACGCCTGCAATTGGCACAATGGGGAAACTTGTTGTCAGCCCCTCTGGGGCCCTGGAGACTTCTTCACCGTTGGCTTCGCGCATTGGACTCCCTCTTCTTTTCAACTACAACTCGCGTTATCGGACAAATTGAACATGCAATGCGTCCGAGCCCCGGCGCATTTGCATCAATTGGAATCACATCCTGGACCAACGGTACATTGTGTACGCCGCAAACCGGCCGATCCAAGTCCCTTTTCTCGAAACAAAATACTGGCATATGCATCTCCCAACACCACTTAGCGCTTTCTTCGAACTCCCGCGTGCCCACGGATTGTGCGGTAATAGCACCGGGTCGGTTCTCCAGATAATGCAACCTGACCGACGCTGGGAATTCATCACTAAGACGAACCTAGCAGTCCCTCCGCAATACGGGGTATATCTTCCCAATGCGTTCAAAGTCTTTTTAATCTGAGGTTTATAGTGGTTTTCTGTCGATTGTGAGGTTGTGAACACTTATTTACTAAATCGTGGTTATTACCTTGCGCATTCACTCTGCGCTCACTATGCTCTCAGTTAAAGGATAGCTTTACGTCAATTTAGGCCTACGTTAAGCTCAGGTTCCTTGATCCACGCAGCCAACCCTGAAGGGGGCTCAAGACATGGCAACCGACCCAGTTCCGAGCGCAGAGCCGTTGAAGTTCCAATCCATCCTTCAACTGGATGTCCCCAAGGGCCGGGATGGAAAGCACAAGCAGATCGTGACGCGCCTGCTGCGCGACATCGATCAGTTGGTCGCGGGTACCGCGCTCAAGATTCCCCTCTCCGCCTTGCCAGACACCAAAGAAAACATCCGTTCCGCTCTGAATCGCGCCACCCATTTCAAGGGATTGGAAGTAGCCACCTCCAGCGACGCGGAATTCCTCTATGTCTGGAAGGTTGAGCCGGAAGTAGCACCAACCCCCACCACTTAGCTCCTCACCGCGTAGTTTCTGTCACTGTCAAACATACACCGCTGTCCTCTGTTCACTCTCAACTATCCTTCATTCACTGTTCGCCGTCTTTTGATCTCTGATCTCTGATCTCTGATCTCTGAAATTCGATCTCTGGTCCTATGACTTCCGTCCGCATCGACAAATGGCTCTGGGCCGCCCGCTTCTTCAAGACCCGCGCCCTCGCCTCCAAGGCCTGCGATCTCGGCCGCATTCACTCCAACGAAATCCAGGCCAAACCCGCACGCGACGTCCATGTCGGCGACATGCTCCGCATCCGCAACGAAGGCGGCGAATTCCACGTCCAGGTTCTCGCCCTCAGCGAAACCCGCGGTCCCGCCACCGTCGCCCAAGCCCTCTACGATGAAACCGAAGCCAGCAAGGAAGCCCGCCTGAAGCTGGCCGCCGAGCGCAAGGCCATGCAGGAGTTCGCTCCCATCCCCACCCACCGCCCCAACAAGCGCGACCGCCGCCACATCATCCAATTCCGCGGCCGCAGCTAGTCTCTATTGCCTGGTCCCTACTTCTCTAGTCCACTAGTCCCTGCCATCATCCACCCAATACCCGCTCCGCGCCGTCAACCTCAGCCCCGGCCGATCCTTCAACTTCAGTTCCACTGCATGAAACCCCACATGCGGAGCCGTCGGCTGAAAGCTCAGCACATACCGATTCGGTAGGTGGTCCGCAATCTCCAGCAGATCGCGCGTCAGGTCCTTGCCCTTCTCGAACTTCATATACTCACCGCCCGTCAAATCCGCCACCGTCGCCGCCACGTTCTGTTTCATGTCGTCCATTATCCGTATCGCCGCCATCTTCGCCAGCGCCAGCGGCGGAGCCAGCAACCCCAAACAATCAAATGCCTGCACCGCCTTGTTCTTCGTCGCCTCCGGATCTGGATCCTTGCCCATGCACCCATGCGGTGGCCCCGGATGCATATTGTCGCCCAACTCCGCTCCGTCGGGTGTCTTGTGCACCGGCAGCTCGTGATACGCATAGTTCGCCGCCGCCGCCTTCCCGCTTGAATACGACAGCGCGTAGATCGACGTATTCGTATCGCTCAGCGCCTGCAATACCTCGTCCATCTTCGCCTCGCTATCGCGATCCTCAGTCTCTGAGATCAGCAACACCACCCGCCGATACCCCTTCGGCGCCTTGCGCAACAGATCAATTGAAAACTTCAGCCCATCCAGAACCGCCGCATCCTTGTCGCCTCGCTCCAGATGGTTCAGCGCCCCAGCCGCTCGATCCACATCCGGCGTAAATCCCTGCACCACCTCGGGCGCGCCATCAAACGCCACCACCGCCACCACGTGCGGTACTCCGCCCACCATATTCCCGAGCAACGCACCCATGTTCCGGTAGTCCTCCAGTTTGTCCCTGCCCGCGCCGCCCGTCTCCACCGCAATCACCAGCGCCAGCGGCTCGCTCCCCGTCTCCTCGTCCAGCGTCAACACCTGCGGAATCCCGTCGTCCGTCACCGTAAAGTCGCTGGCCTTCAGCGTGAATACCGGCTTCCCCTTCGCATCCCTCACCAGCGCCGGAACCAGCACCACATTCGTCTGCGTGCTCACCGTTGGCGCAGGCAGTGGCCCCCACGCGCCTCCTGCCAAACATGTCACCACCAAAACGCCCGCAACAACCCTCATCACCATCCCCAATTCCTACACCCTATACCCGTGGCCCGATACCCAACACCCCTGCCCCCTTCTCCCCGTTCCCTTCTCCCTTCTCCCTGTTCTTAGCCATCTTTAGTAGACTCAACGGCAGCATGTTTGTTTCCCTCGCCCCACACAATCGCCTCACCCGCACTCTGCGCTCCGCCGCCCTCGCCGCGTCGATCATCCCAATCTTCACCGCGCCCATCGCCTATGCCCAGGGCACCCATCTCTGGACCCAGTCGCGCCTCGAAGAGTTCGAAAAAGGAACTCCGCAAGGTGTTGCCCTCACCAGCGACGGACGCCTGCTCCAGGGCCCCGGCGCAGCCGAAGTTGTCACCACCCCTTCCACCTTTGTTTGGTCCGTAGCCGTCGACACCCACGGCACCGCCTTCCTTGGCACCGCCTCGCCCGCCACCGTTCTCCGCGTCGCCAAAGACGGCAAGATATTCAAGCTCTTCGAATCCAAAGACGTCTCCGTCCAGGTCGTCCGCCTCGGCCCCGACGGCTCTCTCTACGCCGCCACTCTGCCCAGCGGAAAAGTCTATCGACTCAAACCCGACGCCACCACCACCCAGGACGACACCTCCGCCCAACTCATCTTCGACGCCGCCAGTGCCCCTGACGCGAAATCCGAAACCAAACCCGACGACGCCAAATCCGACAACAAACCCGCCCCCGCGAAATCCGTACCAGCAAAAAAGTCCGACGACTCCAAATCCGACACCGCAAGGCCCGAAACCTCCCACTTCATCTGGGATCTAACCTTCGACGCACAAGGCCGCATCTACATCGCCTCCGGTGGCCCCGCCGCCATCTATCGCATCGACCCCTCCGTCCCAAAATCCATCCCCGAGCTCTTCTTTAAATCCGATGAGCAGCACATCCGCTGCCTCGCCTGGGACGTGAAAGGCAATCTCATCGCCGGAACCGACGGCTCCGGCCTCATCTACCGCATCGATCCCACCGGCAAGGGCTACGTCCTCTTCGAAGCCCCCCGCCGCGAAATCACCTCTCTCGCCATCGCCCCCTCCGGCGCAATCTACGCCGCCAGCGTTGGCGACAAGAGCCACAACCCGCTCCCGCCGCTCCCCGTGCAGGGCCAGGGCTCCGTCACCATCACCATCGTTTCTCCCTCTTCGCTCACCACTGCCAACACCAGCGCCTCTGTCCCCGAGGGCAGCGAGATCTACCTCCTCACCGAAGGCCAGGCCCCCCGCAAAATCTGGTCCACCAAGGACGAAGTCGTCTACGCCCTCGCCGCCAGCAAAGATGGCCTCCTCGCCCTCACAGGCAATCGCGGACACCTTTTCCAAATCGCCGACGACGGCAGCTTTTCTGACGTTGCCCACGTCGATGCCCAACAGGCGCTCACCCTCGCCGCTCCAGCCGACTCCGCCGACCTCCTCATCGGCACCGGCAACACCGGCAAACTCTACCGCCTGGCCTCTCAGTCGGGGAAACACGAATACGCCAGCGACGTCCTCGATGCCGGCGGCCTCTCGCGCTTCGGCCGCATCGAAGTCGAGCCCGGCTCCTCCGCCTACGAGCTATGGACCCGCTCCGGCAACGTCGAGCAGCCAGTCCGTAACCAAAAAGACTGGGGCTGGTCCGAATGGGCCCCGCTCAACGACAATCAAATCGCCTCACCCCCCGGCCGCTTCTTCCAGTGGAAGGCCGTCCTCCACGACGCTGGCTCCCTCGGCAGCGTCGGCGTCAACTATCTCCCCATCAACTCCGCTCCCGTCATTGAAGATCTCGTCGTCGCTCCCGGCGCGCGCCTCAATCCGCAAAACTTAATCCCCCAGCCGCCCTCCGTCCAAATCAACTTCCCCTCCGCTAACATCGCCGCCGGCTTCGATGGCACATCCTCGCAGCCCCTCCAGGCCCTCAAAGATCGCACCGCCGTCACCGTCCGCTGGGCCGCACACGACGACAACGGCGACGACCTCAAATTCTCCCTCTACCTCCGCGGCGATGGCGAGCAGGGCTGGCGTCTCCTCAAAGACGACCTAACCGACAAGGCATATAGCTTCGACGCCACCCTCATCCCCGATGGCGGCTATCGCATCAAGCTCGTCGCCTCCGACGCTCCCTCTCACACCCCCGCCGACGCCCTCACCGCCGAGAAAGAAAGCGACCGCTTCGAAATCGACACCACCCCGCCCATCGTCAGCGGCCTCAAATCAACGGTAGAGTCCATCACCTGCAAGGAAGGGTGCAGCGGAGCAATAGGCATCACCTTCGACGCCGAAGACGCGTTCTCGCCCATTGCCCACGCCGAGTACTCCATCGACTCCGGCCTCTGGCAATACATCGAACCCGTCGGCACTCTCTCCGACTCCCGCCGCGAGCACTACGACGTCACCATCCCCTCGCCCAATCCACCACTCAAACCCGGCGAGCACCTCATCACCATTCGCGCCTACGACCGCCACGACAACATCGGCGTCGCCAAAATCACCTTCACCCTCCCGGCTACCCACTAACCACTGCTTCATTGCGTCACTGTTCTTCTGTTCCCTGTTCCCTGTTCCCTGGTCCCTCGTTTCTGATTTCTGTCCACTGTTTCACGACTTTTCTGAACCCTAAACCCTGAACCCTCGTTCTTATGCGCTTCGAGCTCTTTCTCGCCGCCCGCTACCTCCGCGCCAAACGCCGTCAGGCAGTGGTCGGCGTGGTCACCGCCGTTTCTGTGGCCGGCATCGCC
>Ga0302282_1000273_pt1 | contig 40493 bp, 34 predicted proteins | sample III_Fen_E1_3_FD_198763 | JGI IMG/M metagenome (GOLD analysis project Ga0302282, IMG submission 198763) | Peat permafrost microbial communities from Stordalen Mire near Abisko, Sweden - III_Fen_E1_3 | ecosystem: Environmental > Terrestrial > Soil > Wetlands > Permafrost | place: Sweden: Abisko... | reverse complement strand
AATGCGGATGCCGTCGCGCCGCGCCATGTCCATCATGTTCAGCGCCACGATGACCGGACATTTCAATTCCAAAACCTGGCTGGTCAGAAATAGATTCCGTTCGAGATTGGTCGCGTCCACCACCACCAGCACGGCGTTGGGCGCAGTGTGCTCCAGTTTTCCCTGCAAGGCGTCGGCGGCGAGTTTTTCATCCGGGGACTGGCTGTCGAGGCTGTAAAGTCCTGGCAGATCCACGACCACGATCTGCTTGTGTTCGAGGTGCAGGCGGCCCACTTTGCGCTCCACCGTGGTGCCGGGAAAATTCGCCGTCTTGGCACGCAGACCGGTGAGCGCATTGAACAAAGTGGTCTTGCCGGCATTGGGATTGCCAACCAGCGCGAGCGTGAAAGCGTGGTGGGTCCCCGTCTCGGAAGCCGGGGCGGTCGTGTCGTGACCAGCGCTCATGCGCCTTCGTGGTCGCGCAAAGCGCAATGGCCGGGCTGGCAGACTTCCACGCGGACGCGCGCCGCGAGCTCGGCGGAAACGCCCAGCCGGGAGCCGAAAATTTTCAGGATGAGCGGATTGCCTGCCCGAACGAGTTCAACGCGGCGGCCGACGCAGACGCCGAGCGTCTTGAGCCGGTGGGTGTCCTCATCGTCCATCTCAACGCTGCGGACGACGGCGCAGACGCGCGGCGGCAGTTCATCAAGCCGCACGGTGCCGGCGGGCTGGTCAATGGTTGTCACAACGCATGCAAAATAAGCTTTCCGGCAGCCAAGTCAAACGCCCGGCCGGAGGGGATTGACGCGGGTCGGACGGCCTGAAAACTTTGTTTTCCATGCGGATACTTTACCGGTAGCCGGGCGGGCCGACTGCCGGAAGATTGCGGATTGTTGTCGGCGGATTGCGACCCGAGGCGGACGGGGATTGATAAGAGCGCGGTCTTCCGGCAGATTGGCGTCGTGAAAGCATTGAAATTGCTCCTGTCACTACTGGCCGTCGCCGCGTTCGCCGGCTGTGGCAAACCAACCACGTCGACGCCGACTGCCGCTTCCTCGATTGACGACCTTCTGCCGACGCACGCGCAGCCGAAATTACCCACCCTGAAAATTTATCTCGGTGCGGAAACGCTCGATGCCGAGCTGGCGCTAACCGAAACCGAGGAAATGACCGGCATGATGTTCCGCACCAACATTCAGGAAACCGACGCGATGCTGTTTGTGCTGCCCTATCCGCAGCGGGCGAATTTCTGGATGAAAAACTGTCCCGAATCCATCTCCGCCGCCTACATCACGACGGACGGCGTGATCCAGGAAATCCATCACCTCGAGAAAAATGACACCAATGGCGTGGTCGCCGCGCGCGATGACATCCGGTTTGTGCTGGAAACCCAGGATGGCTGGTTCACGCGCCATCAGCTTTCGCCCGGCACGGTGATCCAGTCGGAAAAAGGCCCGCTGGCCGACGTTTTGTTGCGCCGGCAGTGAATCACTTGCCGGCGACCAGCGCGTCAAGTTTGCCTTTCAAGTCCGCGGCCGGCAGCAGGCCGGTGACGTGATCCACCAGCTTGCCATTCTTAAAAAAAATCAACGTGGGCATAGCCTGAATCAGATAATTTTGCGCCAGCCCGGGCGATTCGTCCACATTCACCTTGAAAAACTTGATCTGGCCGGTGAATGAACCCGCCACCGAATCCAGGATTGGTGCCAACTGCCGGCACGGCCCGCACCATGTCGCATAAAAGTCCACCACGATCAGCCCCGACGCGCGCGTGACTTGGTCGGCAAACTCGCCCTGGGTAATATGCTGTACGTTCGGCGTGGACTCATTCATCGCCGCCGGATTATCGCAGCCGGAGACCAGCATCAGGTTCCAGACGATCAAGGTGCCACCCAAACTGCTAAGCCATCTGCGCAAATTCATGGCGGAATCTACCCCGACCGGCTGGAGGCGCAAACCATTTTCACCGCCAATCTGTTTGCGAAATTCCAATTTCCACCTACGCTTCGGCCATGCTGTCGCTCGAACAACTGGGTGCCCTGTTGGAACAAAACCGTGCCGCCGCGCAGGCGCGCGTCCGGGGATTTTCCCTCGGCGGCCGGAAATTTGATTTCAACAAGCAGCCGGCCATCATGGGCGTCGTCAACCTGTCCGCCGATTCGTGGTACCGTGAGAGTGTCTGTCTGTCGGCGGAGGCAGCCGTCGCGCGCGGCCAAGTCCTGGCCGCACAGGGCGCGCAAATCATTGACGTCGGCGCGGAATCCACGCTGGCCCATGCCAGGCGGGTCGGCAACGCGGCGCAGAAATCCAAACTGATCCCGGCTATCAAAGCCCTGCGCGCGAAAAAAATTCTTGTTTCCGTCGAGACGTATTCGCCCGCCGTTACGCGCGCCAGCCTGGCAGCCGGCGCGAACATCTTGAATTTGACGGGGACGGCCGGCTCCCGGGAAATCTTCAAACTGGTGGCCGCCCACGATGCCGCCGTCATTATCTGCTTCGTCGCCGGGAAAAACGTCCGCGAGGTTGGCAACTTTGATTTGTCGGCCGATCCGATTCCCGGGCTGCGGGAATTTTTTGCGCGCCAAATTGATCTGGCGGTAAAAAACGGCGTGCAGCAGATTTTCATCGATCCCGGCTTGGGTTTCTATTACCGCAATTTGCAGGACAGCGCCGTGCGCGTGCGCCATCAGATGAATATTTTTCTGAACACGTTCCGGCTGCGCGAGCTGGGGTTTCCCGTCTGCCACGCGCTGCCGCACGCGTTTGAATTTTTCGGCGAAGAAGTCCGCTGCGCTGAGCCGTTCTTCGCCGTGCTCGCGGCGCTGGGGAAAACCGATTTATTCCGCACGCATGAAGTGCCGCGCATCAAGGCGGTGTTGGATACGCTGAAGGTTTTCTGAACCTTGCCCAAAGCGGCAAAGTCGCCAGGTAAATTCAGAAATCGTTGCGTCGTTGCGAGGGCCATTATTTTCGCCGGCAAAAAAACACGCCTTCCTCGCCCGAGGCGGCGAGCCATTGGCGGTGGACTTTTAATCCGTGCTGCGCCAGCAGCCTGGCGACGCGGACCGGCGTGTAGCGATACGAAAAAAAGAGCTGCATGGTTTCGCCGCACGCAAAAGCAAAATGCCCGCCATCGACCTTGATTTGCCGGGCGCGACGAAAATGGAACCGGGCCATCACGCGCTGCAAACCCAAACCGCCGGTCTCAATGGTGAAGCGCAGTTCGCCGTCGGACCTGGCCACGCCCAGGTCCAAAAGAAACGCCATCAGCCAGTCTCGCGTCAAGGGGTTGTCGTATTGCGGTCGAATCATTTTCATGCCGGCGGCATAATCCGCACCGGGGGCAAGGTTGGCGCTGAACAGCAAAAAATCATCCAGTCGCAGGAGCGCGGCAAGTTTGGGCAGGATCTGACGTGGCTCAAAATTTGGAATCATGCCAAAAAAGGTCACCAGGGCCGGGGACCGGGCAACCGCAAGTTTTTGTAAATCATCCGCCGTCGCCAGGTCGCAGACGAAGGGAAAACATTTTTTGGCCGGCAACCATGCTCGCGCCGCCTGCCGGGCGACCAGCACCATCGCCACGCTGACATCGCAGGGCGTGTAGGAAATCTTTTTTCCTCGCGCCCGCAGGGCTTTGATCAAGCCCGTATCCTTTTGGCCGCCGCCGCAGCCCAGGCCAATGACCTGCACCTGCCGGGATTTGATTTGCGCCGCCGCTTCCGCAAAGGCGCGGTCATAAGTGGACCGGCAGTCGGCATCGTAGCGCGCCGGTGAATGGGCCTCATGCAGGGCCAGCCATTTCTGGGTTTGCTTGACGCTGTCGTAATGAAACTTGTGGTTTACGCGCCGCGTGCGCAGCGAGGTCCGCAGGTCGCGGCGGACGCTTTCCGGAAACTGGCTGGCATGGATCGCAACTTGAACGCTGGCGGTCATGCCGGTGATTATTGCGGAAACCTGATGTAGAGCAGCCAATAAATCACCACGCCGGTCACGGAGACATACATCCACAGCGGCCACGTCCAGCGGGCGATTTTCTTGTGCTGTTCGAAGCGCTCCCGCTTGGCGCGCCAGAGCGTGATTAAAACCAACGGCACAATGACCACCGCCAAAAGGGTATGCGTCCCGAGAATGGTCAGATAAATCGGCCGGAACCAGGCGGGCTTTAAAAAGTGCGTCGGTCCCTGGTGCAAAACGATCGCCAGATAGCCGTGATAAGTCAGATAGCAGCCGAGAAAAATCACCGAGGCGCAAAACGCCGCCATCATGCAGTAGCGGTGCGCCGTCTTATGGCCGCTCTTGATGAAGATGAAGCCGAATGTCAGGAAGATTGCGCTCAAGCCGTTGAGCGTGGCGTTGACGGCGGGCAGATCGTGAATGGTCATGGTTCGTTCTCCAATTGGCGAATGGCCTTGAGGATGCGCGGCTCGACGGAATTGGTCCAGTCCACGCCGTCGCCGCCGGTCTCGAAATCGCCACGCAACCGCGCGTGTTTGTCCACCACCACGAACATCGTCGTATGGATGAACAGATCCACGTCATTCAGCCGGTCGGCGGCCTTTATTGGCACGGAGCCCAATTTCAAACTGCCGGCGGCGAGCCCGGCAATTTCGCCCTTGGTGCCGGTCAGAAAGGTCCAGCGGTTGGAATCCGCGCCAAAGCGTTCGCCATATTTTTTAAGCACGGCCGGCGAATCAAATTCCGGGTCGGTCGTGAGCGTAACCAGCTTGGCGCGGCTTTCCTCCGGCAACAGATTTTGCAGCGACCGCATCTGTCCGGTCATCCGCGGACACGGGCCCGCACAGCGGGTGAAGACGATGTCGGCAACCCAGACCTGGTTGGTGAAATCCGCCAGCGTCGCGAGCTGGCCGTCCTGATTGGTCAGGGTGAAGTCCGCCACCGGGCCGAGCACCGGGAGCTGCAGCAGGTGCCGGCTGCGATTGATTTGCAGCAATGAAATCAGCAGCGCGAGGCCGAGCAGGCCGGAGACAAAGCCAAAGCCCACCCAAATCGTGCGAGGCGGTCGCTGGCTGGATTCATTCATAAAGTCCGGACTTTAAATTCAAGATGTATTTGCCGCCGGCCGCTGCGGGACGGATGGGGGTTGAGACGCGGCTTATTTCGCCGGCGTGATTTCCGCGCCGATGGCGCGTTCGAGCTTGGCGCGCGCTGTGTCGTAATCGTGCAGCGCTTGCACCTGCGTCGTGCGCGCCTGCGTCAACGATGTCTCCGCGTCCAGTACGTCGAGCTGCGTGCCGGTGCCGGCGTCAGACCGCGCGTTGGCCTCCCGCAGGGCTTCCTCGGCCTCTTCCTGCACCTTGGTTTGCGAGTCGAGCACTTCCTTCGCCTCGAGAAAATCAGAATACGCCGTGCGCACCTCGAGCTCGATCTGGCGGGACCGGTTTTCGAGTTCGGTCTGGGCTTTCTGGTGGAGCGCTTTGGCCTGTTGCACCTTGCCGATGGTCAAAGCGCCGTCAAAAATATTCCACGTCAACTGCCCGCCAACGTTCCAGCCGTTGAGTTCGTCGGCAACATCCGTGCTGAAGGAGGAATTCTGCCAGGTGTAACCGGCGAACGCCTGAATGGTCGGCTGGTAGCCGGACTTGGCATTGACAATGTTAAGGTGCTGTAACACCACCTGCTCGCGCAAATCCGTCAATTCCGTGCGGCGCTCGAGCGCCTGCTGGATGGCGTCCGGCAACAGCATGTCCCACGGCGTGATGTCAAAAGTGTCCGTAAGGTTCAAGGGAATGTTTTCCAAAACCTCGCGCGGCAGATTGTAACCGAGCAGGTTGGCCAGCGTGTTCTTGGCGATGCGATACTGGCTGGTCGCGTGAAAGAGGTTCGGCTTGGCGTTGGCCACCGCGACTTCCGCGCGCAGCACGTTGAAATGCGGCACGGTCCCTGCGTCAAAGCGGCGCTGCTGGTCGTCCAGTTCTTTTTGCAGCAGCTTGACCGAGGCTTCGTTGACGGTGATCTGCTGCGCGGTGAGCAGCACGTCGTAATACGCCAGCCGCACGCTCAACAGCGTGTCCGCCACCTGCGTCTGGTATTGCGCGATGGCCTGCTTCTTGGTCGCCGACGCAGCCTGGATGGCGGCGATCAATTTTCCGCCCTCATAAATGCCCTGAATGATCTGGATGCCGGAATTCCAGTTCTGGTGCGGGATGGGATAGCCGCCGGGAATGGGAAATTCCTGGAGCAGCGATTTGTCCTCGTCCGTATATCGGCCGGTCGCCTGCACCTGCGGCAGCGCCACCGCGCGCGTCTGCACCACCACGCCCGCGGAGGCTTCGAGGTCGCTCTTCGCCTTGAGAATGTCGGCGTTCTGCGCCAGCGCGATGTTGAGGCAATCCGGCTGGGACAGCGGCCGCGATAGCCAGGCGGGGGCATTCGTCTCCTCGGCGGAAACCGCGCAGGCCACGATCAGCAGCAGTGAAAACGACGTCAGTTTTTTCATACAGCGGAGCCATCCTACCATTCGGTAGGTTAAAAGTCGAATGAATCGTTTCGCTCGTCAAATTCATGGTTCGTGGTAACGTCAGTCCGGCGTCCGCATGAAATATTTCCCGAACCCAGTCTGGTTCGCCCTCGCCGCCGCGCTGCTCGGCGGCTGCGCGAAAAATTCGTCCGATGGCTGGCAAGGCTACATCGAGGGCGAATACGTCTATGTCGCCGCCCCGCTCGGCGGCGCCCTCACCAACCTCGCCGTGGCGCGCGGCGGCCAGGTCAAGCAAGGGCAGCTGCTGTTTGTACTGGAACGGCAGTCCGAAGCCGCCGCGCTCACCCAGGCGGAAAAAAATCTCGCGCAGGCCCGGGCGCAACTGGACGACCTCCGGCAGGGCAAGCGGCCAACGGAAATTGCGTCGCTCGCCGCGCAATTGGAACGGGCCCGGGCGGATTTGAAGCTGTCCGCCGCGCAGCTCGCGCGCCGCGTGCAGCTCGGCAATTCCGAGGTGGTCTCCCAGGAAGAGCTGGATCAAGCCCGCGCGCAAAACGACGCCGACCAGGCGCAGGTCGACCAGCTCGCGGCGGATCTGGCCACCGCCAAACTCGGCGGGCGCGATGACGCCATCCGCGCCGCCCAGGCCGCCGTTGAATCGCAGCAGGCCGCGCTCGACAAGGCTCAATGGTCGTTCGCTCAGAAACAACAGTTCGCGCCGGCGGACGCACAGGTGCACGACACGCTTTACCGCCAGGGCGAATGGGTCGCGGCGGGAAATCCCGTGGTTGCGCTCCTGCCGCCGGAAAATTTGAAGGTCCGCTTCTTCGTGCCGCAGGAAATCTTGCCCCAAGTAGCAATCGGCCAGACCGTTTCCGTCCAGTGCGACGGCGCGCCGCGCGCAATCAACGCCGTGGTTAATTACCTTTCCACGCAGGCTGAATACACGCCGCCGGTGATTTATAGCCGCGAGACGCGGGCGAATCTGGTGTTCATGATCGAGGCGAAGATTCCGCTGGCGGACGCGGCCATTGTCCGCCCCGGCCAGCCGGCGGACGTGCGCTTGAATTGAAATGACCGCGCGGCAAACCCTCCAACTCCTGCGCGACCACGAATCGCGGAACGTCCTGTTCATCGAACCGGACGGCTCGTGGCCGATCGTCTGGGAACGCGCCCGGGGCGTCCACGTCTGGGATGCCGACGGAAAAAAGTATCTGGATCTGACCGCCGCCTTTGGCGTCGCCGCCGCCGGCCACGCGAACCCCAGCGTCGTCCGGGCCGGCCAAAGGCAGATGGGCAAACTCTTGCACGCCATGGGCGATGTCCATCCGCATGCGCTCAAAGCGCAGCTCGCCCGCGAATTGAGCCGGCTCACGTTTGAACGCTGGGTAAAGAAAAACCGGACATCGGACATCGGACATCGGAAATCTGCAAAAGTGATTTTCTCCAACTCCGGTTTTGAAGCCGTCGAATCCGCGCTCAAGACCGCCTTGCTCGCCACCGGCAAACGCGGGGTCATTGCGTTCGAAGGCGGCTATCACGGTCTCGGCTACGGCGCGCTCAACGCCACGCACCGTCAACATTTTCGCGGCCCGTTCAAATCGCAGCTCCGCGAGTTTGGTAGTTTTGTCCCCTTTCCAACCTCTTCGGAGGGACGAGTTCCACGAGTCCCAAAAAATAAAGAAGGGGACTCGCAGCGCTCGTCCCTCCGGGAGATTGAACCCCGCCTTCGCCAGCTCTTCCGGCGCGAAAAGATCGGCGCGATCCTGGTCGAGCCGGTGCAGGCGCGCGGCGGCATCAACGTGCCGCCGCCGCAATTTTTGCCGCTGCTCCGCAAACTGTGCGACCAGCACGGCGCGCTGCTGATTCTCGACGAGATTTACACCGGCTTCGGCCGCACCGGCCAATGGTTCGCCTGCGAACACAGCGGTACGGTTCCGGATCTAATCTGCCTCGGCAAGGCGCTCACCGGCGGCTTTCCACTCTCGGCCTGCGTGGGTCGCGCGGACCTGATGGACACCGCCTGGCCGGCCTCAACCGGCGAGGCGATTCACACCAGCACTTTTCTTGGCCATCCCGTCGGCTGCGCCATGGCCCTCGCGCAAATTTCCGAAATCCGCCGGCTTAAACTATGCGAGTGGAGCGCGACGCTGGGCCAATTCCTTTTGGCCGAATTGCAAAAACTTGAGGTCTCAGGTTTCAGGTTTCAGGTTTCTGCCCGCGGCCTCGGGCTGATGGCCGGATTGGAACTAACCTTGCCCAACGGCAAACCCGCGACCACCGAGGCGCTGGCGGCAATCAAAAAGCTATTGCAGCGCGGCTACATTTTCCTGCCCGAAGGCGAACCCGGCAACGTCATCAGCTTCACGCCGCCCCTCACCATCACCAAAGCGCAACTGGCAACCGCCGTGGCGGAGCTAAAACAGGTTTTAACCACGGATTAACACCGATGGATACCGATATAAACCATCGTTCCTCCGCCCCACCAGTTTGTCCTATCCGTGTTTATCTGTGTGCATCCGTGGTTGAATTTCCCCGATGAAACTCTCTGAAATGCGCGCGCTGCTGGCGCGGCGCGACATCCAGCTCACGAAATCGCTCGGCCAGAATTTTCTGCACGACGCGCATCAGTTGGAACGCATCGCCGCCGCCGCCGAACTGACCGCCACCGACAAGGTTTTGGAGATCGGCCCCGGCCTTGGCCCGCTCACGGAACTGCTCTTGCCGCAGGCCGGCCACGTGTTCGCCATCGAAATGGACGGCCGGCTGGTGGAAGTGTTGCGCGAGCGGTTCGCGCACCATTCGGAGGGACGAGTTACACGAGTCCCAAATCAGACCGAGACTCCGCAAAATCAGGGACTCGTGGAACTCGTCCCTCCGAAATTGGAACTGCTCCATGACGACGCGTTGAGATATTTGCAGCGCGAGCCGCGCGACTGGCGCGACTGGAAACTCGTCGCCAACCTACCCTACTCCGTCGCCTCGCCGATTCTGGTGGAACTCGCCGCCGGCCGCCGCGCGCCCAAGATGATCGTCGCCACCCTCCAGCTTGAAGTGGCGATGCGGCTCATGGCGCAGACGGATGCTGACGATTACGGCATCCTGACCCTGCTGGTGCAACTGGATTTCTTGCCGTGCGGCTGGTTCAAGATTCCGCCGGGTTGTTTTTTCCCGTCGCCGGATGTGGACTCCGCCTGCGTCTGCCTCACGCGCCGCGAGCCGCCGTTACTTGCGGAGGAACAACGGGAAACTTTCCGCCAGATTATAAAAAAATCCTTTTCCCAGCGCCGGAAGATGATGCTGAAATTGTTGAAGCAGGACTGGCCGAAGGAAAAGCTGGAAGCCGCGTTTGCCACGTTGAACATTTCGTCCCAAGAACGCGCGGAAAAATTAAGCCTGGAACAGTTCGTGGCACTGACGAAATTGCTTTTGTCGCCGGACTGAAATCACGTTGGCTTTGGCAGCCACGGAGTGGCGAAAGATAGTAGCCCACGGTGAAACCGTGGGTTTGGTTACCAAATGAATCGAGCCCCGGACGGGGCGAAAGACAGGTTTTCTGAGTTGGATTTTTCTATTGCTCGAGCCGGGGTTTATAGCGGCAGGTGCTTTTCGGTTAGCCTCAATTAAGCCGGAAAGCTTCGTTCGGGGGGCGTTAAACAGAAAAGAATTCTTTTCCGGCAGGAATGCTTTTTATCTTTTGACCTATCGGGCTTGATAGATATTAGACATAAATTGCTAGTCTGACCGCTGCGATTTTGGCGCAGCTTTCCAGAATGGGCCATCAACGAGTGACTCCATCTTGTCATGGTCACCCTCATACCCATCGGAGTCGTCGGTAGTAAACAGGCCGCTTGTTGTGTCAATCTTACCAAGATACTTTGTGCCCTGATAAAACTTCACCTCAATAAGTAACATAATGCCGAAAGTCATTGGCATTCCCTTCGGCTTGAGAAGGGACTTGGCCGATGTTATGACGCGAACAATATCGCGAGCGCCAGCACCTGTGATTGTAATGATGGGAGAGGCGCCAAGCTGACTCATGACAACTCGGTCGGCATTCACAAATTGTCGAAGAACCAGAGGATGAGCTGCTCTTTGCCTTATCGTAAAAACCAGCCAGCCCATTAACATCGCTATCAGCAAGCAGGCTGCCAAAATAGGGCGTCGATTTTTCATATCAATCAATAGACACCGACAAGTCCGAATTTGGTTATCTTTTCATACGCATGATGCCAACGAAAAAAGAGCCACTGCCGACTCGCAACGCAAACCGTATCAGCGGAACGGCCAGTCCCAACGGCGGTTGGTTCTTGTGGGAGGCGGTGAGATATTCTCATGTTCCCGGTGCGGCAGAAGTTGTGACGTGGCTCAATCATCTGGCTTCGGGTCAACCTTGCGCCTGCTGGTCCGCCGTGGCAACTACAAAAGTTGTTTCCGCTTTGGTAGCTCACAATTTTGAAACAGACTTTGTTGCTTGAAGCTGCCCCATGGCGTTGGTGCAACTTTTAGTTGATGGCTGCTCGCTGTTGTTTCCTACATAATCTGTTCATGGCGCGGGCGGTGGATTGGCTCCCTTTTGTTCCACCGATTTTCCCGATTGCAAAATTAAAGCAGGAATTGAACGTGATCCGATTGATATCAGCGCAGATTTGTGGCATCGTCCCCGCCGATGTCATCAAGCGTGGCGCAAGCTGAAAGCGGTCCGGCCTGGCTGACGCTGCGGCGGTTTTCCCTGCTGCTGGGATTGCTGGTGCTGGTGTCCTATCCGCAGGTGCTCCTGGGCCTGCAAACATTTGTTCACCGGGATTTCGGCTATTTTTCCTACCCCATCGCGTGGCACCTCCGGGAAAGTTTCTGGCGCGGCGAACTGCCGCTGTGGAATCCGCTGAGCAATTGCGGCGCGCCGTTTCTGGCGCAATGGAACACACAGGTGCTGTATCCGCCGGCGCTGTTTTATCTGGTGCTGCCGCTGTCGTGGTCGCTGGGGGTGTTCTGCCTGCTGCATCTGTTTCTGGCGGGGCTGGGCATGTTTGTGCTGGCGCGGGCCTGGACGCGGGATTCGTTCGCCGCCGGGTTTGCCGGCCTCGCGTTTGCCTTCAATGGCCTGATGCTGAACAGCCTCATGTGGCCGGCCACGATCGCCGCCTTCGCCTGGATGCCGTGGGTGGTCTGGCTGGTGGAACGCGCCGGGCGGGAAGGCGGCCGGATGCTGGTCTGCGCCGCGCTGGCGGGCGCCTTGCAGATGCTCTCCGGCGGCGTGGAGGTGGTCCTGCTGACGTGGGTGCTGGCCGGATCACTCTGCCTGCTGGAAAATTTCCGGATAAAATCTTTCCAGCTCAAACCCGTCTTGCGCCTGGCGCTGGTGGTGGGATTGGTCACGGCGCTGAGCGCGGCGCAATTGCTGCCATTCCTGGATCTGTTGCAGCATTCGCGCGGGCAGGAAAATGTCCCGGCCAGCCAGTGGCCGATGCCGCTGACCGGCTGGTTGAATTTCCTGGTGCCGATTTTTCAGTGTCATTCGTTCCAAGGTGTGTTCATGCAGGTCAACCAGTTTTGGACCTCGTCGTATTATGTCGGCGTGGCCACGCTGGCGCTGGCCGGGCTGGCCGTGGGGCGGTGGCGCGGAGTCCGGGTGGCGTGGCTGGCTGGGCTGACGCTGGTCTGCCTGGTGCTGGCCCTGGGCTACGCGACGCCGGTGTACCGATGGTTGAGCCAGCATTTCGGCGCTTTCAACAGCCTGCGGTTCCCGATCAAGTTTGTGATCCTGCCAGTGTTCCTGCTGCCCTTGCTGGCTGCCTATGGTCTGGCGGAAAAAGCGGACGGCACGGGCCGGGAAAAGTCGTCCTGGGCGGCCTGGCTGGGCGTAACGGCGGCCATAGTCCTGTTGCTGGGCGGCATGCTGTGGTGGATCGCCCGCCACACGCCGCCGAACGAATCCCGGGCGGAAATCTTCCGCAACGGCCTGCTGCGCCTGTTGTTTTTCGGCGTGCTGGCTGCGGGTTTGATGCTGAGGCGAAGGCGGGGTCCGCGGCGAACGTATCCCGCGCTGCCGTGGCTGCTGCTGCTGGTGGTTTGGTTGGATTTATATCTGCAGGCGCCACAACCTCAGACCGTCGGCCGCGCCATCTTCACCCCGGGCGTTCAGCAATCCACGTCCCTGCCGCAGCCGGGTTTGACGCGCGCGGCGATTCCGCCGGCGATCCAGGATCAATTCAATTCTGCCCTCCTGCCCGATGCCACGGAGGAATACATCAGCCGCCGATATGCGCTGCTGCTGAATTGCAACCTGCTGGATGACGTGCCGAAAGCGGACGGTTTCTTTCCGCTCTATTTGCACGATCACCTTGCCGCGTTTTCCGGCGGCCTGACGGAACCGTTGCTCGACTTCATCGGCGCGTCGCGAATTCTGGTCGTGACCAACAATACCTTTTACTGGCAGCCGCGCGCCGAGCCTATGCCGCTGCTGACCGCCGGCCAGAAACCGGTGTTTGCCGACGAGGTCACCACCTGGCTGGCGGTCACCGGCACCAATTTCCAGCCGCGCGGCAAAGTCTATCTGCCGGCGGCGGCGCAGGCTTTCGTGTCCGCCGGCCCGGTTCCGGCGGCGAGGGTTACTTTGGTTCATTTCTCCGCCGGACGAATTGAAGCGGAAGCCGAAAGTGCCGCCCGGGCCATGGTGGTGGTCGCGCAGACCTATTATCATCCTTGGCGTGCCTATGTGGACGAACAACCGGTCCGGCTCTGGCCGGCCAACACCGGCTTTCAGGCGATTGAAATGCCGGCCGGCAAACATCAGTTGAAACTCGTCTATGAAGATCACCGGTTTTACTTCGGCCTGATCATCTCTCTGTTGACGCTGGCCGGTTGTCTCGGCTGGCTGGCGGTTAATAAAAGTCAGGGGAAGCCAGCCATCCCGTCCGGCCCGGTGCAGGAACCTTGACGGATGCCGGTGGCGAGCCGACTAAAGGTTGTCAATTAGGGCAAAAGTTTTTCGCGGTGCGGCAGGTGGTCACGGTTCCAGCGGACCAAGGCGTCGTCGCTGGTGTCTTCAAAAAGAAATGCCAGCGACGGCGATTCTACGTGGCCGTTGCAAAAGACCACGTTAGCTTTGCCTTGATGACGAGAATTGGCTGAAGGTTCTGAGGCTCCTGATTTTTGTATTAGATAATATTTACATCGCCAAAGAAGACCGCCGCCGGTAAAAATTTGAGAGCTGTTTCCTTCAAACCCATCGCCGATTGCCATCATCTCGCTTGGATTGACAATGTCCGACTCGCGCACTGGTGGATTATGTTCGGCTGCAAAACTTCCACCCAAACCCAGTGCGGTAAAATTTGTGCCGAGGCCGAACGCATTGTAACCATAAGAAATGAAGCCATCGCCTAGAGTTCCTTCGGTTTGGACTCCAGGGCAAAACCAAATGCCTTTGTTCCAAAGCCTGAAATTGCTTTTGAAATTGGAATCAAGTAGCTTGCCAAGCGTGTTGATCCAATAAATGCGGCCACCGTATTCATCTTTCCCAGGATTACCCAAAATCGGATAAGCATGGTTGTCCGAAACAAATTCGTGTAAGTCAGCTCCAAGCTGACGGACATTGTTAACGCAGTGAATTTGCCGCGCCCTTTTCATGGCAAAACTTAACGCGGGAAGCAAAAGCGCCGCCAGAATTCCGATGATGGCAATGACCACCAACAGCTCAACCAGAGTGAACGCAGAGTCATTTTTATCTGTGTTCATCTGTGTCCATCGGTGGTTGAAAATTATCCCAGACTTTTCCGCAGCGTTTCCGCGATTTGAATGAACGCCTTGCCCGCCGCGTGGTTCGGGGTGGAGACGACAATCGGCGTGCCGCGGTCGCCGCCTTCGCGGATTTCGGTGAAGATGGGCACTTCGCCGAGAAACGGCACGTTCTGTCGCGCGGCTTCCTCCTGGCCGCCGCCGTGGCCGAAAATTTCCACGCGCTCGCCGTTCGGCGCGGTGAAGTAACTCATGTTTTCCACGATGCCGAGGATCGGCACGTTCACCTTGCGGAACATCGCAATGCCTTTGCGCACGACGCCGAGCGACGCTTCCTGCGGCGTGCTGATGATGACGCCGCCATCGAGCGGCACGGTCTGGCAGAGCGAGAGCTGCGCATCGCCGGTGCCGGGCGGGAGGTCCACGAGCAGGAAATCCAGATTACCCCATTCGACGGCGAGGAGAAATTGCTGGATGGTCTTGGTGATCATCGGCCCGCGCCAGATGACCGGCTGGTCGTCGGTCAGCAGCAGCCCGATACTCATGACTTTCACGCCGTGATTGGACGGCGGCACGAGCTGCTCGGCGGCGTTGACGGTGGGGCGCTCGTGAACGCCCATCATCAGCGGGATGCTCGGCCCGTAGATGTCGCAATCCAGAATGCCAACTTTCGCGCCGAGATGCGTGAGCGCGCAGGCGAGGTTGACGGAGCAGGTGGATTTGCCGACGCCGCCCTTGCCGCTGGCGACGGCGATGACGCGCTTCACGCCGGGCACGCCTTTTTGATTGGCGAACGGGCTGGCGGCCCCGGCCGGCTGGCCGCCGGCGGGCTGGCGCACGTGCACGTGAACGTGGCTCACGCCCGGCAACGCTTTCAGGATGCGCTCGGCCTCGGCCTTGATCTGCTGCGCGGCCGCGGGATTCGGCGAGGTCAACTGCATCGTCACGCTGACGGCGCCGTTGGCGGCGGTGATCTCCTTGACGAGGCCGAAGGAAACAATGTCGCGGGAAAACCCGGGATATTTGACGGCGGCCAGGGCGGTTTGGATGTCGGCTTGCGATAGCATGGCGACAAAATGCCATTCGCCGGCCGGAACGCAAAACCAATTCGCCAAACTGCGACCGGCCCCTGCGCCGTCGGTTTTAATTTGCACAACGCGTGCTGAAATGGGAGATTGTCGGCCGGTTTATAATTAGAATCATTCTAAACATGACGCAAAAAGCAAATCACGGCACGGAGCTTCTGGTGGAAACGTTTTCGCAGTTCGCCGCCGCCGCGCCCGCGCCGCAGTGGCTGCCGCCGCTGCGCCAGGCGGGCATCGCCAGCTTCGCCGCGGCGGGCTTTCCCACCCTGCAGGACGAGGACTGGCGCTTCACCAACGTCGCGCCGATCGCGCAGCTGCCGTTTACGCTGGCCCGCCAAGCCGTGGTCAATGGCGCCGAGACCAAGCTGATTGATGAATCGGTCTTTGCCAAGCTGGCCGGGCACCGGCTCGTATTCGTGAATGGATTTTTCTCGGCCAAGCTATCCCACCTTAAGCCGGTGGCCGGCGGTGTGCGGATTGAGAGTCTTTCCGCCGCGCTCGCCACCGATTCCGCGCTCATCGAAAAGCATCTGGGCAAATACGCGCATACGCGGAACAATCCTTTTGCCGCGCTGAACCAGGCGTTATTCACCGACGGCGCCTTCATTTTTGTGCCCGCCGGAGCCGCCGTGGCCGAGCCGGTGCAGTTGATCTATATCTCGTCTGCAAAACAGAACGGCGAGACCATCCTGCCGCGCAACCTCGTCATCGCCGAGGCGAACAGTAAATTGACCGTCGTGGAAAGCTATCTCAGCACCGGCAACGCGGCCTATTTCACCAATGCCGTGACGGAAATCCTCGCGGGCGACCACGCGGCCGTGGAACACATCAAGCTGCAGGACGAAGCCCCCGCGGCTTATCACATCGCGACCATCGCAGGCGAGTTCGGGCGGGCCAGCAACGTAACTGTGCATTCCTTCGCGCTCGGGGCCAGACTTTCGCGCACGAACATCCGCACCAAGCTCGCCGGCGAAGGTCTGGAATGCATCCTCAACGGGCTCTATCTGACCAAAGGCGAGCAGCTCGCCGACCATCACATGATTGTCGAGCACGCGCAGCCGCATTGCGCCAGCCACGAATATTTCAACGGCATCCTGGACGACAAGTCCAAGGGCGTGTTTCACGGCCGGATCTACGTGCATCCGATCGCGCAGAAAACGGACGCCAAGCAGACGAACAAGAACCTGCTGCTCTCCGACGACGCCACCGCTGACACCAAGCCGCAGTTGGAGATTTACGCCGACGACGTGAAATGCACCCACGGCGCGACCATCGGCCAGTTGAACCCCGAAAGCATTTTCTACCTGCGCGCCCGCGGCATCGGAGCCGACACGGCGCGGCAGATGTTGATCCACGCCTTTGCGGGCGAAATCATCGAGCGCATTAAATGCGAGCCGGCACGTGCGGTGGTGGACAAGCTGGTGTGGGACCGGCTGGAAGCTCAGCCGCACTTATTGGGGAAGTAATTTAACCGCTGAGACGCAGAGTTTTAGGCTGCGAATAAAAGCTCTTCCCTGCGTCTTTGCGTCTCCGCGGTAAGCTTAATTTATGTTTGACGACGTCAACGACCTTTATCAGCAGGTCATCCTGGACCACTGCAAGAAGCCGCGCAACTTCCACGAGATGCCACAGTGTTCTTGCTCGGCGCAGGGGTTCAACCCGTTGTGCGGTGACAACCTCAAGCTGTTCCTGACGCTCGACGGCGACGTCATCAAGGACGCAAGTTTTGTCGGTTCCGGCTGCTGCATCTCCAAGGCCTCCGCGTCGCTGCTGACGGAAAACATCAAGGGCAAGACCCGGGCCGAGGCGGAAAAAACCTTCGCGCAGGTGCATGACCTGGTGATGACCGGCACGGTGAACGGTGACGTGGGCAAGCTGGCGGTCTTCGCCGGCGTTTACAAATATCCCGCCCGCGTGAAATGCGCGATCCTCGCTTGGCACGCGCTGATGGGCGCGCTCAAGGGCGACGCCGCCCCGGTGACGACGGAATCCGGGCAGAACTGATTGCCAACCCGGCGGTCGGCCAAAGGCCAGCCGCTCTGCGCGGCAGCCGTAGCAGAGCCTAGGCGGGCTGGGAGCTGGCCGAGCGCAGGCTTTCCAACGCCGCCCGGGCCGCCGCACTCTCGGCGGCCTTTTTGCTTTTGCCGGTGCCGCGCGCCAGTTCGGCGCCGGCGTGCCGCACGGCGCATTCAAACACGCGGTCGTGGTCCGGCCCGGTGGCGGCGATGAATTCATATTCCGGCGCGAGGGGGGAACGCGCTTGCAACCGCTCCTGCAGCTCGCCCTTGGGATTGTCGATGTCGCCGGCCTCCGGCAACGTGCTGAAATCGCCGGCAAACTCCCGCAACACAAAGGCCCGCGCCGGCTCGAAGCCGCCATCCAGAAAAATCGCGCCGAGCAGCGCCTCGAACGCGTCCGCCATGGCCGACGGGCGTTCGCGGCCGCCGGTGTTCTCCTCGCCCCGGCTCAGGATCAGGTGCGCGCCGAGGCCGAGTTCGCGGCCGTGGGCCGCGAGCGAGCCGGCGTTCACCAGCCGGGCGCGCAACTTGGTGAGGCCGCCTTCGTCCGCCGCGGGAAATTGTTCATAGAGTTCGCACGACAGGATGAGGCCGAGCACCGAATCACCGAGAAATTCCAGCCGCTGATTGTGCGCTGTCGCCGTGTTCGCCTCGTGCGCGATGGACGGATGAGTCAACGCGAGACGCAAAAGTTTTTCGTCCCGGAAAGTATGGCCGAGACGGGCTTGGAGTTCGGCGAGGTCGGCCACGGGAAGTCAAATGGCCGGTGCCGGTTCCCCGGCCGGCGGCGGCGTTTCCGCCACCGCGGCCACCGGTTCCGGCGCGGCGGGCGGCGGATTGAGGCCGTGCTCCAGCAATTGTGCCACGTCGCGCTGCACGGCTTCGAGTTGATCCAGATGCAAACCCGGATCCGTGATGGCGAAGACGTCGCCCGTGCGGGGCTGCTCGTAGATGAAAGTGCGTTTGCCGTCGCGGAGGATCTGTTCCTTCACCTTGAGGAGGCGCTTGCGTTCGAGCATGACGGCCAGAATATAGGCGGCGGGCGCGTAACGCGGATCGTTCTGCTCGACGAGCTGGCGGAGGACGGACTCGGCGGTGTCCTTCTGAATGGCTTCCGGCGGTTGCGCGGGCGGCACTTCAAAGATGCCCTGCCAGTGCGAGAGGAAACCGGCGCGGCTGCGGATGTCGCCGACAAACTGTTTCTGCCAGCATGGCTCGCAGATGTCCGAGCGGCGCAGATCCGGCGCGAGCTCCAGCAGCAGTGTGTGATACGGCTGCCGGTCGATGAAGGGCTGGGCGCACGCCTCGCAGGCGTGGGCGCGGGACTGGATGTTCCACTCGTTCATGGGCGAAGTTAATTTAACAGAAACCGCGCCGGATGGACACGAAGAAAAATTTTCCTCACGTCGTTTTCGCGCCCCGCGGCTATTCCCACTCGATGGTTCCGGGCGGCTTGCTGGTGATGTCGAGGACGCAGCGGTTCACGCCTTTCACCTCGTTGATGATGCGGCTGGCCAGCTTTTCCAGCAGGGCGTAGGGCAGTTTCACCCAGTCGGCGGTCATGCCATCCTGGGACTCCACGGCGCGGATGGCGATGGTGTAGTCATAGGTGCGTTCGTCGCCCATCACGCCAACGCTGCGCACGGGGAGCAGCACGGCGAAGCTTTGCCAGATTTTGTAGTAGAGGCCGCTGGCCTTCATCTCCTCCACGACGATGGCGTCGGCGTTGCGCAGGATCTCGCAGCGCGCGGGCGTCACTTCTCCGAGGATGCGCACGGCAAGGCCGGGACCGGGGAACGGCTGCCGCCAGACAATATCCTTGGGCACGCCGAGTTCCTCGCCGAGGAGGCGGACTTCGTCCTTGAAAAGACACTTGAGCGGTTCGACCAGTTGGAACTTCATGTTCTTGGGCAGGCCGCCGACGTTGTGATGGCTCTTGATGAGCGCGGCGGGGTTGCCGCCGATGGGGACGGACTCGATGACGTCGGGATACAGCGTGCCTTGGGCGAGGAACTTCGCGTGGCCGGCGCGCTTGGTGGCTTTCTGAAAAACTTCGATGAAGGTCTTGCCGATGATCTTGCGTTTGCGTTCGGGATCCGTCACGCCTTTGAGCCGGTCGAGAAAGAGTTTGGAGGCATCCTCGTACTGGAGCTTGATCTTGAAACTGCGGGCGAAGACATTTTGCACGACTTCAGCCTCGCGGGCGCGGAGGACGCCGTTGTTGACGAAGATGCAGGTGAGCTGGTCGCCAATGGCCTTATGCAGGAGGGCGGCGGCGACGCTGGAATCCACGCCGCCGCTCAAACCGAGCACCACATGTTCCTGGCCGACCTGCGCGCGGATTTCCTCGACGGCCTGGTCCACGTATTTGCGCATGGTCCAGCCCTTGCCGCAGCCGCAGACCCCGTGGACGAAGTTGGCGATGATCTCCTTGCCGCGCGGGGTGTGCACGACTTCGGGATGGAATTGCAGGCCGAAGAATTTCTTCGCGCGGTTTTCAATGGCGGCAAACTCGGAGTTCTCCGTGACGGCAACGGGCCTGAAGCCGGCGGGGATTTTGGTGAGCTTGTCGCCGTGGGAGTTCCAGACCTGAAGGTTCGCGGGCAGCCGGGCGAAGAGCGCGCAGGCTTTGTCTTTGATGGTGAGCGTGCCCTTGCCATATTCGCGCTTCTGGCCCTGCTCGACCTTGCCGCCGAGGAACTGCGCGAAGAGCTGGACGCCGAAACAGATGCCGAGGACGGGCACGCCGAGCTCAAAGATCGTCTTGTCGGGCAGCGGGGCGTCCGGCGCATACACGCTGGACGGTCCGCCGGACAGGATGATGCCGCTCGGCTTGAGCGCGGCGATCCGGGCGGCGGACGTGTTGAAATGGAGGATGGTGGAATAGACGTTGCACTCGCGGACGCGCCGGGCGATGACCTGCGTGTATTGCGAGCCGAAGTCGAGGATGACGATCTGTTCGTTCATGGGCGATAAAACAAGGGCGGATTCTGTTTCGCCGGACGACTCATGGCGAGCGAAAATTACGGATCATTTGGCGGCGGGTTCGGCGGGCAGATCGAGGCCGGAGAATTTTTTGTAGCAGTCCGGGCAGAAGCTGTGGGAAAATTGGGCGCTGGAACGGGCGGAAATGAAGCCTTCCAGTTGAACCCAGTTATCGCTTTCGTCGCGGATGCTTTTGCACCCGGCGCAGATGGGCAGGATGCCTTCCAGTTGCTGGACGCGCTGGCGGAGCTGGCGGGACTGCCGGCCGAGCAGGTTGGTGAGCGCCGCGAGCAGCAGCAGAACAAAAAACCGCACCAGCGCGGCGGCAAAATCGTCCACCGTGCAAGCCTGCTCGTCAAAAACAAACTGGTGCGCCAGCCGCGTGATGGACAGGGTGGCGGCGCAGCCCAGCGCGAAGGGCAGGCTGCTGTTCCACGCCGCCAGCATCAGCGGGAAAATGAAGATGAACGGGAAGACCTTCAGCGGCACCAGCTCCCAGTCCAGCGCCACAAACACCAGGCACATCAGAACGATGAACCACGCCCGGTTCCACAGGCCGCGTTCGAACGGCGGCAATTTTTCGGGCGCGGGCGCGGGCATGATTTATTGTTTTACCACGCTCACCGTGCCGGCGGTGGCGTCATAAACAATTTTGTAGCCAAACGGGACTACTGGCATTTTGCCGAGGTAGTTCGGCACCAATTCGTCGAGGGTCTTCGGCAGGCGGCCTTCCTGGGCGTTGAACAGTTGGATGTCCTGATTGATATAAGCCACGTCAATGACCTTCTCCGCGTGCTGCTGCGCCTGCACCACTGCGCCGAGATAATTCACCGGCGCGTCCACCACGTTGGAAACCGCATTCACCACCCGCGTGGTTTGGGAATGTTCGCCGCAACCGGCCGCCAGCCCCAGCGCCGCCAAAGCCAACCTTGAAATGAGTGCTTTCATGCCGGCAAACTACGCCGGTTCGCCGGAATATGGCAATGGAAATTTCGCCGGCCGCTAAAGAATTTTGGCCACCAGCTCCCGCGCCTGCCGGATCAGGTTCAAATCCTCCGCCAGGTTGCCAAACCGCAACCCCGGCAGACCGCTCTGTTGCTGGCCCAGCAGTTCACCCGGCCCGCGCAGGCGCAAGTCCGCCTCCGCGATCTTGAAGCCGTCCTGGGTCTCCTCGAGAATTTTCAACCGCGCCTGCGCCTCCGCGTGCGGCGCGTCGGAAATCAGGATGCAATAGCTTTCGTGCGCGCCCCGGCCGATGCGTCCGCGCAATTGATGCAATTGCGCCAGCCCGAAATGCTCCGCGTTCTCAATGAGCATCACGGTCGCGTTCGGCACATCCACCCCGACCTCGATCAGCGAAGTCGCGACCAGCGCCTGGATCTGGTTGGCGCGAAACGCCGCCATCGTGCTTTCTTTTTCCGCCGCTTTAAGGCGCCCGTGCAGCAGGCCGGCCTTGCAGGGCGCCAGCGCCCGCTGAACGTTTTCCAGCTCCTTCGTCACCGCCTTGATGTCCTTGTCCGTGTCGGCAACGTCGGCGCGCGGATAAACAATGTAAGCCTGCCGGCCGCCGGCGATTTTATCGCGGATGAAGCCAAACACCTTTGGCAACTTTTCCGTCGTCCGGACGAAAGTCTTGATCGCCCCGCGCCCGCCCGGAAGCTCATCAATCACCGAGACGTCCAGATCACCATACAGCGTCAGGCCCAGCGTGCGCGGGATGGGCGTCGCCGTCATCACCAGCAGATGCGGGTAATTTCCCTTGCGCACGAGCATTTCGCGCTGCGCCACGCCGAACTTGTGCTGCTCGTCGATGATCACCAGGCCAAGCTGCGGCAGCGCGAACCCCGCCGTGAACAGCGCGTGGGTGCCAATCGTCAGCGACCGCGAACCGGGGCCGCGGGACGGGCCTTCCACCGGCCGCCCGCCACCGCTTTTGCGGCTGCCCGTTTGCAGTTCCACATTCACGCCCAGCGGCGCGAACCATTTGGTGAAATTGCGATGATGCTGTTCCGCCAGGATTTCCGTCGGTGCCATCAGCGCCCCGTTGAAGCCGCTTTCCAGCGCCATGAGCGCCGCGCACGCCGCCACCGCCGTCTTGCCGGAGCCCACATCGCCCTGCAAGAGGCGCCGCATCGGATGCGCGCCGCCCAGGTCCGCGCGAATCTCTTTCAGCACGTGCGCCTGCGCGGCAGTGAGCTTGAAGCCGAGCTGCGCCAGAAACGGCTTCATCAGCCGGTTGTCGCCGCCGCACGGCAGCGCCTGCGCGCTGGCCTCAAACTTTTTCCGGCGCGACTGGATCTGGAATTGCAGCGCCACAAACTCGTCCAGCGCCAGTCGCTGCCGCGCGATCTCGACGTCCGTCAGTTCCTCGGGAAAATGAATCATGCGCACCGCATTCGCGCGGGCGGGCCGGGTTTTCAAATCCAGGGCGATGGCCGGTTCTGCGATGTCTTTTTCATGCCTTTCCAAGGCGCGCCAAACCAGCGTGCGCAGCACCCTCGCAGTCAGGCCCTCCGTCAGCGGATGCACCGGGACGATGCGGTTGACGTGGATGAATTCGTCCTCACCCGGTTCGACCAGCTCCGTTTCCGGATGGTCGATGTTGCGCGGCTTCAGGGAATCCGGCTTGCCGAACACCAGAAACTCGCGCCCGACCGCGTACCAGTCCTCCATCCACGGCTGCGCCTGCCACCAGCGGCCATGCAGCCGCGCCGTGCCGTCGTCAAACACGCACTCGAACATCGTGCGCGTGCCGCGCTTGAAACGCTTGATGCCGGCGGCGATGATCTGGCCGCGCACCGTCGCCGGCTCGTTCAGTTTCAACTCGCGGATGGTGAGAAATTTCCGCCGGTCCTCGTAGCGCCGCGGCTTGTGAAACAGCAGATCGGCTACGGTGAAAATTCCCAGCCGCGCCAGCAGCTTCGCCCGTTCCTCGCCCACGCCCCAGACGGACGCCACGGACGCGGCCAGCGGGGAAACGGGTTTTTCCGGCGACGACATGACCGGCACGATACAAGCCGCCGGCAAAAATCTCAATCACCGTGCGTTCCGCCCCGGAAAAAGTCTGTCGGATTTGCCGGATGGCCGTTGCGCGACCCGCAGCGGGCCGAAAAAATCACCAAGGCTGGCTGAAGCAGAAAGCCGCCCCGGCGGTCGGGAATTCAAATTGCTTTGTGCCGGGGCGATGGGGCGGCTAAATTTCCCGCCCATGTTTTCATCCGCAATCAAATCTGTCCATTTCACCGGCATCGGCGGCACGGCCATGGCGTCCGCCGCCGCCGCGATGCTGGATAAGGGCTTTGCCGTGACCGGCTCCGACCAGAATGTCTATGAGCCCATGGCGTCGTTTCTCGCCGCCAAAAAAATCCCGGTGCTGAACGGCTATGACGAACGGAATCTTTCCTACCAACCGGATTTGGTGGTGATCGGAAACGCCGTTTCCCGCGGCAACCCGGAGGCGGAATACGTGCTGGACCACAAGCTGCGCTACACTTCATTGGCGGCGCTGCTGGCGGAATTTTTCATCCGCGGCAAGCGCGCCATCGTCGTCAGCGGCACGCACGGCAAGACCACCACAACGAGCCTGCTGACCTGGGTGTTCGAGCACAACGGGTTGAACCCGAGCTATCTCATCGGCGGCATCCCGAACAATTTTACCCAGGGCGCCCGGTTCACGGACAGCGAATGGTTCATCATCGAGGGCGACGAATATGACACGGCGTTCTTCGACAAGCGCAGCAAGTTCATCCACTACCAGCCGGAAGTTGCCATCGTCAACAACCTGGAGTTTGACCACGCCGACATCTTCGACAACCTGGACGCGGTGAAAAAAACTTTCAGCCATTTCATCCGGCTGGTCCCGCGGAACGGCCTGCTCCTCGGCAACGGCGACGACGCGAACCTCGTGCCGCTGCTCGACGTCACGCATTGTCCGGTGAAGCGCTTCGGCCTCGGCGCGGACAACGCCGTGCAGGGCTTCAACCTGCGCTACGGACCGACGGCGACGGAGTTTGAGATTCCAAGCTTCAAGTTTCACCTGAACCTCGTCGGCGAACTGAACGTCCGCAACGCGCTCGCCGTCATCGGCGCGGCCAAGCATTGCGGCTTGTCGAACAAGCAGATCCAGTCCGCGTTCAGTGCGTTCAAGGGCATCAAGCGGCGGCTGGAGGTCAAAGGCATCGCCGGCGGCGTGACGGTCATCGACGATTTCGGCCATCATCCGACCGCCATCCGCGAGACGCTCAAGGCGCTGCGCCTGCGTTATGCGCGGGAGAAAATCTGGGCCGTGTTCGAGCCGCGCAGCAACACCACGCGTCGCAACGTCTTCCAGGCGGAGTTGGCCGCATCCTTTGCCGACGCCAACGCCGTGGTGATCTCGGAAGTGGCCCGGCTGGAACAAATCAGCTCAGCCGAGCGGTTGAATCCGGAACAGTTGATGGCCGACCTGAGGGCGGCCGGCAAGGAAGCCGCCTACCTGCCGGACGTCCATGCCATCGTCGCGCACCTCGCCCAACACGCGCAGGGCGGCGAGGTCATCTGCGTCTTCAGCAACGGCGGCTTCGACGGCATCCACGGTAAACTGCTCGCGCGCCTCGGCCAAAAGTAGCCCTGAATTCTGGCACACGAGTTGCATCACTTTGTTCGTGGCTAAGAAATTTTACAGTCCCCAAGTCTCCGCAAACGCGGCAAAAGCCGCCGTGATGAATTTACGGATGGCGTCGATGGCCTTGGCTGGCGTGCGTGTTCCTCCGCGGGCCAGAAAAGTGCCGACGGTGCGTCGCCGCCTTCCGGTAACCATGTCCTTGTCGGCTGCGCAGCCGGTGATAATTAGACACGCCCTCCAGAATGTGGGCAGCGCGGTCAGCGGAACTCAACCGATTCAAAGCCCGCGCGTTTGAAGAAGCTTTGCAGTTCCGCCCGGCCCCGCTGGTTCGCCTCGTCCAAAATTCCCGCGTGACGCGCGGCCCGCGCGATGTCGTCCACGGCATTCTGCCGCGCCGATTGCTCGAGGTTTTTGTCGAAGGCGCGGAGCAGCCCGGTGGTGTGGTCGATCACCTGGCTCGCTGTGTCGTCCAGATAGGCGTCGGTGATCTGCGCCGGCGGCAGGCGCAGGGAAATCTTTTTTCCGGTGATGGAGACATCCACCGGCTGCAGCTTCCGCAGGTCGATGCCCGCCTTGACCACGCCCTGCGCGAGCAGCAGCACGCGATTTTCGCCGTACCATTTCACGTCCTCCAGCACCACGACTTTATTCATGACAAATTTGACCGTGACGAGGTCGGACAGCGACTGCACTTCGCGGACAACGCTGGTGGTGCTCCAGAAATGCATCCCTGCGCCGCGGTTCAGCCAGCGCGCGGCGGTGAAGGTGAGATACGCCGCCAGCACCAGCACGACGATGGCTGTAAGCGTCCAGGTGAAATTGCGCAGTTGCCGCATGACGGAAATGTAATCCAACCCGCCGAATTGCAAAGCGGGAATAAAAGTTCTGCGGCGGGGCAGAGCGCGGATTTCGCCGGTGACCTCCCGCCGCAGAAGGCGGTTGAAGGCTTCACAGCTCGTCTTGGCGCTCGGTGTAGAAAAGCTGGTAGGCGCGATCGTAATCGTCGGGCGGCACGAAGACCTGGGCGGGGCGATTGAGGTCGCCGTCATCCGGCGCGGCGGCATCGACGAACGCCTGCGTGGCGGCGATGCCATGCCGCTCCAGCATCGTCACCAGCATCTCGGCGTTGACGAGCGGCCCGGCGTAAAACAGTTTCACCCGGCCAATCTAGCCGCAGACGGGCACGGATGAAACCCCGATCCGGACAAAATTTCGAAACGCAGCACCAGATTTCCGTGCTAAATTTAATGGCTGGTTCCGCCCCTGCTGCCCGACTTAATTTTGCCCGGTGGCTGCTGAGGAAATGTGGTTTGGGCCATCAGCCGAAGTTCGCAGGAAACACCAAAGTCAGCCGTGCTGATTTAAACCGGTTACCAAATGTGGTTTGAGCAGCTGGTTGCCAACGGTGCCGGTCGTCTTCGGGCGATGCGACGGGTTGCGGTAAAATGGAAAAATGAGTTTGCAAACTTCCGCCGCCTCCGGCATTTTAAAGCGCCCCAAATAGTTGCCGTTAACAACATAGACCTCAATTATCACAAAAAATATGCCACAAAAATATCAGTTCTGTTTCGGTCCCTGGAATTTCAGCGAAGGCCAAGATCCCTACGGTCCGATCACCCGCCAGCCACAAACTTTTGACTGGAAACTCGCCCAATTGAAGAAGCTCGGCTTCGACGCGATGATGTTCCACGACGACGACGCCGTGCCGGATATTGACAACAAGTCCGAGGCCCAGATCCTCAAGGAGGCGCGCGAACTCAAAAAGAAATTGGATGGCGAAGGCATTGTCGCCGAAATGGTCGCCCCGCGCCTGTGGTTCAGCCCGAACACGATTGACGGTGCCTACACCAGCAACGATCCCAAGCACCGCCAATACGCCATTGATCGTTCGCTCCGCACCATTGACATCGCCCGGGTGCTGGACACGGATCTCATCGTCCTCTGGCTGGCGCGCGAAGGCACCTATGTGCGCGAATCCAAGAACGCCAAGCGCAGCGTCGAATATATCGCCCAGGCCATCGACAAAATGCTGGCCCACGACAAGAAGATCCGCATCGCCATCGAGCCCAAGCCGAACGAGCCGATGGATCACGCCTATGTTCCGACCATCGGCCACGTGCTGGCACTCGCGCACCTGACGCGTGATCCCAAGCGCGTGGGCGCGCTGATCGAAAGCGCCCATTGCATTCTCGCTGGACTGGATGCCTCGGACGAAATCGCCTTCGCCATGGCTTTCGACAAACTCTGGTCACTGCATTTGAACGATCAAAACGGCCTGAAATACGACCAGGACAAGCCGTTCGGCAGCGCCAACCTGCGCAGCGCCTTCGACCAGGTCCGCGTGCTGGAGCAGAACAAATTCGGCAGCAAGGGCGAATATGTCAATTTCGACGTGCATCCGTTCCGCACCACCAAACCGGAGCATTGGCTGGCGCATCTGGACAACAGCCGGCGCACGTTCCTCAAGCTGGTGGACAAAGTGCGAAGCTTCAACGAAGCCAAAGCCAGCCAGATGATCGCCGACCGCAATTATCAAGCGCTTGATCAGTACGTGATCGAACACCTGTTGAAGGGATAAAGCCGTCATAAGGCTGAACCTTTGATGTCCCGACCGTTCCAGCTGGCTGGGCAAATCGGGATTTGAAAATCGGCCCGGGCGATGGTTGGAGTTTGCCGCTGAACCGGCAATGCCCAACGTCGTTCCGGGTTTTTTGTTTTTGTTCTGTGGGACGATTCATTTGATTTTTACGGACAGATCGGCCCGGGCGTGCGCCCAAGGGGTTTTTGTTTGTAACAAATGCCGCCGCCGTTCCGTCCGGTTTGGGACGCCCGCATAAAACCGCCCGTTGCACCCCGACATGACGCAGCCATATTTCAGTCCGCCAAAGAATGCTTTGCCCGGGCAAGCGGGGCTACGTTCATGCCTATTGGTGATTTTGATTTTGTCGTCAAGTTTCGGCGCACGGGCACAGCCGTCCATGACTTCGGCTTTGACGGATGGTTTGCAACCGGCGGTTTATCCCTATCTGCTCGACCCCACGCTTTACCCGGACTACACGCGCCGGCCCACGTTGGCACCGACCTGGGCCACTTTCGATGACCAGCCCCAGTTCACGGCCCTGCGGCACCTGCCTGATGCCTCCTATACAAATCAAGGTCTGGGCCGCGTCTGCTGGCCGAACATAAGCATATTGAACGAACGGGGGCAGGTACGGGTTGGCCGGCTCAGCCCGCGCAAGGGCGCCCAGTTGCTTCGCCAACCTCAACGCCGAATTCGCAGCCAGACGTTCACCCAGTCACTCGCTGAGTTGAAGCGGCGGGGCTATTATCTCTTCGATATTTGGGGCTACGTGCCCGGGACCGAGCCCCTCCAAATCCAAGTGCCGCAAAAAACCCTCCAACTGATGGAGCAAAAGCTCGGCGACCATTTCCTCGGCACTGACCTCGGAGAGAATGACGGCCGCTATTTGTTCCTCATGCCGCAGCTTCAGGCACCTTACGCCGCCGGCCGCATCGGCCAGAGTGAGCAGGCTTACCACTACTTTTCCCGGATTAACGACGACCTCGGCGAACGCATGGATGCGCTGACGGTTTATTGGTATTGGCCGTATCCGCTCAAGGAGGGAACCGTGGTATTGACGGGGGCCGAAACGCAGAACCGGGTCACCAGTTCCAGCATCCAATACGCCTTCCTGCGGGGCGCGGGCAAACAATATGGCGTGCACTGGTTTGGCAACGCCTCGATGTTCAACACCTGGAACTACAAGTCCTACCATAACAATCCGGATCAGAAATCGTTCGTGAACGGTCCGACCTGGGGCAACAGCCTCAGCCTGCTGCGGCGGCTGCTGTTCAGCCACTATCTTTATAACAGCGTGATTCTAGGTTACGAGGGCGCGCTGTTCACCGACGCCTGGTGGTCGCCGACCGGTGCCGGCCCGCTCTCACCGCTGGGCCAGATCCAGCAGGACGCCGTGAAATTTGTGGACGCCCACCCGCAGCCTGGAGTAATGCAAACACCCGTCGCCCTGTTGCTGGACTATTATGCCGGCTGGGTCCCGGCGCGCACCCTGACCACGACCTATCAAGTCTGGGGCTATCTGCCCTATGACGCCGGCGATTATCTGACCCACGGCGTATTCGACCTGGTTTATCCGCACTACGAAGATTGCAGCTGGTATCACGACGAACGCGGCACATTGTGCGACACGCCTTACGGTGATCTGGCCGACGTGATGCACTCGGACGTGGCGGCGGGCATTTTGAAGCAGTATAATGTGGTCGTCGCCGCCGGCAATCTTTTCACGGCGGATGCCGAGCTGCGAAATAAATTGGCCAATTTTGTTGCCGGCGGCGGTACTTTGATTGTCACCGCCGAAAATGGCCGCCGGCTCTGGCCCGAATGGAAAGTTGGCCCGCCCCACCGCCTCCCGGCCGGCAGCGTGGTCGAGTGGGCGGACGGTTCCCAGAACATCGAACCACTGGCGATGGATTTATGCAACGCCACTCTGCCGGCCGGAGCGGAAGTGCTGGCGCGCTGCGGCGAGACGGCGACGGTGGTCCGGCTCCATCGCGGAAAAGGTGAAATAATTCTGCTCTCTAGCCCGTTCGGCCTCAACGCCGAGCCGACGGTGCGCGACTTGGCCGGCAATGGTCCGCCGGACCAGCCGCTGCCCCAGCCTTATCATCTGTTGGCCCACGTTCAGCGCGTATTGGATTCGGCCTTCCGCTCCCAGCGGCTTTTTTCCGTCGGCGATGGTCTGGGCTACATCACTGACCGCAAGGGACCCGGCGATTACACGGTCGGCGTGTTCAATAATTCCCTGCATTCCAAGCCATTCCAGATCATGTCTTATTGCGGCCATATTACCAATGTCACCGAGCTTTCCCTCGGCCGGGATCAGCATCTGGCGTCCGGTTATTGGCCGCATGATTTCCAACCGAATGACGGCGGCCGCTCCGATGCGACGAACATTGCCGGCGGCGATGTCCGGTTGTTCTCGGTGCAGGTGGCGGAAACCGGTCTGCGCGTCCTGCCCGAAATCCAGCCGCCGCCGCGGCCGTCCGGACGGATGTTGGCACTTCATAATATTTCCGACTTGGGCGAAGCCGTTCGGAGCCGGCCAACGTTCTTCGAGCATTTCGACGGCGTCAAGGTGGACTGGACTTATCTCTTGCGGCGTGACCCGGAACAGGTGAAGCGTGACCGGACATGGCTGGATCGCCAGAAGCTCCGGGTGGTGGTGGATTTCACCCCGGGTTTGAACGATTTTCCCGACCTGACGTTGATGGATGTTCTGCCGGCAAACTACGCGGCGAGCGTGAAGCAAATTGACAACGTGCTGGATAAGATGAAGCTCATGGGTGCAACCAACGCCCTCATAGGCACGCACATGCCGCCGGAACTGGGGGCCACGCCGGAGCAGATCGAAAAGTCGTTCATGCGCGGCCTGACCTGTCTGTGTCAACAGGCCAAATCGCGCGGGATCACTTTGTTCCTGGAGAACCGGGCCGGGCATTGGCGCGGTGACGTGCCGAACATTTTACTGATCATTGATGCGACGAAAGCGGACAATCTCAAGTTTGCCCTGAACACCGCCAGCGCCCATATCCCGCCGGCCATGGCTTTGGCGGGAAAACGGCTGGGCATGGTCTTGGCGAGTGCGCCGGTTGGGAACATTGGCCTGACGCAAGGACCGATTGCCCATGGCAGCGTGGATATCGCCGCCCTCCAGGCGGTCAAAGTTCCGCTGGTGCTGGATGCCGATTATGCAAATCCAGATGAGGAATTCCGGGACGTGCAGGCGTTGTGGGGCGGGCCGACGCCGGTCACATCAAATGAAACGAAATGAATATGTTGATCCAACCACCATTCGGTCTGCGCCTGCTGGTGATCCTGGCCTTGGGCGTTGGCTCTGCCCGGGCCCAGAATCATCTCTGGGACACCGAACCTTCGTATTGGGAGGTCGCACAAACTTATCATTTGGTGCGTCCGCTGCCGGCCAAGTTTGGCGTGGAGGGCCCGACCATTGGCGATCCTAGCACCGCGTATGTCTCCACCAATAATCCGCAGGGCGAGGCCGGCATCAATTTGAGCAACGGGAAATTGAAGGTTTCACTGTGGGGACCGGCTGACCGGCTGACGCTCAGCCTTTCCAAAACCGATGTGTATGACCGGAGCAGCCCGCATCCCGGCACAGACTGGAAATTTGAGGAGGGCCATTCGCCGCGCCCGGTCGGTCAATTGCTTTTGATGGCGGACGACTTCAAGGGTGCGGCCCAGCCACCGGTGTCCACGGCCATTGCCAATGGGGTGAATACCTTCACGCTGACGAACGGTTCTAAAACCGCCCGCCTGACTTACCTGTCCTCCCGGAGCGACCGGAATGTGCTTGTGATCAAGGCGGATTACACCGGACTCACCGAACCCGTCGCCGTGCGGGTTTTTAACTTCCGGCGCGATGGACAGAAAAATCCACGCCCACAAAATGACGGCCATTTCATCTGGCTGCGGGAGAGCCTGCCGGCCGACCGGACGTTCCCGCAAGGCTTTGACTATTATCTGGTGGCCAAGGTGGTCGGAGCGGGAACCAATGTCACCATGGCCAATGTAAACTGGGGAACTTTGCTGGGCTCGTCCACTTATGGTCGGAACCTCGGGGTGGCGGCCACGGCGGAAATCGCCCCCGACGCGGCGGCGCATCTCCTCGTTTACGCCACGGTGGTCACCCGGGCGGAATCCAACGATCCGCTGGCCGAAGCCAAAAAACGGCTTAACGCTGCTGAAAGTCTGGGTCTGGCCCAATTGGTGGCCGAGAACCGGCAGTGGTATCACGATATGTATGAGCGCCGGGAACAGGGCCGGATTTTCACCGGCCAGCTGTCCGACAATTTGAAAAACATCCTCATGCCGTTTTTCTATCAGGGCAGTTGGCAGAACCGTCACACTTACATGAGCAGCCCGGATCCCACCAAGTATGAAGGCGATGCCTGTTATGCCGGCCTGGAAGCCGACACGGCCTACTGGTACGGGATACCCTGCTTTAACGAGGAGATGTACACGGCGGACTTTGTGGCGGGCCGCGATGAAACCGTTGCGCCTTACTACGTCACCTTGGTGAATTTCTGGCGGGCGGCCTGGGAGAAACACGCCGCCGCCGCCGGCAAGCCCGGGATGTATTATCTCCGCGGCTATGTCCCGCCGATCACGAACGATGTTTATTTCTCGTACGATCCCTCCGCGACGGGTGGCCAAGATTGGTGCACCATGGGCTGGTCCTACAAGAATGTGTGGGATGAATTTGATTACGGCGGACGGGATGTGGCTTATCTGCGCAGTTCGGTTTACCCGGGGCTCAAGGATATTGCCGATTTCTTCAGCGCGCTGGTGCTGATGGGGAACGATGGCTTTTACCACATCAAGAAGTCCGAGCTGCGCGAAGGCAATATCGGCCGCGATGCCTTGGATTGCATCGCTGCCGCCAAATGGTTTTGGAAGACGGCCAGCGAAGCTTCCCTCATCCTGAACACGAATGCGGCGGACCGCGCCTCTTGGCAGCACCATCTGGAAAAGATCCGGCCGTATTTTCTCATGCCGGACGGCACGTTGGGCGGAATTGTGGAAAAGGGCAAGGTGAAGCAATATAAAATGCTCCAGCACTACGTGATCAATGTCACCGACGAATACAACCTGGATTCTTCACCCGCCGACCAACAGCTCGCCTACGCTTCCACCGACCATGCGTTTCTGGGTGCCGACATCCCCGAACTGTTGGGCCGGAATCGCAACCAGTTTTACGGCGGTGCCGCCTGCTGGTTCTGGATGTTCAACCGCCAACCCTGGCTGATGTATTATGCGATCAAGGTGCTCGGAATCGACGTCAACGCCGGCGACGATATTTTGTTCTGGCGCGCGCCGCGCCTGGGGGGTCGTTCCCATCACGGCCATACCGGCGTTTTCACTCTCAACACGCCGCTCAAGCAGGCCGTCGCTTGCTGGTTTGAGCCGGAGCGGTTGTGCAATTCCCGCGGGGGCACCATTTTCTTTTTCCCCTCCGTGCCGGATAAGTTCGACGTGGCCTTCAAGGATTTTCAGGCGCGCGGCGGGTTTCTCGTCACGGGGGAATTGAAAAATGGCGCGGTGACGTTTGCGCAGATCAAAGCCCGGCGCACCACCGAATGTGTCGTGATGAACCCGTGGCCGCATCAATTGCTGAAAATCTTGGAACAGCCGGCCAACACACCCGTGGCGGCGGTTCAGGCGGATGGGAAATACACGTTTGCGGCGGTAGCGGGAAAGACCTACCTGCTTCAGCCTTCACTGCCATAGCGGCATTGGCTCCAAATCGACAAATGGCCGACGCTGGCCAGCCAGTCGCGCCGCGAGGCCAAGTCGGTGCGAATTGACGTCTGGCTCGAACCGTTTGAGCCAAGCCGACCAGGTCTTTTGATCCGACCCGCGGTTGGTTTGTTTCCGTCGGGAGCCGGCCTGTCCGCAAAGGGAATTGATTCGCCCCACAGGCACCCGTGTGCATAGAAAATGATTGCCATTCGGCCGGGGAAACGTTACATTTAGATGTCAACCCATTATACCAATTACCTTTTGTTATTTAGCTAACGCTATGAAAAGGAAACGCGTTCTCAATTGCCCGGTGACCCGTTTGGGAAGGTTGCCTGATCAGCCTCGAAAGCGCGGCTTCACACTGATTGAGTTGCTGGTGGTGATCGCCATTATTGGCATTCTGGCTGCGCTGCTATTGCCGGCCCTGAATGCGGCCAAGCGAAAAGGCCAGCAAGCCTTGTGTACGAGCAATCTCAGGCAGTTGGGCATCTGCCTGATTCTCTATAAAGACGATTTCCGAGGTTATTATCCACCTTCACAAACTTCCGAGGCTGCCTATTTCGATGAATGGATTTGGCCTCCTTTGCTGCGCCTCTACACCACCAAGGGTTCCGTCACGGGTATCTTTCAGTGTCCCGCCGCCCCCGCTGCCGCCCAGTGGAAACCCAACAATTTTGGCAGCGGTGAACTGGCGCATTATGGCTATTTGAAAAACGAGGTTACCCTGAAACCTAATGGCACATCCTTTATGAGCTATGGGTATAGTCCCTGGGGTTCAACTTACACTTGGATTCAAGCCGGCAAGCAAACCCTTGGCATGGGAGCCGACATGATGGGGATGGGATATATTGATGGGCCACGGAATGAGAATCAGATTGTAAAACCGTCGGGTATGATTGTGATTTCTGACAGCAATTGGAATACAAACATGGATGGGAGCACGACTTGGAGTGGAGAAATCTACATGCCCACTAAACAGAATTGGCCACTGGATGTGCATGGTGGTCAGCCGTTTTATGCCGGGGTGGCGGACATCCTTTTCCTTGATGGACATGTGCAGGCCATGAAGCGCACGGATTACATTCCCTATAGCGGGGAGCCAACGGCCGCCGTTTATGCGGCGGAGTCACTGTGGAACAATGACAACCAACCCCATGACCAATCGCCAAATATCCCTCCGTTGTCTTCTTTGGAAGGGCCAACCCCTTGGACTGGACCCTGACTGAATCAGGTCAGCGCCTTGCCGCCTTACTCACTTCACCCCGGCGGCCACCACTTCACGGCCACCTTTGTCTGCGCTACGTCAGTTAGGCTTTTTTTCGTCTGGTTTACTGAATGGCCAAGCTCGCGGCTGGATTCGCCCCCAACCCGCACCTAAATGCATAAAAAATATGATGTGAAAAAACTGATTGTCATTCGGCTCGGGAAATGTTAAAATAGCGTGAAGCAACCCATTATTCTCTGAACTAGAACTCAGAACTTTTTTGCCAGCTAGCTAACGCTATGAAAGGTAACCTCACCCTCATTTGCCCGGGGACCCGTTCGGGAAGACTGCCTGAGGTGCACCAAAAATACGGGTTCACCCTGATTGAGCTGCTGGTGGTGATCGCCATCATCGGCATCCTGGCGGCGATGTTACTGCCGGCGCTGGCCAAGGCGAAATCGAAGGCGCAGCAAACCTATTGCACCAACAACCTCAAACAATTGGGCCTCTGCCTGATGCTGTATCGGGATGATTACCAGGCCAAGTATCCGGCGGGAAGCGCGCTGAATGGCGACTGGATTTGGCCGCCCCAGCTGCGGAAATACACGACCGGTCCCAAAGGTTACAACACCCAAATCTTCACCTGCCCGTCGGCGGCCGCCAATGGGTCCGTGTGGGTGGCAAAGTTCACCTCCCCCGGCCCGGCGGTATTCGGGTATCTCGCCAACGAAATGCATTTGAATTATAACAACGGCACCATGTTGATGAGCTATGGCTACAATATCCTGGGGTCCGATTTTCCCAAAACCTACACGCATGGCCTGGGCTGGGTCCCGGAGGGTTCCATTGCTGGAGTGGTGGCAACACGAGAAAGCGCGGTGGTCAAGCCGGCGGATATGATCGCCATCAGCGACAGTGATTGGGATGTAAACCGGGGGGGCAATGTACAATACAGCGGAGAAATCGGCCCGTGGGCAACGACCATCCTGCCGCTGGATGTGCATGGCAACGGCGGCCGGCCAGGCGGCGTGACTGACCTTGTCTATATAGACGGGCATGTGGAATCCGTGAAACGCACCGCCATCATCGCTTATTCGGGGAGTTCACCGGGAATTCCGGCGCAGTCCACCGCCACCCAACAAACGGCGGAGCGGAAGTGGAATGTTGACAACCAGCCTTACGACCCACCCACATTCCCCACGGCGGCACAACTGGCACAATGATTTGAGCCGGGCCAGGTGGGTGATGCCGGCGCGTGGAAACCGATTTTTACACCCGGGGAAGGTTTGGATACGCGGCGGCAGATGGCGTCCGAAGGCGCCGAAAGCGCCGAAAGCGATTAGGACGCTGCCCTCGGCCACCGCAGTCCAAAAAAAACCTGCCGGCCCTCCCTGATCCCAGCTTGCCGACCCGGGTGCGAAAAAATTGTTTGTTGCCAGCCAGAAAACGAAAAATGTCCGCTTGCAATTAACGGTTTCATTGATTATATTTCAACATTCATCCTGAATTATGCAAAGCATTTTTTACTTCTGCGGACTCCGAAAACCGTCCGGTTCAGCCCACCCTCGCCGGCACGGGTTCACCCTGATTGAACTGCTGGTGGTTATCGCCATCATCGCCATCCTGGCGGCGCTGCTACTGCCGGCGCTGGCCAAGGCGAAACAGAAGGGGAAGGGAATTGTTTGCATCTCCAATCTCAAGCAAATAGGTCTGGTCATGTCCATGTATACTGGTGACTTCAGTGACACCTACCCCTACGATGGCACCTCTTGGCCGCAGTTTCCTGCGGCGAATATTTATACGCTGCAAAAGAACTACATCGGGACCAGAACTACCGGGGCTAGGAATAATGCGTTTTACCGGTGTCCAACGGACATCACCCCCAATGGGTGGAACGCCCAGGTGGGCGCGTTGATTAACCCCCCCGTCACCGTCCCGTTTGCCAGCAGCTATTATATTTATTCAGTATTCTACAACGGCAAGGTCAAGACTTCCCAAGTGCAACACCCGACCGGCAAGGGCATCCAAATTTGCGAGTCCAGCGGCACGCTGGCATTTTTTCCCACCGGCGGCCTGCCACAACAGGACAGCGCGCATGGCTCGGGTATGAACATGCTCTTTGTGGACGGCCATTCCCAGTTCGCCCGATTTTCACAGACGGCCAATCCCCCGATTGCACCCAATTTTTTAGTCCAGTACAACTGGGTCGGTAACGGCGGATATGGTTACAATTTCGACATTGCTCCCTTGACCGACAACGGGCCGGGGGCAATGGGTTATCAGATCCCATAACGGGCCGGTTTCATCGCCACGGGCTGGTTTTGACGTTTTTTTTTGGGGGGGGGTTATTATAGCAGTTTGGGTTAACTTTTGGTTAACCTTGGCGCAGTTTGCTCAGCCAGCGGCCAGAGCGGTGGAGGGCCGCCGCACTTCAGGACGCTGCGTGCGAATTGGTGACGGCGGACAACGCGTAGCGTCGTGCTGTTCCAAACTCCTTGGGAGTTTCGTCCACATGAACCAGCCCGTGCCAATGGCAATCTCACCGGCCATCCAACTTGGTTCCGGTTTAAACCCGCGACGTCGGATCACGACCGAAAGCGTTGTGGACGCGGCACTCGGCCACCGCCGTCCAAAAAAAACCATGCCGGCTTTCCGTAACCCCACTTTCCGGACCAAGGTACGGAAAATATTGTTTGTGGCCGACCGGATGGCCGGATTACAATTTGATTTTAGCAAGCCATCAGCAAACCCCGCCATCTATGTTCCGCAGGCGGTATTTTGCCTGGCGACGATCTGGATTTTTAATCGACCCCATGACCACCATTCAGCCGATTTCGCCGCAACGAGCCGCCTGGCAGCGGGCGTTTGACCTCTGCGTCCGCAAAACCCGGACGAACATCCAGGACCTGGCCGATGCGCCCAAATCCTGGTCGAAGGACGTCAACGGCCGGTACGAAAAATTCGACGAGGGGTTTTTCGAGATCGGCAACTGGACCAGTTCCTTCTTCACCGGCATGGCGCTGCTGGCGTGGCAGGCGACGGAGGATGAGTATTTTCTGGAACAGACGCTCCGGCTCGGACCCACGTACCGGGAGAAGGTGTTCACCCGGTTTCTGGAAACGCACCACGACCTGGGCTTTCTGTATTCGCTCTATTCCGTGGCGCTGTTCAAGCTGACCGGCGATCCGGCGCAGCGCGAGAATGGCCTGCGGGCAGCGGAGCTGCTATACCAGCGGTTCAATGGCACCGGCGGATTCATCCGCGCATGGGGCCGGATGGACACGACGGAACAGGACAACCTGGCGATCATTGACTGCATGATGAACCTGCCGCTGCTCTACTGGGCCGCGCAGGAAACCGGCGACCAAAAATATCGCGCCGCCGCCGTGCGCCAGGCCGACACGACGCTGCGGTGTTTCATCCGCGCGGATGATTCCGTGTTTCACGCCTACCGCTTCGACCTGAAAACCGGCCAGCCGCTGGGCGGCGACAACTACTGCGGTTTCAGCCAGGATTCTCATTGGGCGCGCGGGACGGCCTGGGCGATATACGGGTTCGCGATGAGCCACCGGTACACCGGCGACCAAAAATATCTCGAAGCCTCCTTGCGGCTGGCGCGGAAATTCATCGCGCTGCTGGACGCGGAAATGGTGCCGGTCTGGGATTTCCGGCTGCCTGCCGGGGCCAAGCCGGTGCGCGACGCCTCGGCGGCGGCGGTGGCGGTCTGCGGCTTTCAAGAACTGCAAAAACTGGGCGCGGCGGACGCGGCCATCCTGAAAGCCAAGGAGGCGCTGCTCGACCGGATTTGCCATGACGATTACCTGAATTTCGAGGATCATTGCCGCGGCGTGCTGCGATTCGGCATTGGCATCGGAGACACCATCGGCTACTCCAGTTGGGGTGATTATTATCTGATGGAAGCCCTCGCCCGCGAACTGTTCCAAACCGAAACCTGGTGGTGAGACTAGTTCGCATGATCCAATTTATATGAGCTCAAATTATGAAACGCTGGCCGCCCGCGTCCGCGCCGCGGCCCAAAAACTGCCGTCCGTCGCCATCGGCTTCGACGGCTTTGTGGACGAGATGATCTCCGTGGTGAGCGAACGCCAGAACCTGGAGGCGTTCAAGGCCGTGCCGGACATCGGCACGTTCGGCGGCCTGATTAGCAAGGCGGCGGGCCACAGCAGCCTGCGCGAAATCGTGGTCAACGCCGTGCATCCGGGAGGCTGCGCGGTGAACATGGGCGACGGCTTGGCCGCGCTGGGCATACCGGTGGACGCCTTTGCGACTCTGGGCGAGCCGGTTCACCCGGCGTTTGCAGCCATCCTCGCCGGATTCCGTTCCACCCGTTCATGGGGTCGTGAGCCGGGTCGGACGCTGGCCTTTGAATTCGCCGACGGCAAATTGATGTTCAGCGCCGTTTCCCAACTGGCCGACTTCACCCCCGAATACGTCACGAAAAAACTGGCCGATGGCGCGTATGCCAGCGCCTGCGCCCAGGCGCGGCTGATCGCGTTGACTGATTGGACGCTGTATCCGCACATGACCGCGGTGTGGCGGTTGCTGCAGGAAAAAGTTTATTCCCGGCTGACGCATCGGCCGGCGTTTTTTATTGACCTGGTGGACCCGTCCAGCCGTTCCACGGAAGACATCCGGGCGATGCTCGACACGTTGCCGGCCTTCGAGGCCGTCGGGCCGCTCACCCTTGGCTTGAATGGCAACGAGGCCAATATTCTGGCGCGCCTGTTCGGCCTGCCGGAGGCGAAAGAAGTTCCCGAACTGGCCCGCGACCAGGCGCAGGCGCTGCGGACCCGGCTGGGCATCGCCGAGGTGGTCATCCACCACATCAAATTTGCCGCCGTGGCGAATGCGACGGAATCCGCCGCGATGCGCGGCCCCTATTGCGCCAATCCCAAGAAGAGCACTGGCGCCGGCGACCGTTTCAATGCCGGCTATAGTCTCGGCCTGCTGCTCGAGCTGGACGCCCGCGCGCGCCTCGCCTGCGGCTGCGCCTGCTCCGGATTTTTCGTGCGCCAGGCCCGCAGCGCCTCGCTGGCCGAACTGGCGGATTTCATCCTGACGTTGACTAGCGAATGAGTCCTTGCGGACTCAGGACATTCGTTGGCAAGGGATTTTCTTGACATCGAAAAACCGAAGCCGAAAGCTGTTATGTTAATAACTGTTGCGTTAATATTTTAATTTTATGACCCGTTCACTCGACCAAAAACTCGCGGCCATCCGCGCAAATCCGCACTCCACCCGGGAATTCATCCTCGCCGACGCGAAGGACGCCGACATGGCGTTCGGCGTGCGCGCGCCCGGTCCGCGCAGCTATCTCGCCAGCCACGGCGCGCGGCCCGCGCAGTTCTCGCCGGAAGTCTGGACGCGCGGCGAATACGGCTACCGCAACCTGCCCGAATTCCTCGACATCATCCGCGAGGTCACGCACCAGGGCTTGGTGGACATCATGCTCATGTCCGCCTACGTGAACGAGCAGCTCACCATCAAGGAAGGCCTGTTCAAGAACTCCCACATCACCCCCGCCTGCCGCGCCAACGACACCACGGACGTCTGGGCCGTGCGCCACGGCTGCTACACGCGCGAGCCGTCGCAGCCTTTCCGTTCAGCGACCATTGACCACATCCAATGCGGCGAGATCGAGTGCGACCGCAGCACAAATGAATTTCCCGGCGCGAATCTTGGCCTGTATTCGATGACGTTCGTCAACGAACTGGACCAGGACCGCGAGGCATTTCTGTGGTACAAGTCCTTCCGGGAAGAGGCGGAACGCAAAGGCTTCCGCCATTTCCTCGAAGTCTTCGATCCCAACGTGAACAGCGGCATCGCCCCGGAAAAGCTGGGCGAATTCATCAACGACAACATCATCCGCACCCTCGCCGGCGTGCCGGACGCGGGCCGGCCGGATTTCCTGAAAATTGTCTATCACGGCCCGAAGGCGATGGAAGAACTCGCGCAGTACGATCCGAACCTCGTCGTGGGCATCCTCGGCGGCAGCGCGGGCACGACGTATGACGCCTTCAAACTGATCCACGACGCCCAAAAATACGGCGCACGCGTGGCGCTCTACGGCCGCAAAATCAA
>Ga0302282_1000272_pt1 | contig 40512 bp, 28 predicted proteins | sample III_Fen_E1_3_FD_198763 | JGI IMG/M metagenome (GOLD analysis project Ga0302282, IMG submission 198763) | Peat permafrost microbial communities from Stordalen Mire near Abisko, Sweden - III_Fen_E1_3 | ecosystem: Environmental > Terrestrial > Soil > Wetlands > Permafrost | place: Sweden: Abisko... | reverse complement strand
CCTGACGACTCTACTCCGGCCAGAATCATTGACTTAGACCCGGTGCGCCATCGGACGGGCGATGTCTGGCATGTATGGGTGCGAGGAATTCCCGCGGGTCAACTCTACGGCTATCGTGTCCAGGGGCCGTATCGACCCGAAGATGGCCATCGCTTCAACCCACATAAGCTGCTGCTGGATCCGTATGCAAGAGCAATTGCCGGGGTCAAGAATTGGGATTTTCTAGCCGCACGTGGCTACGATTCTTCCAGCAGCCTGACCGACTTAAGTATTTCGACCGTTGATAACGCCGGCACCACACCAAAATGCATCTTCACCCGCGACCATTTCGACTGGGAACTGGATTCGCCTCCAAAGCATTCCGCCTCTGATACCGTCATCTACGAGACACACGTTCGCGGTTTCACAATCCATTCCAGTTCGAAAGCTGAGCACCCCGGAACGTTCGCCGGCTTGATCGAAAAGATCCCTTATCTTCAAGACCTGGGAGTGACCGCCATTGAACTGATGCCTGTTCTCGAGTTTAACGAAAATGAGTCGCAATTCCTCAATCCAATCACAGGAGAGAGACTCAAGAACTACTGGGGCTACGATCCCGTCGCCTTTTTCGCTCCGAAACAGTCCTACTGCATTGGAGGACTGCACGGCCAGCAGATACAGGAATTTCGAGAGATGGTCAAGGCTTTTCACCGCGCAGGCATTGAAGTGATCTTGGATGTCGTTTTGAACCACTCGGCCGAGGGAAATGAACTGGGACCCACGATTTCTCTGCGCGGCATTGAGAACTCGATCTTCTATATGCTGCAAGAGAACGGGCGCCGATACTACAAGAACTATTCCGGCGTTGGCAATACACTTAACGCGAATCATCCCGTCGTGCGGGAATTTGTTAGAAATGTGCTTCGTTACTGGGTCATGCACATGCATGTGGATGGTTTTCGTTTTGACCTGGCTTCGGTTCTTGGGCGAGATGAACATGGGAACATTCTCCGCAACGCTCCGCTTCTCGAGGGTATTGCGGAGGATCCCATTCTGCGTGACGTGAAGATTATCGCGGAGGCTTGGGACGCAGGCGGTGCATATCAAGTGGGATGTTTTTCCACCACGCGTTGGACGGAATGGAACGGCCGTTTCCGTGACGATGTGCGCCGCTTCTGGGTTGGCGATGCGGGCATGATCGGATCGTTCGCAAGCCGAATCTGTGGAAGCTCGGATTTGTACCAACGTTCTGGCAAGGGCCCGGCAAGCAGCCTCAACTTCGTTACTTGTCATGACGGCTTCACGCTGAACGATTTGGTGAGCTACATGCAAAAGCACAATGACGAAAATGGCGAGTTCGGCCGTGATGGAACCGATGCCAACTACAGCGACAATTGCGGCGTGGAAGGGCCGAGCCAGGATCCCGGTATCGAGGGCATGCGTAACCGCTTGATCAAGAATCTGCTGTTAACCTTGTTGATTTCTCGAGGGGTTCCCATGTTGCTCGGTGGCGATGAGTTTCGCCGAACCCAGCGCGGCAATAACAATGCCTACTGCCAGGATAATGAGATGAGTTGGGTTGACTGGAGCCTGCTCGAAAAGCACAAAGATATCCACCGCTTCACTCGGGGAATGATCGCCTTTCGTCGGGCCCATGCTGTTTTGCGCAGAGAAGATTTTTACACGGATGAAGAAATAAAGTGGTTCGCGCCAATCGGTGACACACCCGACTGGGCGGACCAGCGGCAGAAATCCTTCGCGTGTCTGATTCGGGGACAGTCAGAACCCGATCTGTTTATCCTGTTTAACGCCGACACCATTCCGGTTGATTTTTCCATTCCCGCCTTGCCCAGCGGCAAGATCTGGCGTTTGGCGGTCGATACTTTCCGGCCCGCCCCTGACGATCTCTTCGACCCTGGGAAAGAGCTTTCCATGAAGGGACAAATCGGTTTTCGGCTCGAACCTCGATCAAGTGCAATTCTTCTGACGGACGACGGTGACGTGCTGCGTAACAATTAATCCTGCTACCGGGAAGCCGGCTGACCCGTCTGTTCTTGTTAACATCCCGAAGCTCGTCACTACCTATTACGAGTTGCAGCCCGATCCGAGTGATCCCAGACATCGCGTTGTCTTCGATACGTTCGGCCATCGCGGATCTGCGATGGACGTGGCGTTCAACGAGCGGCACATCCTGGCCATCACTCAGACGATTCGCGATTACCGCAAACTCCAGAACATTGATAGTCCGCTGTTTCTTGGGATGGATACCCATGCTTTGTCCGAACCCGCATTTGCTAGCGCGATGGAAGGGCTTGCGGCAAATGACATCGATGTGATGATCTCAGAAGGCACGTCATACACTCCTACCCCAGCCGTTTCACAAGCGATTTTGCGGCTCAACCAAGCACGAAAGTCAGGACTTGCCGACGGTATCGTAATAACGCCGCCTCACAATACTCCCGATGAAGAGGGCTTTACATACGACCCTCCGCACGGAGGACCGACGGATTCGAGAGTGACTTCGTGGATTGAATCGAAGGCCAATGCCGTTCTTGAGCGTAACCTCGACGGTGTTAAGCACACGCTGTTTGCCAAAGCGCTCAGTGCACCCACAACGCACAAACACGATTTTTAAGCTTTTATCTCGGCGATCTCAACACTGTTGTCGACATGAATACGGTGCGCCACGCCAAGATCAAGCTTGGCGCGGATCCCCTCAGGGGAGTGCTAATTGATTATTGGCCGCGGATTGCCGAGCAGTATGGTTCTACGAGTGGAAGAAGCGGTTGCGCAAGCCCGACACTGCGGCGTTTGTTACGGTTGAAGTTTCCAGAGCGGAAGTACCTGTGCAGCCAGCACCATACGCGGTGCAGATGCCGGGGATCGAGATACGGCATCGCCGCGGCTGGAGCTTGATCGTGGAGCCTGGGTTTGATGTGGTTCACCTGCGCCGTCTGCTTTCTGTTCTGGAGATGGAGTCGTGATCGGCCTGCCGAGTTTGCGTGCGCTGGATGGCGCGCCGGGTCCGCGGATCTGGCTTGCGTCAGAAGTTGCCGACATGCGTTGCGGCTTTGATCGTCTTGCGGAGCGCGTGCAGTCGGTAATTGGCGAGGATCCGCTCAGTGGTCATCTATTCCTTTTCCGCTCACGCCGTGGCAACCGGTTGAAGATCCTGACCTGGGACCGCGACGGTTATGTTCTGTGGTACAAGCGGCTTGAGACCGGAGTGTTCAAGCTCCCTCATATTGCGCCTGACGCAGGTTCGGTTGAGCTGCGCGCCAGTGAGTTGGCGATGCTGTTGGATGGCATCGACATGGCGAAACTGAAGCGTGTTCCTCGCTATGAACGGCCAGCGCAAAGCGGGGTAAAAAGTACAGATAAGGTAGTTGCCTGACGCGACCTGCGGTGCATGTCTTGCGTCTAACTTACTAAGTGGCTCCCTCCTCATATAACTCGACAGAACTGCCCAGCGACAAGGAAACGCTGCAGTTGATGGTGCTTGCGTTGCAGCAAGAACGAGATCAGCAAAAGCGGCAGGCAGAAGAGCAGAAGATACTTGCTGAAGCACAGCAGCAACGCGCCGAAGCGTACGGCAAGCAGGCCGCCGAGTTGCAGGTTGAGCTACTTCGTCTGCAGTTGGAGTTGGAGCGCTACAAGAAGTGGTATTACGGTCCACGCGCGGACCGGTTGCAATCCGATAAAGATGTCGCACAGATGTTGCTGAACTTCGCCGAGGCGCTGGACTGCAAGCCTGTTCCCGCAGAAGATCTTCCAACTGCAGCCGAGCCTGCCGAAGAGTTGCGACGTGTGAAGCGCCGCAAGGGACGGCGCAATCTTGCCAACTTCGAGAATCTTCCTGTTACCACGCATGTCTACGAGTTGAGCGCAGCAGAACGGGCATGCCCATGCTGTGGCCTGACACGCAAGGAGATCGGTGCCGATGAAAGCTGGCAAGTGGAATATCTGCCCGGCCACTTCGAGCGCCTGCATCATGTGCGCAAGAAGTATGCCTGCGCAAGCTGCGAGACGAACGGCGATAACCCCAGTATCCATACGGCCAAGAAGCCAGAGACGGCGATCGACAAAGGGCTTGCCGGACCTGGCCTGCTAAGTTACATCGTAACCAGCAAATTTAGGGATTACCTCCCCCTGTACAGGCTTGAAGACATCTTCGCGCGGCAGGGCTTCGAGATCTCGCGGGCCACGCAGTCGGTGTGGTGCGGCGATGTGGCGGACTTCGTTGAGCCACTTTATCAGTTGATGGCGGATCGGGTGCGCGCCTCACATGTGGTGGCTACCGACGACACCATCATGCCCATGCAGAGCAAAGACATGACGGCGAATGCGCGCATGTGGGTTTACGTCGGCGACGAGGCGCAACCGTATAACGTCTTCGACTTCACGATGGATCGCGGCCGCGATGGTCCCAAGCGTTTCCTGAGAGATTATGCGCAGGTTCTGTTGGCGGATGGCTATGCCGGTTACAACGGTGTAGTCGTCGGCAACGCGATCACACGCGCTGGTTGTTGGGCGCACATGAAAAGAAAAATCGTCGATGCGGAGAAGTCCGCACCGGAGATCGCCAAAGAGGCGGTCGAACGGGTGCGGGCGCTCTATGCTGTCGAGCGTCAGTGCAAGGATGCTTCGATCGCAGAGCGCTTGAGGATGCGTCGCGAGCAGTCAACGCCGCTACTGGCCAAGTTGCATGACCGGCTTCTTCAGTGGAAGCAACAGCTGCTGCCCAAGCATCCCATGGCCGAAGCGATCAACTATGCCCTGGGCCAGTGGCAGGAACTTAACGTCTTCTCGACGGATGGCGCGGTGTCCATCGACAATAACGTATCCGAGCGCGAGATGAAGCGCGTTGTTCTCAATCGCAAGAACTCGCTTTTCGTGGGCAACCCTCGCGGCGGAAGAACAGCCGCCATCCTGTCCAGCCTGACCAGCACCTGCCGCCGACATGATGTTAATCCGCAACTCTATCTCACGCAGTTGCTGATCAACCTGCCTACCTTGCCCATCAGCCAGCTGCCCCAGTGGCTGCCCGACCAGTGGAAGACCCTTCACTACGCGCGCATGGCCACCCTGCAGAATCCCGCACTGCATACAGAACAGAGCATGGGGTTCAGATAGCGCTCACCTTTCATCAGGCGTTTCAAATGCCGTTCATTGAGAACAATCACATGGTCAAGCAGATCGCAGCGGCAGCCACCGACCCAGCGCTCGGCGACACCGTTCTGCCACGGACTTCGGAAGCTGGTTCGCGTGGGATGGATGCCGAAGCGCTTCATTGTGTCGATCACTTCTTCGTTGAAATGCGTGCCACGATCGAAGATCAGGTAGTCAGGCGCCAAGTCGTAGGGAAAGGCATCGCGCAACTGCTGGATGACCCAGGCGCTGCTCGGATGTCTGGTCACATTGCAGTGAAGGATACGCCGCCGGGCATGCGCGATGACGAAGAAGCAGTAGAGAACACCGAAGGTCAGCGTAGGCACGGTGAAGAAATCCATTGCCGCGATGGCTTCACAATGGTTGCTCAAAAATGCCGACCATCGCTTTGCAGGCTCGGGACTCCTGGGCGCTTTCCTCATCCAGCGCAGCACAGATCGTTCCGAAACATCGAAGCCAAGCATCTTCAACTCTCCGTGAATCCGTGGCGCACCCCAGGTAGGATTCTCGGCAACCATGCGAATGATCAACTCGCGCAATTCCTTGGTAATGCATTTTCTTCCGACACGGGTCCGATGCCGCGAAAGCCAAGTCCAATACAGCTTGAATCCTGAGCGATGCCAGCGAACAACAGTCTCCGGCTGGACGAGGATCAACGCCTTTTTCCATCCTGGCCAGAGCCGCTGCAATGCTACCCAAAACAACTTGTCGGAAGCAGAACATCTCGGCTGAGGGTGCCTTTGTTTCAAAACGGCGAGCTGTTGCCGCCGAGCAAGATTTTCGAGGAGCAGATCGCGGCGAGAACAACAGGATCGAAGAGCCTGAACGAACAGGAGTTTCAGCAGGCGCAGCATACGACCGATTCTACATGGAGGCAAGCCGCGTGAATGCACACGTCATCTGCTTGATTCGAACCCAGATCCCCATTTTGGCGAACCACAACATTTAGAATCAGAGCGTAGTTGGACGGTATTTTCGCAAATCTGGAACACTTTTTCCGCAAGTCTACACCAGTCACTGTAAGTTTTCGGAAAACCTGTCCAGCCTGAACCAGCATCTGTTCAAGCGCCTCCAGGTCGGCGCGGGGCAGGGGCTCGTTCCCAATACTTCAGATTCAACGTAGGAGAGGATCGCTGATGTCAGTTTCTGTAAATCGTGTTTGGCGACAACTGCCCGATGTGACGCGAGTCGCCGCCTGCAAGCTTTTTTGGGCTGAGTCATCCGGCGCATCGAAACAGCTCCTCTTTGCCACTCTCGCAAAAGCGAGAAAACTGCGTGAGGTATTTGTCCGCAAATCCCCCATTGAGCGGCTGGTCAACTGGACGGCGGCAGACTTGACCTTGCCTGACCCAATCGTGGAGGACTTGCTGAAGAAGTACCTTCTCCACGAGCATCGCGCCGTGATTATCAGCTTTCTTGAAATGCTCCAAATCCCCCATTCCGAGGGCATGATCGAGGAGAGCTTTGACTTCGCCACCCTGACCAATGAGCGCGTCCAGGAGGCTGCACGCAGCTTGCTCGCATCCGCAGATCGCATGGGCGCAGAACTTTATCTGAAGTACCTCGTGCTTCAAGGCGGGCCCTGGGAAGGGATCGAAGAAGTCCTGCCGACCGGAGAGTAAAGGCCGCTTGCAGGTGTTCCGCTTCATCATCGGCGACACCCGGTGCCCTGTGACTGGGACTATTGAGACCAACGCCAGCCTTCTGGCCGGCTGTCGCGTGGACCTCCCGGTCCACGCGGTAAGCTGCATCAACACGACAATGGCTCCAGGACTCTCTCACTGCCTGAGCATCGCGCGCAGGCGAGGCGCGAGATCGAGCACGGGGCGATCGGGAACCGGCAGGATCACTCCAATACGGCGGAAAGGCGGGCCCATCCTGATGGATCCAACCGTCACGGTCTCTGAAACGCCGTTGCCGTTTTGCGTGATGCAGGGCGCCTCAGCCCCAATATTCCCCTGGAATGTCATGTTGAGTACGTAGATTTCCCTTACCAGTTCCAGTGGTACAAGCAGGCCGATGGTTCCGTCGGCGTTCCACAGCACAAGCAAAGGCACAACTGCGCTCGAAGCATTGGTGAGTGCGATCCACCGCCAGATGCGTTGCCATGGCAGGGGCTCCGGGCTCTGGATCAGGATCGCTTCCACCCACGCTCCGGTTGAGTCCGTGAAGAAACTGATCTCGGTGTCGGGCACGGTGATGGGCGTGGTGTTGCTCGCCATCTCCGGATGGCCCAGTGCGGTAATGAGTCCGTCGTACATCGCATTGACCGCAGTGGCGAATGCGGCCCAATCCGTCGCGGTTGTCTGTCTCTGGTTGACGAGCGCCGCTGCACCGTTGGCGGCCGGGGCAATACCCGGCTGCAGATCGTCGGCCAGCGCATCGAAGCCGGCCACAAGGGTGGCAAGATTGCTGCGATCCAGCAGGTACTGCTCGCCGGTATTGACGTAAGCGGTCAAAAGCGGAATCTGCGAGCCGAGCCACGTGATGGGGTCTGCTGCGGCGACATAGTTGCGGGAAGGCGTTGCGCCGGCAGTCGCTTCAAGCTGATTCGTCACGTTGGCCATGTGTGCGGTGAAGCTCTCGTAGCGGGAAGTCGCGAATTGCACGCGCTCGAGCGTGGTCAGCGCGTCCTCGTAGGCGAAGTAGGCCTGCAGAGCCGCAAGCAGTCCAATGGCGTCACTGGCGCCGATAACCGCCGACAGCGAACCCTGCGTGGCTCCGCCCACGAATGTCGCATCCCGGTCGCGACCGCGCTCCAGCGGACCGGCCACCACATCCAGGGTGTATCGCGTGGAGGGCTGGAGCGGCTGGAACCACAGATCGGTCGCCTGCTGGGCCGCGTTGTTCTCTGCAATCTGATGAAGAATCTCATTGGCCAGCCCTGGGCCAATCTGCTGGATGCCGAGCAAACCGGTGCGCGTATTGAGGTTGAGGCTGTCAATGAGATTGGACGGCGAGGCCTGCTCAAAAACCGGCGCGGCATCGGCAAGGACATTGACGTTTACGGCCTGCGTAGCACGCTGTTGCAGCATGGTTAGTTGCTCGGCGCCGATTGCGTGCGTCGAGAATGTGGACTGCGACAGATAAGCAGGCAACGCGGGAGTAAAAGCACTGGCAGCGAGCGCGCTCTCCTGCAGAATCGACGGCACATGGATGGCGTTGGGGACAAGCAGCGTGTGGTTGTTGTTCCGATCCACGCAGCGGAAGTGCAGCGAGAGATCGACACTTCCGGAAGAGAAGGCTGTGTAGAGCGCGTTCACGTAGCTCTCCACAAATTCAACGTTCACGTCGTAGCCGTAATAGGCCGCGGTAGCGCCGTTGAGCGGCCACGACCACTGCGTATAGGTGTGCAGATCAGTGAGCGCGCCAGCCAGGGGGAAAGACGAAGCCGGCTGCTGCGCGGTGCTGCAGTTAGTGGCAAGTTGCAGGTAAGGCGCCGGGCCCGGGGGCAGAGCCGGAGTCACCGGTGGCGTTGATCCAATTGCTGTGCCGGGACCCGCCGCGGTCTGGAAGTAGGTGAACTCGACAATTGGGTCTCCGTTGGTCACGGTCTGGAAGCTCGACGAGCCCACTCGCTGAGCCTCAATCCTGGTGACGGTCTTGAGCGCATAGAGCGCTGGCGCGGTTGGCAGAATCGCCATCGGCACCGGTGGCGTGGAGTAGTCGATCGCGTACAAAAGCAGAGCGAGGCCGGTGATCGGAATGGTCAGCGTTTGGATGGCCGGCCCGGTGCTTGCGAAGGAGAGCGTCCAGGCCAGGGTGCTCGTGTCCTGCCAGGAGTTCTGCGGCGTGAGCGCAACCCCATCGCCCGAACACTGCGGCGCATCGAAGAACTCGAACTCGCCATCTGCCGAATACACCAGCGCTGTAATGGAAGAGAGAACGCTCGCCTGCGGGAAGCTGATGGTGACAACGGGATTTTCCTCGGTGCCGTCGGTCGTGAACAGTAGCCCTGTAGCAACGCCGGCAAACGAGATGTTGCCGATGGTCGCAGGCTTGATTCCCGCGGCTTCGATGAATTGCAGATTCTGGTCAGAGAAGGCGCTGCCGCTCACCTGGATTTGCGAGGCGCTGCTCCATTGCGCGGTCCAGTACGTTCCGGGCAAAAGACTCCAGGGAAAAATCTTGAGCTGCGTCATCACCTGGCGCGGGTCCGCCTTGGCCGGATCACCGCTGAGCCAGGTGCCGTTCAACTGCGTCACTCCGATGGCCGGGCTCAGATTTTCAGGCGATGTCGCTTGAGTAGCGGAGTACACCAGATTCCAGGGATTGACTCCCTCGGTAAACGGCCCCGGATCGCACTGATAGAGATCCACCTCGGTGAGAGTGTGCCGGATCAGGAAGGGCACCGAAGGCGGATTGGGGTTGATGTCGGACATATCGTCCTTGCCCACCTGGTTGGGCGGCGGCGGAGCGGTTGGAGACTCGACATCAGAGTCCTTTGGAAATGTGGGGTCCGACCACGAGAGGGCATTGGCAAAGGTTCCAATTCCGTCCACCGTTGGGTGAGCGAAGTTGAGCGTGAAATGCGCGTCCTGCGGAACCACCGGCGCCATCTGCGCAGTGCTGGTGTCGTCCGGCACCAGGTCGGGAAGCATTCCCGCCGTCCGGCCCTGCCACGCGGTCAGCGAGGTCCCACTCAGGTTCAGCACACCCGGCGTGATGGGGTCGTAGACCACCGGGAGGTCGGGCGCAATGGGCGTGGCGCGGTGGGCAAGCAACACATAGTGGTCGCTGGCCTGCTTGTCGGCGGAGTCGGCATGGTCAATCAATGTGGCATCCACATGGCTTAGCCCCAGCGGCCCCGGCGGTACAGATCCGTCGTCCCCGCCCCAGGTCAGCGAGATGGTCCCGCCCACGTTGGGCAGCGGCCAGGGAAGATCCAGTTCCACGCTCAGTTCGCCATGCACCCAGAATGGATCGGGCGCGCAGCCTTCCAGCAGTGCATCGGCCGTCAGTCCAACGCCGATCCCGAAGGCGCTCAGGTGCAGGTTGCCATAGAGCTGTATCCCTCCAGCGATTTGCAGCGGCGACCACTGGATCGCGGCCAGCGTGGCCAGATACGCATCGACGCTGGCGGAGAGCGGCCCCAGGCTCCATGAATTTTTGTAGCCGGTCCATGTGCCGGTGATCAGGCCGGCGTTGCTGATCACGAAATAGGCATCGGATTCGAAGAGATCGAAGATGCGCGCCTTGACGCGTTTGTCATGTGGGGGCTTACCCAGGGCAAAGAACCACTCTCCGCCCCCGACATAGAGCTCCGCCGTGGCAGAGATGTCCAGCACCACCGGAATGGAATACTGCGCGTCGATGGTGAGGTCGAAGGTGTTGGAGTTGCCGTCGTAGGTGGCCATCGCGTCGAAGTTCGCGTCGTCCGACGCGGCTCCCACACGCTTGGACAGAATGTTGGCCTTGCCGATCAGCGAGATCACCGGCCCGGGCATCATCAGCACCAGCATGATGGCCGCCGAAGCCGTGTAGCCGTCGTCGGCCTCGGTCCCAATCGTGACTCCCGCGCCGATGGCGAATGCGCCTGCCTTGGGCACCAGCCATTTGTTCACGTCGGTTGCGCTGTAATCGGGCGCGGCACTCAGGTTTGGACCACCAGCGTTGTTGGGATTGCCGCTGGTATTTGAGGCCGGATACTTGAACCACTCCCACCAGGTGTTGTTCGGCTCCGGATCGGGCTCAAGGCCAGTAGCCACCAGCCCCTGCATTCCGTAGAGCGCAATGTCGAGGAAGATGGGAATGCCGACCGGCAGTTCCGCGTCCAGATCGAGGAAGAAAACCGTCTGGCCCCCAAAGTTGCCCACAATAAAAGCTGCATCGACTTCGAGGTCGCCCACAGCCTCCACCACCACCTTCACCTGGCCCGCGAAGACGTTGACGGACTTCGGACCGGTGGCGCCAAACGGAGAGATCGAGTTGAAGATCGATCCGGGCAGACCGGCGTTTTCAAGATCCGTCGGGCTGTTGGCGGTCACCTGTATATGGTCGATTTCACCGTCGATGGTAAGCACATCGGGAATCTCGAAAGAGATGCCCACGCCAGCCAGCGACACCCCGCCGGTGGTCAAATTGATCACCAGGCCCTGCACGCTGCCGCCCAGTGAAAGTCCCTCCACCAGGTTGATGTCGCCATTGAATCCGATCCATTTGTCGCCATTGGCGTCGGTGCCGAAGCCAAGCTTTTGCAGGCCCACATGGAAGCCGTAAAAGTCCAGGGCCATCTGGTTGGGCAGGTTGATCCAGCCGCCCTCCAGCGAGATGTGGCCCTTGGTGTCGATGCCCAGGCCTTTCAACTCGATGCTCGGCCAGTTCAGATCGGCCGTATCGATAATCAGATTGCCGCTGAGGACGATGGTCCAAACTCCGCTGGAAGACTTGTCAATTTCGAGAGAAGCGACGTCGATCTCGACCGTGCCCACACTCCCCGGAAGGTCATAGATCAACTGGACCAGGCCGTCTGAAGTGGTGCTCTGCGTGGATTCGACTGCGGAGAGCGAGATTTGAATGGAGCCATCGGCCTTGGTGCCGATCTCCACGTCCACGGTCTGCGAGTTGCCGTTCCTATCGGTGAAGAAAGGCAGCGTGAGGTGCCCGCCGATGTGGCTGGCCGCCAGTCCGCTCTGCGCAAAAGTAATGTCGAAGGCCGTCAGCGCGATGTCGAAACCGCTGAAAAGAGTTGCGCTCAGAGGAGTGGTATCGAGCCCGTCGACGAACAATCGGCCAGAGAGCCCCTGCGAATTGACGAAGAGGTTGTCGATGTTGACCGTTTGGCCGCCGGACAGCGTCAGCCCGGCAGTAATGCCGTTCCCATCGTCGTTGATCGTAAGGACGCCGGAGCCGAGCGTCTTATCCGCGGCCTTCTGGATAATTCCCAGCCCGAGAGATTCGAGCATCGAAACCGGCAGGAGCGAGAGTGTGGACATAAGCTTCCGATTCCTTTCAGGCCGCGGGGAACAGAGGGGCTGCCGCCGTAAGCTGCTGCGAGAGTTCGGCCAGTTCATCCGCCGCCACGCCGATCGAGCCCAGCGACGTGAGGATGGAGTTCAACTGGTCAAAGAGTCCGCTGGCCGATTGCAGCACGCCGTTTGCGCTGGTTGGGGCAATCGATTGAGCCAGCCCTAGCACGGTCTTCAGCGCACCGAACGCGGAGGTAGCTTCCGCCTCGATCGTCGTAAGGCTTCCAATCTGGTCGGCGATGCCGGCGATCACTGTGGCCATTTCGGTCAAGCCGCCATTGATGGCATTTCCTACCAGGGTCATGTCGCTCGACAATCCAAACAACACGCCCAGCAGCGCCTGGGCAGGCGTGAAGAGCGTGCCGTCGGTCGCCGTGTTCGTGCCGCTGGTCCAGGTGCTCGTAGGCTGCGGGCTGACCTTATTGAGCGCGGGGTTGGGCGTCACAAGAACCGACAACGCCTGAACAACAGGGCCAATGGGATCGGAGATTGCCATGCTGCTGACCTCTCGGGAAAGAAGTGGATCGTCCGGAACTCCGGTGCGCAAAACAGCCGTCGAGAGCTGCGGTCTATGGGAATAGCCCCTCCAGCGCTGTCAATATCTGCGCCAGTTGGGCCAGTTCGGTGGCAGCGTCCGCAATGGTCTTTCCCGCATCCCCGGCCAGCGCGGTCAACTGGCTCTGAATCGCCTGAAACAGGCCGCTGGCCGAGTTGAACACCGCCGCCGTCCCCGCGGGAGCTATGGTCTGGAGCAGCGAAAGCGAGCTTTGCAGCGCCGTCATTGCACCCCCAACATCGGTCAGGCTGCCCGCGGCCGCAATCGATGTGCCGATCTTTCCCACCACCGTCGCCGCATCGGTCAGCGCGGTTTTGATGTCCGAGCTCACCGTCTGCATGTCCGATGAAATGCCGAAGATCGCCGTGGTAAATGTCTGGATGTTGCCGAAGAGCGCGGTCGTGGTCGGTGCTCCGGTGCCGTCCGCAGTCGGCACGATAAGCACGTTCAGCGCCTGGATCGCGTCGCCGATTGGATCTGCCATGGTGTTTTCCTCTCTGAATCTGAATCGGGTTTCAAGCGTTATACGGCCGCGACCGGCACCAGCATCTGCGCGGCAAATACGGATGAAGCAGCGGAGCGATTGCCGAAGATGTCCACGGCAACCACCGCATAAGCATTCAACGCTGTGGTGCTTGGCGCAGGAGCGCCGGCGATGGCGTTGGTGTCGAGCGGCTTTCCGCCTCCGGTCACCCCATCAACAAACCCCGCGCGCCTCACCGGCACCAGCCCGGCGACCTTTACATGGCCGCCAAATGTGGCCACAACCACCACCGGAACTCCGCGGCCGAGACCGATGCGCAAGCCGGTAAGTCGGGATTGCTCGTTGGTGGAGTTGATGACCTGCGCAATGCCGCCCACTGCCGGCGGCGTCCAGTAGTTGAATCCAAGCTGGCCAGTCGGCCCCAGTGCAGGCACGTAGTCGCTCAACCGAAATACGCCATTCACCTCATCGGGCGGAGGACCGGGGGGAAGAACAATTTCACCCATGTCGCTGCCGTCGTAGTCTCGCGCACAGAGCCGCGGATCGGGGACGAAGCCAATCATTCTCTGGTCGATGTCTGGCGCAGCGCCTTGCACAAACGTTACGGGTGGATAACTCTGCGTGTTGTACTTGGTGGTAGGCAAATTGCCCGACGGGCTGGGATGCGATGGGTCGGCGCCAAAGTAGCGCAGGTCAGCCAGATCACCCACCGATGCTGCGCGATACACAATGTAGGCGGCAACATCCGGATTCGTGTCCAGAGCCCACGCCACAATCACGCTCGCTTCGGTAGGCTGCAACTTATAGAGAACCGGCGGGCGCGGCGCGGCAACAATCGTCGTGTAATAGGGGCCGATGGTGTTCGTGTTTGAGCTGAACGATCCGGCCTGGTTGACCGAGGCAAGACGGTAAACCGTGCGCCCGTAGCCGCTGCCGTCCACCGTGTCGAGGATGGTGGTTCCCGGATTGAAGTTCTGCGGATTGACGCGCACATAGCCAACCGAGTTGCCGCCAACGTCGGCCAGTTTGCATAACTCGTCGTCCAGCAGTCCGCCGTAGAAATGCTCAATGAACGAGCGCTGCCCGCTTGCGTCTTCCAGCACATTCGCAGCGGTCAACGGCGTAAAAACCTGCGGAGGTGTCGCGATGGATGCGTTGTAAGTCCCCAGGGCGTTGTACGCGGCCAGCCACTCCGGCAAGGAAGCGATCCAGTCGGCCAGATCGGCGCGGGGCACCCCAGTGTCGAGCACCACCGGATTGTTGTCAGTAAGGCTGGCTACGGTCGCGCGGCGCTTCACGTCGGCCAGCGAGAGTGAGCGGATCGGCTCGCGTTGCAGCACGTATCCAAGCACCCCCGTGACCGCGGGAGTGGTGAAGGGAAGCGTCTTGTTTGCGTTGCCGTTGGCGTCGGCCGGATTGTAATAGAGGTGGTGAACCTGGTGCGCCGGAATCACCTCTGGTGGCGGCTGCGGTGGCGGAGGCGGCGTCAGCCATTGCGGTCCGCTAAAGGCGAGCGTGACGGACTGAGGCTCGGGCCGGTCCGGGTTGACGCCGTTGGGATCGACGATCTGCTCATTGGCAAGAAACGGGTTCTGCGTGGACCCGGTCACCACAACTTGTGCCTTCGCGCTGGTTTGTGCCACCGGAATATCCAGAGGCACCGCCAAAGTAGTCTGGACGCCGTAGCCGGAAAGCAGGTACGCAGGCTGTCCAATGTAGTCGCTGGTGCTGGTGATAATCCGCGCGGAGTTGCCTGCTGCAAGGTTCGCCACCACGGGGGATGTGGCGTTGAGGCCGGCCGAGGCCGGAACCGCGGGACGAACGGAGTAGCGATCGGAGGAGCCGTCGGGCAAGGTCAGCATCAGCACTTGTGCCGGATCGGTACTGGCCAGCGCCACCAGCGGCGGAGTTGTTTGGACCGCCACCGTATAGCTCAGCCCGTCGGCTGAAGGCGTTGCCACCATGGAGGCGACGGTAAGTTGCTGAATCGTCGGAGCCGGCACCACTAGATCCTTGGTGGCGAGCTGCCCGGTAATCACTCCGCTCGGGTCGATCGACGATGCCACGGTGATGCGCGCCGTCCGAATATCCGGGTACATCATGAAGGCCGCGCCGGCCCAGTTGATCTTCAGGTTGAGCGTGCCCCCGATCCACGCCGAGCCGTCTGCCGTAGCCGCCCCTCCACCGGCTGAGGAGTTATCGAATTGCACAATGCGCATCGCGGTTGGCGCCGCGGCAATCTTCTCCACACCTCGAGGGGCAGACCAGTTACTCCATATCCCCTGGGCTCCGAAGATGTCGAAGGCTGCCACGCGATGGCTCCATCCTCCGACGGGATCTGCGAGTTGCGAATCCACCAGCCGGTAAAGATTCGCTGTCGGCACGCTGGAGCCTTTGGGCTTGGGTACATTTCGAGTCGCGATCCATCCGGGAAGCTGCACCTCGCTGCCTGCCACGCCGCTGTCTTCCCGTTCGGCGACAAACCCGATGGGCTGGGTTGGCGGCGGAAGCTGCAATGGATCGCTCACCGGATCGCCGGTCAACTGCGAAGCGGGAACCGGCGGTGCCGGCCACTCCACATCGATGAGGCTGTGCGTAACCAGGGTCAGCGAACTCGTGTCGATATCCGCCTGGCGATGCCGGAAGGTCGAGTAAGGCTGCCCAGGCGCCGCAATCGGCTGGATGGGAAGAGGCGGCGGCATGATCGCATATCGGGTGCCGATCGCGTCCGGAACCAGCGGATGCAGGGTCAGCGCGCCGATGGCCAGAACATAGCCGATCGGAGACGCGATGGGTGCTCCGGCCACCTGGATTTGATCGATCAGTTGTGCTGCGCTTGGCGCAGTCACCGTCGTCAGTCCCGTCGAGCCGAAGATCGCCGTGGAAACCACCGCACCCTGCGAGAGTCCCAGCACCGTGCCATTGCCCGACGCCTGCACATCGACCCTGGGTACAGGTTGCGACAACGCGATCGAAACCTGGGGCAGCGGCGTCGCCGGTGGAAACCATGTGCCTGGGGAAGTGGCCAGCAGCAGCGCATCCGGCTGTTGCGCTTCAGTAAGTCCGCTCGTAATCGCAGCCGCGGTGGTCTGCACCAAACTAGGCGAAGATGGATCGACCCGCGGATTGTAGTTGCCATTGCTGTCGAACTTGGTCCACCGCCAGAGTGATGTCTCGCCCCCCAGCGGTGAAATGGTGATTCCGCCGAATGTTGCCGAGCCGCGCGCCAGCGGAGCCCCGGGAGTCAGGCCGGGGAAGATCACCGTGTTATCGCAGGGCGTCGCGCCCCAGTAGCCGGTAATGCTGTAGTCGTACAACACGCCGGGAGCGGCTTCTTCATCAACGAAATAGAGTCCCAGCACGCGTGCAAAGTAGGGGTCCAGCGCCAGCAGCAGCAGTTCCTGCATCAGGTTGATGCTCAGGTCGGGCACGTTGGCGCCTGCAGATGAAGCCGGCAGCGGTACGTCGTCCAGCAGCGTCGATGGAAACCCCTGTACCAGCCGGACCAGTTCGGCGCGAAGATGCGCCAGTTCACCGTTCTGTTGTGCGGGGGTCAAACCGGCTGCAAGTTTCAATGTGCCCAGGCGGCGATTCGCTTCCTTGATGTCGTCCTTTTGCACCACCGGAGCGGCCGTCGTGGTGGGGTCGGGGGCCCCAAAGTACCGCGCTGGCCATGAGCTTACGGTGACGGGCAGCGTGAAAGGAACGCCCCAGCACTGCCAGCCGTTGTCATTGGGTGGTCCCCAGCCGGGGCAGCCTGTGCAGGGCGGATTCCCGCAGCCTTGTCCGCCTCCTCCTCCCCCACATCCGCAGTCCTTGGGCGGCTCGATTGTCCCGCAACACTCGTCCACGCTGCCCGCGCCCACCACCCGCACACAAGAAATTTCGCTGGCCTGCACGGTGATCCGAAAGCCGCCCCGCTCCACCGGAACCACGCGCTTGCCGGAGGCTGCCATCTTGCCCGTGGCATCGCAGCTGAAGGTCTCGATGATGACCTCATCGCACCCCGGCGCCGCGCAGCCTGCGAGCGTCACGCTCTTGCAGGGTGCAGCCATGGAAGTCTGCCACTCATTCCCGCTGGTAGCCCCCAGCACCGAGCCTGGCACCGGACTTTGCTGGGTGGCTGTGCCGGCTGCCGCAGTCAACTGCGACGAAACCGAAGGCGGCGGCGGAATCTGCTTCTCGCCTTTCTTGGCTTCACGCCGACAAAGCCAAAATCCTCCAGGAGGAAACCCCAGCGCTGCCAGAAAGCTCCAGCGCAAGTGCACACCCTTCTGCATTGGTTGGCCGTCGAAAGTTGCTTCCGCTCCGCTGGCGACTCCGCCCTGCAAGGCTAGTACGATGTTTGCCACGATCAGTCTCCAATTGATTCGATCCGATGGGCGCAACGCTGCAAATGGATTGTGGGGGTTTCCAATCCAGGATCGCTGCGAGTCGTGTTTGATCTCTAAACCGGGATCTCCTTGCTTTCGAGTCTCGGTGCCGGACTATTGACGAACACCCGCGCGGGGGCTGCTCTTCGTCCTGTTGTGTATTGGCGACGCGGAAAATTGGCCTCGGGGAAATGCGTCGTGAAAAATAGATATTCTTCAGTTTCGTATTTTGTCAAGTGTTTTTTGAGGCATTCGCTGGCATCTTTCACGTTCGCCCATGTGACCCTCGAAGGAATGCGCCTCGAAGCCGATCTACGGTAGCTCTGCATAAGTTCGCTTTGTAACAGGGCACGACTTCAGTCGTGCCGTAAGTAGCACAAAATGAAGGTGGGCTTTAGCCCCCGAGGGAGCGCGGTTCGAAAATCGGACACTTGTTCAGAGGCCCCTAAGCCCCCAGCGAGTCCATTCCCGTTGCCACGCTTGCGACTCGCCGCACTTTGATATCCCTCATCGGTGGCTGGCCAAAGAACCGTCTGTACTCCCGGCTGAACTGGCTCGGGCTTTCATACCCGACCTCGAAAGCTGCGCTTGCAGCATCCAGCCCGTCCATGAGCATGCGCACGCGCGCCGTGTGCAACCGAAGCTGCTTCTGATATTGAAGCGGGCTCATCGCGGTCAATGACCGGAAGTGATGATGCAGCGTGGAAACGCCCATCTGCGCAACCGACGCAAGATCCTCCACGCGCAAGGGCATGGCGTAGTTTTCCCTCAGCCACGCAACGGCCTTGGCCGTGCGGTTGCTCTGTTCGCCCAGCGTGGCAATGGCGCGAAGGTGCTTGCCTTGCGGCGAACGCACCAGTCTGTAAATGACTTCCCTCTGAATCGGATGGTTGAGAAAGGGAATATCCTGGGGCGCGCTCAGCAGAGCCAGCAATCGGGAACATGCGTCCAGCAGTTCGACCGACGTCTTTCCCACGGCCATTCCGCGCGCGCTTGAAACGGCATCGGGCACATGAAACTCCTCTTGGCTGAGAATCTCGCGAACGGTGGGCATTTCGAGTTTTAAAATCAACGCCAGGATCGGTTCTTTCTTCGTCGCCTTTGTCACCTGGCTGACCACCGGCATGTCGATCGAGGTCAGCAGAAATGTGGACCCGTCGCACACCAGCGTTGTCCCGCCCACGTTGATGCGCTTTTCTCCCTGGACAAACACAATCAGTTCAGGCTCGTAGGCCGCGGAGGTACATTCCGTCGGAGCACTATTGCGGTAGAGGCTCAGTCCCGGCACGCACGTTGCCTCCTTGCCATCCGAGTGGATGTGGGCCGCGATCCTGCGAGCCAATTCAGCCCGCATCGCAGCCGCCTTTGAGCGGGAATCTGCGCTTGTATCTTTCGGTTTTGCCATGGGAAATCCGCCGATCTTCTCCATGTCCAGCGTACCCCCGTTTCGGTTGTTGCATGCACAAAAAACTGGCGGTCTGGAGGAATAGGCAATAAATAGGAAGGATTGTGATACCGCAAAGCCAACCCCCTGTCCTATTCTTTGGACTGACAGGAAGTGTGAGGCAGGGCGGTTCGCCTTGCGCCTCAAACATCTGCCCACAAGGCCATTGAGGTGACTTGATGTACAACGCCAAAGCTTACTCCGCCGCCAGTGCCACATCGCGGCTTGCTTCCACCACCATCGTGCGCCGCGATCCCACCGAAACCGACGTGCAGATCGAAATCCTCTTCTGCGGCGTTTGCCACTCCGATCTACATCAGGCCCGCAACGAGTGGAGCGGCGTCATGCCCACCGTCTACCCCTGCGTCCCCGGCCATGAAATCGTCGGCCGCGTCACCAGCGTTGGCTCCGGAGTTTCAAAGTTCAAAGTTGGCGACCTGGCGGCGGTTGGCTGTCTGGTAGACTCCGACGGCACCTGTCCCGCGTGCCAGGCTGGACACGAACAGTTCTGCCGCAATGCGACATTCACTTACAACCTGCCCGACAAACACCTGGGTGGAGTTACCTACGGCGGCTACTCCGACAGCATCGTTGTTGAACAGAGATTTGCTCTCCGCGTGCCCGGGAATCTTGACCTGGCCGGGGCCGCACCTCTGCTTTGCGCCGGCATCACCACTTACTCGCCCATGCGCCACTGGGGCGTCACCAAGGGCAAAAAAGTTGGCGTGGTCGGCCTCGGCGGATTGGGCCACATGGGCGTCAAGTTCGCGCACGCATTCGGTGCCCACACCGTCGTCTTCACCACTTCTCCCCGCAAAAAGGAAGACGCGCTCCGCCTCGGCGCCGACGAAGTTGTCCTCTCCCGCGATGCGAATGAGATGCAGAAGCACGCCGGCAGCTTCGACTTCATCCTCGACGCCGTGGCCGCCGATCACGACATCAACGCCTACATCAACATGCTGGGAATCGACGGCAACATCACACTGGTTGGCGCGCCGGAAAAGCCTCTCCCCGTCTCCGCCTTCGCCCTGATCATGGGCCGTCGCAGCCTCTCCGGTTCGCCCATTGGCGGCATTCCGGAAACCCAGGAGATGCTGGACTTCTGCGGCCAGCACAACATTACCGCCGACGTCGAAGTGATCCCCATCCAAAAGATCAACGAAGCCTACGTGAGAATGCTGAAGTCCGATGTGAAATATCGCTTCTCCATCGACATGGCTTCTCTCAAGTCGGAATAACTACCGAACGATGCTGACGTAATTCGATCGGTCCGGGCCACTCCGGACAGGCGGGAGAAAACAAAATGCAAAAGCGCAAACTGGGAAACGGCAATCTGGAAGTATCGGCGCTTGGTCTCGGCTGCATGGGCATGACTTTTTCCTATGCGCCGTTCCCTGAGAAGAAGGATTCGATCGCACTGCTCCGCGCGGCTGTTGAACGCGGCGTCACTTTCTTCGACACGGCCGAGGTTTACGGCCCCTTCAACAACGAAGAACTTTTAGGCGAGGCCCTTGAGCCCTTCCGCACCAAACTCGTCATCGCCACCAAGTTCGGCTTCGACATCAACCCCGACGGAAGCCGCGGCCCGCGACCGACCAATAGCCAGCCCGCGCACATCAAGCAGGTCTGCGAAGCTTCGCTCAAGCGCTTGAAGACCGATGTGATCGATCTTTACTATCAGCACCGCGTCGACCCCGACGTGCCCATCGAGGACGTAGCCGGAGCGGTGAAGGAACTGATCGCAGAGGGCAAGGTCAAGCACTTCGGCATGTCGGAAGCCGCTCCCAAAACCATTCGCCGCGCCCACGCCGTCCAACCCCTCACCGCCCTCCAGAGCGAGTACTCGCTTTGGTACCGCACTCCGGAAGCCGAAATCATCCCTACCCTTCAGGAACTCGGCATCGGCTTTGTCCCCTACAGCCCGCTCGGCAAGGGCTTCCTTACTGGCAAGATGGACGAGAACACCACCTTCGAAAAGACAGACATTCGCAGTTCGATTCCTCGCTTTACGCCGGAGGCTCGTCTCGCGAACCAGAAGCTGGTCGATCTGCTCGGCGTCATCGCAAAAGAAAAAAGGGCGACTCCTGCCCAAATCGCGCTTGCATGGCTGTTAGCGCAGAAGCCCTGGATTGTACCCATCCCGGGCACAACCAAGTTGCATCGCCTGGAAGAGAACATCGGCGCTGCGGAGATCGAACTGACAGCCAACGATCTGCGCCAGATCGAAACTGCCGCCGCAAAGATCGAGTTGCAGGGCGCACGTTACCCTGAAGCCCTTGAGAAAATGACCGGTCGCTAGCCGGCGGCAAACGCTCAAGCTTCAGAAGCCTTTACGGAGTGAGCAGGGGCCTTCCAGGCCCCTGAATACAGCCTCGAATCAAAGTGGCTTTAGCCACGGGCTCTTTGCTTCTGCCGAATGCCTTCTACCTTTTCCGTCGCGCTGGAATAAGGAGCACATCGGGAACGACTTTCGGCGCAGACACTTGATGATTGAGGGCGAGCGCAAACTCGCCAGGTTGGAGAAAATGTAATGACCAAGAAAGTCCTGATTCTTTCCTCGAGTCCCAGAAAGCATGGGAACTCGAATGCCTTGTGCGACCGGTTCATGGAAGGCGCAATCGAAGCTCATCATCAGGTTGAAAAAGTGGTGTTGGCGGACAAGAAAATCAACTACTGCACCGGCTGTTATGCGTGTCGGAAGAATGGGAAATGCGCGCAGAAAGACGATATGGCGCAGATTCTCGACAGCATGAGGTCGGCGGACGTGATCGTGATGGCGACGCCGGTCTACTTCTATACGATGTGCGCACAGATGAAGACCGTGATCGACCGGACCGTTGCACAATACACCAGGATCGCCAACAAGAGCTTCTATTTCATCATCACTGCAGCGGACAGCAACTTGGCCGACCTGGAGCGAACCATCGAGGGCTTCCGGGGATTCACGTCCTATCTCCCTGGGGCAAAGGAAAAGGGCGTCGTGTATGGCGCAGGCGCATGGGAGATCGGCGATATTCTGGCAACCGGCGCCATGAAAAAGGCGTATGAAATGGGTAAAGCGCTGTAGGAAATCCATCGCACAGCCAGATCGAAATGAACAGCGAAGGGAATTCAAAAATGGAAATCAAGCGAATCGGTTCCGTGCCTTCGGGCAAAGGACCAGCGGATTACTTCACCGGCACGGTGCGGGTCGACATGTTGTTTGACGCGCCCGATCCGGCGCGCGTGGTGGGAGCGCACGTCACCTTCGAGCCCGGCGCCCGCACTGCCTGGCACACGCATCCACTCGGCCAAACGCTGATCGTCACCTCCGGCTGCGGCCGCGCGCAGCGCTGGGGAGGTCCCATCGAGGAGATCCGTCCCGGCGACGTGATCTGGTTTGCGCCGGGAGAGAAACACTGGCACGGAGCCTCGCCCACCACGGCGATGACCCACATCGCTATCCAGGAGAAGCTCAACGGTAAAACCGTCGATTGGATGGAGCACGTAAGCGACCAGCAATACCAGGCATAGTCCCGCTGCTTCAAGGTTCGTTCACCGGCAGAGCCAGCCCACAGGGAATGAATCCCACGTCAAGGTTTGCTGACCGCCAACCTGCTAACTCGCCAACCCCGCGCAGCGGGGGCCAACTTGCTGCATTTGTTCGCAGACTCCCTTTCACCTTTGTTTCCATTGCGCAACTTGCAAAAGAAGCCGGCTCTGGTCTCTTATCCGGCCATGGGGCTGCGCGCTAAACTGGTTGCGGAGATACCCAATGAGATTTGGCTTGGCTCAAAGGCTGGGAACCATTGCCGCCCTGGCGATGGTTCTTGCCACACCCACGCAGATGCGCGCACAGGGTCCCATGGGCACGCCGCCTGCAAGCAGCGCGTTATCCATTCCCGGGTCGCAACAGATGCAGCCCGAGGAGTTGAACCGCCTGCTCGCAACCAGGGGAGTGAACAAGCCACTGATGTTGCAGGTGGGGTCGCATCTGCTCTACGCTGAGGCGCACATCGCCGGCTCGGAATACGTGGGACCCGGGTCGCAGCCTGTAGGTCTGGATCTGTTGAAGAACCGGGTCGCGCAGCTCTCCCACTCGACATTCATCGTTCTCTACTGCGGCTGCTGCCCCTGGAATCGCTGCCCCAACATGGGGCCGGCGTTCAAACTCCTGCACGACCTGGGATTCACTAACGTGAAGGCCCTCTACCTGGCCAATAACCTGGGAACCGACTGGGTCGACAAGGGGTACCCGATTGAGCGCGGTCGCTAGCATCGATTCCCCCCGCAGGCGGAGCACGTACTGCACTTCCTTGATAACGGCGTTGCTGCTGGGCGTCTGTTTACTTGTCTTTGACATCCCAATCGACTTAGCTGCGGAATCCCTCGTCCACAAGCCGGCTCCTGCTTTTGTCCGCATGGACCTGAACGGGAAGAAGATTGACCTCGGCAGTTTGCGCGGGAAGGTTGTCCTGCTCAACTTCTGGGCCACATGGTGTGCCCCCTGCCAGATTGAAATGCCGCGCTTCACCCAATGGCAGCGGCAATACAGTTCGCAAGGCCTGCAGGTCATCGGCATCTCCATGGACGACGACCCCGCGCTGGTCCGCAGAGCCGATCGAAAACTGAAGCCAAATTATCCGGTGGCCATGGGCGATGAAGAACTGGGCGAGTCGTATGGCGGAGTTATGGGACTGCCCTTGACCTTTCTGATCGACAGAAAGGGCGAAGTCCGTGCGCAGTTCCAGGGCGAGACTGATCTGAAGACCATCGAAGAACTGCTCAAGCAGCTCTTGTCTGAGCCGTAAGCACAGGGATCGCATAAGGTCCCGCGGCTCCCCTACGCAGGAAAGTCCCCTCCGAAATGCAGGAGTTGTGGCCACACGCGATACCTCTCCATGCCTCGTGGTGGTAATCTTCCGATTGCATTAATTTCAGGAGGGAACTGTGCGCATTTCTTTGCCTCATTTTGCCGCAATTGCACTCGCTATTGGAATAACTGGAAGTTTGGCGGCGCAGACACCGGCGCCCGCCCCGCAAAAGCCTGCCAAGCCTTCCGCCGCCGTGGCCCAGCCGGCGCAGCCGAAGCCTCTAGAAAACGCTACCGATCCGGTGGCTGACCCCAGGGCCGTTGTCACTCTCGGCCAGGCTCGCTTCACCGTCCTGACCCCGCAGATGATCCGCATGGAGTGGGCCGCGGACGGCAAATTTGAGAATCACGCCTCCTTCGTCTTCCTCAACCGGCACATGCCGGTGCCCAAGTTCGAAAAGACCCTGGCCGACGACGGAAAACAACTCACGCTCAAAACCAGCGCGCTCACGCTCACCTACACCCCCTCCGCCGACGGCCGGTTTACGCCCCAGGACCTCCAGATTCAACTCGCCGTCGAGGGCAAGCCGGTCACCTGGCATCCCGGCATGGACGACCCTGAAAACCTCCAGGGAACCACGCGCACGCTGGATGGCGCGTTGGGTGGCAAGACCCAGGAACCGATGGGCCAGGGGCTGGTTTCGCGCTCCGGCTGGGTGTTGCTGGACGACTCCACCCGCCCCCTCTTCGACTCCTCCGACTTCAGCTTCAAAGAAGGCGAAAAGAGCCCCTGGCCGTGGGTCATCGAGCGCCCGGCCGGCGAGCGCCAGGACTGGTACTTCTTCGGCTACGGCCACGACTATCGCCAGGCCCTGGGCGATTATGTGCGTGTCGCCGGCCGCATTCCATTGCCCCCGCGCTTCGCCTTCGGCGCCTGGTGGTCCCGCTACTGGGCCTACTCCGACCAGGAAATCGAAGAGATCATCCGCGGCTTCCACGAGAACGATGTGCCCCTCGACGTTTTTGTCATCGATATGGATTGGCACCTGAGCGAGGGCCAGCTTGCCGCACGCGGTGAGAAGGATCAGTCCGGCGAAGGCCTGGGCTGGAGCGGCTACACCTGGAACAAGACGCTCTTTCCCGACCCCGATCAGTTCCTCGCCAAGCTCCACGCCGACGGCCTCAAGACCAGTCTGAACCTCCACCCGGCTTCGGGCGTCCAGCCCTGGGAAGCAGCCTATCCCGCAATGGCCAAAGCCATGGGCATCGATCCGGCGACCAAGAAGTACGTCCCCTTCGATATCACCAACAAGGCTTACGCCATCAACTACATGAACCTCCTGCACCACCCGCTGGAAAAGCAGGGCATCGACTTCTGGTGGCTCGATTACCAGCAGGAGCAGCACACCAAAATGCCCGGCGTTATGCCCACCTGGTGGCTCAACTACGTTCACTTCACCGATCAGCAGCGCGAGGGCAAGCGCCCCCTGCTCTTCCATCGCTGGGGCGGCATGGGCAACCACCGCTACCAGATCGGCTTCTCCGGCGACACGGTTTCCGTCTGGGACTCGCTCGCCTTCCAGCCCTGGTTCACGGCCACCGCGGCCAACGTCGGCTACGCCTACTGGAGCCACGACATCGGCGGCCACATGCCCGGCGCCGTGGAGCCGGAACTGTTCACGCGCTGGGTGCAGTTCGGCTCCTTCAGCCCCATCCTCCGCACCCACACCACCAAGAACCCCGACTCCGAGCGCCGCATCTGGGCCTACCCCGAGCCTTACTCCGCCATCCTGCGCTCCACCTTCCAGATGCGCTACGCCCTCCAACCCTACCTCTATACCGAGGCGCGCCGCACCTACGACACCGGCGTAGCCTTCTTCCACCCGCTCTATTACGACTGGCCAGAAGAGGAAGCCGCCTACACCAGCAAAGGCGAGTACCGCTTTGGCGACCAGATGCTGGTGGCTCCGGTCACCGTAGCCGCAGACAAAGTCAGCGGTCTGGCAACGGAGAAGGTGTGGGTGCCCAAGGGCGAATGGATCGAGTGGCCCACCGGCAAGCACTTCACCGGCCCCGCCATCGTCGAGCGCAGCTTCGCCATTGACCAGGTTCCCGTCTATCTCAAGGCCGGAGCCATCGTCCCCATGCAGCCGCCCATGCGCTATACCGGAGAAAAGCCGGTGGACCCGCTGATCGTCAACGTCTGGCCTCTCGCGCCGGGAACGACCTCAACTTATTCCGTCTACGAGGATTCCGGCGTAGCGGTCGAGTACCAGCGCGGTGTCTTTGCGCGCACTCCCATCAAGGCCACCCAAACTGGCGACTCTCTCAAGGTGGAGATCGGCCCGGTCCAGGGCAGCTTCCCCGGCATGAGGCCGGCGCGCGGTTTTGAACTCCGCCTGCCCGCCGATTGGCCCCCTGCCTCGGTCACCGTCAACGGCGTTGCTGTCAAAAAAGCCGGCCCCACCGGCAAGGACGGCTGGAGCTTCGAGGGCAACACCCTCACCACCATAGTTCCCGTCCCGAGCACCAGCGTCCAATCCAAAGTCACGGTAGAAATCCGCCGCGCCGCAGGCCTGACCGCGCGCCGGACTGAACTGGACGGCTTTGCCGGAAACATGGCTCTCTTGCGCGGCGCCTATGACGCCATGCACAAGACCGAGCCCGTCTCCGATCCCCCTGAATCCCTCGTTGACGCAATGCAAACCGGCGACCGCCTCGGTTACCACCCCGAAAACGCCGTCGAAGAGATTGCCCACCTCCACCAGGTGCTCCCCAAGGCCCAGGCCGATCTGATCGCCATCGGTGCAGACTTTAGCTCCCACGTAGACGAGTTCATCAAGCGCTACGCGCCTGAAAAGTGGTTGCCCGGAAACCCGAACCTGAAAGCCCTGGAGCAAAGCCGCATCGACGCCATAGCCCGCGCCCAGAAGCTGGTGACGGAAGCCGGCAAGTAAGCACGTCCAACCAACACCAGCCGCCGCGGAGAACAGACTCTCCGCGGCGGTTTCGTTTGTCGATACAGACCAAAAAGCTGAGACCGCTGTTTCATCCTCCCTCCGCTTTTCGGAGAAAGGAGTTACTGCTTATCAGCTACCATCAGATATGGCTTTCGTTCCAGCCAACGGATTCCGAACAGTCCATCCTCGCTCGAACATGCGATGCTTGTTGCAGGGACGCCCGGCGTGCGAAGTTGCCGCACAATGGAGCCAGTTTCCCGATCAACCTCATAGAGGTTTGACAAGCCGTCTTTGCCTTCAGGGTATGTTCGTATCATCCATGAACTCCGACTGGCTAGCAGCGAATCGCCAACCTGACCTTCAGGCAGCTTGACAGAAACAACCCGCGCTTGTCCTCCAGGGGAGATTTCAACGATACGGGTGTGAGGACCCGGCTCCAGCAGGAGCACTTTAGTTCCAAAATGGACAAATTGAAAGCGACTCAGTGCCACAGACATTTTCATGGAAGGCGGTAGGTCCTGGGGTTTCAGTCCGACGAATGAAGTAGCGCGCATCATCTCATTCAGACCCTCCTCTGAAGGAACGACCTCGTCAGTATCTAAACGACGGAGTACTGTGCCGCTATTGTTAATCAGCGCGACAACAGGCTTCGAGTTTATCTGGTCGGTCCCGATCACGATATATGTGTCATCATTCAATTGCGCTATCTGACCGGGTTCAAAGCCGAGATCGAGCGCGGTGTAGCCGTTGAACTCACCGTTATATTTGAATCGAGCGAGGTAGTAATCCCAGTGGTGTTTTTGTCCAAACGATCCGGAACCTGCCGCAGGCTGCGGGATCGCACTCAATAACATCGCCGCCATCGTAGAGCCGGGATCGAAAGAGCGAATCATCGCGTTCGATAATCCGGTCACACGGGACACAGGAAGTTCCGCCACCTTTCCTGCTGCGGTGATGGAAAAGACCTCCTTGTTGTTATAGGTCGGCGGCGGGGTCCAGAATTGCAGGAAGGCCACGCCGCTGCTCGAACAGACAGGTGGACCGTCCATTACGGTCGAAGGCAACGGCAGCGGAGTGTCCGCCTTCAAAAGCGAGAACGTCACATCAACGCGCGGCAGGTCAAATTCGGGGTCAGGTTGTGGGCTGGGCTTTTGCGCTGATTCCTGCCCTACCGCCAGCGCTGCCGAGAAGACAAAGATGATTAACAACGCAATCCGGCGCATCGCTGAAACCTCAGTTAATTCTTGATCTGGCCAGCACGCTTGTCGATCGGGTCAGCATGCGGGCTTCGCTGAAAAGCCAATCGTTCCGCATCCTCATCGCTGAGATGGAAGTGCCTTACATACCCATCGCAACTTGCGATGAGTAGATTACCCGCCTTTGAAAGCGATGCCAATCGCAAAAGGGTGTCGCGATTCCCGCTGAACGCTATCGCGCACATTCCGTTGTAGCTTATTGGCGCCGTTGTCTCCTCACCACAGCACATGATCTCGCTGTAGATCAAGTTGATGCCCCTTTCACCCCCTAGGTACTTTATGACTTGAGTACTGCAGGATCCGCCGCTGGGAGGTTGGCACCCCCGCTATAGATCACGGCCGGACATCCATTACTTATCTGGGCTTCGATCTTATTTGAAAACCCCAATCCAAAGATTACCGTGACAGCCGCAACTACGGAGAGGCATTTAAGAGAGTGGCACATTCTGTGCTCCTTTCGCGTGGCCTTAACCAGCCACGGCAAAATAGTAAGCACGTAGGGGGGGGGGATGTAAAGTTAAAATCTCTAGTATTGTTACGGTTGCTTGTTGAACGAGCTGAATCGTGTCCCTGCCCGGGCGGGCAGCCCACCCATCTCCCCCACTGGAATGGAATCCCAGTCCTTCCGAAGTTTCATTGCCGGAGGGTTGGGAAGCAAAACACTCATTAGCAGCCGGATCAATCATGAAAGCGTTTGCAAGGGCTGGATGGCGCCGTTTACCATTCGGACCTATGAAAAATCCGCTCCGTTGCCTCCCTGTACTTCTTTTGGCCGCGCCCCTGGTCTTTGCGCAGGCCCCTCCAGCAAACACCGACCCCCTCGCTCCCACTCTTGGCGTCAAGTCCGCCGCCGAAATCGACCGAGAATGGCAGCAGTCGGTCAGCAAATACGACACCGAGCGCAACCGCCTCCTCGCCGATGAGCTGAAGCAGGAAAACGACGGCCCCTTCCGCGCCGATTGGGCCACCCTGAAGAACTACCAGCAGCCGCAGTGGTACAAGGATGCCAAGTTCGGCATCTTCATCCACTGGGGTGTCTACTCCGTCCCGGCAGCCCAAAGCGAGTGGTATCCGCGCGAAATGTACCACCCCGACCAGGTAGCCTCAAAGAACTTCCACGAGCACTTCGCCTCCAAGGACCCCTCCCAGAAAGACGAAAAGGGCTACAAGGACCTGATCCCCCTCTTCCGCGCTGAGCACTTCGACGCCACCGCCTGGGCCCAGCTCTTCAAGGATTCCGGTGCGCAGTATGTAGTCCCCGTCGCCGAGCACCACGACGGCTTCTCCATGTACGATTCCGGCCTCTCCGACTGGACCGTGGTCAAGATGGGTCCCAAGCGCGACACGCTCGCAGAGCTCTCCGCCGCCATCCGCGCCCAGGGCCTGCACTTCGGCCTCAGCTCCCACCGCGCCGAGCACGACTTCTTCTTCGACGGCGGCCGCACCATGCGCTCCGACGTCAACGACCCCAGGAACGCCTCTCTCTACGGCCCCGCGCACGAGTGGATCAGCGAAGAGGGCGGCATGAGCAACGACTGGACCTACGTCAGTCCCGAGTTTGCCCGCGACTGGCTCGCGCGCGACACCGAACTGGTCGAAAAATACAAGCCGGAAGTTGTCTACTTCGACTGGTGGGCCGGCCAGCCCGGCTATCGCCAGAACATCACCAAGTTCGCCGCCTTCTATTACAACTTTGCGGCCGCCCACGGCTATGGCGCAGTCATCGACATCAAGGACAACGACCTGAACTGGAAGGCCGGCGCACGCGACTTTGAGCGCGGCGCACAAGACCACATTCTCCCCGACCACTGGCAGACCGACACTTCCATCAGCGACGCCAGTTGGGGTTACATCGAGCACGACACCTTCAAAACTCCGGAATTCCTCGTCCACCAGCTCGTGGACATTGTCAGCAAGAACGGCAACCTGCTCCTCAACTTCGGCCCCCGCTCCGACGGCACCATTCCCGATGAAGTGCAGGCCACCCTGCGCGAAATGGGCGCGTGGCTCAAGGTCAACGGAGAAGCCATCTACGCCACCACCCCCTGGAAGACCTTCGGCGAAGGACCCACCCAGGTCAAAGCCGGCGCCTTCCACGACACGGAGACCAAGGGCTACACCACGGAAGATTTCCGCTTCACCGCCAAGGGCGCGAGTGTCTATGCAATCGGCATGACCTGCCCCACGGACGGCAAAGCCACTATCCACTCCCTCGGGTGGGCGCATGAAGGCGCTGTCTTGCCCATCGCTTCAGTCGGGTTGCTCGGCTCAACCGCCAAGGTCACCTGGACTCAGGGCGCACAGGCTCTTGAAGTAACTCTGCCCGCCGGCGCAGCCTGCAAATACGCCTACGCCCTCAAGCTGACCCCGGCCGCAAAGTAAGCCGCAGGTCTCAACTGAATCCATGACCGGGACGCTGGCCCTCGTGCTATCCTCCCGGTCATGAGAAAACTCACTCTTGCCGCACTGTTGCTGGCGGCCGTGAGCGCCGTAGCCATGGCGCAGACGGCTCCCACGCAACCCGCCCCTCAAGCCGCTCCCGCCCCGGCGCAAAAAACCTGGTTCGTTCGCCTCATCCCGCCGCGCGCCACCTTCGCCAACGACATGACCGAGACCGAACTGGCGCTGATGAATGCGCACTTCGTCTATTGGAAGGACATGTTTGAAAAGGGCGTCTGCCTCTTCGGCGGGCCGGTTTTCGATCCCAAAGGCGTCTACGGCATCCTGGCTATTCAGGCAGCCACGGAGGACGAGGCCCGCGCCATCGCCTCCGCCGACCCCAGCGTCAAAGGCGGTGTCAACCACATTGAAGTCGCCGAGATGCGCATCGCCTTTCTGCAAAAAGCCCACTAATGTGGTGTCTCGAAAGTTCGTATTAAAAATGAACTGTCACCCTGAATCAGATGTAACTCACCGCGGCGAGTTACAGCAGGAATGAACTCCCGCCAACTCGCCAACTCGCGATTTCCGCGAAGCGGAAGCTAACTCGCGGATTTTGTTCATAAAACTCTTCATGCAAGATAATTACCCCTCCCGAGAGGTCGCACGATGTCTCCAAACCACCTCGATCGCCGCAGCTTTCTTGTAGCTTGCAGCCGCGTCGGAATCACCTCCGCTCTCCTGCCCGGAGTTCTCTACACACTCGCTGCCCAGGGCCAGGAAGCAAGCCCTGAGACTAATGCCGTGAAGCTGGCAAAGATCACACCGGAGATGCTGGACCAGGCCGCGGAACTGGCCGGTGTGGGCCCCTTCACCGCCGAGCAGAAACAAATGATGCTGGGCGGTCTGAACAACCAGCGCGATTCCTATGAGCCGATCCGTGCGCTGAAAATGCCAAACTCCGTTCCTCCGGCTTACGTGTTTCATCCGCAGCCGGCGGAGAAGCCTGCTGCTAACGAAGAGCCAGCGAAATCAGAACTTCCAAGGGATCATTCGTTGATGTACAGCAGTATCCTTTCTTCCATTCCAGAAGCCCCGGCGCACATTGAGGACCTGGCCATTGCCACCGTCGCCGAGTTGGCCCCCTTGCTGGAGAACCGCAAAATCACCTCCCTCGCTCTGACCCAGATGTATCTCGCCCGCCTCAAGCGCTACGACTCCAGGCTGCATTTCGTTATCACTCTGACTGAAGAGCGTGCGCTGGCCCAGGCCAGAGCCGCGGACGTCGAAATCGCCGCAGGCAAATACCGCGGCCCCCTCCACGGCATTCCCTGGGGCGCAAAGGACCTGCTGGCGGTGAAGGGCTACCCCACCACCTGGGGTGCGGGCGGATTTGAGCATCAGGCCTTCGACGAGGACGCAACCGTGGTGCAGCGCCTTGATGCGGCTGGAGCGGTGCTGGTGGCCAAGTTCTCGCTTGGCGCTCTTGCCATGGGTGACAAATGGTTTGGCGGCCGCACGCGCAACCCGTGGAACATGGAGCAGGGTTCGAGCGGCTCCTCTGCCGGTTCGGCCAGCGCAGTTTCCGCTGGCTGCGTCGCCTTCGCCATCGGCTCTGAAACCCTCGGCTCCATCTCTTCTCCCTCCACCCGCTGCGGCGTCACCGGTCTGCGCCCCACTTTCGGCCTCGTTCCCCGCACCGGCGCCATGGCCCTCAGCTGGACCATGGACAAGCTCGGTCCCATCTCCCGCTCCGCCGACGATTGCGCCCAGATTCTTCAGGCAATTCACGGCCCCGACGGCAAGGACACCTCCGTTGCTTCCACCGACCTCCTATGGGACCCGGCTTTCGACTGGAAAAAACTGCGCGTCGGTTACTTGAAGAGCGAGTTCGATCCGCCAACTCCGCTCAAACTCCACGAGCCCGCGCCCAACGAGACGGCTGAAGAGAAGAAGAAGCGCGAAGAGCACAACGCCAACCGGCAGGTCACCCGCGCGCGCCGCGACTACGACCGCCGCTACGACCTTGCCGCTCTGGACAAGCTGCGCTCCATGGGCGTGAATCTGATTCCGGTGGAGCTGCCCAAACTACCTTGGGACGAGATGTCGTATTTGCTCATCGCCGAGGCCGCCGCTGCCTTCGACGACCTGACCATGAGCGGCCGCGACCGCCTCCTCACCGAGCAGGGCCCCGAGGACTGGCCCAACGACTTCCGCATCGCACGCTTCTACCCAGCGGTCGAATACATCCAGGCCAACCGCGCGCGCACTCTGGGTATCCAGCAGGTTTCGGCCCTTTTTGCGCAAGTAGACATCATCGTCACGCCTTCCACCGGCACGCAGCTCACCGCCACCAACCTCACCGGCCATCCAGCGCTGATCGTCCCCAACGGCCTGCGCGGCGCCGACGCTCCCCCTCCGCCCAAAACCGACGACGGCAACAGCGACGACATTGGCGGCCCGGGCACTCCGGTCTCCCTGACCTTCCTCGCCGCTCATTACCAGGACGCGAAGCTGGCCGCCTTCGGATGGGCCTACCAGCAGGCAACCGGCTTCCACAAACTCCATCCCAAGCTGGACTGATTCCGTGGGATCCGCTGCGCGCGTTTACCATCGACCTATGGCGCTGGTTGAGGTGGAAGCAGTCTCCAAGAGCTATCCGCGTCGGGTAGGTCTCCGGACGGAAGAAAAAACCGTTGTCGAGAATGTCTCGCTCTCCATCGAGTCCGGAGAAACTCTCGGGCTGGTCGGCGAATCGGGCTCAGGCAAAACCACCCTTGCCCGCATGATTCTCGGCCTCGTCCAGCCCACCAGCGGCGTGGTGCGCGTGGACGGCACAGATGTGACCCGCGCTTCCTCAGCCGAAATGCACCGCCTGCGCCGCCAAATGCAGCCCGTCTTCCAGGACCCCTACGCCGCCCTCAATCCCCGCATGAAAGTGCTCCAGATTGTTACCGAGCCCTGGGCCATCCACGGCAGCACCTGCGGTGCGGCTAACCTTCCGGAGATTGGAGACGAGTTGAAACCAACCTCTCTGCGCGCCCGCGCCGTCAGTCTTCTTCAGGAAGTGGGTCTCGACGAATCAGCCCTCAATCGCTTTCCCCACGAGTTCTCCGGCGGCCAGCGCCAGCGCATCAACATCGCCCGCGCCCTGGCCCTCCGGCCCAAGCTCCTGATTCTGGATGAGCCGGTCTCGGCCCTTGATGTCAGTGTGGGCGCGCAGATCATCAACCTGCTCCGCCGCCTACAGCGCGACCTGGGCCTGACCTATCTCTTCATCTCCCACTCCATGCCCCTGGTGCGCTACCTGAGCACCCGCATTGCCGTCATGGAACACGGCCGCCTGGTCGAGACAGGCGAGGCCGTTGCCCTCTGCGCCAGTCCGCAGCAGGAGTACACACGCCAGCTCCTTGCCGCCACGCCGGAGCTGCCCGTCGCAATCCCCTGAACCAAAAGAAAAAGTCCGGCTCTCCACTCTTTGCGCGATCGAACTGCACCGAGAATGGAGCACCGGGCTTTTGCCGTCCCTAGTACTACAGTTGTAGATCGACAATTACGGAGGGAGCAGGGGCCTTCAGGCCCGGGCCCTTATTCTCTTCGAGCATTCTGGCGAATTACAACTGTAGTACCTAGCACAAACCCCTATTTGGATTGAGGCGGCGTCGGCGGAGTCGCAGGAGCACCTGGAGGAGTCGCGGGCGCAGCCGGAGGCGTTGCCGGCGCCGCAGGCGCCGTCGGGTTTGCCGGTTGTGCAAGCGCCGCAGGCGTAGCCGGCGCGGCCGGAGCAGCCGCCGGTGCGGCCGGCCTCGGCGCCATGCCGGGCATGGGCCGCATTCCAGGCATCATGCCGGGGTGATTGGCCGGCATCACCAGGTCGGTCATATCCACCAGCTCAATATCGAAAATCAGGTCGGCCTTGGCTGGAATCACCGGATGGGCTGCGTCCGGACCCGGCCGCCCGCGTTCCCCATAGGCCAGCTCGTAGGGGATGAACAGGCGCCGCTTGCCCCCCACCTTCATGCCCTCAAAACCCTGATCCCAGCCCGGAATCACGCGCCCCATCCCCGCGGGAAAACTGATCGGCTGCCCGGCTTCCTGCTTGGGCTTGCCGTCCTCGCCCATCACCGGCTTGCCTTCCTTGTCCAGCACCGGCGAAGGTGGATGGTCATACGACGAGTCGAACTTCTTCCCGTCCGCCGCCAGCCAGCCCGTATAGCGAACCTTGTACGTTTTATAGGGCCCGGCAACCGCGCCGCTGCCAATCAGGATCTCCTGGTACCGCAGCGCAAAAAGCTCCTTGCGAACCCCCTTCACCGCAGGCACGCCGGGAGGCAGCTTGATCGCGCCAGCCGCTGGATGTGCCGCACTGGCAGGTTTGGTAGCCGCCGCCGGCTTGGTGGCTGGCTTGGCGGTGGTTTGTGCTCCTGCGGCCGCAATGCCGGCCGCCAACAACAGAATCAATGCGGTGTGCTTCATAGTGTAGTTTGACTCCGTGAACTTCTCTTGGGGAGTGTATCAGGTGTTCCGCCCGGCTCTTTGCCCATCAGCAGGCAAGCCAGCAGCGCCGTCCTTGGCGCCAGCTCTTCCAACAAAATCGATTCGTGGCTGGCGTGTGCGCCTTCGCCCACCGCGCCCATGCCGTCCAGCGTGGGAATCCCCAATGCCGAGGTCAGGTTGCCGTCCGAAGCCCCACCGGTCGAAGCCTCTTCCAGCGCAAATCCCAGCTCCGCCGCCATCGCCCTCGCCTCGCGATAGAGCCGCACCGTCCCCCGCGTGCGTTCCATCGGCGGCCGATTGATGCCGCCCTTCACGGTCAGTTCACAGCGCTTGTCCACCGCCTTCAGCGCCGCAAATTTTCTCTCGATGCGTGCCCCGTCTGCCTTGCGGGCGATGCGCACATCCACCTCGGCCCACGCCGCCTCGGGAATAATGTTGGTCTTCGTCCCGCCGCCCACCACGCCCACATTCACCGTCAGCCCGCGTTTCAAATCGGTCCAGCCGCTCACTTTCTCCACCACTCGCGCCAGTTCCCTGATCGCACTGGCGCCTTTTTCAAAGTCCACCCCGGCGTGTGCGGCCACCCCCGCCACCTCGATCCGCCAGTTGCCCGTACCTTTCCGCGCAGTCTTGTACGCCGGTCCCAGCGCCGGTTCCAGCACGTAGACCGCCGCGCATTCTTGCGCCAGCCGCTCGGTGATGGGTAGCGAAACCGGGCTGCCGATCTCCTCCTCGCTGGTCAGCAGCAGTACAATCTCCCGATTCACCAGCCCGGCCTCGCCCAGCATCTCGATGGCCGTCAAGGCCATGGCCGCGCCGGCCTTCATGTCGAACGTGCCCGGCCCCCAGTGCCGTCCCTCCCCCACGCGGCAGGGCATCGTCTTAAGCGTCCCCACCGGCCACACGGTGTCCAGGTGCCCCAGCAGCAGAATCCGTCCCGCCGCCCCGGTCTTCGATCTCGGCCCAAAGCGCGCTTCCAGTACGTCGCCAAATGCGCGCTGCCGGTGCAGCTTCACGCGTCCGCCCAAACCCTTCGCGTGAGCGGCCACCAGGGCCACGCAGGCGTCCACCGCGGCCTTCGAGTCGGAAGGCGACTCGGCCCGCACCAGTTCTTCAATCAGATTGATCAGCTCAGGCTGCTTGCGCCTGGCGCCAGCCAGCAAACCGCGCGGAGGAACAGGAAAATTGGAAACAGGCATGGACGCACCTCAAAAACCGACCCGGACGCACCCCAGACCCCAGATTCCCTCATTCTACGATGCTTATCCAACACTTTTGTGACCAGACCTGGGTGACGAACGGGGCCTCGAAAACGCTCTATCTGAGCCAAAGTGTGGCAAAAATGCCACAGTGCCAGGTTGGGGTTTGGCGTCTAACCTAACGTTTGCGCATGAATTTATCCTTTGGACAGAAAACCATGTTGGCCCATCCCGCGCACCTGGAACAGACGATCGTCGCGCCCATCGAGTTCACCGGGGTCGGCCTGCACTCCGGCGCCCCGGTCACCATGCGCCTGCTGCCCGCCCCAGCCGGCTCGGGAATCGTCTTCCGCCGCACCGATCTTGACGACTTTGAAATCCCCGCCATCGGCCGCAATGTGGCCAAGGTCAGTTACGCCACCAGCCTCATGCGCCAGGGCGTCCTCATCTCCACCACCGAGCACCTGCTCTCCGCCCTCATCGGCATGGGCGTCGACAATGTCATCGTCGAGCTAGACAACCTGGAGTTGCCCATCCTCGACGGCAGCGCCGCGCCCTACGTCGAGGCCATTTTGAGCGTCGGCATCCGCACCCAGCGCCGCCGCCGCGAAACCATCCGCATCCTGCACGACCTCGAGGTCCACGAGGGCAACAAGTTCATCGGCATCTATCCCGGTTCCGGCTACAACATCCAGTACACCATCGACTTTCCCGCCCCCATCGGCCGCCAGTCCGCCTGCATTGACCTCGCGGCGGAAACCTATGGAACCGCCATCGCCCCGGCGCGCACCTTCGGTTACAAGGCCGACGAATCGCGTCTGCGCGACATGGGCCTGATCCGCGGCGCCAGTTCGGAAAGCACCATCGTCCTCGGTCCCAATGGCCCGGAAAACGGCCCCCTGCGCTTTCCCGACGAGTACGTCCGCCACAAGGTGCTGGACCTGATCGGCGACCTGGCCCTGGCCGGCAAGCGGATCGAAGGCCATGTCGTCGCCAAGCGCGCCGGACACGCCATGCACACCGCCCTGGTCTCCCGCCTCATGAAGGACCGCTCCGCCTGGGAAATCGCGCACGTGCCCATGGAAATTGCGCCCCCCGCCGAAGTCGCGGAAAAATTCCCTGCAAACCCGCCTCTCCGCACCCCGGCCCTGCTCGGCGCATAATCCACGTTCTCCTGTAGGTGCGCTTGAATCCGCCACGACGAGCCGCGGCTGGAATAAACCACCGCCAACTCGCCAACTCGCGATTTCCGCGAAGCGGAAGCCAACCTGCCGATTCTGTTCATTAAAAATATTCACACGACGCAAGCCCCTCATACATAAGCCCTTCGATCCAGCAGTCCGTTAAAATCCTCCCCCAGTCATATTTTCTCTTGCAAAAAGATATATCGCGAGCTATAGTTCATTTCGAAGTAAAGATATATCTTTCGATGTATCGAAACCAAGGAGAGAAAACAATGCATACACCATTTTTTGGATTGAATGAACGCTGGGCCCGCCACTTCACTGGCCGCGAACGCCCCGGGCCAGGGGAGCGCGATCGCTCCGAGCCTGGCCAGGGCGAAAGAGAGCATAGAGGTTTTATGCATGGCTTCGGTGGACACGGCCACGGACCCGAGCATGGTTTTGGCGGTCAAGGGCGCGGCGATTTCGATCGTGGCTTCGGTGAAGCGCGAGGTCGCCTCTTCGATGCCGGCGATGTGCGGCTGGTCGTCCTCCGGCTGCTTTCCGATAAACCCAGCTACGGCTATCAGCTCATCAAGACCATGGAGCAGAGCCTTTCGGGAGGCTACACGCCCAGCGCCGGCGTCATCTATCCCACCTTGACGCTGCTCGAGGAAGAGGGCCTCGCCACAGCCACCGCCGAGAACAACAAGAAGGTCTACTCCCTCACTCCCGAAGGCTTCGCGTACCTTGAGGCCAACAAGGAGCAGATCGGCCGCCTGTTTGAGCGCCTTGAAAAAGCAGGACGCAGCTTTGAGCGTGGCCGCTCGCCCGAGATCATGAAGGCTTTTCTCAACCTCCGCGGCGCCGTCGTGGCGCGTGTCTCGCGCGAGAGCGTCAAGCCGGAACAAATCAAGAAAATTACCGATGCCATCAACGCCGCTGCCAAAGTGATTGACGACCTTTGAACAAATCGCCCAGGGCGCGCAGCGGAAGGCTGCCAGGAAACGAACCAATGCTCAGATTCTTCCATCAACTATGCGCGAGCTTTCCGCTGATCAGAATCACTTCGATGCTGCTCTCGATCTCGGATCTCTCCATCCTCTCCATGAGTGTGAGCGTGGCGGTCATGCTGCTGCGCTCCATCGGGACCGCCGGAAAGGGGCCATCGTTTTCCTACGACCCTTCCGGCGACAAAGCCATCATCGGGACACAGTAGGCCTGATTCGCTTTACAATGCCTCCAACGGAAAAATATCTCTTCACCGGGAGTGCATTCTGATGATTTCTAAGACCCTTCGCCTTCTGCCCGTGGTTCTGCTGGCCGCGGCGCTTGTATCGCATGCTGCTGACAAGCCCAAAGCCCCGGCGCCTGCGGCGGTCGATCCCTACGCTGAAGTACAACCGGCCACCGAGTCGCTCGACCTGGCCATGTACCAGCGCATTCGCGACGAGGGCCTCAATCACTCCCACGTCATGGAGTTCGGCTCCGCGCTCATGGACGGAATCGGACCCCGCCTCACCGGCTCGCCCAACCTGAAAAAAGCCAACGAGTGGACCCGCGACACGCTGACCAAAATCGGCCTGGAAAACGCTCACCTCGAGGATTGGGGCGAGTTCGGCCTCGGCTGGCAGCAGCTCAACACCTGGGCCCGCATGGTCACGCCCGACACCGCCCTCCTCATCGTGCAGGCCACACCCTGGTCGCCTTCCACTCCCGGCCCCGTTACCGGCGACGTGGCCTTCGTCAGCATCCAGAATGAAAAAGATCTGGACCAGTACAAAGGCAAGCTGGCCGGCAAGGTGGTCCTCTTCGGCGCCATGCGCGAGGTTCCGCCCGTCGACAAAGCCATCTTCAACCGCTATTCGGAGAAGGAACTGGACGATCTCGCCGGGTTCCCGGTCAGCGCTGGTACCGCAGGCGGTCTCACGCCGGAGATGCAAACCCGTTTGCGCGAGCGCACAGAGCGCATGCGCCTCATCGACAAAATCGCCCAGTTCTTCGCCGACGAGAAGGTCGCGGCGGTCGTCGAGCCCAGTCGCGATGGTCAATACGGCGGCGGTTCCGGTGGCACCCTCTTTGACGACAACGGCGCCACCCTCGGCCGCACTCCCTACATCGCCGACAAGCGGGTCAAAATCCCCGTCGTGGTCGCGGCCATTGAGAGCTACGGACGCCTCTACCGCCTCACCCAGGCCCACGCGCCGGTCTCTGTGGAAATCGATGTGGAAACAAAGTTCTCCGGCGAGCACGAGCACGCCTTCAACACCGTCGCCGAAATTCCCGGCACCGATCCCAAATTGAAGGAGCAGGTCGTCATGGTCGGCGGCCACCTCGATAGCTGGACCGCCGGAACCGGCGCCACCGACAACGGCGCGGGAACCATCGTCGCCATGGAGGCCGTGCGCATCCTCAAGGCTCTCGACGTCAAACCCCGCCGCACCATCCGCATCGCCCTCTGGACCGGCGAGGAGCAGGGCATCTTTGGCTCCAAGGGCTACGTCACCCAGCATTTCGGCTCGGCCAAGCTCTCCACCGATCCCGACCAGATGCAACTGCCCGAATACATGCGCCGCATCGTCGGGCCCCTTGAAGTCAAGCCCGAGCACAGGCTCATCTCCGGCTATTTCAACGTGGACAACGGCACCGGCAAAATTCGCGGCATCTACACCCAGGGCAACGCGGCCATCGCGCCCATCTTCGCCCAGTGGATCGCCCCCCTCAAGGATCTCGGCGTCACCACCATCACCAACCGCAGCACCGGCGGCACCGACCACCTCAGCTTCGATGCAGTCGGCGTCCCGGGATTCCAGTTCATCCAGGACGAGATGGACTACGGCTCTCGCACCCACCACTCCAACGAAGATGTCTATGAGCGTCTGCAAGCCGCCGACCTCAAGCAGATCGCCACTGTCGAAGCCATCTTCCTCTACAACGCAGCCCAGCGCGACGCCATGCTCCCGCGCAAGCCCCTGCCTCAACCCGACCAGGAAGAGAAGAAGCGCGCTCCCCTCGAAGGCATCTTCCCCAACGCGGTTCCTCCCGTGGAGCCGGCAAAGAAATAGCGCATCTCGCCCGCCCCCGCTCCAGGAAACAAAAGAGAGGGGCGGGCAATTTCCTTGCATGGAATTAAACCCCAAGAGCGCATGATGAATTTAGTGTCGTAACCGGTAGGGAGAGTAACGCCGTCAGGGGAGTAACGCCGTGTATGACAGCGTCGGCTCCTGTCAACTAATTTTCGCAACAAGGCCCTTGTTGTGGTCGGAGGGGTGTCAAGGGCGCCGTTGTTTGGC
>Ga0302282_1000269_pt1 | contig 40680 bp, 36 predicted proteins | sample III_Fen_E1_3_FD_198763 | JGI IMG/M metagenome (GOLD analysis project Ga0302282, IMG submission 198763) | Peat permafrost microbial communities from Stordalen Mire near Abisko, Sweden - III_Fen_E1_3 | ecosystem: Environmental > Terrestrial > Soil > Wetlands > Permafrost | place: Sweden: Abisko... | reverse complement strand
GACCGGTTTGGCAATGTCGGCCTACGGCCAGACCAGCCCTTGGCTCGGAATCGTTGGCGCAGTGCTCGTGGTCGGTGGAGCGATTGCGTGGTTGTGGGGTCACAGGGCCTTCACCGGCTTCATCGCTGACGCCAAAACGGCGGTCAAAGACGTCAATGCAGAGAAAGATCACCTCGTCTCGAAGCTGACCGACCTGCACGACGCCGTCGCTGGCATCGGAACGACTACCATCGACGACGCGCTCCGCGGGGCTGCGACTGCTCTTGGCAAGCCGGTTCCCGCTGGTGTCGTTTCCTTCATCAAGACGGTTGATCCTCAGAGCGTCGCGCCTGTTCCCGCGCCTCCGGTTCCGTTGCCCACGCCGGTGTCCAAGACCGCACCAGCCTGATCCTGTACACACCCCCGTAAAATTAACCCCCGGCCTAACCAGTCGGGGGTTAATTGTTTATTGATGCAACTCTGTTTTAGGGTGTTTTCCGTATAGCGCGGAAAGTCTTGATTGACACGATGTCAGTCCGCGTACAGTTCACCCATCGGACCAACGGTCCACCCTGCCAAAGGTCCCACGGACCAGGAGCCTGCAATGTCCACCACCGCCGAACTGGCCCCCCTCCAAACCTCCCTGGACCTGTCCAAGCAGGCAACCCCGGCGACGTTTCCGACCAAGGACGCGCGCAAGGCTTTCTTCAAAGCCAAGCTGATGCATGACGCCAAGTGGGCGCTCCGCGGTCTGGCGCAGATACTCGCGCGTCAGACCACCGCCGAACAGATCCAGAACGCCACCACGGACGAAAACGGCGTTGGCTTCACCGGTTCCGACGCCGAGATCCTGACGCGGTTCGCGCAGCAGGCGGCGGCCTGGAACCCGGCAACCTCGAAGTTCCCATCGCCCTTGAGCCCCAAGCAAATGGACATCGTGTTCCACAAGATGCCCAAGTACGCCGGGCAGTTGATCGCCATCGCGGAAGCCGCCGGCAAGTGTCCGGTCGTCAAGGTCCCGAAGGCCAAAGCCGCCACCACCGCTGTGCAGGCGGCTTGAGTCATGTCCCGTACGCGCAAACCCGACGCTGTCGACATCCTATTGGCCCCATTGCATGCCCAGATCGCCGCAACCCCGGCGAATCCCAATTGCAAACATTGCCAGGGCCATGGAACCACCATATCCTTGTGGGGCAGGGAGGTCGACTGCGCCTGCCGTCTTCCTGGTTTCCTCGGAGGTGACGTTCCACCCCTTCCGCCATGGCGGCGCAACAAGGAGTCCCAGACATGATCGCCGCCGCCAAAGTCGAAGCCATCAACGGAATGTGGCGAAACGATTTACGGCAAGCTGACCGACCCGCCGAAGTCTCTCTGCAACGATGAATGTGAACGCGCATTCGCTGCCTCTTTTTGAAAGGTCAAACCATGACTGTCGCCATCGAACGCCGCCGCGCCCTGCGCGCCATCGCAAACGTCGATTCCATCAACCCCTGCATCGCGGCGCTCTGGACGCTGTGCAACGGACCGGATTCGCGCTACCACCTGGAAAAGTCGCTCGACATCGTCGACCGCCTCATCGAACGGTTGAAAGCCGCCGGCATCCCGTGGAACGGGAATGCCAACAGCGTCACCCCGCAAGTGACACTCGTGCTGTTGCGCAGCCGGGCGCACAGCGCGCTGGCAAAGTGGCTACGCCAGCAATGCCAGGGTCCGATCGACCCGCGGCTGTGGGAGAACGTGCTGTTCGCACGCTTTTCGGAGTTCGCCTATATCGACGGTGTGCGGGCATACGCCGACCAGACCGTGGCAACATCCGACTTCCAGGTGCAGTCGCCAGATACCGCGCGGCTGGTGCGCCTCTCCTGGGAAGCCGTGGGCCTGCGCTTGGACTCCGACGTCAACTGGTTCGGGTACGATCCCCGTTCCGGCAAATACATCACCCCCAACGTTGTCGCACACTGCGACCACAACCGCGCCATCGAAACCGGTATGCCTGTTAGCTCGATGGCGATGGCCATCGACGAGGAATAAAAGTCATGAGCTTCAAACAATCCCGCAAGTTCAACTATCGCGAGCACGTCTACCTGCACCACTACTACGGAATCGTCAAAGCGAATACGACCAAGTTCCAGATCCGTATCGCGCCCAACGGCACGGATCTGCTGCTGACGGCTTTCCAATACGAGCAATGGGAGATGCCGGCCACTGCGCTGTTTCCGATTGTTGCCAAAAAGTTGGCTGACGAACACTCAACCGAAACTGGGGTGACCTGCAACATCATCGCCCCGAAGGAACTGCACGACGGTTTGGGTAAAGGTCCACGCTTCTCGAAGACCGAAACCGTCATCCTCTACACCAGCAACTGAGCTATGGAAGACTTCCTGATCACCGATGCGTTCACCGGCCGCGAACCGCCGACCTATTGGTGCGAGAAGCACCACATGCGCTGGGTCGGAGACCTCCGCTGCCCGGCCTGCATCCTGGCCGAGAACCGTCCGGACTGGACCGCTCAGCGTCCGCCCGATTACTACATGCCGCAGGTCGGGGACATCGTGCGCCTGACCGATGGCGGCATGGAAATGCTCGGAGGGGTCACCCGCGGACCCGAAGCACAAGCGGCGCTGTTTGGCGTTGCGATCACCTTTGTCGGGGAGGAGACCTTCCCCGGTAATTGGGACATCGACCTTGCCGCTCCGCTCGACCGGTACCTCATGGGCTCGGCCTTCGTCGTCCTTCTCAGAAGGCCTTAATTTCAGACTTTCCGCGTCATGCGGTAAATCGGATTGACACGATGTCAATCCCGGTATGTTGTCGCCAACGGTCCCCTGGACCGAGGAGTTAGCTATGCAACCCGACCTCAAACATCAACAAGAGGCCATCGATGCCACTCTGCAAGGCTTTGCAGAGTCCTCTGCGGGTCAGCTTCATATGGCCTGCGGAACGGGAAAAACCCGGGTTGGCTTGCGCGTCGCAGAACGCTTGAAAAGCGCCCGTACCGTATTGTTCTCCCCTTCCATCGCATTGGTGGCGCAGAGCATTCGGGAATGGCGCGCTCACGCTGCCGAACCCTTTGACATGTGCGCGGTCTGTTGTGATTCGACGGTGGGGGATGACGACATCGCCGTCACCGAATTGGTCGACGCAGGCGTCCACGTCACCACCAATTCACTGACACTCGCTGAATTGCTGAAGAAAAAATGTTCGCGGTTGGTCGTATTTGCCACTTACACCAGTTCAGAAGTTGTCGCAGAGGCATTGCGCATCCCCGGCGTCCCGCGCTTCAACTTCATGATTTGCGACGAAGCACATCGGTGTGCAGGCAGGGCCGATGGGCTGTTTACTACCGTCCACGCCGTGCCCAGCGTTCATCGCCTGTTCATGACGGCCACGCCCCGTGTATTTTCCCTGGACGGCGACGAGGAAAATGTGCTGTCGATGGATGATCCCCAACGATTCGGGCCTGTCTTCTATAGCCTCAATTTCTCAGAGGCTGTCCGTCGCGGGTTGTTGACTGACTATAAAATCGTCGTTGCACATGTTACCAGTCGTGAAGTCGAAGCGTTGCTCGAACGCAACCCTGGGATGACCTTTGGGGCGATTCAAGGTCAAGCGAAGGCATTTGCTACGCACATTGCAATCCACAAGACCATGAAGCAGCACCACGCGCGCAAGTGCATCTCCTTCCATAGCCGGGTTCGCACTGCCGCAGTGTTCGCCAACCTCCATGAACACGTGGCGCGTTTCATTGATGGCACGGATGTTCACGCCGACCACATCAACGGCACAATGAGCAGCCGTTCCCGCTGCGCGAAGTTGGAAAAGTTTGACAGTTACGTGGGCGATTATGCGGTCGTAACCAACGCCAAATGCCTTGGTGAGGGGGTCGATGTCCCTGTCATCGACGCTATCGCGTTTACCGAACCGATTCAATCCACCACGTCGATCGTTCAGGGAGTCGGCCGCGCTTCTCGACTTTCCCCTGGAAAGAAAACAGGGCTGGTCATCGTTCCCATCTTCATTGGCCCTGATGATGTTTCTACTGATGGCGCCGCTCCTTCTGACAGCTTTTCCGGAACCCCCTACGAAAATCTTGCGAACGTGTTGTTCGCATTGCGTGCCTGTGACGACTCATTGTCTCAGATCGTGTCCGCAATTCCTGTTAAGCGGGCGGCGAATGTGCGCCAAGACGAAAATGGGGAATTGGTGTTCCCTCGTCTTGTGGCAGCCGCCAACTTCGATCCGTTGACAATGCGCGAAACCTCTGAGGAGACCGACAATACGCTGGTGACGCGCGATGGACGCGTTTACGACCTTGAAGGTTTTGAGAGGGTCATAACGCTTCCAGACAAGGTCGAAGTTTTGTCTGACGATGCCGTACAATTCGTGTCCTCGATTGAACCGATGCTGGTTCAGTGGGGAGGTTCTAACCCTGGAGGTGCCGGATCCTTGACGCATGACGCTGCGGAAGTTCGCAAGTGGATGATCGCCAACGGCAATACGATGCCAAAAACAGGGGCGCTTGCGAAGAAGACCAGCAAGTTGCAAGCCACTTGGTGGTCTGTGCAGTTGAATCGGCGTCAGCGCGATCCCGATTGCAGGGGCGCATTCAGCATCCTCAACAAGACCCGCGGCTGGAAGTGGGAGAGCGGTCTTCCCGCGCGGATGGCAGCGCAGCGTACGTCCTGGAGAAATGTCGATACGTCGCAGTCTCTTGAAACGTTGGCCGCCACGCACGGATCGACGAAAGAAGCGGCGCAGATCGCAGTTGCGCACATTTCTGAACGCCGTTTCGCGCGTGCCTTGACAGATAAATTGAAGACCCGCTCCCCCATCAAGCCCAAGGTGTCCAACAGCAACGCGTTCCGCGATAGCTTCAAGCGCCTCACACCTAAACGCAAACCGCGCAGCACTGGCAAAGCCAAAGCCAAAGTCAAAGTCAAAGTCAAAGTCACAGGCAAGAAAGCGAAACGCTAATGCGCTATGTCGGTGGGAAGACCCGCATCGCCGGGTGGATCGTTGAAAACGTGCTTCGCGTCTCCGGGAATAAGTCCAAGTACTTAGAACCCTTCGTTGGCAGCGGCGCGGTGTTTACACGGCTGTCGCCGTTCTTTTCCAGCGCTACTGCCGGTGATGCGCACCCTGACTTGATTCTCATGTGGCAGGCAATTGCTGACGGCTGGGAACCACCCGAACACATCACACGCGAAGAATACGTCAAACTTCGCAAGTCGGCGCCTTCTGCACTGCGCGGGTTTGCGGGGTTTGGTGCCAGCTTCGGTGGAAAGTTTTTCGGAGGATATGTTGACACTGCGTGGGATGAGCATTGGCAGCGCTGGACCAAGCCATATCTCGCAGCGGCGCGCACCAGCGTATTGAAATCACGGATCCCTTTCAACGGTGCGACGATTGCTTGCTGCGACTACCGAGACCACACCCCCGACGCCGACACCGTGGTTTATTGCGACCCTCCGTACGCCGGGACTTTGGAATATCGTGGGGCGGGCGCCTTTGATCACGGAACATTCTGGCAAACGATGGAAGAGTGGAGCGCAACGGGTGCTACCGTCATCGTGTCTGAAATGCAAGCACCTCCCAATTGGACAGTGCTCGGACAACGGGAGCGCAAGGCCATGCTGCGCGTTGCGCGGGGGGAAGAAAACAGCGTACGTCAGGAGTTGCTGTACTGGATTCGCCGGCCGTACCGCATTCGGAAACCGTGACCGTCCTTCTCAGAAGGCCTTAATTGCAGACTTTCCGCGTCATGCAGGAAATAGGATTGACATCGTGTCAATCCGGGTACGCTGGCCGCCATACCCCAATGGTCCCACGGACCCGGAGTCAGCCATGAACCTCTTCAAGACCCATACCAACGCGGAAATCGGTTTCCTGGTCCGTCAGTTCTGCGCGCAATACGAAGTCGCCTTCGTCGCCCTGAACGATCCCGAGTTCCTGACCTTCGTCGAAGCGTGTGCAGAGGAAATGGCCACCGCCCGTTGATCCTGCCCTTCAGCCCCCTTCCACTCGACGTTCCAAAGGAACACGCCATGCGCTTCATCCTCACCATCGCCATCATCATGCTCGCCGGCTGCGGATACGGTGGACTCCATCACGAACCGTACCACGCTCCCGGGGCAGCGGCGTTCCCGACGACCTATGACGCTCACGATGACTCGGTTCCCAACCCGACGACCAAGGCGGTCATCGGTGACAGCTATGTCTATCTGGGGGCGTGGCAAACGTGGCTCCCAGGGGCAGAGAATCTTGGCGTCGGAGGCGATACCGTCGCCATGGTCCTTGCTCGCGTGCAGGCGCAGCCCAGCCTCCCGCCGACGGTGTACCTTTGGTGCGGAATCAACGATCTTCAGACCAGAACGCCTCGCGATGTGACGATGGCCGAGTATGGAACACTCATCGACACCGTACGCGCAAAGGGCGCAACGACGGTCATCTGCCTGTCCCCGATGCCGCTCGCCCCTCAGTATCCGTGGGCGACGGGAAACAACTTGGGACCGGCGGACTTTGGCACCCTGACGGCGCAACTGCAAGACGTGGCCAACGGGCGCAACGCGCAGTGGCTCAACCTATGGCCAGCGGTGGTGCTGCCGTCGGGCTGGTGCGATCCGCAATACAGCCAACCGGCTGGCATCCACCTCAACGAAGCGGGATATGACCGCGTCGTGACCCTCATCCTCAGCACCCCGAACTGACACGGCGTCAATCATGAACACGGTTTTCCCGAACAGCCTTTTGCGCCAATACGAAGAGATGGTCGACCGGATGCCCCGCTTCCAGGTCTTCAACCCGCGGAGGTACAAACAGCCGCGCTACGGTGAACGGCGGCGGGCAGTTTGCGCTTGCGGTAAGCGTCGCATGAGCCGGTACAATGGTCCCTGGTATGGTTGGCGCTGCCTTCGCGGCGACTGCATCGTTTTCTGACGTCAAAACAACGATTGTCCGCGTGACGCGGGATATACACTCTCAGCCCAAACCAACCAACGGCGACAAGCCAAAGGACCCTGTGTCATGACCGATCATCAACCAACCATGGACGACGCCCTGGTGCTGCTCCAAAAACACTGGGGCTTCGACACGCTCCGAAAAGCGCAGGAAGAATCGCTCGAAGCAATCATCGCAGGACTTGACCTCCTGGCGATCTTGCCGACCGCGAATGGCAAGTCGGCCATCTTCCAGATCGCTGCTCTTCTCTATCCCGGAACCGCAATCGTGGTCAGCCCACTGATCGCCTTGATGAAGGATCAGGTCGAAGACTGCCACAAGCGCAAGATTCCGGCGAGCTTCATCAACTCCTCGCTCGACGAGTCCGAGATCGAAGATCGCCTGAACAACTTCCGCTATGGCGAATACAAAGTCTTCTACGTGTCGCCAGAGCGTTTGGACAGTCATCGCTTCCGCGACGCCGTCGACGTCACCCCCATCAACTTTCTGGTTGTGGACGAAGTTCACTGCATATCCAGAAACGGACATGATTTTCGTCCGGCGTATATGCGCATCGGCCAGATCAAGGCGTCCATTCAAGGGGGCGCCCGCATTATTGCTGTCACCGCGACTGCGACCAAGGAAATCGAAGGCGACATCGTCAAGTCGCTCGGCATGGGTGATTATCGTCGCGTGGTGGGCGACCCCGTCCGGCCGAACCTCGACTACGTCGTCTGGAACGGCAACCCCAACCACAACTTCTCCCGGTACGCCAAGTCGTACATCACCGGCGAAGGCCGACACATCATCTATGGCGGCACGCGCAAGAAGTGTGAAAACCTTGCAGAGGACATCGTCCGCCAGAACCCCACGATGCGCCACAAGGTCGGGGTCTATCACGCCGGCATGAACAAGCTCGAACGCGAGGAGACGCAGGACAAGTTCAAGCGCGGTCTCTTCACCACCGTCGTCGCCACCAATGCTTTCGGCATGGGGATCGACATCCCCGACATCCGGACCGTCTGCCACTTTGGCATCCCTGGCTGCTTGGAGGACTATTGCCAGGAGGCCGGGCGGGCGGGGCGCGATGGCAAACCATCGACGGTGATCCTGATCCACGACGAATACGCCGTCGACATGCGCCAGAAGTTCATCGACAACGGCAACCCGCCCTACACCGCCTTCCAGGTCGTGTGGAAATGGTTGACCACCGTGCATGAGTTCGGGGAAACCATCTCGCTGACCGGCGAGACCATCTCGATTGAGATCGCCCGGACGATGAACCTGACACTGCCGCCGGAACAGGTGCTCGGCGCCCTGCACACCATGGACAGCTACCAGATCATCGAACGCCGTGCCTGTGATGCCGGCCTGACCGTGTCCTTCGTCGGTGACAAGGGCAAGCTCGCCTTGGCCCAGGCGGAACTCAGCGAAAGCAAGATGGCGGTGCTGACCAACCTCTGCGCGCGCTATGACGCTGAAGCCGTCGCGCCTGTGGTGATCGGTGCTGAAGGCGTTCAGGCTGGCGAGCGTCCGCGCATCGTCGACTTCCTGGTCGATCGTGACGCGCTGGGGCTGGCATGCAGCCTGAGCCAGACCGCGGTCAGTTCGGCGCTCAAGACGCTGCGCGACGCGGGCATCTTGGAACTGGGTGCGGTCTTCCGCGGCAAGACGACCAAGGTCAAGCCGGAGTTCTTCGCCGGGGCCATCACCGAGATGATCCCGGTCGAGAACATCGAAGCCCGGCGGCGGAGGGAAAAGATGCGTCTCCAGATCATGTGCGGGTACATCTCCGCGATCGACAAGCGGGGGTACATCCGGCGGTACTTCGAGTCATGAGCCGCCCTCTGTTTTGAAGCTCCTGACCCCCATCCATGGTGCTCTGTGGATGGGGGTTCTGTTTTGGATTAACACGATGTCAATCGCCAACTGCTAATGGGGTTAGCAGAAGATTGACGGTTTTTGGTATTTTTGAGCCAGACTGGCGCTTCCAGAGTGGCCTGAAACTAAGCCTGGGAGGCTGTTTAATCGACTTTAGACACCGGGGGGTACCCACGAGAACCATCAGCAATTCCAGAGGCTAAAAACAGCCTATTCAGAGCCTCAACTGTTTTGGCCGTTCGCTGGTGTTCGGTGTCGGTTCAGCGGATTCGATGACCGGTTCGACGCCGGGGTGATCATCGGTTTCGGGGTGCGGCGGGGAAGCGGTAGTCGGTTCGGGCGGCGATTGATTCGATGATCGGTTCGACGATTGACCGGTAGGGTCGACGACGGCGAACAAAAGAAATAGAAAAAAAGGGCAGGTTCCTCCCCCTCTCCCCTTGCATCCCCTCTTCAGTCTTCGGGGGGTATACTACGTATACCTCCCTCATCCTTCCCTCTCTTCCTATAAAAAAAGACAAAGAAAAAGCGCACTCACTCCGTTCGGCGCATGTGCTGCGAATACAAAATACTTTTGAGAAACGGCCGAATACAACCGACAAAAGCCGTCGAAACCCAAAGCAAAAGCCCTCTCGAAAACCACACTCGAAGCTCGCATGTCGAAGTGTGAAGACCGAAGCCAGAAGCTCGAAGTCTCCCCACCCCGATGCCGCCGGCCCCCTCCCCGTGGATTGACACGATGTCAATCGGAAACCGTAGTCGCCCCTTGACTTTGATTCGCCGTTTCATGATGGGTCATTGCATGACCCATCTATGAACTTTGGAGGTTCACATGGCTGACGACTTCGAGAATGTCCTGACCGACTGGGCCGCAACCGGCCTGCTCGCCACCCTGCCGGTGCTCAATGCAGCGGGGCATCAGGTGGGCATCAGTCACCTGCGTAAGCTCATGTCGATGCAGTCAGTCCTGACCGCGGCCATCCAACAGCAGACCAACCTCGTCGAAGGGTTCGAGCGCCGGAACTTTCCTGTAACCAGTGCCGACCTCACCAAGCAGCAGAAGCGGGTGGCACGGGCAGCCCGTCGCGAGGCCCGCCGCGTCAAGAGCTTGGTCACCGTCTAACTGACCAAGCACTGACCAAGCACTGACCAAGCACTGACCAAGCTCTTGATCGACGACCTCACACGCTGGTATCGCAAGACTACTGGGCCAACCCACGACGGGGACTGCCACGTGTATGCGCTTGGTCACATCTGCACCTGCGGTCTGCTGCATGCGCTTCAGCGGCTTGAGGGCAGCACTGATCCAGAAACCGTCGTGGCGATTGCAGATCACTGTGAACAGATGATCGTGCATCAAATGGCTTTGTGGGATGCGGAACAGCGGGCACTGACAGCGCGCGCGAGGACCGCGCCTGACAACTGACATCGTGTCAGTCCAGCTTGCCCCGGCGGTTTCCCGCCCGTAGTCTGTGGCCATGTCCGACCTCCCCAAACGCACGACGCTCTCTGGCCAACCGCCCGCTCCTGGCATGGAGCATGAACCGGCCCCGCAGCCGCTCGATCCAGTAACCGGCATGCACGGGGATTATTGGATCTTGTCCGATGAAGAGCGCTCGCGTGGTTTCATCCGTCCAGTGCGCCAGTCCTACATCCACAACAGGTGCAAGTCGATCACCACGATGGCGCGCAAGCTGGCAGAAACGTATTCAAGAGACCCGCGCTACTACGGGAGCACGTTCTGCTGCGCGTGTGGCAAGCACTTTCCCGTTTCTGAGTTCGTCTGGGAAGGCACCAACCCGCCGCAGGTAGTCGGTTCGTGATCGCCACGACATTGCTGGAAGTCGCCCGTCGGCTGCCGGCGCCAGTTTGGGGCAAAGACCTCAACCTCGGCATCATCCGAAACGCGGCGATTCGCCACCATCAGGTCCGCCTGCAATATCGCGGGCGCGTCCGGTACATCGAACCCTACAGCATTCGCAAGACCGCGGCCGGGAACACGTTGCTGTATGGAGTGCGCGTCAAAAACGGACTCCTGCGCTCCTATCGCGTCGATCGCATCGAATCGGCCCGTGTCAGCACCTTGACCTTCGCGCCAAGGCATCCGATCGAACTGGGAAAGCTCAAGCCGGAGTCGGCGCGGGCTGCAACTTCCCTGGTGTGCCCATACTGCCTGCGACGCTTCAAGCACTACGAAGCTGATGCGGTTCTGAAACGACATACGCGCCCAGTAACGAAAAAAGTATGTTTTGGTTCTGCCAAGCACGGTGTATTGCGCGGCTGACCGCTTTTCTGCATAGCGCACAAAGTCGGATGTTGACACTGGCCGGAAGTGATTACAAACACCGGTCCATCCGATGAATACTGCAAATAGCAACGAAGTACGGGATTCTACTACTGCAATTCGCAGTGATATTTCCATCGTTGTTGATGGCGCATACGCACGAATCCGTGGTGCGCTCCAGGCTGACCTCGACGAATGTCTCCGCATCATCCACCCGAATCACTTTTTTTCTCCGGCGTTCAAGGAAGGGCGCTGGGATGGATTCCACCGCTTTTATCGTAAAGACCGTCGCGATCCGAGTATCTTCACCTTTCCTGCTGGACTCGTCAGCCGCGTCACGCGTTACTACTCGAACTGCGCTGTGCCCGTCACCGTGCAGGAACTCGGGGACTTCCATCAGGTCGATCTTTCCCGGCTGACGGATCAATACCTGCCGGGTATCACCCTGCGCCCCGATCAGATGGATGCCATCCGGGCGATTCTGACCAATCAACGTGGGATCGTTAAGGCCAGTACAGGCGCCGGCAAAACGGAATGTGCCATCGTGGCTGCGAAGTACCTGTGGGAGGAATTAGGATGGCAGACACTGGTCGTCGTTCCCAAGGCTGATCTGGTCCATCAGTTTGCTGCGCGCTGCGCAAAATACTTTATCAGTGAAACGGAGCCAACCGTCGGGATCTGCGGCGGCGGCCAGAAGAAAAATGGTGTCAAGAATCGGGAGATGGGTGACATCACGATCGTCACCGCGCAGACGTTGATCCAATTTCAGGACCGCGAGAAGAAGGTTCGCGAACCGCTCAAAGGGGCGAACGGCAAACCCGTGCTACGTCCGGATGGCAAGCCAATGACGCGGACGCGGATAGAACAAGTGCCGTACGATCCCGTGATCCGTCAATTGATGGAAACGCGGCAAGTTCTCGCTCTTGATGAAGTACATCACGCCAGTTCGGAGTCATGGTCCGAGTTTTGTCTGCGCTCAAAAGCTATTCGCAGGTTCGGGTTCAGTGGTTCGCCTCTGAAAGAATCTGCGATCGACGACACCACCATGATGGGTGCTACCGGTGACATCATCAGCAACGTTGAACTGAACGAACTGATCGAAATCGGTGCAGCGGCGAAGCCCAAGATCATTGCGATCCTTTCCGACGCTGTCAGTGGTCCGACGCTTCCGAAAGGCCAGAAGGAATACTTCATCGGGAAGCGTTCCTTCACCAAGGAGATCGACCTGCCGTATGCCGACGCATACCGCCTCGGGATCGTGGAGAACGACTACCACAACCGGGCGGTGATCCGGGTGGTGGCGTGGCTGACCGATCATGGCAAGCGCACCGTGGTGTTCACCCGCAAGAAAGAGCAGTGGAAGCGGTTGAAGGACATGGCCGAGGCGCAAGGCATCAGCACCGTGGCGATCTGGGGTGCGACGAAACAGGAGGATCGCGAGGCTGCCAAGAAGGCTTTCACCGAACGCAAGGCGAAGTGCTTGATCGCGAACAACGTCCTGGACGAAGGCTCTGATGTTGAAGGCATCGAAGCACTGGTCATGGCCGAAGGCGTCAGCGTCAACACCAACGCGATTCAACGCGTCGGCCGCGGTACGAGACGCAAGAAAGACGGCGACAACGAAGTGTGGGTCGTGGACATCATCCCCACCTCGCACGAGACCTTGACACAGCACGGACTGGATCGGGTCCGTGTGTATGAGGGCGAAGGGTATGAGGTGTTTCCGCTCTACGCTTGGCCCGCGGTCCCTGAGAATCGGGATTCGCTGCTGTGGCCGTTTCTGCGTTGGGAGGATGCGATGCAAAAGCTTCATGATGACAACCGGCGCCGTCGTTCGCGTTCCCGCAAGGACTGACACGATGTCAATTGACCGCCAACCAGCACCCGTCCCTCGCGGACGTCCGGCCTGCTACGGCTCTGGAAACGCCCCAGACGCCTGCGATCGTTGTCATGCCCGGGTGCTGTGTGCGAAAATCCAGGAGACCTGGACGAATCGAAAAAGCCTGTCAGAAATGCTTGCAGAGCAGGAAGCCAAGGTCTTCGTCTGGCCGTCCGACAACGACGATTTGCATCAGGTCTATCACCAACTCCATCGGGAGATTTTCGGATACGACCGCTGCGAACCGGTCACCGAACATGATGCCCTCGCCACGGTCTCCCGCATGTGCACGAAATACGGGGCGTCACCGGTGGCGTGGATCGCCGTGCAGATGCACGCAAGGCGCACGTACATCCAATCCCAGGAAGTGGGGAGGTTTTCGGACTTCCAGACCATCGTGCTCGTGGAGAAGGCGGCGATCGGACGCTGGCAGTCCTACCTGCTGACTTGCCAGCGGACCTTCGCCTATCCCGACGGGCGCAACCTCGGCAACACCGAACTCGACCGACTCGTCAATCGCATGGCGGAGGAGGAAGAGGAGCGGCTGTGGCTGCTGTGTCGCTCCGTGACCGATGGTGATGGTCAACCACTGGCGGTCTATGCTGACCATTCCGATGAATACCAAGCCATTTTCGGACCGCGGAACGTGGCGGCGAACCGGCTCCTCGAACGCCTGCGTCAGACCTACCCGACCATCGGACACGTGGCGCACCTTGCACGTCTTCGTGCTGCCGTTGCTGTTGCTTCTGGATATAATCCCATGTTTCCTGCGCTCATCGGGTTTAAGACCTGGGACGACAAACAGTTCGCAAACCTGTTGAAGGATCTGTCTCCGCGTTCGGCGCGTCTGATGGCAACCCCTTCAATCGACCTCGGCATCACGTGGTGACATGACCAATTACTCTGAGCAATTCGGTGAGCGTTTCCAACAGCATGCCCTGGCAGTGCTCTGCCGGCAGCCGCAGTTTGCGCTTCGCTTCCGAACCGCGATCAATCCGAAGTATTGGAACTCCAAAGTTCATGCGATCGTTGCCCGTGCGCTCATCGACCACGTTGATGAATACAAGGCGATTCCGGGACAATCGCTCCTCGAAGAGAACTGCCGCGAGATTTGCGATCCTGCGTCATTCGGCCATGTTCAAGGGCTGATCGAAAAGCTCTACGCCGCCGACATCCACGACGCAGAAGCCGTCGGGGCCAAGCTTATTGGATTTGGGAAGGTCCAGGCCGCTGTGCTCGCCGTCATCGAATCCATGGATCTGATCGAAGCCGGCGAACCGAACAAGATCATCAATCGCATGCAGGCCGCGTTGATGGTCGGTGAAGACATTCTTGACGTCGGTGTGAATTATCAGGAGGACGCTGAAGCACGCGCGATCCAGTACGCCGATCCTGTGGTGGAGACGGAAGATCCCGAACGCATTCCGACCGGCATCGAACACGTCGATCGCGCTTTGAAGGGCGGCATCCGGCGCGGTGAACTCGGCTGCGTCCTTGCACAAACAGGAGTCGGGAAAACCACAGCCTTAATAAACTTTGGATTCGGTGCCATGGTCGCGGGGCACAAAGTCGTCCACTACAGCCTGGAAATGCACCAGGATGACATCAAAAAGCGGTACGACGACCGCATGATGGGCAACCTGATCAAGCTCAAGACCACCAACGGTGCCGAATACGGGCAGTTGATGAAGAAGCGCCTGCGGAGCCTTGTCCGCGGCAACGTGATGATCAAGGGATACCTGAACTCTGCCGCCAGCCTTCAGTCGATCCGCAGCCACCTCGAACTGATGCGCGCGCAGAAGTATCGCCCAGACCTCATCCTTCTCGACTACGCAGACCTGTTGGAGATGAGCGAGCATTCGGATGCGCTTCGACATGAGATCGCCAAGACCTATCGCGCCCTGCGCCGTGCTGGCAACGACTTCAATGCCGGGGTCTGGACTGCGTCGCAGGTCAACGGCGACTTTGACCCGGACCGCCCGAACATGCGTGGCTTTGCCGAGGCCAAAGAAAAGGGGTCAATCGTCGACATTGCCGGAGCACTGTGCCAGAACGAAGACGAAGTCATTTCACAGGAAGCACGCTTGCATTTCTTGAAGATTCGTCGTGCTGAGGGTAATGTGACAGTCCACTGCCGCATCGAACGGAACCGCTGTTTGCTCAAGTCCTTCAAGCTCATGAACGCCGCCAAGCAACGCATCGACTGCGGTGCAATCGACCTGCCCGCTGCTACAGGTGAGCGCCCGAAGATGCGCGCAGCCGCCAACCCGGCTGAACTGCGCGCCAGGGTCGGCTTGGTCAAACCGCAGCAACCTCCGCGTCGCCCGAATCCAGAAAGAAAGCCATGAAACCAGCCCCGGCTCTCCTTGAATACCTGGAAAAACGTCTGGGCAAGTCCGTCGGCAGCGGCGGCCAGCGCCGGTTCCACTGCCCCAAGTGCATCGACCGCGTCGGCAGTGAATCCACCCATCCGAACTTTGGCTTCGACCTGCACAACCGCGTCGGCCATTGCTTTCGCTGCGACTACGGCACCGGGCTCGAAGGGCTCTTCAAAGACCTTAACAACGGCAAGCTCCTGTTCGTCGAGCGTCAGTTGCTGGCACGCGACACCGCGGAACTGCCTGAAGGCGACCTACGATCCGCCATCATCGAACGCCTGCGCAAGGCGGCCCCGCAGACCAAGCAATACCTCGTACCGATCAAGATGCCGAAGGAAGCCGTACCGCTCTGGAAGGACGTTTCCTACAGCGCCATGACCGGCATCAAGTACCTCGCGAAACGCGGTATCCCCGACAGTCAGATCGAAGAGTTCCAGATCCACTACGCGTCGACCGGGACCTATCAGAACCGGCTGATCTTTCCGATCACCACCCACGGCAAGCACGTATACTTCACCACGCGCTATTGCGGCGACCATTACGCCAAAGCACTCAACCCGCCGAACATGGAGCAATGCTTCCACAAGACCGACGTGCTCATGAACTTTGATCGCTGCGTCGGAGCGCCCCTGGTTGCTGTGACCGAAGGGGCTTTCTCGTGCATGGCCTTTCCGCACGCCGTCGCGCTTTTGGGCAAGACCATCGGAGACAAGCAGTTGGCACTCCTCGACGAATTGGTCAAGGCTGGAACAGAAGAACTGGTGATCGCTCTCGACCCCGATGCGCAGGAATACGCTGAAGCCCTGTACGACGCACTCGTCGGGCGGGCGCCGACGGTCAGCATCCTGTATCTCGACTACGGAGACCCGCACGATCGCCGCGCCGAGATCACAACCCTGCTCGAAGGCCGCTGTGGTCCATCGCCATCATCACGCCTCCGCGCCAAGATCCGTGCCCGTCGCTCGAAGTACGCGGTGGCTTGAACTGACATCGTGTCAGTTCCCACACGGAACTTCCCGCATGACGCGGAAAAAACAGCTTGCAATGGGGAAAAACCCTTCGTAACCTTGACGGCGCAGTAACCAACCGGGACCAAACCAAACCCTGTACCCGGGCTGCAAGGAAAACATCATGGCTTCCATCGCCTCCCGCCTCGCCGCCGACTGTGCGAACCACGGCAAAAGCACACTCGACGCCTTCTCCCTCCCCTCGCCGCCTTCCATCAACTTCCGCGACAAGCACAAGTTCCGCGAAGCAGTGGACACCCAGGCGACCCATCTCGCCCAGATCGACGTCCAGGAACTCAACCGCATCGACATCTCCGGCAACATCCTCAACACCGACCTGCGCCTTTCCCAGAAGGCATTCGGTGACCTCTGCCACTTCTCCCGCGTGCCGGTCGGCTTCATCCGCCAACTCGCCGCCTTCGATGAAGCCCAGGCCCTCGACGTCCTGCACACCTGCATCACCAGCGCGCTGCATCAGGGAAGCCCCAAACACATGATCGTCGACGGCACCAGCCGCATGGTCTACGGCATCGTCACCGCCGACACCTATACCCCGGTGGCCAACAACGACCTGCTCGATGCTCTCGCCTCGGCCGCGCCCACCCTCGACTTCATCCGCGGCTGGCTCTCTGGTCCGTACATGCGCCTCGTCGTGGGCGAAACCTCGACCGCGGAAGCTAAGGTGGGTGATGCCGTCCGCTTCGGCATCAACCTGGAGAACTCGATCGCCGGGGATTCGCGGACCGTGGTGGCCGACTACATCGAACGCCTCCGCTGCACCAATGGTGCGGTGGCCAGCGAATCGAACGCCAACCACATCAAGCACATCGGTGACGCCAACATGCTGTCGCAGCAGGCGATCGTGGTGGCGGCCCACCGCACCGGGTTGGTGCTCCCGGTGATCCAGGCCAGTGCGCAACACCTCATGACCACGAACGAGGTGGACGACTTCGCCTCCTTCGTCAAGTCCGGCCGCAACGGCGGCAGCGACGCGCTGTGGTCGAAGGTCGCCCGCTATGCGCTCGACGAGGCCGAATCCGACGGTCGCCCCGAGGGTGAACTGACCCTCTGGAACCTCGTCAACGGCATCACCCAGCACGCCCACGACACCGAAAACGTCCAGCGCAAGACCTCGCTCGAAGGCATGGGCTACGCCGCCCTGCGCGCCTTCGGCAACGACTTGCTGAACTGAACGCACCTGCCCTGCCGGATAACCTCCGGCAGGGTTTTTCTACTCTGGACACGATCGTGAACTCTCGTCAAAAGCGCATCTGTTACGACTTCGTGTTCACGCAGCACGACCGCCAAAGTGCGGCAAGGCGGAATCGCCAGCAGTACTCCGCTCTCCGCTCTGCGCTTTGCGCGCATTCGTGATGACCTGATGGTGATTAGTCGGAAGGTTCACACCGCGTGAATCTCTTCGCATAGACCGGACAACGAAAGAATAAAATGGCCGCCACATTCACCATCTCCGACGCCGTTGCCGACGTGCTCAAGCAGGCAACGATGGATCAGGAAACCGTCACCCTGAACGGTCAGCTTGACCGCAAGCTCTACCAGGACGTGAACAAGGTGCTGGAGGCCTATGGCGGCAAATGGAACCGCGGTCGCAAGTGCCACACCTTCCCCAGCGATCCCCGCGACATCCTCAAGGAAGCGCTGGAACGCGGCAAGGCCATCAATCAGCAGCAGACCTTCCAGGTGTTCTTGACGCCAATCGACGTGGCACACGCGATGATTTTTCGCGCCGGGGAAGCAGCGACGTTGCAAGGACGCGTGCTCGAACCGTCTGCCGGCGACGGCAATATTGCCATTATCGCTGGTATGGGCGGCACACACGTCACCTGCGTTGAGATACGTCCGGAAGCTTGTGCCAAGTTGCGCAGATCCTCGCACGTCGCCCGCGTCTTTGAGCGGGACTTTCTCACGGTGACCCCGGAAGAGATCGGCACCTTCAAGGCGGTGCTGATGAACCCGCCCTTCACCAAGAACGCCGACATCCGGCACATCCTCCACGCCTGGAACTTTCTCGAAGCCGGCGGCAGGCTTGTGGCCATTGCCTCCCCGCACTTCACTTTTGCGGAGGACAAGGTGTCCGTCAGCTTCCGCGACTTCGTCGCCCGGCACGGCAGCTACGAAGAACTTCCCGAGGGAACGTTCCAGGAGTCCGGCACTGGCATCAGGACGGTCATGATCACCATGACCAAGCCCAAGGCATCCAGCTTCAACGCCCTCCGCGACAGCTTCATCAAAAGGTGACACATGCCCGTCCATCCTGCTTCGGCCACCCCGCCCGATGCCACGAATGCGTCCGCTGCGGCGTCCGATTCGACTGCCACGACACCGGGAAAGCCGTCTATCTCCTCCCGCGTGTGCGTGAAGTCCACGCCGAGACTGCGGGATCAGATCAGGGCAGCCCTGGCGCTTCCGCCGACCCCCGAAACGCCGGCGAAGGATCCAGGGATCTTCATCGCCTTGGATGAGGACTGGCGCATCGAATGCGATGAATCGGGATACAACCTGATGCAGCGCTTCGTGCCTGACCTCAAGTACGTCAACCCGGGCAAGGAGTCCAAGCAGACGGGTCCGCGTTGGCGGCTCCGGGGCTACTTCGGACACAACCTGCACAACCTGCTTCTAGCCTATTCGTCCCATGCCAGCATCACCAGCAGCACCGCCGAGATGCTGGCTGCGAAGCTGGACGAGGTGACGACTACGATCAATCGCCTGTCAGATCGCATCGTCGCTGCCATGTCTGCCGATCGCGCCGCCGCGACCGAAGCACTGAAGGTCGAACTGCGCGCGGGGCTCAAGGATAAAATCCGCGCTGAGATCAATGCTGAACCGCGCCGCGGACGCCCCAAGCCAAAGCCACTTCCTGCTGATGCCAAGGTCAAGACCTGATGGCTGTTCGTCGTCTTGCAGATCGCGTTGCGCAGGCGCTCATCGACACGCGCGGGAAAGCCGAACTCCGCCCAGGCGCCAGACCGCTTGTTCCACCATGCACTGGCGTGCTCAAATCGGGGTGTCTGCATTGCCCCCTGGCAGCCTTTCACGAAGACTTTCCTGACTTCGAGGCCGTCTACCAGCGCGATGCAATAAAGATCCGCGCAGCAGCCAAGGAAGGGCATCTGATCCAGTCCCGGAACGTGGTCGAAGACCAGACCGAGGTGGACATCCTGTGTGTTGGTGAAGCTCCCGGCCAGGACGAAGACCGGCAAGGGCTGCCGTTTGTTGGGCGCTCAGGCAAGCTCTTGCGTGAAGCGATCGACATGTGTGCAGAGCAGGCGCAGGTCGGTGAACTACGGATCGGATTTGCCAACGTCGTCAACTGCCGGCCACCGATGAATCGCTCGCCGGCCAAGACGGAAGTCCAAAGCTGTTCGCATCAACTCATCCAGCAGATCGTCGACCGAAAGCCGAAGGTCATCCTGGCGTTGGGCAACACGCCGCTGGAGTTTCTGACGGATACCTCTGGGATCAGCCACCTCAACGGGCAACCGCTCAAGGGCAGCCATCCGGAACTCGAAGGCATCCCTGTGGTGGCCTGCCTGCACCCGGCCTACGTGCTCCGCTTTGATCATGAGATGACCCGCTTCACCAACGCCATCACCGTGGCGCTGGGATTGTTCGCTGGCGAGGACCTGAGCAAACCCGGGTTCGGAACCTATATCACGATTGACACGATGTCAGTTGTGAAGGAGACCTTCGAGAAGTTCAAGACCTGGGGACGCCCGGTTTCCGTCGATACCGAAACCGGATCATTGCAAATATACCAGGACAAGTTCCCAAAACTCGTGTGCTTCAGCTTTTCCAACGGCGACAATACCGCCTATGTGGTCCCATTCGATCATTCCGAAAGCCCGTGGTGTGTTGGCGGCCCACTGGAGCATGAGCGTGCGGAATTGATCGAACTCCTGCGCGATCTGTTCCAGGCGGAGATCGACTGGATCGGACAGAACGAAAAGTTCGACCGTCAGCACATCCGCGAAGCGATCGGCATCGAACTCCCCATCTTCAAAACTGACACGATGACGACGCATCTCGTCATCAATGAGCAGCGCGGAACGCACGGTCTCGACAAGCTCGCGTACCAATACACGGGGATGGGCGGTTACGACAGACCGCTCGAAGACTACAAGGCTGCGCATCCGGAAGCCGATCCGAAGAAGGGCGGAAGTTACGCGAACATTCCAGGATCCATTCTTTTCACCTACGCCGCGATGGACGCCGACGTCACGTGGCGCGTTGCTCCTCTTCTGTTCCAGGAGCCGGAATATCGCGACAACCCGCGCTTGCGTATCCTGGCAGAACAGTTCTTTCCGCACCTCTCCGCCGCCCTGGCCGACATGGAAACAGCCGGCGCAAAGATTGATCCGGAAGCGGTTGATCGCATCGACAAGCGCCTGACCGAAGAGATCGAACGGCTGGACAAAGCGATCCAGGAAGATGCGTCGGTGAAGCAATACGTCGACGAAAAAATGCAGCGGGAAGCTGAAAAGGACGTGGCTACTGGAAAGCGTCGCCGCAAGCCATTCGCCTTCGAGTTCAACCCCAATTCAGGGAAACAGGTCGGTGAGATTTTCTTTGGGCTTCTGGGGTACCCGCCCGGAGAACTGACCGAGACCGGAAGCAAGAACCTCCGCTATCGACTACGTCAACGCCAGGATGAATGCCGGGCGAACGGAACGCGCTTCCCGAAGATGGACGACATGCGCCGCGAGGCGATCGAAGCGCAGGAGTGGTCCTACTTCACCACCGACGCCGAAACGATGCACAGTTTCGAGCGGGACCACGATAGCGAACTGGCGACGCTCATCCTCTCATCGCGCGAAGCGATCAAGCTCCAGGGGACGTTCATCAATGCGTTAAAAACGATGTGCGACAAGTTTGGTTTGCTGCACAGCAGCTTCTGGATCAGCGGGACGGCGACGGGCCGCCTCTCCAGTTCAGACCCGAACTTGCAGAACATTAGTAACAACCCGCGTTGGAACATCAAAACCTGCTACGTTTCGCGTTTCGGGGATGACGGCATTCTCCTCAACTGCGACTTTTCTCAGATTGAACTGCGCATTGCTGCGTGCTTGTTCGATGAACCGAAGATGAAGCAAGTGTACCTTGAGCGTGGTGACCTGCATACGCTCACCGCCTCAATTGTTTCTGGTGTGCCCGTTGAAGAGTTTGCAAAGCTCGACAAGGACACGAAGAAGAAGATGCGTACCAGCGCTAAGCGGACCAACTTTGGCTGTGTGCCGTTGGATACAGAAGCGTTGACTCGGGATGGTTGGCGTGGCTATGGCCAGATCAAGGTTGGCGATGAAGTGTTGGGGATGGAGAATGGGGTGACTAAGTGGGTTCCTGTTACTGGGATTGTTTATCACCCCGTTGCGAAAGTGGTGACGCTGGCGACGAAAAACTTCAGCATGGAGACTACTGAGGACCATCGTTGGATGGCGGAGAAGCGTGTTGTTGTCGCAGGTAAGCGGAAGATGGTTCCATGTATCGTCAGTACGGCAGACATTAAACACGAGCATCGTATTTTTCTATCCGCTCCGATTCAGTCTACTTGTTTGCTTCCGATTTCTGTTTACGAGGCTGCCTTGGTCGCGTGGCTATTTACCGATGGTCACTTCTTTTTTAGTGAACTCACGGGCGCAGCGAGTCAGGGGCGGGATGGGTGGCGGCAGAAGCATTTTGGCGGTGTCTATCAAAGTAAGCCTGCCGGTGTTGCCGCGCTGAAAGAACTTTTTTCACATTTTCCGCACACGCTCCACGTCCGTCCTGTTACTGATATTCACGAGTTTCGGCTGCGTTCAGGTTACACCCATGATCTCTGGAAACGCGCAGAGTTGCATTCCATCACCCTAGAGGAGTTTGTTCTTCGTCTCGGAACGGCCGAATTGCGTGCCTTCGTTGAGGCCGCTTTTCAGGCAGAAGGGCACCTTGATCATAAAGGTACGCGAATCGTTACGCAGAATCGTGGACCTACTGCGGATGCGCTGAAATTGGCCATTTTTCTTGCCGGTTACTTTCCGCGGGAAGTGGAATCTGATACGTACAAAGACAATGTTTCGCTGAAACTCCGCTACGGAAAACCGGTTGTTACGGGACAACGGCTGAAGAAGACGGGTGAGCGCGAAACTGCTGTTTGGTGTTTGCAGACCGCGACTTCTAACTGGGTGATGCGTCACCGGAATCAGATCATGGTGACCGGCAACAGTTTGTACGGCAGCGAAGCTCCTGGAATCCGCAGTGCGCTCAAGAAGGACGGTATCTTTGTTTCGCTGGAAGATTGTGAAAAGTTTCTTGAAAACTTTTTCAAAGGCTTTCCGCGTCTTCGTGCTGGCATGGATGAACTGGAACGCAAGGTCACTAAGCTCGGATACCTCGACTCTTTTACCGGGCACCGTCGGCGCGTTCCCGAAGTTGGAAGTTCTGATCCATCGCTGGTGTCGCGCGCCGTCCGCCAAAGTATTAATTTTCCGATCCAGTCGGGGGCCGCCATCATGACCCTGATGGCATTGGTGTTGATCACGCGCGCTCTGAAAAACGGCGGCTTCAAGTCGAAGCTGATCCTGACCGTCCACGACTCCATCATGTTCGACTGCGTCTTGGACGAATACCTCGCCGTTGCGATCCTGGCGAAGGACATCATGGAGAACCTGCCGGCGCTCTCCGACGAAGTCCTTCCAGGGCTTGACTGGAACTGGATCGACATCCCGATCATCGCGGAAGTTGAAGCCGGATTGAACTGGGGACAGATGCAGGAGTTTGAGCCGGCTGACCTGCAAGACGGCAAGACCTCGGACCAGCCGCTGATCGGGCTGAACGAAAAGGGCAAGATGGACATTCTCCGCAAGCCCGTCAACGAGGATGAACTGGGCCAGTGCCTTGTGTTCAAGATGAAGAAAAAGTGAAAAGACTTCCGGCAAAACACGGGGAGCACTACCTTGCTTCCACCGCTGCGATCAAGATCACGTTGGAGAATGGCACCGTCGCCACCTTCAATCTGCGCGCTGAACTGCGCATCCCGGACGATCCCGACGAAATGATCGAAGAGTTTACCAATGCGCCGGAGCGGATTGCCTTCTGGGCGTATCAGGCAGAACAGCAACTTGCAAAAGTGCGTGAATGCGAGCGAAAATTGGCAGAAGTTGAAGGAAAAGCCTTCCTCACCTTTCGCACGTATCTTGAGGACGAAGCAGGTTCGACACAAAATGGCGGGATGCGCATCAGCGATCATCACGTGCGCGCATGCTTGGACATTGATGATCCCGTTGCTGCCGCGAGAAAGAACTTGAACTCAGAACGACGGCAATATGGTGTCCTACGCGAAACATCGGACGCACTACGGAACCGCCTCTGGGTCCTGAAACGACTGGTGAGCCGCGAACGTGAACAAACAACCTGACCAGACCCAGTTTCGACTCTGCCTCAACAACCCAGCTTCACCCAACCCCACGTAATCTGAAAGGTTACTATCATGGCTTCCTCCAAGACCCCCATCAGCCCGGAAATGCGCGCGCGCCTCAACGACCGCCTGCGCAAGCTTTCGACCGGCGCCATCATCGACAACAAGTCGTTCACCAGCGCCAATTTCCACTTCTGCACCTTCGACGATGCGGAAACCCCCGGCCTCGAAGTCGAGCAGTATTTCTCCGAATCGCTGAACTTCGGCGTCACCTCGCCCCGCACGCTCGGGCTCAAGGACCCGATCTTCGACTTCCTCGAATCGGTCAAGGACGACGGCGTCACCGACATGGAAGCCGTCAAGAAGATCGTCCGCGCCAACTCGGACTACTGGATGCTCGTCATCCCGATGGGCGATCCCGGCACCGCCGAAGCCCCGAACCTGAAAATCTTCCGCGCCACCAAGACCATCTTCACCGCGGTGGTCAAGCGCATGCTCGACCCCGACCACAGCGAGGATATCACCGACCTCGTCTCCGGTTGGACCGTCAAGGTCGAAAAGGTCGTCAAGCAGGGCAAGACCACGTGGGTCCATGAGTTCATGGACCGTCAGCCCGTGGGCGAGGAGCAGGACTTCATCGACGCAGTCCAGGCGGCCATCGACGCCTTCAACATGCGCGCCCATCGCTTCCGCGTCGACTGGGAGAAGCTGGAGAAAATCTACAAGGCACTCACCGGCGAATCGGTGCCCAAGGAATACCTCAGCCAGGACCCCAACGCGCAGCCGGAACCGGCGCCGCCGGTCACCGCCAAAACCCTGGTCAAGCCCGCTGCCGCCCCGGCCAAAACCCTGGTCAAACCGGCCCCGGTTGCCGCTGCCAAACCGGCCCCGGCGAAGCCCGCCCCCGCGACCCCGAAGAAGCCGACGCCCGCGCCGGTGGTGGAACAGCCGGCCGTCGAGGAACAGACCGCTCCCGAACCGGACGCCAACGGCGTCATCCTGGGCGTGACCCGCGTGTCCTTCGTGGATGGCGAGGAAGCGAAGACCGGCACGGTGATGTCCGTCGATGACGGCGGCGACTACCTGATCACCGATCCCGATGGCGTCGATTGGGCGCTCGGATTCGGTGATATGACCATCCTCCCCGAGGAAGGCGCCGAGACTCAGGACACCGAAGCCAGCACCGCTGCGGAAACCGGCGCCGCGGAGGAAACCGCCGAAGCCGAACGCGTCGCCGCGGAGGAAGCCGCCAAGGCCGCCGCCGCCACCGCGAAGCCCAAGCCCAAGCCGACCCCGGCCGGCAGCAGCCTCAAGGCCGCCCTGCGCAACAGCAAGTGACCTCGGCAACCCGCACCTCTTCACAGGGGTGCGGGTTTGTCGTTTGACCCTGAAAGGTCCTATCATGTCGGAACGCATTTCTGTCTCCATCAACCCCAGCGTGCAAATCGCCCCCTATCAATTCGTCAAGCCCGGCGCGACCGTCGCGTTCGATGCGACCGGCGACTTTGAGGGGGACATGGCCAAGGCGGAGGCGCAACTGCGGCGGATCGTCTGCCGTGCTGTGCTGGTTGAACTCAACATCATCAATGACCTCTCATCCGCCCTCAAGGACGGTGTCGAAGGTCTCGCGGCATTCTGCCAGAAAGAGATCGGCTATGAGCATCCAGGATCTGCGAGCGGAACTTCAAACCAGTCCGAAGAAACCGCAGCCGAAGTCGCCGCGCCGCCTGCAAAAGCAGGACCCCGCCGAGTCGCCCGCAAGCCAGCTTGAGGACACTGACATCGTGTCAGTTCCGGAGGCGATCGAAGCCGAAGGCGATGACGCCAGCAATCAAGTAGTCATCAGCGCAAGCCAAACCGCGCTCGCAAAGTCCTTGGTCAAAGGGCTGCGAAAGAAGATTGGCGAAAAGTCAGACGGCACCGTTTCATTGCTCTCCGACGACAGCGTCACCGCAGCCGTAGAGGAGTGGATCCCGACTGGTTTTCCAGACCTCGACCGCATCCTTGGTGGAGGGTGGCCCGTTGGTCGCTGTTCCGAGGTGTACGGACAGGAAGCTGCGGGAAAGTCAGCCATCACCCACCGCGCGATCAAAGCGTGCCAGGAGGTTGGGGGCGTTCCGATCCTGCTCGACTACGAAAACTCGCTCGATCTGGAGAAGATGGCGACGCTTGGCATCAACCCCGATGCGTTGGTCTACGTCCAGCCCATGGACATTGAAGAAGGATGGGACCTCATCTGGGAAGCGCTGGAGAATATCGAATCGACCAAGCCGGATGCGCCGACGCTGATCGTTTGGGATTCGATTGCAGCCGCACAACCACGCGCTGAACGTCTCGCCACCAGCACCTCAAAGGCGACCGTCGGAGAAACCGCGCGTGCGATGGGCAAAGGGTGCCGCCGCATGTTCCTGCGCATCCCGAAGGTTCGCGCGCACATGCTGTTTGTGAATCAGGAGCGCGACAAGGTCGGAGGATTCTCCGGATTCGGTGACAACAAGGTCAATCCTGGCGGCGCCGCCGTACGCTACGCTGCGTCTTTGCGTGTTCGCTGCGTGAAGATCGCCACGCTGAAGGTTGGCACCAGTGGACCTGCCCTGGGGTTCCTGATCCGGTGCATCACCAAGAAGAACAAGTGCGCGCCGCCGCTGCGCCACTCGAACTGGGTTCTGGACTTCAACTACGGACCGTCTCAAGAGATGACGATCTTCCAGCACCTCTTCGATGCGAAGCAGTTCAAATCAGGCGGCGGAGAATACAAAGCCAAGTGGTCACCGCTCGGATTCACCCGTTCCGACTGGATGCACCGCTACAAAAACGACCCCAGTTTCCGCAAAGGCGCGGACGAAGCGTTCGCTGACCTCATGGAGAAGTACGCCGCAGCGACGGGCGACGAGAAGCCAACGCGCGGAGAAGAAGGTTCCGAAGAAAACGAAGAGGCTGCGAGCGCTGATTCCGCGTAACGCGGCAAATCCGATTGACACGATGTCAATCCGCGTACAGTCCACGTCCTCAACGCAGCAAACCCGCTGCAACAGCCCAAAGTCGCCGGAACACCGGCAAAGGAGTCCGCCATGGCCAAGGCCAAGGACGAAACCACCACCGCCGCCCCTGCGGCAGCCCCGAAGAAACCCACCCCCGCCCCCGCGAAAGCCGAAGCCTCCGCGCCGGTCGCAGTCACCGTCAACGGCGTCAACATCGAATCCGGCGACGTTAAGGGCGGCGGCAGCGCGAAGAAAACGCTCGCCACCCTCCTCCCCGTCGCGCTGATCGCGGTCGAAGCCAACTTCAACCCGCGCAAGACCATCGACGAGGCGGCGGTCGAAGAACTCGCGGACAACATGAAGCGCCACGGGCAGTTGCAGAACATCGTCGTCCGTCCGCATCCGAAAACCGTCGGCAAGTTCTATGTCGTCGCCGGCCATCGGCGTCTCCTGGCCGCCCAGAAATTGGGCTGGGAAACCATCAACACCACCGTCCGCACCGACCTCGACGACGCGCCCGAAAACAAGGCCAAGGCGAAGGCCATCGCCATCGCGGAAAACAATGAAGGTCTCCGCGTCGCCCTCAACCCGATCGAACTCGGCAACGTCTTCCGTGACCTCGGCAAGGCGAACGACTGGACCCCCGAGAACATCGCCAAGGAAACCGGCCACAACATCGGCAAGGTCCGTCGCTGCCTGAACATCGTCGAGGCCCCGGCCGACATCCAGACCCGCGTGGCCGACGGCTCCTTGCCGGTCGCCAGCGCCCTGGAACTGTCCAAGCTCGACGAGACCACCCGCACCGCGGTGGCCGAACGCCTCAAGGACGCGGTCACCGCGCCGAAGATCCGTCAGGCCGCCAAGGAAATCGCCCGCACCGCGCAGGCGGCGGCCGGCGCCGACACCACGACCACCGACGGCAAGGCCAACAACCGGCGCACCGGGGCCGACCGCGCGGCGAATCTGGTCACCTGGAAGTCCAGCAAGGCCAAGCAGGAGATGATCAGCAAGATCGCCTACTACTACATCCAGGCCCTCGGCACCAACGAGGAAGGGACCAGCGAGTTCCACGAGATGCGCGGCAACCTCGCCTTCGCCTTCTGGGACCGCGGCACCCTCGAAACCCCGGTCCTGCCGGCCCACAACCCCGAGTCCGCCCAGGACAAGAAGGTCGTGGCCCTCTTCACCAACGCCGTCAAGGCCGAGGCGAAGAAGTACACCCCGCCGGCTCCGGCTGCCACGGAAGGTGCGGAAGCGGCCGAGGCCGCTGCGGCGACCTGATCGGAAAATCGTCTGGTTTTGTTGGTTGTTCAAGCTCCGGGTGCGAACCACCCGGAGTTTCTTTTGGGTGAGACATTTCTTTCGGGAGAGACACATGACCGTTTTGATCCTCGACTCCAATAATTTGGCAATGCGTGGAATTATGGCTGCAATAGATGGCGACATCGTTGCGCAGGTCAGGTCCGGTGGCCCGAACGCCTTCTTGCGCGCTATTGTCGGCTTTCTCGAACTGCATCCGGAGACTACGCAGATTTACGCCTGCTTCGACAATGGCGTTCCCAAGCACCGCACCGACCTCATTCCCAACTACAAAGAGAGCCGGATCAAGAACCGCAAGGAACTCGCGCCCGAAGTGCTCGAAGCGATCCATGAGGAGCTTGTCAACTGTGAGGACCTGTGCCGCGCCGTTGGTATTCCCGTCTGTAAGATGCTGGGTTTTGAGGCCGATGACCTCTGTGCGTCGATCGTCAGGCAGAACATGGCGACGGGCAGACCGGTGGTCTACAGCAACGATCGTGACCTGTTCCAGGTGGTCGGCATGGGTGGTTCCGTGTTTGACGGCGAACGCCTGACGGATCATCTCAACTTTCGCGAGAACGCTGGGGTTCCTCCATACCTCTACCTGCTGATGAAGACCCTGCTGGGTGACCCGTCGGACTCTCTCGGAGGCGCCGCCGGTTGCGGCAAGAAGATCGCCCCGAAGCTCGTGATGGAGTGGGCAGAGATCGAAGCGGAAGAGGGAACCGACGTCACCTATCTGACTCCACTGCAACAGCTTGAAATGCTCGTGAAACGCTTGGCGGGAATCGCGGCTAAAGGACGCGCGAAGGCATACACGAACATCATCAACAGTCACAGCCGACTTGAGAATGAAATGCGCGGGATCGACCTTTCCGAGTCCTGCTACTGCGAAGCGAAGGGGAAAGAACTTGAGTTCGATCAGACGCGATTCTTGCGATTCGCGGCGAAGATCGGTCTCGACAATGTCATCGCCCATCGCAGCAAGTTTGTTGCGCCCTTTGCGCGAATCTCCGCACTACGCGGAAAACAATGATTGACACCGTGTCAGTTCAACTATCATTCCCCCCAGGTAACCATGATTTTCGATAAACTCTGCGGCTTTGCTGAACGTCATATCCCGCCACTCCGGGCGATGTGCGAATCCGCCGCCCTCTTCAGCTTCCCTGGCCGCGCGCACGAGATCCTGAAAGAAATGGAATATGGCGATGTGAAAGAACTGGTCGACAGCTTCTTCCTCCCGTTCCACTGCACCGCGATCGAAGACACTGCCTCCTGCATCCTGATCGAAGACGAGGATGAAGCGCAGGTCGGTTTTTCAAAACCACGCACGTTCATCGAATGCTACCCGATCTTCGGCACGGAAGGCGAGTTCGCAGATTCGACTCCCAGCCCCAGCACCGCGTTCTTCAAGGACAAGGGTGTTCCCTCCGACACCTACGTCATCACCGTTGGAACCCTGTCCAGCTATCAATTCCAGCCGACTGCCGAACGCAACCCCGTCACCCTCGCCGGCAACCTCGAATGGTGGGCGGCAGTGACCAAGGACCAGATCATCCTGCCGCAGCAGCGCAACCGCTCCGTGACTGCATTCGCAGGCATCGAAGCAAGCGCCATCCGCAACGTCGGGGCTGCCATCGAAGAGGTGTGCTGGTTCAACCAGCCAGCGCGCTTCGTGGTTGAGTCCCTGTCCATGAAGGCGCGGTCACCCGATAAGGCGAAGAAGGCCGGAAAGATCCTGCGCAGCGACGACCGCCCGCGCTACACCACGCTGTACCCTCGCGAGATCCAGCATCTGCTTCCCAGCCTGCGCGGTTCACATAGCAGCCCGGGTTCCCATGCCCGCCGCCGGCACTTCCGCACCTACAACGCAGAGCGCTATTCCGCGATGAAGGGCAAGACCGTCATCATCCCTGCCACGTGGGTTGGCCCGACCGAAACCGAGATGGACGGTCGCCGCTACAAGATCCGCTTGGACATCTGAGGACCCATGAACACCGCGACCGCTGAACCCAAAATATCCCCCTACGAAGTCGACATGGCCTTTTGGACGCGCCCTGTGTTGGCGTGGATCCTGGGACCGAACGGTGTCGGCAAGACCACGCTCCTGGCGGAACTGGGCAAGAAGTCCACCGTCGGGCTGGTCGAAGTCGGAAAGATGATGCGGGCGAAGTATCCGCCATCCCACTTTCAAGGCCAAGCAGCCCCGGCGCACACCGCGGTTGAAGCGTGGAAGATGTGTGTCGATGGGATCAGCGCCCACACCGCCGCAGGCAAGAAGGTCATTCTGATCGACGGGCAGCCGCGGGATTGGCAGCAGATGCACGACGCCATCGCGCTGCCCTACCGCAGCATGTTCGTGCATCTTTGGGCACCGCCCGACGTGCGCGAGAAGCGCGTCACTGCCCGTGACGAACTCGATACAGAGCGGATGAAGCTGGCGCAGGCGCGGCTGCATGGTGACATTCCGATGGTCTACAACATCCTCGCCTATCTCGCGGCGCACGACTTCACCATCGACTATTACGACACCAGCGTGCCGACCTTCTCCGCCGAGATCGTGTTCAAGTCCATCGTTCAAACCGCACCTTGGCTGTAAGGAAATATTATGTTCACTGATCCGATTACTGGCGACGCTGTTGTTGACGCTCTCTCGCGTCTGCCTGTCAATTTGCTTGATCAGCCGTGCCTCGATCATGGATTCGTCAAGGTGCTGGATTGCATGCCGCGTCTGATTCCGACTGACGCTGTTGGTTGCGACTTTGCTCTGGCCGACGCTGCGCGTATCAGTTACCAGAAAGGTACCCGCAAGGTAAGCGCCGACGCTGCCCTTATTGACCACCTCATCCGAAACCAACACACCAGCCCGATTGAGATGGGGGAGTTGAAGTTCCACATCCGTCTGCCGATCTTTGTTATGCGGCAGCACGTTCGTCATCGCACTGCCTCTTTGAATGAGGAGAGCGCGCGATATTCAGAACTGGCCAGCGACTTCTACGTTCCGAAGCCCGAGCACTGGGCGATGAATACGACGGTGAACAAGCAGGCCACCATTCAATATGAACTGGATCCGAAGATTGCGCATAGGCTCTACGATTGGCTCAAGGAGCATAACGACAACAGCTACGGGCTCTATCAGGCGTTGCTCAGCGGTATCAACGATGAACACGGTGCCAGCGGTCTCAAGATTCCGGGAATTGCCCGTGAGCAAGCCCGCATGGTTCTCGGTGTGAACATTTACACCCAGTGCGTGTGGAAGTGCGACCTCAAGAATCTGCTGAACTACCTGCGTCTGCGCACAGATAAGCATGCGCAGTTTGAGATTCGCGTGTTCGCTGATGCCATTGCTCGCGTCACGGAAGTGCTGTTTCCTGCTGCATGGGCCAGCTACAAAGACCACTTCATCGACGGTATCAATCTCAGCAAGGTGGAGTTGTTGATTTTGGGTGGGATGCTTGCCGGTTGTCACTGCGCGCGAATCGCGATTGAGAATGCCGGTTGGAGTCAGCGTCGCTTCGACGAGTTTGCCAAGAAGATTCGCAAGAACGACTTTGTCTCAGAAGCCGTCATCTTCGAGACCGTCAACTGCGCATGGCCCGACAGGAAATAACCATGTCCATCTCCGACGAACTCAACCCCCTCACCTTCGCCGCCCTGCGCCGTGCCAACGTCGCGCGCCTCCCGCTTTTCAAGGATGCCCTCGGCAAGGTGGTCCACGTGGCGGACGGTTCCGACTGGTCCGACGCCGAATGGCTCGAAGCGGTGCTGGGTGAGTTGGGGGAATACGCCAACCTCAAGAAGAAGATCCGGCGCGGCGACCTCGACAATCTGCCCGAGGAGTCACGGAGGATCATGCTGGCGAAGGAACTGGCCGATGTCGTGGTCTACCTCGACATCCTCGCCTTCCGTCTCGGCATCGACCTTGGCAAGGCGACCGCCGATAAGTGGGACGAAGTGTCCCAGCGCGTCGGCTTGGACATGCGCATCGGGCAGTTCGCATGACGGCGCTCAATGACCTCAAGCCCGGCGACAAGTTTCGTGTCGTGGCAAAAAATGGCAGGATTCTTCCGCCGGTTCGCACGGTCCGCGGCAGCGCGGAGTATCCAGGTTATCTGCCTACCGACCTGCGTCGCGATGTGTTGAGCGCTGATGGGCGTTGGATGCGGATGGCGCGGAACCTGACTGTTGTGGTGGTGCCGTGAAAGTTCTGCTCACCGCCGACTGGCAGTTCGATACCTACGCCGGTCTTTCGACGATCGGCGTCGACGGCGTTTCGACGCGTTTGACCGATATGCTCGACTGCTGGCGGTGGATGACCAAAATCGCGATCGACCAGAAGTGCGAGCGTATCTTCGTGGTCGGGGACTTCATCGACTCCCGCACCAGCATCGACATGTCGGTGCTGGACCGCCTCTGCCGCGTCGTGCATGAAACATCGCAAAGCGTCGATCTGTGCTTCATCGTCGGGAACCACGATTCTTACCTGCGTACGCCCGGCATCAATTCGATGCAGATTTTTCTCGGCAGCGGTGAGGTGATTGATCAGCCATTCATGATGCCGCCGTTCATGCTCATGCCCTGGACGGACGACAACACCCAACTGGCCGAAGACATCGCCCAGGCCGCCGAGGAATCGCATTGCGACTACCTGCTGGCGCATGCCCTGATCGACGGCGCCGTCCACAAGTCCGCCAAAACTCTGCCGATCGAAGCGCTCAAGCCCCGGTCCTGGAAGCGTGTTCTGCTGGGTGACGTGCACGCACCGAAGGATACCGACAACATCCACTACATCGGCTCCCCGATGCAATTGGACTTTGGTGACTGCGGCGGGAAGCGCGGGGTGCGCATCCTCGATACCGAGACTGACACGTTGTCATTCGTCGAGAACACCGTCAGCCCGCGGTTCTATAAGATCACCGACTCCTTCGCGGTCCCGGAGGTTGGCGAAAACGACTTCATCTGGATCGACGCTCCGGACCACGCGACCTACCTGAAGATCAAGGCCAAGGTCGAACATGCCCGCATCGTCAGGTCGAGCTATTCCGAAGCGCCAGGAGCCCCGCCGCGGATCGACATCCGCACCAGCCACACCCACGGCGACATCATCACCGCCTATCTGAAATACCGCGATCTGCCTGATCCGGGTGGGCACCTGTCCAAACTCGGCAATGAACTGCTGGAGAGAGCGAAGGGGCTGTCGTGAGCTTTGTCATTGGGTTGGTCGACTACGGCAACTTCATGTTCTTCGAGCAGACGAGCTTCGACTTTGCGAAGACTGGATTGACCCTCATTGAGGGTGATAACGGCATGGGCAAAAGTGCCCTGTTCGACGGTATTAGTTTTTCACTCTATAGTAAGTGTATTCGGCCGAAGTACGACGGCGACAACATCATCCGGCACGACTCCACGGGCGGTACGTATGTGTCCGTCAACATCACCGACGGAAAAACCAGGATCCGCTGCATCCGTTACCGCAAGCACCCGAAGCACCGCGACAACGTGCGCCTCTTCGTCGATGACGTTGAAGTCACTCGCGGAACCAACGCGCAGACCGACGCCGCGATCGTGCAGATGATCGGTGTCGACTACCTGAGCTTCATGAACGTGGTCGCTTTCGGCGTGCGCGAAGAGGTGAAGTCGTTCTTCTCCGCCGACGACAGCGACCGTAAACGCATCTTTGACAAGATGCTGTGCCTCGAACTGTATGAGGATGCGCGCAAGCTCGCCGCTTCTGACTCCAAGATGATCCAGCCGAACCTCGACCGCATCGACACGGAGATCGCGTCGGTGACTGCGGTGCTGGAGAATCAGAACGTGCGCCTGCAAGTCCTTCAGGAGAAGGCGAACCAGGACAATAGCGAAGTGTCCTTCGACTTCATCCGTGCGCAGGCTCGGCTTCGTCGGACTAACGCGATGTCAATCCGAACGACCGTCGATCGTGCTCGTCTTGTCGAGCGTCAGCAAAAAGCCGCCGCTGCCATCACCATTCGCCGCCGTGAAGTCGCGGTCAAGCAGGCCGCCATCAACGCGCAGCGCAGTGCGCACACCGACATCATCTCCACCATCTCTGGTGAGATCGCTCGCACCGAAGTCAGGCTCAGTGCGCAGAAGAAAGAGATGGCGTCGTGGGCGAACATGACCGGCAGTCGCTGTCCCGCTTGCGAGCAGGAAGTCAAAGCCAGCCACGCGGACATGAACGTCCGCGCCCTGCGTGATTCGATCGAAGCTTTGGCGCCCCAGCTTGCAGATGCCAAACGGAGGCTCACAGAGGCCAGAACGGCGCAGGACTCCCTGGCGGACGTGCTGCAACCGAATGATCGCTGGGCAGGCCTTTACGCGGCTGCAATTGCCCACAAAGACGAAGAGTTGAGCCGCCTCCGGGCCGAAGCTGCCACCCTGCGCGAACGCGTGGCATCGTTGAAGTCTCGCATGTCCCAGGACCGCGCCGCTGTGACTGCACTTGAATCCGAGATCGCCATTGGGCGCAACAAGCTCCTCAAGCTGACCGAAGAACAGGCCGAACTGCGCGGGCGCCAGGATCAACTCCTGTTCTGGATCGAAGCATTTGGCAACTCCGGGATCAAGAGCTTCCTGATCGAATCCGAGATACCTGAGATCAACCGCAGGGCCACGGCCTACGCGCAACGTCTCCTCGGACCCGGGGCGATCCTGCGCCTCCATGCTACCCGGGAACTCAAGACCAAGCGCGATGTCTACCGCGAGGAACTGTCCGTCGAGGCCGTCATTCCCGGCAAGACCGACCTGTACCACGGCGCGAGCAAGGGGCAGAAGCGCCGGTTCGATGTTTCGCTTCTCTGCGCTTTCCGGGACCTCCTGGCGTCCCGGACCGTCAAGCCATTCAACCAGCTTTTCGTCGACGAGATTTTTGACGGGCTCGATCGTCAGGGTTGCTCCTACGTGATCGACATTCTGAAAGAAACCGCAGCGACCTGCCCGGTGATCATGGTGACCCACGACGAACGCATAAAAGCTGCGGCGGATGTCGTGTTCTCTGTGGTCGACCGCGGCGGCTCTTCCGTTGTTGTTGCGCATGGCGCGAAAACCACTACGCTCTCCGCGGCACACTGACCATATGACCGACGGACGACGCAAGGGAAACAGCTACGAGAACGAGATCGCACGAAAGATGTCGATCTGGTATGGGGGACCGTCGTTCAAGGATATGTCGACGACCAATCTTTTGTTTCGGCGGAGGGAAGCGGACGACAGCAATCTGATCAGTACCTGGGTGGGGGGCCGGGACCTGATTCATGATCCACGCATCAAGGTGCCGTGGTGCATTGAACTCAAGAAAGTGGAAGCCAATTGGGACTTGGGCATTGCGATGACCAGTTCAAAGTGGGGGCCGTGGATGTGGTGGGAACAGGCGAAGCGGCAAGCCGTAGAAGCTGAACTCACGCCACTCCTTATCTTTTCCAAGAATCGGTCACCCGATCTTGCCCTGTTGTCCAAGGCAGCGTTTTTCAACATGCACCGCATTGGTCCTGAACCAACACCGCGGATTATGTTCAATGATGCTGTCGTGTTGCCACTGGACGTTCTGACGTCATCCACCCCTCCTTCTACCCTGTGAGATCCCCATGAACGAAGACGAAGACAAAGTCGATACCGCAGTGGCGGACGATGCTGATGCCGACACCGACACTGATGCCCCTGACCTTCTGACGGACATCCCCGTCGGCGGCCGGGTCGGTAGTGGGCACCTCGAAAAGGTCCTGCGCCATACCCTGGGCAAGAAGGCCTGCACCAAGCTGCAAGCGACCGCTGCCTGGACCGCATTGCTCGGCGTGATCACGGAGGCCATCCAGACCGGTCGCACCGTGTCACTGGTCAACGTCGGCACGCTCGAACCGTACGTCAAGAAGCCGACCAACTATCGCGAGGCCGGCGGCGATACCCTGCGGCGTGTTCCCGCGCGTCGGTATGTTCGGTTCATCCCGGCCACCAGCCTCAAGCAAGCGCTCAAGGAAAAGAAAATCTGATGTCGTCCGAAGTCGCCATTGCACAGGCGCAGCTTTCACCGGAAGAGCGAGGCGTAGTCGTCGAACTCTTTTCGCGTGGGGCGTCTGTTCTTGTCGAGCTTGGCTGGACCATCACGCAGGTCAGCGACTTCCTCAATCGTCCTGAGGTGCGGACGCAACTCGACTTGCTCAAGCACGAGTTCGACAATCAGGAGGCGATCCAATCCCGTGTCCAGTTCAGCACCAAGCGCGGGCTGGCGCGGCTGGCGCCGACTGCGGTGTCTACCCTCAACCGGGCCATGGCCGGACCGACATACATCCGCGATCCTGAAGGCAGGATCATGCAGGACCGCCACGGCAATCCGCTGACGCGCGATGCTGGGATCACCCCAACGCAGCTTCGCGCCGCGGAAAAGGTCATGGAGTGCCTTGGCATAGAATCCAAGGTCCGCATCGACATCCGTGCCGACAGCAACCTCGACGTGCTCATGAAGCCGGCGGAGATTGCCAGCGCACGCATCGACGTGGAAGATACCGGCGGCCTGGATCCGAAGGAACAAGCCCTGGCGCGTGAACGTGTGCGCAACCTGATCGAAAAGCTCGGACCCCGCGCTGCCGACTTGGCCAAGGCGATTCAGCAGAAGATGCAGAAGCCACGGGCGGTCAGGCAGGCTGCCCGCGAGATCAAAGCCGCGAAAGTAGTAGAATGAATGGCTGTTCGCAGGCTCCCTCCCAAGAATCCCGTCTTTGGCGGAACTGATCAGCACGCGCGTCCGCGGCCGGGCAACCCCGCGAACGGCATCCGGCCGACCGAAGCGAACGCCGACACCATCGCGCTCTTCGACAAGTTCGCTGAAGACGTCATCAACGGCAGTGGCGATGACATTCGCACGGCATTTGATGCGCTGAACTCCTATGAGCGCAAGCTGGTGATCGAATGGCTGGTCAGCAGCTTGGGCGAAGGCGACGCCTACAACGTCATCCACGATGCCATCTGGGAGATCGACTTCATCCACAAGCCGGTGATGCCAGAAGTATTCTTCACTGACCAGAAATACTTTGGGCGCAACTTCTCCAAGATTTACGACAAGTGGATGCACGACCTGTGCACGGTGCTGCATCCGAACTCAGGAATTACTGAGTGGCTACTAACTGGGGGCATAGGAACTGGAAAAACGAGCATGATGGGAGGCGCGCTCGGGTACAAAATCTATTACATGTCCTGTATGCGGAATCCCGCGCAATACTACGGACTGATGATTGATTCGTTCATCACGTTTGGCATTTATTCGATTACGAAGAAACAAGTCACCGATAGTGCTTATGCCAAACTTCGCAGCTATCTGGAAAGCAGTCCGTACTTTCAACAGGAGTTTCCGCACAATCTGCGGCTCTCATCGGAAATCGAGTTCGATAAGTCGAACGTGAAAATCATTTTAGGTTCTCGGGAGTTTCATGCTCTCGGTCTCGACCTCTACAGCTTCGTCATGGACGAAGTCAACTTCATGCACATGCCAGGAAAGACCAAGGCGGAGATTGAAGGCGAAGTCGGGCAGGCCAAGAAGCTTTACGACAACACCAGCACGCGTGTCTTGAGTCGTTTCAAGCGCCCCGGTGGGACTATTCCGGGCATCATGTTGCTGGGTTCATCGCGTGCAGGTTTGGGCGCCTTCCTCGAAGAGCGCATCAAGTTGACGAAGAATGATTCAGCGGTGTACGTCAGCGACTACGCCATCTGGGACCTCAAGCCCAAGGAGTTCGCCAAGCAGTCGTGGTTCAAGGTCGAAGTCGGTGACCGTATTGCGCGCAGTCGCATCCTGAAGCCCGATGAGAAGCCGCGCGACGGCGCCAAGCTCGTCGAGATCCCCCAGGACTACTACAAGCAGTTCATCGAAGACACCGACCAAGCGCTGCGTGACATCGCAGGCGTTGCCACCTTCAATGTCAGTCCGCTTATCCACGACCGCGCTTCGATCTTCGACGCGATCACCGATCAGATCCCATGTCCGTTTGATCGCGAAGAACTGACCATCGACATCGCCACCGACTTCCACCTGCAAGATGCGTTCAATGTTGAGCGCGTGTGTCAGGTCGTTGATGGCAAGTGGACGCCGCGCCTTAACCGAGGCGCTCCCCGCTACCTCCACGTCGACATCGCACTGACGGGGGACTGTGCCGGCATCGCGATGTCGCACCTCGCGGGTTTTAAGAGCGTCAAGCGTACCGATCCCGCGAACCTCGGGATCACGACCACAGAGAACCTGCCGGTGGCGATGGTGGACTTCATGCTGCGTATCCGGCCGCCGCCCGGTAGTCGTATTGACCTCTCGAAGATCCGCTCATTCGTTGCATACCTGACCAAGTTCTTTCCAGTCCATGTTGTCACCTTCGACGGTTACGAATCGGAGGACAGTCAACAGATCCTGAACAAGATGGGAATCATGGCGAAGGAGATCAGCGTCGACCGGGACGACATTAAATACGTCGGTCTGCGCGCTGCGTTCTCTGAGCGGCGCATTCACACGTACCGCTACGAACCCTTCATTGAAGAAGTCCTGGACCTCACCCGCGACATCAAGGGAAAGGGCAAGGTCGATCACCCAGTGAAGAATGCGAAGGGCGGAAAAGGCAGCAAAGACGTAGCTGATAGTTGCTGTGGGTCTGTCTGGAATGCGCTCCACAGTCAGGTTGCCATCGCTGCCCACTACAGCAACGACATCAAGACCAACACGCACATGGTCGACCCGCGTACCGAATCTGCACTGCAATCGCGTCAGCCGCCGATCATCACCGGCGAGGGCGGGAAGATGGATTGGCAGTCGCTGGAAAAAAATCTGTGAGATGGACTGACACGATGTCAATTGCCGCATGCTTCACGGTTACTACGCTCTGAGCCATGCCGCAGATGCCCGATTCTCCCGTAGGTTCGACAAACGGTCAGTCCGAACTGGTCGGAACCCCGCACAAGCAGGCGTGGTACTGGCGTTTGCTCGGGCTGTACGACAAGCAGACCCACGCTACCCAATACGACACCGACGGTGAACAGCGCAGTGACGCGGAAGAACAGGCGCAGGAATGGTGGCGCCGCCTCTTCCACATCGCCGGGTCCAGGCTCGAACGCTACCGCATCTTCGAGGAGATGGATGGCAGCGGCATGGTGTCGAGCTTCCTCGACATCTACGCGGAAGAGGCCACCCAGCCCGACCATGAACGTGGGCGCCACGTCTGGATCGAATCGAAGAACGAGAAGATGATCAAGGCGGGCAACGAATGCCTGCACAACATCATGATCGAAGACCGCGGCACCCCGCTGGTCCGGCGCATGTGCAAGATGGGCGATGGCTTCCAGCGCAACATCTACCAAGCTGGAAAAGGTGTCATCGGGTGGAAGTACTGCCGCACCGACAAGATGCACCGCGTCGAGGACAAATACGGCCGCCTCGTCGGATTCCGTCAGGACGGCGTCCAGTTTCGCAACGGCAAACGCGCGACCTCCTGGCCCTGGGACTACACGCATTTCCGCCTGCTCGGCAAAGACGAAGAGACTGGATACGGCACGGCGCTGCTCGACACGTGGTTCAACCCGTGGCGCACCTATTGCATCGCTGCCGGAACTCTTATCTGGACCACTGACGGCCCCACGACAGCCGAGAGTGTTTGTCGTGGACAGGTCACTTACGCTCACGACCCGGCTACGGGTGAGACGCGGAAGACAGAGATTGTTGCGGTCTTGAAGCAGGGTGTGCAGAAGCTGGTTCGGATTCGGACCGCGCATCGGCAGATTGTCGTTACTGCCAATCATGGGATGTTGGCGCGCGACAAGGACGGCAACTTTCTCTACAAGCGTGCCGATCATCTGGTCGCGGCGCCCGATCGGACGGTTTGGCCTGCCTATCGGGATCGTGATTCGCTTGTGCTCCCTCGTTTGGTTGATGGGGACGCTACGCGGAGGTTTACGCTGAGTGGTGATGCATGGTCAGTGCTCCCGCGCGGGCCTGTCGAAACCCCTCCTGGGATTATGGATAAGCTGCGTTCCGCCCAACTCGTCGGACATAAGCATATTCAGAAGGTTGCGCATGCCTTTTTGCGTGGCAAGAACGGCATATCACATGCGAACTATCTGCGCTTGCGCGCTGCCGGTATTGATGTTCCTCCGGTTGATCTTGTGGTTCGCACAGGGAAAAATCCGGTGCACGGGGTTGACCTGGATACGCTTTCTTTTGAAGTCGATGCGCGCTTTGCACGGTTTCTCGGCTTCATGCTTGGCGACGGATGGTTCGAGTCGAAAGGCATCGCATTTGCGTTGGGCGAGGACGATGGCTGCAACACCTACTACATCGACCTGTGTCGTGAATTGTTCAATTGCACCCCAGAGCCTCGGGGGGCGGCAACCTTCAATGCGCTCGGCGCCGGGCATGTGCAGGTTCTCGGGCTTGGGATTAAGCGCATGTTGGAATCTGTTGGTTTCATTCACGGTTTTGCGAAGAAGCGTGTTCCGTCGTGGCTTTATGGGATGTCTCTGGAAGTGCGGCGTGCTTTCTTGCAAGGGATGTTTGATGCCGACGCAGGTTTCCAGAGCAACGGTTGGCGTCTTGGGCTTTCCAACGAAGAACTGATGCGGGGCTGCTGGACGTTGGCGCAGATGTCGGGATACAGAGTCAGT